>Ga0115550_1000327_pt1 | contig 40426 bp, 39 predicted proteins | sample COGITO_mtgs_1005_FD_87177 | JGI IMG/M metagenome (GOLD analysis project Ga0115550, IMG submission 87177) | Pelagic marine microbial communities from North Sea - COGITO_mtgs_100511 | ecosystem: Environmental > Aquatic > Marine > Epipelagic | place: Germany:Helgoland, sampling site Kabeltonne...
CATCCTTAAACTAAGTAAAATGTTTACCACTCTTCCAGAACGATTCAATGCATACCACCTCAAGGCTGATGTGCGTACCCTTTTGTTGTTACAAAAGGCAATTGATCGTGGTTTGGTAAAAACCATAGGAGACCTATACAGCGTGTTGCGCACATTTATCGTAAAGAGTCCCGAATTAATGGGCCCCTATACTCGCGCTTTTTATGATTATTTTCTTTCAATTGAAATAAAGAAGGGTGAACAATTGCACGACGCTGTTCTTCGTTCGCAAACATTTCAGCAATGGAAAGAACAGAACGCAGGGCGTTTAGAAGAAGACATGACCCGTAAAGAAATGGCCAATCTATTTTTGGACGAAGTACATATAACGCACTACGATATTCAGAAAGTAATTGATGGTCGCGAACTTTGGGATAAAGACAGTGGCGATGTTGAAGATAAAGAACAGGAAGGAAATGAGGAAAAAAGCGAAGCCCGTCCACTCGACCGCATGGCCGATTATTCTGATTTGTCCTTAGAAGAACTTATGCAACGTATGGAAGAAGTCCTTCAGCAGCAACGATCCAATCACAGTGGTGGAAGTCATTGGGTAGGAACAGGGGGAATCTCGCCCTATGGCCATGGAGGTGCCGCAAAAGACGGGATTCGTGTTGGTGGAAGTGGCGGAGGAAAGATGGCACGTAAAGTCATGGGAGACGCTAATTTTTTCCCAGTGGATTTAGAGGCTATTTTAAATGACAATAATATTGATGCAGCCTTAGCTTCTTTAAAAGGAATTGTGGAAGAATCTGCTCAAGAAATACTCGATGTAAAAGCCACAATTGACAAGGGACTTGAACGCGGAGGTCTTTTCTTACCTGAGATAAAAAACCAAACCGACGAGAAACTACAAGTACTTCTCTTTATTGACAACGGAGGTTATTCCATGCATCCCTATATAAAGGCGGTACAAACGCTTTTTCGCAAAATGAAAACCCGTTTTGCCCATGACTTGGAAACCTATTATTTTCACAACACCATTTATGGGCAAGTCTATAGTGACCCTCAACGAAGAAAAGCTGTTCCCATCGAACGGATTCTCTCCAAAAGTCCAAACTACCATGTCTTTTTTATAGGCGATGCAGCCATGGCGCCCTACGAATTGAGTAACCAAAGCATGTATACCTACACAGAAATGACCAAGCACTTTTCCAAATGTTCGTGGTTGAATCCTGAACCCTTAAAATTTTGGGAACACACCTTAACCATTCAAATCATCAAAGAAATTATACCAATGGATTCCCTTACTCCTGCCGGAATTGAAAAAGCCGTAATTCGCATGAATAAGAACAAAAAGAACAACGGATAATTGGTCCAATAACTCCTATTTATAACATTCCTATTTCAATTAATGGAAACAGAATAAAAAAAAGTGTAAAAAGTTTCTAGTTTTTAATTAGTTAATGATAAAAATTTATAAATTTGCACCTCTTAAAACACTAAAGAAAAACCTGTATTATGGCTAAAGAAACATTTGATCGGTCAAAACCCCACTTAAATATTGGAACTATAGGCCACGTGGATCACGGTAAAACAACCCTGACTGCTGCAATTACTAAAGTATTAGCAGACGCTGGGTTCTCTGAAGCGAAAAGCTTCGACCAAATCGATAACGCTCCGGAAGAAAAAGAGCGTGGTATTACAATTAATACCTCACACGTAGAATATCAAACTGAAAATCGTCACTATGCTCACGTTGACTGTCCTGGTCACGCCGATTATGTTAAAAACATGGTTACTGGTGCAGCGCAAATGGATGGTGCAATTTTGGTAGTAGCGGCAACTGATGGGCCTATGCCTCAGACAAGAGAACACATCCTTTTAGGTCGCCAGGTTGGTGTGCCACGTATTGTTGTTTTCTTGAACAAAGCCGATATGGTAGACGATGAAGAATTATTAGAATTGGTTGAAATGGAAGTACGTGAATTACTTTCTTTCTATGACTATGACGGAGATAACACTCCTGTTGTTTTAGGTTCTGCTCTTGGAGCATTGAACGGAGAGCAAAAGTGGGTAGATACCGTTTTAAACTTAATGTCTGAAGTTGACACTTGGATTGAATTACCTAAGCGTGACGTTGACAAAGATGCCTTAATGCCTGTTGAAGATGTATTCTCTATTACTGGTCGTGGTACTGTTGCTACTGGACGTATTGAAACTGGAGTATTCAACACTGGAGATGAAGTTGATATCATCGGTATGGGTGCTGAAAAATTAAAATCTACAGTAACTGGAGTTGAGATGTTTAGAAAAATATTAGACCGTGGTGAAGCTGGAGATAATGTAGGTATCCTTTTGAGAGGTATTGAAAAAGCCGATATCAAAAGAGGTATGGTAATCTGTAAGCCAGGTTCTGTAACTCCTCACGCTAAATTTAAAGCTGAGGTATATATCTTGAAAAAAGAAGAAGGTGGTCGTCACACACCATTCCACAACAACTACCGTCCACAGTTTTACGTTCGTACTACTGACGTTACAGGAAATATTGTATTGCCTGACGGAGTAGAAATGGTAATGCCTGGTGATAACTTAACAATCAATGTTGACTTAATTAGCCCAATCGCCTTAAGCATTGGACTGCGTTTTGCAATCCGTGAAGGGGGAAGAACTGTAGGTGCTGGACAGGTTACAGAGATTTTAGACTAACCAATAAAGTTTTTTAACTTGACATCTAAGGTGTCCGCCAATGGTGGATGCCTTTTGTGTCAAATAAAAACGGGTTTAGCTCAGTTGGTAGAGCACTGGTCTCCAAAACCAGGTGTCGGGAGTTCGAGCCTCTCAACCCGTGCTGAATTAATAGAAAACAAGGAGCAATGATTGACTATATAAAAAGTTCTTTCGAGGAATTAAGTAACAACGTTTCATGGACACCCCGTGCAGAATTACAGCGTTTGGCTGTTGTTGTAATGGTGTTTTCAATTCTATTTTCTTTGGCAATTTGGGGTGCAGATACAGTTTTATCTCGAATCGTTCAAGTTTATTTTAACCTCATCAACGGATAACTCATGGCAGAAGTAAGTCAAAAGAAATGGTATGTTGTCCGAGCAGTTAGTGGTCAAGAAGCAAAAATCAAAGATTATATTTCTTCTGAGATTAGCCGTTTAGGATATGATAGCTTTTTAGAAGATATCTTGGTGCCAACTGAAAAAGTGGTGCAGATCCGCAATGGAAAAAAAATAAACAAAGAAAAAGTATACTATCCTGGCTATATCATGATCAAGGCAGATTTATCAGGTGAGATTCCTCACGTGATTAAATCGGTTACAAACGTGATTGGTTTTTTAGGAGAAACCAAAGGCGGAGAGCCGATTCCACTCCGTGCTTCAGAGGTGAATCGTTTATTAGGAAAGGTAGACGAACTGGAATTGAGTAAAGAACACGTTGCTATACCCTTTACTTTAGGGGAAAGCATTAAGGTTATTGACGGGCCTTTCAACGGTTTCACAGGAACCATTGAGAATGTCAATGAAGAAAAGCGTAAACTACAAGTTATGGTGAAGATTTTCGGAAGAAAAACACCACTAGAGCTCAGTTATATGCAAGTAGAGAAAATTTAAATGTTACTCATATAAATTGAATTTCCTAGGCTTCCACTTTGGAAATTCGCAAATGTAAATTGAAACAATGGCAAAAGAAGTAGACAAGCTAGTCAAATTACAAGTTAGGGGAGGTGCTGCGAATCCATCGCCACCGGTCGGACCCGCGCTAGGTGCTGCAGGAGTAAATATCATGGAGTTTTGTAAGCAGTTTAATGCTCGAACTCAAGATAAGCCAGGTAAGGTTTTACCTGTCGTAATTTCTGTATACAAAGACAAATCATTTGAATTTGTAATTAAGACACCACCAGCGGCCGTTCAATTGATGGAAGCAGCCAAAGCTAAAAAAGGCTCTGGAGAACCCAATAGAAAAAAAGTAGCAGCAGTTACTTGGGACCAAGTTCGCACTATCGCAGAAGACAAAATGCAAGACTTAAATGCATTTACAATCGAATCTGCAATGAAGATGGTAGCGGGTACGGCACGCTCTATGGGTTTCACAGTTAAAGGTGAGTCCCCCTTTTAATTTTTAAATAGAAAAGAAATGGCACGACTTACAAAAAAGCAAAAAGAAGCACGCGCAAAGGTAGATTCAAACAAAATCTATTCGCTTGACGAAGCATCTACATTGGTAAAAGATTTAACCAATGTAAAATTTGATGCATCAGTTGACCTAGCAATTCGATTAGGTGTTGATCCTCGTAAAGCGAACCAAATGGTTCGTGGAGTGGTAACACTTCCTCATGGTACTGGTAAGAATGTTCGCGTTCTTGCATTGGTAACACCAGACAAGGAAGCTGAAGCACTTGAAGGAGGAGCAGACTTTGTTGGATTAGATGAATACTTACAAAAAATCAAAGACGGTTGGACCGATGTTGATGTAATTGTTACCATGCCCAGCGTTATGGGTAAATTAGGTCCTTTAGGACGCGTATTGGGCCCACGTGGTTTGATGCCTAACCCAAAGACCGGAACAGTTACTATGGACATCAAAAAGGCGGTCAGCGATGTTAAAGGAGGTAAGATTGATTTCAAAGTGGACAAGACAGGTATCGTACATGCATCTATCGGAAAAGCATCTTTTGATGCAGCTAAAATCCGTGACAATGCAAGTGAATTGTTAAACACCATCATGAAGCTCAAACCTTCTACAACGAAAGGAACTTATGTGAAAAGCATTTTTATGTCTTCGACCATGAGTCCAAGTATTTCAATTGACACCAAAATCGCTTAAGATTTTTAAAACGAATTCGAAATGACAAGAGAAGAAAAATCGAAAGTAATTGAAAACCTCACTGCTGAGTTAGCAGAGGCTAAAACACTTTATCTTACCGATATCGCTGGTTTAGACGCTGCCACAACTACAGTATTGAGACGTGCTTGTTTTAAAGCCGGAATCCGTTTATCTGTTGTAAAAAACACCTTGCTTGAAAAAGCAATGCAAGCTTCAGATAAAGACTTCGGAGAATTAACGCAAGTATTGAAGGGAAATACTTCCCTAATGTTTTCTGAATCTGGAAACGGACCCGCAAAACTGATTAAAGATTTTCGTAAAAAATCGCAGAAGCCAATTTTAAAAGGGGCTTTTATCGAAGAATCTGTTTATATCGGGGACGATCAACTTGATGCATTAGTTGCAATCAAGTCCAAAGAAGAACTCATTGGAGACATCATTACCCTTTTACAATCTCCTGCCAAAAACGTTATCTCTGGACTTCAGTCTGGCGGTGGCCAATTAGCTGGGATTATAAAAACCCTATCAGAGCGTTAAGCCCTGATTCAAAATTGTGTACGCACTCAAAAATAATATTTTTAATTTAATTTTTAAACAACTTAAATCATGGCAGATTTAAAAGATTTCGCAGAACAACTAGTTAACTTAACTGTAAAAGAAGTTAATGAATTAGCTACTATTTTAAAAGACGAGTACGGTATCGAGCCTGCTGCAGCCGCTGTTGCTGTTGCTGGTCCAGCTGCTGGAGGTGGTGGAGACGCTGCTGAAGAGCAAACTGAATTCGATGTAATTCTTAAATCAGCAGGTGCATCGAAACTTGCTGTTGTAAAACTCGTTAAAGAATTAACTGGTCTTGGCTTGAAAGAAGCTAAAGGTTTAGTTGATGGAGCTCCTGCACCAGTAAAAGAAGGTGTAGCCAAAGACGAAGCTGAAGGATTAAAATCTTCTTTAGAAGAAGCTGGCGCTGAGGTTGAACTTAAGTAGTTCTTCCCAACCCATTGAAATAGGTTATGGTCTTTGGCTACACGCTAAAGACCGTAACCCTTTTTCTGTTTAAAATACCTCCCCATTTCTGAGTTTGCTTTTTAACCCGTAATAAAAAAGTACTAATGCCGAACACAACAACAACCCGCGTTAATTTTGCCTCAGCAAAAGAGACTACCCCGTACCCTGATTTTCTTGATATTCAAATCAAGTCCTTTCAAGATTTTTTTCAATTGGAAACGAAATCTGCAGAACGTGCTGAAGAAGGTCTTTTCAACACTTTTAAAGAAAACTTTCCCATTACAGACACCCGTAATCAATTCGTTTTAGAATTCTTAGATTACTTTGTCGATCCTCCACGCTACAGCATACAAGAATGTATCGAGCGCGGTTTAACCCACTCTGTGCCCTTAAAAGCACGTTTAAAATTATACTGTACCGACCCAGAACACGAGGACTTTGAAACCATTGTTCAAGACGTGTTTTTAGGGACAATTCCATATATGACCCCAAGTGGAACCTTTGTGATTAACGGAGCTGAGCGAATCGTTGTTTCGCAATTGCACCGTTCTCCCGGAGTTTTCTTTGGTCAATCTTTCCACGCCAATGGAACTAAACTCTACTCGGCAAGAGTTATTCCATTCAAAGGATCTTGGATTGAATTTGCAACAGACATCAACAACGTCATGTATGCATATATTGATCGTAAGAAAAAATTACCTGTAACTACACTCTTCCGCGCCATTGGATACGAGAGAGATAAGGATATTTTAGAAATCTTTGATCTTGCAGAAGAAATCAAAGTATCTAAGACTGGGCTTAAAAAAGTAATTGGTCGAAAACTTGCTGCACGTGTTTTGAAAACATGGCATGAGGATTTTGTTGATGAAGATACAGGTGAAGTTATTTCTATTGAGCGTAACGAAATTGTTATTGATCGTGATACCGTTATAGAAAAAGAACACATAGAAGAAATTCTAGAAACAAGTGTTAAAACAATTTTATTGCACAAAGAAGACGCGCACATGTCTGACTATGCAATCATTCATAACACACTACAAAAAGATCCAACCAATTCTGAAAAAGAAGCCGTTGAACATATCTATCGTCAATTAAGAAATGCCGAACCGCCAGATGAAGAAACGGCACGTGGTATTATTGATAAATTATTTTTCTCTGACCAACGCTATAACCTAGGTGAGGTTGGACGTTATCGAATGAATAAAAAATTAGGTAATGATGAGGCAATGGACAAACTTGTTTTAACCAAACAAGATATCATTACCATCATCAAATACTTAATTGAACTAATCAACTCAAAAGCTGAAATCGACGATATCGATCACTTGTCTAACCGACGTGTTAGAACAGTAGGAGAGCAGTTGTCTTCTCAATTTGGTGTAGGTCTTGCCCGTATGGCAAGAACCATTCGTGAACGAATGAACGTTCGTGACAACGAAGTCTTTACGCCAATTGACTTGATTAATGCAAAAACATTATCGTCTGTAATCAATACTTTCTTTGGAACCAACCAATTGTCTCAATTCATGGATCAAACCAATCCATTGGCAGAGATCACGCACAAGCGTCGTTTATCGGCACTTGGGCCAGGAGGTTTGTCAAGAGAGCGTGCAGGATTTGAGGTACGAGATGTACACTATACTCATTACGGTCGTTTATGTCCTATTGAAACACCTGAAGGGCCAAACATTGGTTTGATCTCTTCTTTAAGTGTTTTTGCCAAAGTAAATAACCTTGGCTTTATCGAAACACCCTATCGAAAAGTAACCGACGGTGTAATTGATTTACAGAACCCTGTATATCTAAGTGCAGAAGAAGAGGAAGATAAATTGATTGCTCAAGCAAACATCCCTTTTGATAAAGACGGAAAAATCACAGCCGATAAAATCATCGCCCGTGAAGAAGCCGATTATCCAGTAGTTGATCCTAAACAAGTTCACTATACCGATGTTGCGCCAAACCAAATTGCTTCCATTTCTGCTTCCCTAATTCCATTCTTGGAGCATGACGATGCCAACCGTGCATTGATGGGATCGAACATGATGCGTCAGGCTGTACCTTTATTACGTCCCGAATCGCCAATTGTAGGAACAGGTTTAGAGCGTCAAGTAGCTTCAGATTCCCGTGTTTTAATTAATGCCGAAGGGAATGGAGTTGTTGAATATGTTGATGCAAATAAAATTACCATCAAGTATACGTATTCAGAACTCGAAGAAAAAGTTCGTTTTGACAGCGATGTCAAATCGTACAACCTGATCAAGTTTAGAAAAACTAACCAAGGAACCTGTATTAACCTTAAACCTATTGTCCGTAAAGGCGATAAAGTAGTCAAAGGTCAAGTACTGTGTCAAGGATATGCTACTCAAGAAGGTGAGCTTGCACTTGGACGGAACCTAAAAGTTGCGTTCATGCCTTGGAAAGGATACAACTTTGAAGATGCAATTGTAATCTCCGAAAAAGTTGTTCGCGACGATATCTTTACCTCTATACACATTGATGAATATTCCTTAGATGTTCGTGATACCAAACTAGGTTCAGAAGAATTGACCAACGATATTCCTAATGTGAGTGAAGAAGCGACCAAAGACTTGGATGAATTTGGGATGATTCGTATTGGAGCTGAAGTTAATCCAGGAGATATTCTTATTGGAAAAATTACCCCGAAAGGAGAATCTGATCCAACGCCTGAAGAGAAATTATTGCGTGCCATTTTTGGAGACAAGGCCGGAGACGTAAAAGATGCTTCACTGAAAGCACCACCATCATTACGTGGTGTTGTCATTGACAAAAAACTATTTACGCGTTCTGTAAAAGACAAGCGTAAACGCAGCCAAGACAAAGTAGAATTAGAAGAACTAGAAGCTGCCTATGAAGTGAAGTTCAATGAACTTCGTGAAGTTATGGTAGAGAAGTTATTTTCTATTGTCAACGGTAAGACCTGTCAAGGGGTACAGAACGACTTAGGAGAAGAAATTCTTCCTAAAGGGAAAAAGTTTACCCTCAAAATGTTAAGTAAGGTAGAAGATTATACCCACCTAACCAAAGGGGTGTGGACGACTAATGCTGCGACAAATGGCTTAATCGCTGACTTGATTCACAACTATAAAATCAAAGAGAACGATCAACAAGGAGCATTGCGTCGTGAGAAATTCACCATCAGTGTTGGGGATGAACTTCCTGCTGGTATCAAGCGTTTAGCGAAAGTATATATCGCGAAAAAGCGCAAACTTAAAGTAGGAGATAAAATGGCAGGACGACACGGAAACAAAGGGATTGTTGCTCGTATTGTTCGTCATGAAGACATGCCGTTCTTGGAAGATGGTACTCCAGTAGACATTGTGTTGAACCCACTTGGGGTACCCTCACGAATGAACATTGGACAGATTTATGAAACCGTTCTTGGTTGGGCAGGATTAAAGCTAGGCGAAAAATATGCAACTCCAATTTTTGATGGCGCAAGTGCTTCTGAAATTGATGCATTGATCGAAAAAGCAGGAATCCCTCAATATGGTCACACCTATTTGTACGATGGTGGAACCGGAGAACGCTTTGATCAACCAGCAACAGTTGGTGTAATCTATATGTTGAAATTAGGGCATATGGTAGATGACAAAATGCACTCACGTTCCATTGGACCGTACTCACTTATTACGCAACAGCCCTTGGGTGGTAAAGCACAATTTGGTGGACAGCGTTTTGGAGAAATGGAAGTTTGGGCACTAGAGGCCTATGGAGCTTCAAGCACGCTACAAGAAATTTTGACCGTAAAATCGGATGATGTGATTGGACGTGCCAAAACCTATGAAGCAATCGTAAAAGGAGAAACCTTGCCAGAACCTGGCTTACCAGAATCCTTTAATGTATTGATGCATGAATTGAAAGGACTAGGATTAGATATTCGATTAGAAGAGTAACCAAGGAATTTCATTAAAAACAACTGTTAAAAGACGTATTGTTATGGCAAGAAATAGCGAAAATGTTACCCAAAAAAAATTCAATAAAATCTCTATTGGACTCTCTTCTCCTGAAGTAATCCTTGGAAATTCTCGTGGTGAGGTGTTAAAGCCAGAAACCATTAACTATAGAACACACAAACCAGAGCGTGACGGTTTGTTTTGTGAGCGTATTTTTGGTCCTGTAAAGGATTTTGAATGTGCTTGTGGAAAATACAAACGTATTCGCTACAAAGGAATTGTCTGTGACCGTTGTGGGGTAGAAGTAACCGAAAAGAAAGTTCGACGTGACCGTGTTGGTCATATCAACTTGGTTGTGCCAGTTGCGCATATCTGGTACTTCCGCTCTTTGCCCAACAAAATTGGGTACCTCTTAGGATTACCTTCTAAGAAACTCGATATGATTATTTACTATGAGCGCTATGTGGTTATTCAAGCAGGTTCAGCAGTTAATGAAGAAGGTGAGCCCCTACAGAAAATGGACTTTTTAACCGAAGAAGAGTACTTGAATGTTATGGAAAGTCTTCCAGACAACAATCAATACTTAGACGATACTGATCCAACCAAATTTATCGCCAAGATGGGTGCTGAATGTTTGATCGAATTATTGTCGCGTATTGACTTAGAAGCCCTTTCCTATGAACTGCGTCACAAGGCCAATACGGAAACATCAAAACAACGTAAAACCGAGGCACTAAAACGTCTTCAAGTAGTAGAAGCGTTGAAAGATGCCAACACGCGAAGAGAAAACCGTCCAGAATGGATGATCATGAAGGTAATTCCGGTTATTCCACCAGAATTACGTCCATTGGTTCCGCTAGATGGAGGTCGTTTCGCCACTTCCGATTTGAACGACTTATACCGTCGTGTCATCATCCGTAATAACCGTTTGAAGCGATTGGTTGAAATTAAAGCGCCAGAGGTAATCTTGCGAAATGAAAAGCGTATGTTACAAGAATCTGTTGATTCTTTATTTGACAACACACGTAAATCTTCTGCCGTTAAAACAGATTCAAACCGACCATTGAAATCCTTATCCGATTCATTGAAAGGGAAGCAGGGTCGTTTTCGTCAAAACTTATTGGGAAAACGTGTTGACTATTCTGCTCGTTCTGTAATTGTTGTTGGACCAGAATTGAAATTATTCGAGTGTGGTTTACCCAAGGATATGGCTGCAGAATTATATAAGCCGTTCATTACACGTAAATTAATTGAGCGTGGAATTGTTAAAACGGTAAAATCTGCCAAGAAAATTATAGACCGCAAAGAGCCTGTTGTTTGGGATATTTTAGAAAATGTACTAAAAGGTCATCCTGTTCTATTGAACCGTGCCCCCACATTACACCGTCTAGGTATTCAAGCATTCCAGCCTAAATTAATTGAAGGAAAAGCCATCCAATTGCACCCACTGGTTTGTACAGCATTTAATGCTGACTTTGACGGGGATCAAATGGCGGTTCACCTTCCCTTAGGGCCAGAGGCTATTTTAGAAGCACAACTTTTGATGTTGGCTTCGCACAATATTCTTAACCCTGCAAATGGTTCACCGGTAACGGTGCCCTCTCAGGATATGGTTTTGGGTCTGTATTATATGACTAAAGCACGTCTTTCGACTAAAGCGCTTCCAGTTACGGGTGAAGGTTTAATCTTCTATTCTGCAGAAGAAGTTCACATTGCTTACAATGAAAAGCGTGTGGATTTAAATGCAACCATCATGATTCGCACAAAAGTTTTGAACGAAGCTGGCGAATTGGAATACCAAATTATCGACACCACTGTTGGACGAGTTCTCTTTAACGAGGTTGTTCCTGAACGTGCGGGTTATTTTAACGAAGTATTGACCAAGAAAAATTTGCGTGATATTATCGGGCAAATTTTAAAAGTGACCTCTGTTCCTGAAACAGCAGAATTCCTTGATAAAATCAAAAGCATGGGATATGGATTTGCCTTTAAAGGTGGTCTTTCTTTTAGCTTAGGAGATATTATTATCCCACCAGAAAAACTTCCATTGATCGAAGAAGCCAATAAAAAGGTTGATGGGATCAAGGGTAACTACAACATGGGATTAATCACGAACAACGAACGCTACAATCAAATTATTGATGTTTGGACCTCTACCAATTCACACTTGACCTCTTTGGCCATGAAGCGAATTAGTGAAGACCAACAAGGATTCAACTCTGTGTACATGATGTTGGATTCTGGAGCACGTGGTTCGAAAGAACAAATTCGTCAGTTGACTGGAATGCGTGGTCTAATGGCCAAGCCGAAAAAATCTACTGCCGGTGGAGGGGAAATTATTGAAAACCCAATTCTTTCTAACTTTAAGGAAGGATTATCCATTCTAGAATACTTTATCTCTACCCACGGTGCACGAAAAGGATTAGCAGATACCGCTTTGAAAACGGCAGATGCTGGATACCTAACACGTCGTTTGGTAGATGTTTCTCAAGATGTAATCATCAACTCTGTTGATTGTGGAACACTGAGAGGAATTGAGGTAAAACCACTGCGTAAAAACGAAGAGATTGTTGAAAAACTTTCTGATCGAATTCGCGGACGTGTCGTTTTAGAAGATATCATCAATCCTTCTACTGGAGATGTAGTTGTTGAAGCTGGGCAAGAGATTTCAGACCTTGTTGCAGATTCAATCGACCATATGCCAATTGAAAGTGTAGAAGTGCGTTCTCCTTTAACCTGTGAAGCGAAAAAAGGAATCTGTTCTTCCTGTTACGGACGAAACCTTTCGACCAATAAAATGGTTCAAAAGGGTGAAGCTGTAGGTGTTGTAGCGGCACAATCCATTGGAGAACCTGGTACTCAGTTAACCCTACGTACTTTCCACGTTGGTGGGGTTGCGGGTAACATCTCTGAAGAAAACCAATTGTTGGTTAAATTTGATGGGATCGCTGAAATCGACGATTTAAAAACGGTGAACGGTGAAGACCAAGAAGGAAACAAGATAGAGATTGTTATTTCTCGTACAACAGAAATTCGTTTGATCGACAAAAAGACCAAGAACGTCTTAAGCACAAATAACATTCCTTACGGATCTACCCTTCATATCGCCAATGGCGCAAGTTTGAAGAAAGGTCAATCGGTTTGTTCATGGGATCCATTTAATGGAGTAATTGTTTCAGAATTTTCAGGAAAAATTGCCTACGAAAATATCGATCAAGGGGTTACCTATCAAGTTGAAATTGATGAACAAACTGGTTTCCAAGAGAAAGTAATTTCGGAAACGAGAAACAAAACATTAATTCCTACCTTATTGATTCAAGACACCAAAGGAAATACCTTGCGTTCGTACAACCTTCCGGTAGGTGCGCACATCATGGTTGACGATGGAGACAAAATCAAAGAAGGAAAAATCTTGGTAAAAATCCCGCGTAAATCAGCTAAGTCTGGTGATATTACAGGAGGATTGCCACGGGTAACAGAATTGTTTGAAGCACGTAACCCATCGAATCCTGCAGTTGTATCTGAGATCGACGGTGTGGTTTCCTTCGGAAAAATCAAGCGTGGTAATCGTGAGATCATTGTTCAGTCTAAATTTGATGATATCAAAAAGTATTTGGTGAAATTATCCAATCAGATTTTGGTACAAGAAAACGACTTTGTAAAAGCTGGAATGCCATTGTCAGACGGATCAATTACACCTTTAGATATTTTGAAAATAAAAGGCCCATCTGCGGTACAACAGTACTTAGTTAACGAAGTACAAGAAGTTTACCGTTTACAAGGGGTAAAGATCAACGACAAGCACTTTGAGGTAGTTGTACGTCAAATGATGCGTAAAGTGAAGATCAATGATCCGGGAGATACTTTATTGCTCGAAGATCAATTGGTACACAAATACGATTTCATTGACGAGAACGATGCCCTATTCGGGAAAAAAGTAGTGGAGGAAACAGGAGATTCTGAAAACTTAAAAGCAGGACAGCTAATCACCTCTCGTGAATTGCGTGATGAAAATTCTTACCTGAAACGCGAGGGCAAAGCTTTGGTTACTGCAAGAGATGCACAGCCAGCTACTGCTACTCCAGAATTGCAAGGAATCACTCGAGCTTCATTACAAACCAAGTCGTTTATTTCTGCGGCATCTTTCCAAGAAACGACAAAGGTACTCAACGAAGCTGCCGTTAGTGGAAAAGAAGATACCCTCGAAGGATTGAAAGAGAATGTAATTGTTGGACACAAAATACCTGCAGGTACTGGTCTTCGCGAATACAACGACCTAATTGTTGGTTCAAAAGAGGAGTATAGTAGCTTGTTGATCAACAAAGAAGAATCTGAAGAAGTAAATTTGTAAGTCATGAGTGATAGCCCTAGTAACGAGCAAAAGATCAATATAGAAGTCGATGAAAAAACCGCCGATGGTACCTACAGTAACCTCGCAATCATCAATCATTCTATTTCAGAGTTTATTGTTGATTTCATTGCTTTGATGCCAGGTGCGCCTAAAGCAAAGGTTAAGTCAAGAATTATTTTGACTCCTGAGCACGCCAAGCGTTTACACAAAGCATTGGGAGATAATATCCAACGTTTTGAGCAAGCAAACGGCAATATTAGCGTGAAAGAGCAACCACCCATGCCACTCAATTTTGGCCCAACAGGCGAAGCTTAATAACACATCCCCGTCAGTAATGTCGGGGATTTTTTTTATCTTCGATTAAAACCAACCATCATGGCTGAAGAACGATTCCAATCTTTTAAAGAATTTTATCCTTTCTATTTATCCGAGCATCAAAATAAAACGAGTAGAACACTTCATTTTATTGGAACTTTTATTGTCCTAGTCTTGTTTGGCTTTTTTATTGTTGCTCAAAAAGAAGCGCGTTTTTGGATTGCACTGCCCTTAGTGGGGTACGGATTTGCGTGGGTAGGACATGCCTTTTTTGAGAAAAACAAACCCGCTACCTTTAAATATCCACTCTGGAGTTTGCGAGGAGATTTCACCCTCTTTTTTGATATTTTACTTGGAAAACGTGGCTTCGATGCTGCAAAGGATTAAGCTTAATAGGAATTTTACCTACAGCGTACCCCAAGCCATTGCTCCCATTTCGTTGTTTATCAACTTATTTGCGAATTGTTATAAATGCCGTTGGCATCCACCATAAATTCACGCCAAACGCTACGGATACAATTTCATATCCCTGAGCATTTTTTTGATTAAGTAGTCTTTCAACATCATTTTTCAAACCGTTCGTTGACCACATTGTACTTAGTTTAATGATAGGATAATTTTTCATTTTAATGTATTGTTAGTTTTTGTTCTTAATGAATAGAAGCAGTTAGTGCTTCCAACAGCTGAGTGGTAAAACCATGCCGTAACAGCTGTGGAGTACATCCAGCAAAAGCTGGTTTTACACTAATTTGATAGGCGTGAAAGTCGGGGATGAGTCGCAGGTCTCTCATGGCATAGAACAGATTTGGGTGCTGAACTAGGTAAATTTACTAAAAAAACCCAAAAGTGTATAGTTTTAGAATTCCGAGCTAAAGTGGAATTTTACGGAAGGGTACTTTTGTTGGGTCATTTGAAGGGAAAAGGCAGAGTCGGCCAGGAAAACCAATTGCTGCTGTTTGTCTTTGGCCAAGAAGCGTTGTTTTACCCGTTTAAATTCGGCAAATTCTTCGTTGGTTTCATCTTGGGCTTCTACCCAGCAAGCCTTGTATACATTTAGATTTTCGTAGGAACATTTGGCGCCATATTCATGCTCCAATCGGTATTGAATGACATCAAATTGGAGGGCACCCACTGTGCCAATCACCTTTCGGTTGTTGAGTTGTAGGGTAAAGAGTTGCGCCACTCCTTCATCCATCAGTTGGTCGATCCCCTTATTGAGCTGTTTGGCTTTCATGGGATCGGCATTGTTGATATAACGGAAATGTTCAGGTGAGAAGCTGGGTATTCCCTTAAAACTGATAGTTTCCCCACTTGTGAGGGAGTCTCCAATTTTAAAGTTTCCGGTGTCGTGAGGCCCGACTATGTCTCCCGGATAGGAGATCTCTACAATCTCTTTGCGTTCTGCAAAGAAGGCATTTGGACTAGAAAACTTTAGTTTTTTATTGTGACGAACATGCAGGTAGGGTTTGTTGCGTTCAAAGGTTCCGGATACTATCTTAATAAAAGCTAAGCGATCGCGGTGGTTGGGATCCATGTTGGCATGGATTTTAAATACAAAACCGGCAAAGTTTTTTTCTGTCGGATCAATTTCACGTTCTTCAGCCAGTTTTTTTAATGGAGCAGGGGCAATGTCCACAAAACAATTTAGCAATTCTTGTACCCCAAAATTATTCAAGGCAGAACCAAAAAAGACAGGCTGTAATTTACCGTCCAAATAGTCCTCTTGGTTAAAGGGTGGATATACCCCACCAACTAATTCGAGTTCGTCGTTGAGGGTGTTAAGTGCTTTAGTTCCAATGGCATTTTCCAAGGCTGCATCAGTTAGATCATCATACTGTATGGCTGTTCCTCTTTGCTGTTTGTTTTCGTCTTGAAAGAGTTGTACGTTCTTTTCCCAGATATTGTAAATTCCTTGGAAGTCGTAGCCCATTCCAATGGGGAAGGTAAGGGGCGTTACATGCAAACCCAGTTTCTGTTCCACTTCATCCATAAGGTCAAAAGCATCCTTTCCTTCTCGGTCCAATTTATTGATAAAGACAATCATGGGAATGGAACGCATTCGACAGACTTCAACCAATTTTTCGGTTTGTTCTTCAACTCCCTTGGCGACATCAATCACGACAATCACACTATCTACTGCGGTCAGGGTTCGGAAAGTGTCTTCGGCAAAATCTTTGTGTCCTGGAGTATCGAGGATATTTATTTTTTTATCCTTGTAGTAAAAAGCAAGTACAGAGGTAGCAACAGAAATTCCCCGTTGACGTTCAATTTCCATAAAATCACTGGTAGCACCTTTTTTAATCTTATTCGACTTTACCGCTCCCGCTTCTTGAATGGCACCACCAAAGAGCAGCAGTTTTTCTGTAAGGGTGGTTTTCCCAGCATCAGGGTGAGAAATGATTCCAAAGGTGCGGCGTTTAGCGATTTCGTCTAAAAACATGGTCGAAAGAATTTTAACAAAAATACCACTATATCTTGGAAGGGCAGGGCAATCAAAATAGGATTTTGGTTTTTTTATCGGTACTTTTGGGGAGCAATGAAAGAAGAAAATGTTATCCTTGTCAATGAGCAAGATGAGGCCATTGGATTGATGCCAAAAATGGAAGCCCATGAGAAAGCGCTATTGCATCGAGCCTTCTCTGTCTTTGTGTTTAATGCCAAGGGAGAACTCATGTTGCAACAACGTGCCCTCAATAAATACCATTCTCCCGGTCTGTGGACCAACACCTGTTGTAGTCACCAACGCGACGGAGAAACGAACCTTGCTGCAGGTGCTCGTCGTTTGCAGGAAGAAATGGGTTTTGTAGTTCCTTTAAAAGAACTATTCAGTTTTATTTATAAGGCGCCCTTTGATAATGGACTCACCGAACACGAGTTAGACCATGTCATGGTTGGTTATAGCGAAGCTTCTCCCTCTGTAAATAAAGAAGAGGTAGCTGCTTGGAAGTGGATGTCCATGGACGACATTGCGACAGAGATAAAAGAACAACCTCAACACTTTACTGAATGGTTTAAGATTATCTTCGATCGCGTAAATACCTACCTAAAGAAACAGCAATGAAACGAGTTAAAGTTAGTCGGAAAGCGCATTTTAATGCCGCCCATCGTTTGTACCGTAAAGATTGGTCAGATGCCCAAAATGAAGCACAGTTTGGAAAATGTTCTAATCCACATTACCATGGTCACAACTATGAATTGATCGTAAGTGTTGAAGGTGAAATTGACCCAGAAACAGGCTATGTCATGGACATGAAGGTCTTAAAAGATTACATCAAAAGTGAGGTGGAGGATGCTTTTGACCATAAAAACCTAAACATAGAGGTGCCAGAATTTGCCCATCTCATTCCTTCAGCCGAAAATATGGTGGTAGTAATTTATGATAAACTGAAGAAAATATTGACTCCTGGTCAAACAATGGAGGTGGTATTGTATGAGACACCGCGTAATTTTGTCACCTATACCGAAAAAGGATGAGTCTAAAAATTGGTGATAAAGTACCCGCTTTTGAATTAAGCGATCAACATGGGAAACTGTTTAAAAGCGAAACGGTGATTGGAAAAAAACCAGCTGTGGTTTATTTTTATCCCAAAGATGAAACCCCAGGTTGTACTGCAGAGGCATGTTCCTTTCGGGATAGTTATGAAGAATTTCAAGCCCTTGGGGCAGAGGTCATTGGTATAAGTTCTGACAGTATTGGCAGTCATAAGCGTTTTGCACAGCGACACCGTTTGCCTTTTATACTCTTGGCCGATTCAAAGCGAAAGGTGCAAGGTTTGTTTAAATTGCCAAAGCTTCTTTTTGGACTATACACCAAGCGCATCACCTTCGTGATCAATGCCCAAGGAATTGTGTCCTATGTGCACGATAGTTTATTGGCCACCTCACACATTAGAAAAGCCTTGAAAGCAATCCAAGCTACCGATGAACAAGCGGTATAGATAATTTCCTTATTTTTAACAAAACAAAAAAACATGTCTAGTAAGAAAAACCTGAAAAAAGAAATCAACGATACCCTTGGGGCCTTGATTGAAGAAGTTTACGTCAAAGAATTGGCTACTCCAAAACTCGACATAAAAAAGAGTGAGAAAATAATCGATGAAGCCATTGCCCTTTTCGATGATTTGATCCAGAAAATGCACGATGAAAACGATGCGCCAAAAAAACATTTCTCTGCCATTCGCACTTCGCTGAGAGACAATGCTGCTGCCTTGTCTGCCAAGATTGAAAAGCTTTAGCGCTAGCGAACTAGACTATCGATTTGTTGCTTAAAAGCAAGCCCGTATTTAGACGCCTTTACCTGTGGAGTTAATTTTTTGTACAAGCTATCTAGGAAGATAGGTGCTACATTGCTTACTTCATAAGCACCAATATATGCTGCAAGTTCTTTGTCCGCATTGTTCATGGCAAAGTTGAGTGCATACAAAAATTTACGTTTCATTGTTTTTCGATTGGCTTCTTCCAGTTTTTGGCTGCGTTCCAATAAACTAAGATCACTATCTTTTCCAATAAATTTTTCTAGGCTGTCTAGGTTTTGTTTGTTGAATTTCCGCATGATCGATTGGTATTCATTCCACAACAGTTGATTTTCTGAACCCTCTATTTTTGCACTGCTCTCAAAGGTGCGTAAAAGTGTGTTGATTTTAATTTCTCCTTTTTCGCCAAAGAATAAAATCTTTTCAGTCAAGCTATCCCCATCATCTTTGGCCATAGAAAGAAAATAGAATTCTGGGCTTTTTACATCATCACTCAAGACAAAACCATCATCACCTTTAATTTCAATAGAATCTACAGTTACCAAAAGGGTGTCTTCTAATTTTTGAAGATAAAGCGTTCCTTTACGGAGACCGTCAATCTTTCCAACGACCGTCATGCTTTTTTTGGTTGGGGAAGAACAAAAAGTGAATAAAAGACCTAGGCAAAGAAGTGCTATTTTTTTCATTGAATATGCTTAAAGATTTAACCAGTAAGTGAGTTTAAATGTTAAACTTCTTACCCTTGGTACAAAAGTAGTTGTTGCGAAGTAATTATCATTATAAACAATATAAAAATCTGATAGAGGGGCAAAGCGCCATTGCAAACGCGAATTGATCCCCAAGGTTTCAGACTGAGAACTGTATTGAATAAAGGTATTCCAAAAAATGCTTTTGCTGAAAGTGTAGTCTATCTTTGGACCAATCAGCCAAAGTTCCCCCGAGGTGTAGGGTGCTGGAAAATCAATTTTGTCATAGTTGATTTCGATGCTTCCATTGAAGCGCGGTTGGAGACGGATGGCAACTTCGGAGCGGATCGAAAACTTGGTTCCGTTGTAAAACTCTCCAAAGGAGGTTCGGAAACGGTAGTTAATCTTCTTACTAAAGTTGGACCGATAGGAGATTTCGAAATCACTGTATGTATAGCCAGTGTTAGCCTCTAATACAACGGCATTATCGACCCTTAGTGGATCGAATTCATCGATTAAATAGGTATAATTTCTGCTGAACTCAACTTGGAATCGCGACTGATCGCTAAAGTTTATCTCCGCTCTGCTGGAAAGGGATCTGTCGGTGACCAAACCATTGCTTTTGGGTCTGTCAATATAGAAAATGGATTGACTTAATTCTAGGGAACGGATTGTTTTTGAATCAATCCACAGACGATGTCCGTAGCGTAAAAAATGTTTTTGTATGCCTTTTCTTCGCAAAAAACCTAAATCAGATTGATAGCCCTCTCCAATTCTATTGAGCCCATAGCGAATGATGTTTTTTCGTGCATTGTAGTTTAAACGAAAGCCAGCCGAGTATCTATCGGTGGTTTTCTCCGGAAGAAAAGATTGATGAATATAACTTCTTCCCGTCCATTTATTGTCTTTGGAGGCCAAGGTGTAATCCAAGCCAATTACACGGTTAAAATGAACTTGTTCATTGTCTTCTAATTCGTCACCAGTTTGTTGACGATTTACAAAGATAAGGCCAAGATAGGAGCGACTGAACATTTTTTGTTGAAGGCTTAAAACAGTATTATTATTGGCCGATATTCCGTTAGCCCTATCTTCTTGTGTTTGCATATTGAGAAAGCCCAAACGCATATTGTTTGAAATTTTTCCGCTCAAGCGTGCTCCAGCAATAATTTTATTTTCGATGGTATTACCATCCAAGTCTTTGGCCACACCAATGCGACGGGAAAAAAAAGGTTGGGTTTCGTATTGATCTCCATAATTATCAAACAAGTCACTGTTTTGAATAAAAAACTGTCGCTTTTCGGGTAAGCGAACTTCAAAACGGGTAAGGTTAATGATTTGATCGTCCACTTCTACTTGAGAAAAATCTGGATTTAGGGTAAGATCTAGAATCATTCCGTTCCCAATACTCAGCTTTGCATCTCCTCCAAAGGACAGGGTTTCATTACTGCTGTTCTCTTCAAAATTTTTAGCGACAATTCCACTGCTAAAAGGGATTAGTGCAATGGGTGTTTTTGCCTTAGGCAATTCTTTTTCAAAGGAAAGTGTATTCATGTAGGCCAAACCCGCTATGCTCTGGTTTCTTGGAATTTTCGCCCATGTTGATGACATGTTTTTAGCAATTTCTGATCGGTATACGTTTACCCGCCATTCTTTGTTGTTATCTGCATAGCGTATACTAGAAAATGGGATTTTCATTTCCGTGCGATATCCTCCATCGAATTTCTGTACAGCAACCTCCCATTTTACATCCCAAGAATCATTGTAGTCTTGTGAGGGATTTGCCCCACCGTTTGAAATTAAGGCTTCCCGTTGAACGCCCTCGGGGTTGGTGCCGAATACAAAAGCGTTGGTGCCATCGTTAAAAGTATCGAGAACCAAGGTAACAGAGTCACTATTTCTAAAGCTAAAATCTCTTCGCAAGGAAGGGGTAATAAAGTTGTTGTAATCTGCTTCAGCTACAATGAGTACATAAAGGTTTTGATTGTCAAAGAGAAACTTGACTTGCGTTTGCTGTGGAGCTTGAATGGAGTCGGAGGGGAAATATTGCCAGAAGCTACTCGTAGCTTCAGCCTTGTCCCACACAGCATCGGGCATTCCATCTATTTTAATGGGAGTAGTTGTCGATTGTGCAATTGTTGTCTGTCCTTTGACGTAAACACAATGACACAGAGCTAAAAAGAAGAGAAGTTTTTTGATTTTTTTTTTGCAAACTTACAGAATATTTATTCCATTTGAGTGTTTGCATAAAAAAACCTATGGTTGTCTACAGGTTTTTTGCAATAAAAATGAGTACAATTAGTTCGTTGTCTTTGTAAAGGTAAATTCACTCACAAGTGTTTCAGTTGTCCCATCATATTCCTCTGTATGACATAATGTCCCTTAAAACTCAGTATCGTTCAAGGTGGTGATGACTAAAGTTGATCGAATTTTCAACCAAGAATACGATTATTTAATATTTCTGAAAGTTAAATTAATGCGTTGCTTTAAAGGACGAGTGGTTTTTGGAATTTGGTGGAGCCAATGATGTTGTAAGGCCCCAGCCATAAGCAATAGACTTCCATGCGCTAATTTTATTTTAAAACGCTCTTCTTTAATTTCCCTGTGTTTTAAATGAAAATAACGTTCCTGACCTAGGCTAATGGAAGCAATGATTGGATTTTCACCTAATTCCTTTTCATTGTCTGCATGCCAGCCATTACTGTCTTTTCCGTCTCGGTACAAATTCAGTAAAACAGCATTGAATGAATGCTCAGTTTTATTTTCAATTTTAGATAAAAGATCCTTTAAAATCGGGGTCATTGGATTTGGGTGCATGCTGATGTTCGAGTAAGAGTAAGGCTTTTCGTTTAACCCATACAAAGAGGTTAGTCGGGGTTGCGCATAGGTTTTGCCATAAATGGTTATGTTGTCTTTTTGCCAAGGTGTGGTTTCCAAAAAAACAGCATAAAGCAAATCTGCCTCTTTTTTAGAAAGAAAAGTGGGGTAATAGAAAATCTTCCCATCAGGAATGGATGGGGAAAGGACAGTGTTGTTCTCAGGGAATAATTCAAGCATCGATGCTCTTTATTTCCAACACACTAAGTAGGTTCGTTTTACGCAGTTTTTTCTTTTATAAAAAACTAAAAAGAGAAAGAATTAACGTAATTAAGTAGACTAAAAATTCAATCATTGGACTGTCTTTAGGGTTATTGGTGCAAATATATGATTTTCTGTAAAGATTAAACAAAACAGTAAATATTTAATTTTCTAAAAGTTTTAGTGTCCCATGTGAATTTTAGGATTAAGATCAGGTAAAATTCAATTGTTGGCTACCAAATTTAACCTATCGAGGGTTCAAGCTTCTATATTTTTTTTCATTTTTTTTTGAATTCAGTTTTGAATTTATATATTTAAGAAGATGTTAGTAGCCCATACCTCAACCCAAATCAAAATTTCTTAATGCCCTTCACTTCCGATCAACTGTTAAATGCCAAAAGCCGAAAAGACTTATTCAAAATTGCTGAACGATATAACATACCCATTTCAAAAGCGATTAAAACCTTGAAATATGAAACTGAACTTCAAAAATTACAAAGTGAAATGGTTAATCTACAGCAGTGGATCAGTCAAAAGAAGCTGCGCGTTGCAGTACTTTTTGAAGGAAGAGATGCCTCTGGTAAAGGCGGTTGTGTCAAGCGATTTAAGGAACACTTCAATCCTCGTAACTCAAGAATAGTTGCATTGAACAAACCAACTTCAGTCGAAAACAAACAGTGGTATTTTAGGCGCTATATCAAAGTACTTCCCAATGCAGGAAAAATTGTTTTTTTTGATCGAAGCTGGTACAATCGTGCTGTAGTTGAGCCCTTCATGGGCTTTTGTACTAAAGAACAATACCTGAAATTTATGACTCAAGTCCCCGAATTTGAACACCTACTCTATGAGGACCGTTTAATTATAATCAAGTTTTGGTTTTCCATATCCAAAGAAGAACAAAAGAAACGCTTTGACTCCCGTCTGAAAAACAAACTCAAACAATGGAAATTTAGTCCAGTAGATCTCAAAGGACAAGAGCTATGGGACGACTACACCCATTATAAAGAAGAAATGTTCAGCAAAACCCACAATGGATTTAGCCCCTGGATCATTGTAAAAACCAATGACAAAAAAACTGCTCGCCTAGAAAGTATGCGTTATGTCCTCTCGCAGTTTGACTATCCTAAAAAGGGAGAAAGTGGAATTCCCTTATCTCCAGACCCCAACGTTATCCTGAGATACCACAGAAATGCAGTTCAAATTGATATTTAACCTATGAAAACAAAAGCGTTAACCCAAAAAGAATTGGATCTGATCAACAGTAAATCGGGACTGCGGATTTTACTAAACAGCAAAAAAGTAGATCTCAATAAAACATTAGAACGCATTGACAATGAAATTCAATTAAAAGAACTTCAAGGTCAACTCATTGAATTGCAAAACTGGGTGATAAAAAATCAAAAAAAGTTGTCGTCGTATTTGAAGGAAGGGATGCCGCTGGAAAAGGAGGGGCTATTCGGAGAGTAATCGAACATCTCAACCCCAGACATCTGAAAGTAGTTGCTCTAAACATACCTACTCCAGATGAAAAGAAACAGTGGTTTTTCCAACGTTACATTAACCAACTCCCCAAACCTGGAGAGATTGTATTTTTTGATCGCAGTTGGTACAATCGTGCGGTAGTAGAACCCGTAAATGGGTTTTGTACCCCCAAACAACATCAGATCTTTATGAATCAAGTCAATGCCTTTGAGCAAATGCTAATTGAGTCTGATGTATACCTCATCAAAATCTACTTTTCTATCGACAAAGAGGAACAGGCCAAACGCTTCGAAGAGATAAAGAACAATCCTCTAAAGCAATGGAAAATTACCCCAGTAGATCTTAAAGCACAGGAACTTTGGGAGCAGTACACTCGGTACAAAAAGAAAATGTTTGAAAAAACAAACACATCTCATGCGCCCTGGCACATCATTGAAGCCAATAGTAAAACCAAGGCAAGGTTGGAAGTGATCCAATTGATATTAAACAAAATTCCCTTTAAAAGGACTAAAATTTAAACTACTTAGCCTTGGGGTTAGGATTCGTTTTATATCCAGTCACTAATCGATAAGGATTGCCTTATACCGAATCATTATGGATCAATTTCACCTATTTAATGAGTTCTACACTGCGTTGAATAAATTTCGTGAGTTCTTCGCCTTTGAGTAAATTTTGCGATAATCGTGCCAGATCTAGCGTTTGTTGAATCAAGCGCTCTCTTTTATTCTTTGTTTTGGTGTTCAAAATTTGTTCGATCAAAGGATGGTTAGTATTGACAACCAAGGTGAACATTTCAGGGAAATTGCCAAACATTCCATTTCCACCGGCCTGCTGCATTTCTTTCATACGTCGCATGAATTCTGGCTGAGTTAAAACAAAAGGGAGTTGAGTGCTGCTCAAGGCCTCTAGTTGAACCGTATACTTTTCTTTTGGCACAACCGCTTCAATGATGGGTTGAAGTTTTTCTTTTTCTTCCTCCGATAATTTTGATACAGTTGCCTCATCTTTTTTGATGAGGTTTTCAAGGGCATCTCCATCCACACGTGCAAACGACACCTTTTCATTGGACGATTCTAATTTTTGAATCAAATGCGAGACAATGGGAGAATCGAGCAATATTACTTGATAGCCTTTTTCTTTGGCAGCTTCAATATAGGCGTGTTGTTCATCTGCATTAGACGCATAGAGAATCACGAGTTTATCGTCTTTGTCCGTTTGAAGGTCTTTGGTAGCTTCTTTTAATTCCTCAAAGGTGAAGAAATCACCATTAACGGTTGGATAAAGTGCAAACTTCTCTGCTTTTTCATAGAATTTATCTTCTGATAACATTCCGTATTCAATCACAACTTTGATGTCGTTCCACTTTTCTTCAAACGCTGCTCGATCTTTTTTGAAAAGACTGTTGAGCTTGTCACCAACTTTTCTGGTGATATAGTTGCTGATCTTCTTTACAGCTCCGTCGGCCTGTAGATAACTCCTTGAAACGTTCAATGGAATGTCAGGAGAATCAATAACCCCTCTCAATAAAGTTAAAAATTCAGGTACGATACCTTCTACATTGTCGGTAACAAAGACTTGGTTTTGGTATAATTGAATTTTATCCTTTTGTAAATTTAAGTCATTATTAAGCTTTGGGAAGTACAAAATTCCCGTAAGATTAAAGGGATAATCAACATTCAGGTGAATATTAAACAAGGGTTCTTCAAATTGCATGGGATACAACTCTCGGTAAAAACTACCGTAATCTTCTTCTGCTAACTCGGTGGGTAGTTTGGTCCATGCAGGAGAAGGGTTGTTGATGATGTTATCAACCGTCACAGTTTCTGCCTTTGCATCTTCAGCGGCATCTTCTGCCAATGGAAGCGTTTCTTCTTTTGTGCCAAATTTAATGGGCACAGGCATAAATTTATTGTATTTGTTTAAGAGTTCTTTGATGCGGCTTTCTTTCAAAAATTCTTTTGAATCTTTGTCAATATGAAGGATGATTTCTGTTCCTCTTTCTGTCTTATCATCTGCTTCTAGCGTGTATTCTGGTGACCCATCACAGACCCAACGCACAGCAGCTTCGTCTTTATAGGACTTGGTGATGATTTCCACCTTTTCTGCTACCATAAAGGCAGAGTAAAACCCAAGACCAAAATGACCAATAATTCCACTGTCCGCTGCACTATCCTTGTATTGTTCCAAGAACTCTTCTGCACCAGAAAAAGCGACTTGGTTGATGTATTTTTCAACCTCCTCAGAAGTCATTCCAATTCCTTGATCGATTATATGAAGGGTTTTCTTTTTCTCATTCACCTTTATTTCTATCATCGGCGTTCCAATGTCTCCCTTAGCTTCACCTAGGCTACTGAGGTGTTTTAGTTTTAGGGTTGCATCAGTTGCGTTCGAAATCAGCTCACGTAAAAATATTTCGTGATCACTGTACAAGAATTTTTTAATTAATGGGAAAATGTTTTCTACCGAAACATTGATTTTACCTGAAGACATAGTTTTTATTTTTACTAATTAGAAAGCAAAAACAATTCCAAGTTTAGAATGCTGACAAATTGACATTTTTATTTTTCTATTTTTTGTTTAATTAATTCTCGAAAAAAATAAACAATCATTATCTTTGGTCACCAAATAAATATAAAAATGGCCACAAAAACCGAAACGATAAAAACAGACATTCTAAGCGCCTACACCCAGCATGCTCTTGAGCACGAATCCTTTCCAACTTCGGTGTACAAATTTTGCAAAGAAAACACTATTGAGGAAGCCGAGTTCTACAACTTTTTTGCTTCCTTAGATTCTGTCAAGCATGCGATTTGGCAGGCATTTTATGACAATGCAGCCGCCTTGTTAGCAAAAAATAAAAATTTCGACAGCCTGAGCAGAAAGGATCGCTTACTGACCTTTTTCTACACCTTTTTTGAAGTGCTTTTGTTGAACCGTAGTTATGTATTGTTTGCCTTACATGAGAATGCACAACCGATGAAAAATTTGGGTCAAATGAAGCAACTGAGAACATCGGTAAAAGCCTTTGCTACAGAATTGATTGAAGAAGGGAATGAAGACAAAACGCGTTTTGTACAAAATCCAACAGAATTATTTTCTGAAGCAACTTGGGGGCAATTGTTACTCTTAATGAAATTTTGGATGAACGACAGTTCTCCCAGTTTTGAGAAAACAGATGCCTTGATTGAGAAATCTGTTACGGTTGCATTTGAGGTATTCGACAACACGCGTCTAGACACCTTGTTGGATTTGGGAAAATTTTTATGGAAAGAAACAACAGCAAAAGCATAATTGAAAACTTTAGATCGTATCCCTACGGGGAAAATAGAACGCGCAAGTAAATTAGTATCTACAGGGGTTAAGCTTGGCGGAAACTATATAAAGTATATTGGAGACAAAATCATTGATCCGGAAAACGCCCGTGAAAACCTTGATCAAGAGAATGCAAAAGATATTTATGATGGCCTAAAAACCTTGAAAGGAAGTGCTCTAAAGGTTGCGCAAATGTTGAGCATGGAGAAGAATTTACTGCCTTCAGCCTATGTAGATCGTTTTAGTCTATCCCAATTTTCTGTCCCACCTTTGTCAGGACCCTTGGTGCGGAAGACCTTCAAAAAATATTTTGGTAAATATCCCGAAGATATTTTTGATACGTTCGCTCCCGAATCAGTCAACGCTGCCAGTATTGGTCAAGTGCATTTGGCCTCAAAAAATAACCAAAAGCTCGCAGTTAAAATACAATATCCAGGTGTTGCAAATAGCATTGGCTCGGACCTTGCTTTGGTGAAGCCAGTCGCCTCGCGAATGTTTAACCTCAAAGGACAAGATACCGAGAAGTTTTTCAAAGAAATTGAAGGTAAGTTATTGGAAGAAACCAATTATACCCTTGAACTTGCGCAAAGCGAAGCCATTCGTGAACAATGTGCAGGGATTCCAAATTTGGTTTTTCCGAATTATTATGCAGCTTATTCCTGTGAGAAAATACTCACCATGGATTGGATGGAGGGTATTCATTTGTCAGAATATACCAAGGACAATACCGACCAAGAAAAGAATAATCGATTGGGACAAACCCTATGGGATTTTTATATGTATCAAATGCATGTTTTACGCAGTGTACATGCTGATCCACATCCTGGAAATTTCTTGATCACCGATCAAGCAGAATTGGTTGCCATTGATTTTGGATGTATCAAAGAAATTCCAGAAGAATTCTATGTACCCTATTTTGAGCTTTCCGATGCTAAGGCAATCAACGATATAGCATTTTTCACACAGAAAATTACTGAATTAGAAATTCTTCGGGAAGATGATTCTCCAGACGCACGCAAATATATTGTGGCGCTCTTTCACGATATGTTGAGCATTTTTACCTTCCCCTTTCACGGAGAAACTTTCGATTTTTCTGACCCTGTTTTCTGGAATAAAATAGCTTCCATTAGCGACCGCTTAGCCAATGATGATTATCTGCGGAAATTGAACGGAAATAGAGGATCACGACATTTTCTATACATCAACAGAACCTTTTTTGGTTTGTATAATTTGATGCATGATTTGAAGGCAGCAATTGTTGTGGATAACTACAAGCGCTATATTTAATTTACTTTTCCCTATTTTAGCGAGACACATACTAATAATCTAACTACAATTTATGTATAATTCTCGAATAATTGGAATGGGTAAATACGTGACTGACAACATAGTAACCAACGAAGATCTTTCCAAAAGAATGGAAACCTCTGATGAATGGATTTCGGAAAGGACAGGAATAAAAGAAAGACGCCATATAGTTAAAGGAAGCGGAGATTCACCAGCGACTATGGGGCACAAGGCTGCTTTGATTGCTCTAGAACGTGCAAATCGAACCCCTGAGGACATTGACATGATTCTTTTTGCCACCCTAAGCCCCGATTATTATTTTCCTGGTTCAGGTGTCTTGGTGCAAAAACTTTTGGGGATTCCAGCTTGTCCTGCCATGGATATCCGGATGCAGTGTTCAGGTTTTATCTATGGTTTGTCTACAGCAGATCAATTCATCAAAACGGGGATGTACAAAAATGTTTTGGTCATTGGTGCAGAGAATCACTCAGGTGGGCTTGACTTTACAACACGCGGTCGTGGGGTTTCTGTCATTTTTGGTGATGGAGCAGGTGCTGCAGTGCTAACACGAGAAGAAGATCTTGAAAAAGGTATTTTGTCTTCGCATCTCTATTCTGAAGGACAACACGCAGAAGAACTCTCGCTAATTGGCCCAAGCACCATGCGGTGGGTACCAGAAATTATTGCTGAAAATGATCCCACAGACGAGAGTTACTATCCTTATATGAACGGACAAACTGTATTCAAACATGCTGTGGTGCGTTTTTCGGAAGTAATCAATGAAGGATTGAAAAAAAATAATTGGGAAGCTAGCGATATTGATATGTTTGTGCCGCATCAAGCCAATCTTCGTATCTCTCAATTCATCCAAAAGAAATTCCAATTGCGCGATGACCAAGTGTATAATAACATTATGCGCTATGGTAATACTACCGCTGCTTCAATTCCAATTGCACTAACAGAGGCATGGGAAGAAGGGAAAGTAAAAGAAGGTGATAAGGTCGTTTTGGCAGCCTTTGGTAGTGGTTTTACCTGGGGAAGCACATTAATGCATTGGTAGGGTGAAAACATTAGTCGTGGGAGCATCCACCAATCCAGAACGCTATGCCTACAAGGCCATTGAAAAATTATCCATGCATAAGCATGAGCTAATTGCTTTGGGACTTCGTACGGGTAAGGTCTTAGGCCACACCATTGCCACTGAAAAACTTCAATGGAAAGATATAGATACAGTGAGCTTGTATTTGGGTCCTGCGCGACAAGAACCCTATTTCGACTACATCCTTTCCTTGAAGCCTAGACGTGTTTTGTTTAATCCCGGCACAGAAAACCCAGTATTTGAATCGCTTTTAAAAGCAAAAGGCATCCTTGTTGAACGTGCATGTACTTTAGTTCTCCTTGCGACGAATCAATACTAAGCCAAGGAAAGTGAACAGCCCGTTTAGGGGAAGTAATTCATAACCAATTTGGTATCCACCGAGGTAGGATGCATCAATACTTCCCACAAGACTGGTCAAGAGAACAGAAGAGAAAACAACTATCCACACCTTTTTGTCTTGAATTTGATAGGAGGTAAAAATCCCAAAAGAAAATAAACCTAAAAGGGGGCCATAGGTATAGCCAGCGACTGTCAAAAGTCCATCAATTACATTTCGATCCAAGATGTGTTTGAAAGCTATAACCACTAAAATCAACAGAAAACTCATGCCCAAATGGGTATTTTTGCGAATTTTCTTTTGTAGCTCAGGAGAATGTTTTTCGAGGGATAAAAAATCGATACAGAAAGAAGTGGTCAAGGAGGTAAGTGCACTGTCTGCACTACTGTATGCTGCGGCGATTAGTCCAAGAATAAAGGTTATGGCCACACCAAGGCCAAGTTTTCCATTCAGTGCAATTTCAGGAAACAGTAAATCCGATTTTGGTTTTCCGTCCATTAGCGGTAAAGCAATACCCTCTTTGGTTGCGTATATATAAAGGAGAGCCCCGAGTAGCATAAAGAATCCCGTCACAACAACAAGGACAACACTAAAGACAACCATATTTTTTTGTGCCTCTTTTAAATTGCGGCAGCTCAAGTTTTTTTGCATCATGTCTTGATCAAGCCCAGTCATGCAAATGGTGACGAATGCCCCTCCAATAAAGGATTTGATAAAGTGTCCTCGTTCAAGCAATGAGTCGGTAACAAAGACAGTGTTGTATTGATCGAATTCAGCAGATTGGATAAATTCCACAAAGCTCCATCCTAAAGCATTGTTGATGTAGCTAATGCATAAAAATACCGCAGCTATCATTAAGGTAGTTTGCAGGGTGTCCGTCCAAATAATGGTTTTAATTCCACCTTTTTGGGTGTAGACCCATATCAGAGCGATGGATAATACAACGGTTAGTTCAAAAGGAATATTCCAGGCGTCAAAAATAAATTGTTGGAGAACAATCGCGACCAAGAATAAACGAAAAGCAGCACCCAAGACCCTCGATATAAAGAAAAATAAAGCTCCAGCTTTATGGCTGTTTCTCCCCAAACGCTTGGCTAAATATTCATAAATGGAGGTCAAATTGTTGTTATAATATACAGGGAGTAAAACATAGGCTACCACAAAGTAGCCAACCCCATAGCCCAAGACTACCTGAAAATAATTAAACTGAGAACTGTCTACCCAGCCCGGTACAGAAATAAAGGTCACACCAGAAAGCGAAGCACCTACCATTCCAAAGGCAACGACATACCATGGCGCATTTCGATTGGCTGTAAAAAAACCGGCATTGGTATCTTCTTTCCCTGTAAAATATGAGATCATAATCAAGACCAAAAAATAACCAATGATCAGGGCGAGTATAAAGCTTGGTGTAATCATATTTGTTAAAGGTATAAAAGAAAAGTCAATCGATAATTTTGTAATTTTACATTCATGGATTTTTCATCAAAATTATTGGAACAAGCCGTAAATGAAATGGCGCAATTACCCGGTATTGGAAAGCGTACTGCATTGCGCATGGTCTTGCATTTATTGAAACAGCCCAAAGAGCAAACCTTAGCCATGACCAAGGCTTTGGATGCTTTTCGAACAGAAGTTATTTTTTGTGCACAGTGCCATAATTTATCTGATGTTGTGCTATGTGAAATTTGTGCCAGTCCTTCGCGCGACGCCACTCAATTGTGTGTAGTTGAAGATATACGCGATGTAATGGCCATTGAAAATACTGGTCAGTTTAAAGGTAAGTACCACGTCCTCAATGGCGTAATCTCTCCCATAGATGGTATTGGCCCTCACGATTTAACCATCAATTCATTGGTGGAAAAAGTTTCATTGGGAACAATCAAAGAAGTTATTTTTGCCTTGAGTGCTACCATGGAAGGCGATACAACCATTTTTTATATCAACAAACAAATCCACGCTTTTGAGGTAAAAATTTCAACAATAGCCCGTGGAATACCTGTCGGAGACGAATTGGAATATACCGATGAGGTTACCCTCGGGAGAAGTATACTCAAGCGTATACCTTATGAGGACTCTCTTTCGTAAGAAAGACAAAGTCTCCTAGAATTTTGGTATCTTTGCACTGCCTTAAAACCTAGAGATCAAATGGGAAAATTCATGCTTAAACTACCCTCAATGGGGGAGAGTGTAACCGAAGCCACCTTAACCGCTTGGTTAAAAGAAGTGGGAGACACAATTGAAATTGATGATTCAGTTTTGGAAGTGGCAACAGACAAAGTTGATTCTGACGTCCCGTCTGATGTTTCAGGTACCCTTATTGAAAAACGGTTTAATGTTAATGATGTGATTCAAGTTGGAGATGTAATTGCCGTTATTGAATCGTCTGCAATTGATGATGTCGTAGAAGAACCAATTCCAAATCCAGCAACTACCGAAGAAGAAGAGGAAATGCCTCCACTGCCAGAAGAAATCATTTCAATGGTAGAGGCACCAGTTGTCGCTTCTAAACCAGAGGTAACTCTATTACCTACAAAGCAAGGATCAACGCGTTTTTATTCTCCTTTGGTAAGGAATATTGCTGCAACTGAGGGAATTTCTGCTGAAGAACTTGAAACGGTTCCCGGAACAGGAGAAAGTAGTCGAGTAACCAAAAAAGATATTTTAGCCTATCTGAAAGAGAGAGCTAAGGGTGGGACTTTGCCAAATAAAACGACAAACACGCCCTCACAATTTGCCGCTGTATCTACACCCCCGATGGTTTCAGGAGAAGATCAGATCATTGAAATGAGTCGTATGGGGAAACTCATCTCCGCCCATATGACAGAAAGTAAAAACACTTCTGTGCATGTTCAATCCTATGTGGAGGCCGACGTGACGGATCTATGGGATTGGCGGGAGAAAACCAAAGGGCAATTTCAGGAGAGAGAAGCGGAGAAACTAACGTTCACGCCCATTTTTATTTCAGCCATAATACACGCCCTTAAAGAATTTCCTTTATTAAATAGTTCGCTCAGTGGGGAGCAAATTATACAAAAACGCAACATCAATATTGGGATGGCTACTGCCCTTGGCGATGGTAACCTAATCGTTCCTGTCATTAAAAATGCTGACCATCTAAACTTGGTTGGTTTAGCCAAGGCGGTAAACGATTTATCCAACCGTGCTCGCCTAAATCAGCTTCAGCCTGAAGAGGTGCAAGGAGGAACTTATACTGTAACCAATATTGGAAACTTTGGTTCTATCACCGGAACTCCAATCATCAATCAACCGCAAGTAGGGATAATCGCCCTAGGGGTTATTCGTAAAATGCCTGCTGTAATCGAAACAGCCGATGGTGATTTTGTCGGAATCCGAAGAAAAATGATTCTGTCGCATAGCTATGATCACCGCATCATCAATGGTGCAATGGGAGGTCAGTTTGTGAAAGCTGTTGCCAACTATCTTGAGCAATGGGATACATCAATAACATTTTAAATAAAATACATGGGACTAGAATTACACCGACCAATATGCTTTTTTGACCTTGAGACCACTGGGGTAAATGTGGTTTCAGATCGAATTGTTGAAATTGCAATACTCAAACTATTGCCCAATGGAAATAGAGAAGGGAAAACTTGGTTGGTCAATCCCGGAATGCCAATTCCCAAAGGTGCTTCTGATGTTCACGGTATAACTGACGATAAGGTTACAGACGCCCCGTTTTTTAAACAATTGGCCAACGAAATTCACGCCTACATAAAAGAGTGTGATCTAGCGGGCTTTAATTCCGATCGATTTGATATCCCACTGCTTGCAGAAGAATTCATGCGTGCAGAAGTAGATTTTGATCTCAACCGTCACAAAACGATTGATGTACAAACCATTTTCCATAAAATGGAGAAAAGAACACTTGGGGCTGCCCTTAAGTTTTATTGTGATAAAGAATTGGTCAATGCCCATTCGGCCATGGCAGATACAGAGGCCACCTGCGACGTTTTATTGGCCCAACTAGACCGCTATAAAGAGTTGGAAAACACCACAGCTTTTTTAAGCGAGTTTTCCTCTCACAAACGCAGCGTAGATGTTGCCGGTTTTATCGTGTATAACAAAGATAATGTGCCCACTTTTTCGTTTGGAAAACACAAAGGAAAAACCGTTGATGAGATCCTTGAAAAAGAACCGGGCTATTTTGGTTGGTTACTCAATGCAGATTTTCCCCTATACACCAAGAAAATATTAACCGCACTAAGATTACAAAAACTCAATAGCGGAAAATAGATGAAAATTATTTGTATTGGTCGAAATTACACAGATCACATTAAAGAATTATCGAACGAAAAACCTACTGACCCCGTTGTTTTTCTAAAGCCAGACACATCAATTTTATTGAAAGGGCAACCTTTTTTTATTCCTGAATTCTCTCAAGATGTACATCATGAAGTAGAAATTTTAGTTCGAATCAATAGAATAGGAAAACACATTCAAACCAAATATGCACATAAATATTATGATGAAATTGGTCTTGGTATCGATTTCACTGCCCGCGACCTTCAGGCGAAACTCAAAGCAAAAGGGCTGCCTTGGGAAAAGGCTAAAGGCTTTGATGGTGCAGCGGTAATAGGGAAGTGGCTTCCCAAAGAAAGCTTGCCTCATGTGGATGAGCTCAACTTCAGTTTGACCAAAAATGGCAAAACGGTCCAGTCAGGATCATCACGTCTCATGTTATGGAAGGTAGACGAATTGATTGCCTATGTATCACAATTTTTTACCCTGAAAATTGGCGATATACTTTTTACGGGAACCCCGGCTGGAGTTGGCCCAGTAGCCCTAAACGACAATTTGGTTGGAACCCTAGAAGGGAAGGAACTCTTCTCAATAAAAGTCAAATAATGCTTGCAGAAATTGTCAGTATTGGAGATGAGATTCTCATCGGTCAAATTGTAAACACCAACGCCGTATTTATCGCCAAAGAATTAAATAAGATTGGCATTGAAGTAGTTCAAATAACCTCTATTTCTGACAAAGAAGAAGCGATTGTCAAATGTTTAGACGATGCCCAAAAGCGAGCACAAGTCGTTATTTTGACTGGCGGTCTTGGACCCACCAAAGACGATTTAACCAAGCACACACTTTGCGCTTATTTTGATGATGTGCTGGTCAAAAATGAAAGAGTTTTGGATCATATTGAAGCCATGTTCAAGAAATATGTTCCTACGCCAATTAACGATGAAAACAGAAAGCAGGCCTTGTTGCCCTCTAAGGCAAAAGTCCTGCAAAACAAAATTGGCACTGCTTCTGGAATGTGGTTTGAAGTAGAAGACCGCGTCATAATTTCCCTTCCTGGTGTTCCTTTTGAAATGAAAGCCTTGATAAACAATGAGGTAATTCCAGCGCTTCAAAAGCATTATACACGACCATTTATTATCCATAAAACAGTCTTGACCTATGGCTTGGGAGAGAGTGTTATCGCTGAACGAATTGAAGATTGGGAAAATAATTTACCTACCGACATCAAATTGGCCTATTTGCCCAATATTGGACGGGTGCGTTTGCGCCTTTCTGCCAAAGGTGCTGATTTGAATGTAATTAGTGCGCGAATAGAAGAACAAATTGCCATTTTGTTGCCCCAAATAGAAGATATCTTTATGGGCTTTGAGGAAGAAGCTTCCGTAGAAGAACAAATTCAAAAAGCGTTTATATCCAAAGGATTATCTTTGGCTTTAGCAGAAAGTTGTACGGGAGGAGAAATTGCTGCTAGGATAACCAAAATCCCCGGAGCGTCTAACTATTTTAAAGGTGGAGCTGTGGTGTATCATAGCCAGAGTAAAGTAGATCTTTTGGGCGTGTCTGCTTGTTTAATTGAAGAGAAAGGGGTGGTTAGTGTTGAGGTAGCAGAGGCTATGGCGATGGGTGCACAACAGAAATACAATACAACCCATGCTGTTGCAACTACAGGAAATGCTGGACCCAGCAAAGGAGACGAATCGGTTGAGGTGGGAACAGTCTGTATTGCTATTGCCTCTCCAAAGGGAGTTTATTCTGAAGAATTTAGTTTTGGTATTAATCGTGAACGTGTCATTCAGAAGGTGGTGAATAAAGTTTTTGAATTACTTTTCAAAAACTTGGCTTAGGGCATTTCCAGCGCCAACTTTTATCAATAGCCTTGTCTTTGGTTTGAATAACATTTATTCAAATAAAATTCAAACAAAGTGTTTTGTAACTCAACAAAAAAAAGTAAATTTGCATCCTGTTTAGAACAACAGTTAAAAAAACGATTATGTCTAGAGTTTGTGAAATTAGTGGAAAGCGTGCTCAATTTGGAAACAATGTTTCTAAAGCGATGAACAAAACAAAGCGCCGTTTCGAGGTTAACCTAATCAAAAAGCGTTTCTTTATTCCAGAAGAAGATAAGTGGGTTACCCTTAAGATTTCTACTTCTGTGTTAAAAACAATTAACCGCAAAGGAATTGCTGCTGTTTTGAAAGAAGCTAAAGCGCAAGGGGCATTATAATATTAGATCATGGCAAAGAAAGGAAACCGCGTTCAAGTGATTTTGGAATGTACAGAGCACAAAGCTTCTGGAAGACCAGGTACTTCACGTTACATTACAACTAAAAATAAAAAGAACACTCCAGATCGTTTGGAAATCAAAAAATTCAATCCGATCTTGAAAAAAATGACTGTTCACAAAGAAATTAAATAGTTATGGCAAAGAAATCAGTAGCAACCTTACAAACAGGTTCAAAGCGTCTAACCAAAGTAATTAAGATGGTAAAAAAAGGAGATTCAAAATCATACTCTTTCGTTGAAACCATCACTGGACCAGATCAAATCAATGATTGGTTGAGTAAACATTAAATCTATTTTAGATTTTACTATAGAAAAGCTACTTTTACAGTAGCTTTTTTTTTACAAGAATATGAGCATATTAGGTAAACTATTTTCAGGCGAAGACCCTCAATTAAACAAAGGCTTAGAAGCGACCAAGAAATCTTTCTTTTCTAAACTTGGAACCGCTATTGCAGGACGATCAGAAGTTGATGTTGCTGTTTTAGACGATCTTGAAGAAGTTCTTATTACTGCAGATGTTGGTGTACCAACAACCCTAAAAATTATCGATGCCATTGAAGCTCGTGTGGCTAAGGACAAATATTTGGGAACCCAAGAGTTAAAAGCCATTTTGCAAGAAGAAATTCAGGCGATATTAGCTGCGCAAGAAACCGAGACAGCTTTTTCATTTTCCCAAAACTTCCCTGATAAACCTCACGTTATTATGGTAGTAGGGGTAAATGGTGTTGGTAAAACAACCACCATTGGAAAATTATCTCATCAATTTACCCAGGCAGGAAAAAAAGTTGTTTTGGGTGCTGCCGATACATTTAGGGCAGGTGCTATCGACCAATTACAAGTTTGGGCTGATCGCTCAAACGTGGCTTTAGTGCGTCAAGAAATGGGAAGCGATCCTGCCTCAGTTGCCTTTGACACGATTCAATCTGCTGTGAGTCAAAATGCTGATGTAGTTTTGATTGATACCGCTGGCCGATTACACAATAAAGTAAATTTAATGAACGAATTGACCAAGGTAAAGCGTGTCATGGATAAGATCGTTCCGAATGCCCCTCACGAAGTGCTTTTAGTGTTGGATGGATCTACGGGACAAAATGCCTTTGAACAAGCCAAGCAATTCACAGCGGCAACAGAAGTTTCTGCTTTGGCCATTACCAAGTTAGACGGAACAGCCAAAGGTGGAGTTGTTATGGGAATTTCAGATCAGTTCAATATCCCTGTAAAATTTATTGGAGTAGGCGAAGGCATCGAAGACCTAAAAATCTTTGACAGTAGTGCTTTTGTTCATTCTTTTTTTAACTAACATATATGAAAACTGTTTTAAAAACCTTGGTTGGACTCCTAGCAGTACTTGTTTTAACCTTCATTCTAGGTCCCACTGTCGAAGCTCCTGTCATTAGTAAACCACTGCCTCAAATTGAAATTCCATTAGAAGAATTGTCAAAATGGGTAGCCGAAAAAGAAGCGACTTTTACTACTTTAAAAGCAGACAATCAATCCAAGCTTGTCTTTGCTGATTCTATACCGCAAAAAACCGAATATGCCATTGTGTATCTACATGGCTTTTCTGGAAGTGCTGAAGATGGTGCTCCAGTTCATGAACAAATTGCAGAGACGCTTGGGGCCAACCTGTATTTACCACGACTGCTTGCCCACGGTCTAGAAGGTGAGGAAAATTTGCTTGAGTATACGGGAGAAGGTTCTTTGGATTCAGCACGAGAAGCCTTGGCCGTTGGAAAGATTTTAGGAGAAAAAGTCATCTTAATGGGTACATCAACCGGTTGTACTTTAGCCCTAACCCTGGCTGCAGAGCATCCCGAATTGGCTGCATTAATTATGTATGCACCAAATATACGCATCAATCACCCGTTGGATTTTGTCGCTACCCTACCATGGGGTTTGCAAATTATCCGAAAAGTGGAAGGTGGTCTATACCATTACATCCAAAACCCTTCCGCTGCTAAAAAACAATATTGGACCACAAAATATCGCCTAGAAGCTCCTGTTCAAATGCAAAAATTACTGGAAACTGCAATGGTGCCCGCAACCTTCAATAAGATTACTGTCCCAGTATTTTCTGGCTTTTATTATAAAAATGAAACCGAACAAGATCCTACTGTTTCAGTAGCAGCAATGCGTCAAATGTTTCAAGAATTGGGAACTGCTTCACACTTAAAAGAAGAAAAAGCTTTTCCAAATGCTGGAGCGCATGAAATTGCCTCTGCACTGGTTACCGAGAATCATGGGGAAGTAAAACAAGCTACGCTCGATTTCCTCAACCGTATTTTAAATTAGTATGCGAACAAAAAGCACCAAACAGAATACAATCAATGTCATTACACTAGGTTGTTCAAAAAACATTTATGACTCTGAAGTTTTAATGGGTCAACTCCAAGCCAGCGGAAAAGAGGTTGTACACGAAAAAGAAGGAAACATTGTTGTGATCAACACCTGTGGTTTTATTGATAACGCCAAAGAGGAATCGGTGAATACTATTTTGGATAATATCAAACGCAAAGAGGCCGGAGAAATCGATAAGGTTTTTGTGACTGGTTGTTTGAGTGAACGTTATAAACCCGACCTACAAAAAGAAATTCCGCAAGTAGACGAGTATTTTGGTACAAGTGAATTACCACAGTTACTCAAAGCCTTAGAAGCGGACTATAAGCACGAATTATTGGGTGAACGAATTACAACTACACCAAAGAATTATGCTTACTTTAAAATTTCTGAGGGCTGTGACCGTCCCTGTTCTTTTTGCGCCATCCCCTTGATGCGAGGAAAACATCGCTCTACACCCATAGAAAATTTGGTAAAACAAGCCGAGTCTCTTGCCAAAGATGGGGTGAAAGAACTCATTCTTATTGCACAAGATTTAACCTATTACGGCCTAGACATATACAAAAAACGCAACCTGGCTGAATTGCTCGAAGCCTTGGTAAAGGTAGATGGGATTGAATGGATCAGAATGCATTATGCCTTTCCAACGGGCTTCCCCATGGATGTACTTGAGGTCATGAAACGCGAACCTAAGGTTTGTAATTATTTAGACATTCCATTGCAACATATTAGCAATTCGATTTTAAAATCCATGCGAAGAGGAACAACAAAAGCAAAAACAACCGCTTTATTGGAAGAATTTAGAGTTGCTGTCCCAGGAATTACGCTTCGTACAAGTTTAATTGTGGGCTACCCAGGAGAAACAGAAGCCGATTTTGAAGAACTCAAAGCTTGGGTGAAAGAAATGCGCTTTGAGCGTTTGGGTTGTTTCACTTATTCTCACGAGGAAAACACCCACGCTCATCAGTTAGAAGACGATGTTCATGAAGAAGAAAAACAACGTCGCTCTGCTGACATAATGGAAGTTCAGTCACAAATTTCTTGGGAATTGAACCAAGCTAAAGTAGGGCAAATCTATCGCTGTATTATTGATCGTAAAGAAGGTAATTATTTTGTGGGAAGAACAGAAATGGATTCTCCTGATGTAGATAATGAAGTATTGGTTGACGCAACCAAATTCTACCTTAAACAGGGAGAATACGTTAATTTGACCATTACAGAAGCTGCAGATTTCGATTTATATGCAGAGCCTATTGCTTCGTAGTTAGTGTGAGTTCAGCTGTTTTAGTGATTGCAGGTAATGCACTTAAGTCGTATTGGTAAATCACCCATTCACCTACTACAACCGCAGAGGGGAAATCCACTATGATGTCATAAGCAAAAGGGATAGCCTCTTCGTTAACCACTTCGGGCTTTTCTCGATCGGCAACATTCAATATTTTTAGTCCTGCGCTTCCATCACAAACAATTAGGAAATCTTGATGAAGGGCTAGACCGTGGGGATTAAACATTACTTGACGTGAAACGACCTCAAGTTTTTGAGGATCTTGTATATCGATGATTTGTAATTCGTTCGTTTCAGTAAAACAATTGGTCCCTCCACGCAAGGTAA
>Ga0115550_1000334_pt1 | contig 39993 bp, 43 predicted proteins | sample COGITO_mtgs_1005_FD_87177 | JGI IMG/M metagenome (GOLD analysis project Ga0115550, IMG submission 87177) | Pelagic marine microbial communities from North Sea - COGITO_mtgs_100511 | ecosystem: Environmental > Aquatic > Marine > Epipelagic | place: Germany:Helgoland, sampling site Kabeltonne...
AAGGCTTTCAGCTCTTCGCCATTGATGGCGTGCTCACCGATGGGCGCCTCTACTACGGCAACAATGGCGAAGAGCTGAAAGCCTTTGATATTCAAGATGGACTGGGAATCAAATTACTCCAGCGTGGCGGCGTTCAGGTAGGCATTATCACTGGACGGGTTTCCGCGCTGTTGCAGCGTCGCGCCGATGAGCTGGGTATGGAGCCGGTGGTTCAAGGGCGTGAAGATAAACTCACCGCACTCAATGAGCTGCTGCAAAACATGTCTATCGAGCTCAACGAAATCGCCTTTATCGGCGACGACCTGCCAGATCTCGCAGTGATCAATCGAGTAGGCCTGGGCATCACTGTCGCCAATGGAAATGCCGCCGTGGCGGCCAAAGCAAAGTGGCAAACCAGCCGCTGTGGTGGCAACGGCGCGGTTCGCGAGGCCGCGGAAATGATTCTCGCAGCACAGGGCAAACTTGATCGTGCGCTGGCGGCCTATCAATGATTAAACAGGCGCTGCTGGCTGTTTTTCTTGCCTTTATGATCGGTGGGTTTGTGCTTATTTGGGACTCACCGCCCGAGGCATTTCTGCGCCAAACCAGCAGCCAGATGGATGGAGATTCTCAGGCAGACAGTTATATGACCAAGGTCACTAGCCAACGCTTTTCTCAGCTGGGCAGTGAACAGTTTAACCTTAGCTCACCGCGCATCGAGTTCTTCCAAGGGGAGTCGACGGTCAAGGTGCAGCAGCCGCGTTTTTTGGCTCAGGGAGATGCATCTCACCCTATTGCTCTAACTGCCGACAGCGGACTTCTTGACAGCGCCAGTGGGCAACTGGAACTGCAGAACAATGTGCTAGCACAGATGACCAATGCCGCGGGCGCAGCTACATTGACCACAGAGCGCTTGACCTTTTTGATCGATAGCAGTGTCGCCATCACTGACCAGCCCTTTAATATGCTTTCAGAGCGGGGCAAGGCATCTGGCACTGGGCTCAGAATTGATCTGGTCAACGAAACCTATGCGATCCAATCCAAAGTCAGGGTAACTCATGATCCGCGCTAAGCTATTTTATATGCCCCATCTGCAGCAGTCTTACCTTTGGTGCCGAGCCGTTCTTCTTGCGCTACTGGGCAGCATACTAGCCATGCCCTGCGCCGCTCTACCCAATGATCGCCAGCAGCCTATCTCTATTGAATCTGACTATGCCGAGCGCAATGAAAAAACCGGCCGCACAGTCTACAGAGGCAATGTGGTGATCAGCCAGGGTAGTGTGCTGATCGAGGCGGATCAAATTACATTGCACGTTGAAAAGAATAAAATTAGTCGCATTGAATGCACAGGTAAGCCAGCCAGTTATCAGCAAAAGCCCACACTTGAAAGTGCCACTATGATTGCTCGCGCCGACCATATCGACTACTTACCCGCCACCAACAAACTGGCCCTAAAACAGAATGCGATGCTGTCTCGAAATGGCACTATCATCAAGGGCGACTCAATTGACTACGATATCGACAAGCAAACCTGGAAAGCCAAGGGCAACAATCAAGGCCAACAGAAGCGGATTCAGTTAGTAATCCCAGCCTCTGCCCTGCAGAGCGATTCCAATAAACCGGAGACCAAGCCCTGATGGCTACTTTACAAGCGCGCAATCTGGCCAAGGCCTACGGCAAACGTCCGGTGGTTAAAGATGTTTCCATCAGCGTCAAGCAAGGTGAAATTGTTGGCCTGCTGGGGCCCAATGGCGCCGGTAAGACTACCTGTTTTTATATGATTATCGGTCTAGTGGCTCAGGACATGGGTTCGATCACTATTGATGGCGACGATATCACCGCCCTGCCCATGCACGGCCGAGCCCGCCGCGGACTGGGCTATCTGCCCCAGGAACCCTCAGTATTTCGCAAGCTTAGTGTAGAGGACAATATTTTAGCCATTTTGGAGACTCGCAAAGAGCTGAATCGCAAACAGCGTATTCAGCGAGCTGACGAACTGATGCGCGAGTTTCACGTTTCCCATCTAGCCAAAAATCAGGGCATGAGCCTCTCTGGCGGCGAGCGACGACGTGTTGAAATTGCCCGAGCGCTAGCGGCAGATCCACAGTTTATTCTCCTCGACGAGCCCTTTGCTGGAGTCGACCCAATCTCGGTTACTGATATCAAGCAGATCATCCGCCACCTCCGTGACAGCGGTATTGGCGTTTTAATTACCGATCACAATGTCCGAGAAACTCTGGATATTTGCGAGCATGCCTACATCATTGGCGAGGGTCATGTGATCGCCGAGGGAACCACCAGCGATATACTCAACAATACTCAGGTGCGCAAAACCTACCTAGGTGAAAACTTTACCCTTTAGGATTGGCTCAGCTTCAACGAAACGTACTCAGACCTTCATAAGTAGTCGATTGAGCCAGCCAAATCCTCTACAAGCGGCCAATAAGCGGCCAATAAATCACCCAAATCAACCTCCTTACCAAATCGTCCATTGCAAGCAGTATAGAATTGGCACTAAACTTGCAGACTTCTATACAAGAATAAACGTCCTCTATGCGCCAAGGCCTCCAGCTTAAGATCAGCCAACAACTGACGATGACTCCTCAGTTGCAACAGGCTATCCGTCTTTTGCAGTTGTCGACGCTGGATTTACGTCAGGAGATGATTGAGCAACTCTACAGCAACCCACTGCTGGAAATGGACGAGGATATTCCTGAGACCTCGGGACAGGATGCCGATCGAACCACTAGCGAGAGCAATCAGATCGCGGAAGCTGAGCGCAATAGCGAGCAAAATCCCGAGTACGAATGGAACGATGAAATCCCCAAAGATGTGCCGGTAGACGCCAACTGGGACGATGTATACAGCCCCCCTACCACCGCTGCTAGCAGTGGTGGCGAAGTCAATCTCGAACAGGTCTACCAGGTCACTGAATCCTTTCAGGGGCATCTCGAATGGCAACTCAATCTAACCCCCTTTTCCGATCGCGACAGAGAAATCGCCTCAGCGTTTATCGACTCCATCGATAGCTGCGGGTTTATTTCTGCTGAACTCAGAGATATCACCGCCCACATTAACTACGAGGATATTGAAGACGAACTCGATGAAGATGAGTTGATAGCTGTATTACATCGACTGCAGCAGTTTGACCCCCCTGGTGTATTTGCCCGCAGTATTAGCGAGTGCCTAACGATTCAGCTCAATCAACTGTCTCCAGAGACCAAATATTTGCAGTCGGCCAAACATCTGGTGGATGGTTTCTTACAGGATATTGTCTCGGTGGACAGCGCCCGCCTTGGGAAAAAGACTGGACTGGATACCGAGGAGTTACAGGGCGCCCTGCAACTGGTGCGCAGTTTAAATCCACGCCCTGGGGAGTCCCTCAGTAGCAACGACGTTGAGTATATAGTCCCAGACGCCTACGTCGAAAAAATCAAAGGTCGCTGGAGAGTCAAACTCAATGACAGCAATATGCCGCGTCTGCGCATCAATGACTCTTACTCTTCGTTGATCAAGCGCTCCGATAGCAGTGACCAAAATCAATTTTTAAAAGATAATCTTGCCGAGGCGCGCTGGTTTCTGCGCAGTATTGAAAGTCGCAATGAAACATTGATGCGCGTGGCAATGACCATTGTCGAACTGCAGCGCGGCTTCCTCGACCATGGTCCGGTTGCCATGAAACCCATGGTGTTATCTGATATTGCCAGCAAGCTGGAACTTCATGAATCGACAATTTCACGGGTTACTACGAGCAAATACTTGGCCACGCCTCAGGGTATATTTGAACTTAAATATTTCTTTTCAAGTCATGTTAGTACTGCTGGCGGCGGGGAGTGTTCATCTACAGCAGTTTGCGCTATTCTTAAAGAACTGATCGGCGCAGAACAACCGGCAAAACCGCTCAGCGATAGTAAGCTGACTTCCCTGTTAGAACAACAAGGCATCCAAGTCGCACGTAGAACAGTGGCTAAATACAGAGAGAGCCTGGGAATCCCATCCTCGAGTCAGCGTAAAAGATTTTAATCATGTGAAACAAAGGAGTACTGAATGCAATTAACCATTAGCGGACATCACCTGGAAATCACCGAGGCAATAAGAGAATACGTCACCAGCAAATTTGCCAAACTCGAACGACACTACGAACAAATCAATAGCACGTCGGTTATTCTAACCGTCGAAAAACTATCCCAAAATGCAGAAGCCACGGTCCATGTAAGCGGCGCAGAATTATTTGCCAACTCCCAGCATGAAGACCTTTACGCTGCGATTGACTCACTGACTGACAAGCTCGATCGTCAGCTGATTAAATACAAAGAGAAGCACCGAGGCCGTTAAACCCGTCCATGAAAATAGAGAACATACTCACCCAACAATTGACCCAATGCGGCATTCCTGGCGGCAGTAAAAAACGCGTGCTGGAGAATTTGTCGACCTTTGTCACCGAACAGCTCGGTGGCGATGGCGAGCAGGCTGATAGTTTATTTCACAACCTGGTCGCCCGTGAGCGACTTGGCAGCACCGGCATTGGTGAAGGTGTCGCCATTCCCCACTGCCGTGTGGCCGGCTTTAATCGCATTCATGGCTGTCTGGTCAAGCTAGACCAAGCCATCGACTTTGGTGCTCTTGATGACCAGCCGGTAGATTTAATTTTTGCTCTCATTGTTCCCGAGGAGCAAAACGAAGAACATCTTGCCACTCTGGCAAGGGTTGCCGCGATTATGCAGGATGACAGCTCACGAGCCTCTCTGCGCCAGTGCAGCAGCAGCGAAGAGCTCTACAATACGGCACTGCAGCTCGAGCGCGCAGCCTAGACATGCGCCTAGTCATTGTCAGCGGCCACTCAGGGTCCGGAAAAACCTCAGCACTAAATATTCTTGAGGACGTGGGTTTCACCTGTATTGATAACCTGCCGGCCACATTGCTTGAACATTTAATTGGCCAGCTAAACGAAAACAGTAACCATCAAGATTTGAATATCGCCGTGGGTATAGATGCGCGCAATCTCGTGGGCGATCTGAATAAGATTCCGGAGATCCTTAAGTCAATTGGGCGAGACGGCGTCGATGTGGATGTCATCTTCCTCTATGCGCACCGAGCAGACTTGCTGCGACGCTACAGTGAAACCCGTCGCCGCCATCCACTGAGTACCGACACTGTTGGCCTGAAAGAGGCCATCAAGCTAGAAAAAGAAATGCTCAGCCCAATTTCGGAGATCGCCGATCGCTCTGTGGACACCTCGCAGCTGACACTGCATCAATTGCGCGACCTGATTAAGAACACCATTGTGCCCAGGCAGCCCCAGCATATGTCGATACTGTTTGAGTCCTTCGGTTTTAAAAACCGCGTCCCATCAGACTCGGATTTTGTTTTTGATGTGCGCTGCCTACCCAACCCCTACTGGAAGGCACAGCTAAAAAACAAGACAGGAGAGGATCCAGACGTTATTGAGTTCCTCGAGAGCCAGATTGAGATAGCCTCCATGCTGGCGGATATTATTGGTTTCTTAACTCGCTGGATTCCACAATTTCAGAGCAATAATCGCAGTTATCTAACCATCTCTATAGGCTGCACCGGTGGACAACACCGATCTGTCTACCTGGCGAATAGATTGCATGAGCACTTCTCCGGTGTGCATCCATTTGTTCAAGTAGCTCACAAAGAGCTTTCATCTTGATCCACTGCCAGCTCGATATCATCAATAAACTTGGCCTTCACGCCAGGGCAGCAACCAAACTGGCAAGTACCGCCGGGCGCTTTGGCTGCACTATTCGCACCGGCAAACAAGAGCCATTAGTGGACGCAAAAAGCGTTATGTCACTGATGCTTATGGCTGCCAGCAAGGGCACCCGTCTAATCTTTGAATTCGACGGTGAAGACGAGCAGGAAGCGCAGGCAGCCATAAGCGAACTCCTGGCCGACTACTTTGGCGAAGGCGAATAATCTGTCCCGCTCTGGATAACTGTTTACGCTGGCCTATCAGTAAAAACTACTCATATCTCGGCTAGCTGGTTAGAATACCAGCGCTGAAGTGTCTCAGCCCAGCCAAGGGAGCGACTTATGAACAATAACGATAATAGCCTTTTGGCCAGGCTCGGCAACGCCATCGACACCGGCACCTTGAATCAGGTGCGACATATACTCAACAACCTCTCACCGCCGGACATTGCACACCAACTAGAAACCGCACCGCCACGGCTGCGTAATATTCTCTGGGAGATAGTTGATCCCGAGATATCCGGTGAAGTGCTACAAGAACTCTCCGACGATATTCAGCTTGAATTCCTCAATCAGATGGATGGCGCGGAAGTCGCGTCGATGACCGAAGGTCTCGACGTCGACGATATAGTCGATATTCTCCAGCAGCTGCCGGACCGAGTTATCCCCGAAGTTCTCAAAGCGATGTCGGTACAGGACAGGCTGAGAGTTGAGTCAGTACTCACTTACAATGAAGATACCGCCGGTGGGTTAATGGACACCGAGGTCATCACGGTGCGGCCGGATATTACCGTGGACGTAGTACTGCGCTATCTGCGACGCTTTGAAGAGCTCCCAGATATCACCGACAACCTGTTTGTGGTCAGTCGCAACGACACCTTTTTGGGCACATTGCCACTGAGTAAAATGCTCACCTCAAGCCCCAGCACCTCGGTTCGCGAAGTTATGGACACCGAAGTGGAGGCGATACATGTGAATCTCACCGACTCCGATGTGGCACAGCTATTTCAGCGCCAAGATCTGGTATCGGCACCAGTTGTCGACGACCAACACCGCCTGGTTGGGCGAATCACCATTGATGATGTGGTTGATGTCATTGTTGAAGACGCTGGCCACAGCCTTTTGGCCATGGCCGGTCTCAGCGACACCGAGGATACATTCTCCTCCATCAGCCGCACCGCACCTCGTCGCGCACTGTGGTTGGGCCTCAACTTGCTCACTGCAATTCTCGCCTCTTCAGCTATCAGCCTATTTGAAGCGACATTGGAAAAGGTGGTTGCCCTGGCAATTTTAATGCCCATTGTGGCCAGCATGGGCGGTGTGGCCGGCAGTCAAACCCTCACCGTGGTTATTCGCGGCATGGCCCTGGGACAAATCGAGCGGGACAACCTCAAATGGCTGCTGAGTAAAGAATTCGCCGTTGGCGCACTCAATGGCATGCTCTGGGCAGTGGTCATGGGTGCCATAGTCTCAGTGTGGTTTGGCGACTGGACCATCGCACTGGTGATCGCCGCCGCTATGGCCATTAACCTGGTCGCAGCAGCAGTGGCAGGGACACTTTTACCCGTAATGTTGCGCTCTTTAAAAATTGACCCAGCCCTCGCAGGCTCGGTTATTCTCACGACAGTTACCGATATAGTCGGTTTTGTCTCCTTTCTTGGACTTGCCACGGTGTTTTACAGCTAATGACCGATACTGATAGTAAAAATAATACTGATAACGACATCGAAGAAGATCTGGTCAGCAAGTCGCAACTTAAACGCGACAGTCATGCACTGCAGGATATGGGCAGCCAATTGGTTGAAATGCCCCTTGGCCAGCTGGCCAAGTTCAATTTACCGGACAATTTAAAGGACGCGATTACCGAGGCGCGTCGCTTAAAGAACCGCGAGGGCAAGCGCCGTCAACTACAGTATATTGGCAAACTTATGCGCACCGCTGACATCAGCTTTATTGAAGAGACATTGGAGCGCATGGATCACCAATCGCAAACCTACAGGCAGCATTTTATGCAGCTTGAAGCTCTGCGCGACAGATTGATCAGTCAGGGCAACCCGGTAATCGAAGAGCTTATGGAGAAATATCCCACCGCCGATCGCCAGCAGCTACGCAATCTTCAGCGCCAAGCGGCACGGGAGCTGGAATTGAAAAAAGCGCCCACAGCGAGCAAGAAAATCTTCGCCTACCTGCGCCAGTTAAGTGAATAGAGCCCTCAGCGGATAGAAAGCCCTCAGCGGATAGAAAGCCCTCAGCGGATAGAAAGCCCTCAGCGGGTAGAGAGCCTTCAGCGGATAGAAAGCCCTCAGCGGATAGAGAGCCTTCAGCGAATAGAAAGCCTTCAGCGGGTAAGGAGCCCTCAGCCCATAAGGAGCCCTCAGCCAACGGAAAGCCCTCAGCCAATGGAAGGCCTTCAACCAATCAAGCACCCAACTTGCGATGCTGGGCAACTGGCATCTTACTGCGTATCTCCGCCAACCGATCTAAATCAATCTCCGCAATCGCCACCCCTGGCTCATCATCAACCCGAGCCAACACCGTCCCCCAGGGATCAATAATCGCACTGCCGCCCCACAGACCGCGGCGCGCATGATCTCGATCAACCATATTGGCGCCAATCACAAACAGCTGGTTTTCCACCGCTCGCGCCCGCAATAACAGCTCCCAGTGATCGCGGCCTGTGGCGGCCGTAAAAGCCGCTGGCACTGCAACCACTTGGGCATCGGCATCGGCTAACTGGCGATAGAGTTCGGCAAAGCGCAGGTCATAGCAGACACTCATACCCAACCGACAATGCTCAGTCCCCGCAACCACCACGTCTGTCGCACTGCGATAATCGTCAGACTCTCGGTATGTCACGCGCTGCAAAACCTCACCTGCGGACTTCGGCACGTCCACATCAAACAGATGGATTTTGTCGTAGTGCTGAGCAAGGTTGCCCTGAGGATCAAACAGCCAGGAACGGGCAAAGGGCTTAACCGAATTGGCATCGCATACCGGCACAGTGCCGCCCACCAGCCAAAGGCTGTGTCGCTGGGCCTGCTGCTTAAGAAACTCATAAACTGGCCCATTGTGCTGCTCTGTCAGGCCCACTTGAGCAAGATCACTACGACCCAAATAGGCAAAATTTTCCGGTAGCACCACCAGCTCACTACCAGCCTCGGCAGCCTGTTTAATCAATGTCTCTGCGGCAGCTAGATTCTGCTGTAAGGATGCTTGCGGCCGCAACTGGACAGCTGCGGCGATAAAGGATTTATTACTGCTCATTCTCGAGAACTCTTTTTGCCTCTGGGTCGGCTTTGGACCCCTTGGAGTCTTTAGTCTTCGCGTCCTTCAAATCCGCAGCAAAGATACGATCCACTGACACCTCAACATCGTCCCAGGGACCCTCGAGTGTGTAGCTAATGCTCGACAGACGATCAACCTGTTTTTCCACGAGTTTGCTGGTCACATACACTCCGGCCGCCGCCGGAAGCCCCCCCAACAGCGCCACTACCCAGGGGAGATTCGTCGCCACAGGCAAAGTCGCCACCAGACGGGCGTCAACCGCTTCGTTGAGCAGATCAAACTCGCCGTCCATACTCATGCGACCAGAGGGCATAGCCATTCTCAGAGGCTGCTTAAATCTCGCCACGCCCTGATTGAATTCTAAGGTACCGCTGAGACTGTCATAACTGAGGTTCTGCCCTGTGACATCAGAGAAATCCAGTTTTAATCGACGCAACCAGTTGGCGAAATTAACCAGACTTACCATTTTTAGGGCCGCACCTGCGCCGCCAGTAGAGCGATAGAAACTACCCTCTTTTAACTCAACCTGAAACTCACCAGTAAGATTATCCCGAGAGATATTCCATGGTTGATCCTGCCAGGCAAGATCAAATATGAAGCGTCCAGATTTGCTGTCGACAACCTTTGGAACATTCAGGCCGAGACCGAGAAACTGTTCAATATTGCCAATACCCACTGGACCCACTAGGCGGCTGGCATAGTCGCTGCCGTCGAAGCCCCAGAAGAACTCCGTTGCTGGCTGGTTATCAAACAGACCCGGCTGCAGCCCTAAGAGATCGCCTCTGATCTGACTAAAAGCGGCTCCCGAGATTTCCGGACGCAACTCAAACGCAATTGAACCCCATTCCTCCTCGGCAATCTGCAGCCGATCCACAGAGAAATCCAGAGCGATAAACTGCCGTGGATCTATAGTGGACTCACTGACACTTTTTTCCAGCAATGCCCCGGGAACCGACAAACGGGTCAGATTGAGCACCGGAACCTGATCCGCACCCGCCGTCGACATCAGCAACTGACCATCGGCCAAGTCAGTGACGAAATTCAGATCCAGAATGCCATCGCGCAAAGAGGCTATGCCTTGAATATCCTGTAACTGCAGTGTCGCGAGATTTATCTGGTCCAGGCGCAGATCAAACATAGGTATCCAGCTGGCTTTTGTTGCGGACTCAGAGCGCTGAAACAGACCAATCAGTGGTTGCCAGAGAGCAAAGTCAGCTGTTGGCAGATGGCCTGACACACGCACAATGCCTTTTTGCGGTGTTTCTGGGTCACGGTCATAACGAATATCCGCACCACTTAGGCCTGCCTTATTAAAGCGCAGGTCGAAATCGAGATCCGGATTTTGGCCTAGCTCCTCAGATCGCCCTGCAAGAGTCCCCTGTAGGCGCTCAAATTCTGGAGCAAATGACAGCGTCATAGTGAGATTTTGCGATTCCGCCGCGGTTTTCACCAACGGTTGAGGAAGAACCAGCTCAACTCCCTGAAGCTGGCTGTTTATCTGCAACGTTATAGGGGCCACCGGCTGCTGATTAGCAGCCGCGGGAATTGTGATCAAGCTGTCAAAAGTAACCGCCCCCTTAACCACCTCCTGCCAGGGAAAATCTACCAACTGATTTAAACTCTCAGGCAGCAGTGTGCCCGTAACAGCAATCTTCTGCTCTCCATCACTTTTAAAGAGCTTGGCAAGAATGGGCCTGTGCCAAAAGTTAGCGCTAACTTCGTCGCCATAAAGCCCCTTATCCAGAGAGAAATTTAACGGGCCATTAATCCCCTCAACAGTAATTGGTCCGCCGGGAATGCTCAGGGAACCATCCTCTACCATTGCAGTGACATTGTATTGCGCCTCAAGGGCCGTGCCAGCAGCTGCCGGCTGAGCTGCAGTCAATGTAGGTAGGGGAATCAACAGATCCAACTGACTAGTCATTTTGCCGCTGTAGTCCCACCCTGTTAATGCCCCCAGGCGACCCTGCAGTGGCGACTCTGTCAACAGAGTCATGGCCGCACTGAGATCGCCTTTCACATCGGCGGCCACAGCTATGGCCGGAGCTTTATTGGGGCCGATTCTGTTGTAGACAACGGTTGCGCCGTTGAGAGAAATATCGCCAACAGTTCCTGAGTAGACCTCAGCCTCGGTGTAGATATCATCCCCTAGCAACAGGATTTTAGCATCGCGAATACCGGTCCACTCGGGGGCATAGTCGATATCTGCAGCACTCATTTTTACCATCAACTGAGTGGTCTTCGCCAACGGATCCAGTCGCGGTGGCTGAGTGCGAATTAATAGTCCAAGCTCATCCACATGGCCATCCAAAATCGACTCTTCCAACCATTTTCGCAGCTGTCCCGGCATGCGGTAGGGCAAATATTTTTTATGTTGCTTAGCGTCCAGATCACGGCCACCAATCAGCAGGCTGACAGATGGCGGATTGTCCTTGGCTGGAATCGGCTGCTCAATGGAGAAGAGTATTGATGCAACGCCAGCATCCACCTCGGCGCGCATCACATTGCTGCGCAAAGTCAGCTGCTTGCCGACCTCATCCCAAGAAAAGTTAATCGTTCCCTGAGCTTTTTCGATAGTTTGATAATTTTTGTAAACCGTCGGAAACAGCGCCTCGAAGCCGTCATTGTCGGCAACTGACAGCAGTCCATGACTGCCATAGACCTCCAGATAGCCATCCAGGCCCTTGACCCCAGGTGCTTTTTCCCAAGCTGCAATTTCCAGCCCCTGAAGATTAGCCGACGCGTAGTAGCCAATCTCATCGTGTCCCAGAGTTAGGGCATCGACCGTTCCTCGAGGCTTCAACCTGTCGACAATATCGAGAATTTTCTGATCAGCAATTCGAGTGGTATAGAGTAACTCCGACATCAGGGTTAAATCGAGATGATTTACCGACAGATCAAAGTCGTGCCACTGGGAGCCTAGGCGCTGATTAAATACCAGATTGAGAGGTTCGATGGCCGTGTCCGACCAGCTAAAGCTAAAGCCCTGTAGTCGCGCTCCCCAATCCGAGCCCGGGGTATACCAGCCGGTAACATCGGTTTTGATCTGAGTAACCGGCGGCACATCCACCAGCCAGTTTAGAGGCACTTCACCCACTGCAAGATTGCCTTCAAAATCTATTGCGCCACCTGGATGCAGGGCAACCCAGATCTCACCCTGTGCATTGGCTTTAAAATCGGGAAGATTGGCGAACAGCTCAGGCATCAGTGAACGAACTAGATCAGCTAGGGGTTCGGAGAGATTAAAATCGTCGAAACGGAAATAACCCTCCGCAGACAAGCTCTCTATATCCGCTAAATCCCCCTGTCCTTCGATCAGTAAATAAGCTGGGCTTGCACTGGTAACACTCTGTTCACCTAGAGGCATGGCATCATCAAGCAGGCTCACACTGAGCTCAGCGCGGTGGAAATCTTGGGCGTTTTCCATGGCAACATTGCGCGCGCTGAGAACCATGTGTTTGCCAGAGTAGAATTCCAATTTCGTCTGCACATCGTCAAAACGAATTAGGCGACTGTAGGAAAGAGGGTCAACAATCAAACTTAAATCTGTATCTCCTGAACTGCTAAAACCTTTTAAACTCCATCGTCCATTCTGATCTTCAAATAAAGTAAGCGCTAACTTTTCAACTGCCAGCTCGCGCCAGATCGGCGATCCATGCAGCAGGCTATTAAATAAATCCAGATCGGCCCGGGCACCCTCTAAACGCAGCATCGGACTTTCGCTACCCGCAGTATTAGCTGCAGCAATGGATAGCTTATCGATTTCAATAATCGGCACCAAACGCGGCCATTCACCGCGCAGCTCTCCGAGTTCCACCTGCAGGCCAATCTGTTCCGCTAGGAACTGCTCGACAGGTTCGCGAACCTTGTCCACATAGACAATTGTCTGCCGACCAATCACTACGAGAATTACCGTACCGATAATCAGCAGCGCGAGCGTAAGCCATAGCCAACGCAGCGACGTCTTAAATGCTGTACCCATACTCGCCATAGTCACTGTTCTTTAAACTGGAATAATATCAAACTGCTCAAGAGCATAGAGGCTCTCGACCCTAAACTGAATGGTGCAATTAATAAATAGTTCTAAATCCGCCACCTGCCTGGAGTCTTCGTCAGTTAACCTCTCGATCACCGGTGCCGATGCCAATACCCGCAGACTGTCACACTCGTAGGCCCGCGCCGCGCGCAGTATATCGCGCAGGATCTCATAGCTCATAGACTCGGCAGACTTAACATAGCCGCGACCAAAACAGGTGGGACACTCCTCGCAGAGTATCTGTCCGAGACTTTGGCTGGTGCGCTTGCGGGTAGTCTGCACTAATCCGAGTTCGGTCACACCAGAAATTGTTGTTCTAACCGGATCTCGCGCCAGGGCCTTTTCCAGTGCCCGCAAAACCTGACGGCGATGTTCAATGCTGTGCATGTCAATAAAGTCGATAATGATAATGCCCCCGAGATTGCGCATACGCATCTGCCGGGCAATCACCACAGCCGCCTCAAGGTTGGTTTTGTAGATCGTCTCTTCGAGATTGCGATGGCCGACAAAGGCGCCGGTGTTCACATCAATGGTCGACATAGCCTCGGTCTGATCAAAAACGATATGGCCACCAGACTTAAGCATCACCTTACGCTGCAGCGCCTTGGTGATTTCTTCCTCGATACCGTACATATAAAACAGTGGCCGCTCACCAGGATAGTGTTCAAGCAAGCGCACCATATCCGGATTAAATTTATTACCGAAGTGGGTCAGCTTGTCGAAGACCTCTCGAGAATCAACAGAAATTTTCTCCACCTCAGTTCCGACCATATCCCGCAACACTCTCTTATAGAGAGGCAGATCTTCATAGAGACAGCAAGGGGCCTTGGCGTTAATTTTACGCTGTAGAATATCCTGCCACAGGCGACGCAAAAATCGCACGGTGTTACGCAGCTCCGGCTCCCCAACCCCATCGGCGGCGGTGCGCAGAATATACCCCCCGGAGAGAGGGGTTTTCGAATTCTCTTGCGCGGTGACTTCATCGACAATAGTACCGAGCATAAGCTTTAAGCGCTCACGCTCTTCCTCAGATTCGATGCGCTGAGAAACACCTAGGTGCTTACCTTCAACCATATACACCAGATAGTGGGAGGCCACCGAGAGTTGTGCAGTTAGGCGTGCGCCTTTAGTGCCCACCGGATCCTTAATCACCTGTACCGCAATTTGCTGACCGTCGTGAAGCAGCTTGCGAATATCCGGCTCGCCGGTATCCGTGGCATTGAGTTTAGTTTTCCGCGGCAGCAGGTCATCTATATGTAAAAAAGCCGTGCGCGCTTCGCCTATATCTACAAATGCTGCTTGCATTCCGGGCAGTACTCGCACCACCTTGCCTTTATAGATATTGCCCACTAGGCCGCGCTTGTTGTTGCGCTCGACAAAAATTTCCTGAGGCACGCCGTTCTCAACTAGAGCCACTCGAGTTTCCATGGGCGTAATATTGACTAGCAGTTCCTGGCTCATGGTTTTTCCATTTTGTACTGGGTTAAAGCTCTCGATTCTAAGCTCGAGATTCTATGCTCTCAATTTTAACCTGAGGGCTGCGATGTCCATACAGGTATGCCAAATTCGCCGAGTAGCTCGGCGGTCTCATTCAATGGCAGGCCAACCACGCCACTGTAACTACCCTCAAGGTGATCAACAAACACCGCGCCACACCCCTGAACTGCATAGCCACCGGCTTTGCCTTGGGGCTCGCCGGTTTGCCAATATGTCTGACACTCCGATTGACTAATTGTGCGGAAACGCACTAGGGTTTTTGTCAGGCGGCTGGAAGAGCACGGCCCCTGGGAAACAGCGACTGCTGTCATCACCGTATGAACTTTGCCAGACAGTGCCATTAGCATTGCAGCAGCATCTGCCTGGTTTCTGGGCTTGCCAAAAATCTGTCCGTCACAAACTACAATAGTGTCGGCACCAAGGCTGGGCAGCGCTCTATCCCCGCTACTATTTTGCTCTTGGCGGCTATATCCAGCCCGGGCTTTCTCAAGGGCCAGCCTTGACACATAGTCGGCAGGTGACTCTTGCCCCAGTCTTGCTTCATCTATATCGGCGGCCAAAATGGTGAAGCGCACTCCAATCTGGCGCAGCAGTTCACTGCGCCGCGGCGAAGCAGAGGCAAGAATAAGATCGGCGACAGACTCGGACATAGAGGTCAACCTCGCCTAGGCTGCGAGCGCGCAATCAAGAGATCAATAAATGGCCAAACGAGCATCGACAGGAGAATTTTCATCGGTAGGTGCTCAATCCCCGAGGGACGACCATAAGCCATAAAAATGCTCGCCTCGAGTACCGCCACCAGAGTAATGATCAGTGCCATCAACATGGTGCGCTGCAACATCGAAAGGTACTTGGCCCAGCGGCTAACCAATGAGAGTGCCCCGGCGCAGAGAGCAAAGACAATCATCGAATGACCTGGACTGGTCCGCAGCAACAGATCCGCCAGTAGTCCAACCGACGCGGCAAATATAATGCCCAGCCCATTGGGCCAGCGCATAACCCAAGCCATAACTGTAAGCAAAAGAAAATTCGGCTTCCAGACAATCCAATCACCACTGAGGGGCATCAAACTGAGTACCACCGCAAGAATAAGCGTCAGGCAAACCGCGATGCCGCGATTGTCAGATTCCATTATTCAACCGCGTCCGCAGAGCTGTCCCGGGAGGTATAGAGCAATAATAGATGGCGGCTGCGATCGATTTCAGCGGAGGGATCAATATCAATTTCAAGAAAGTTATCGCCGGGCTTCCGGACAATACTCAGCACCGTACCAACTGGATAGCCCGCGGGGTAAAGCCCACCTAGACCCGAGCTGACCAATTTATCGCCCTCTCGAATATCTGCTGTCGGCGAGACAAATTTAAGGTTTAAACGGTTGTAGTCAGCGCGGCCCTCGGCAATCGAGCGCAGACCATTGCGCAGCACCTGCACTGGCAGCGCATGGTTACTATCAGTAATTAATAGCGCTGTGCTGTGGCCCTTGTGCACCTCAATAATCTGCCCCATCAAACCTTCGGCATCGAGCAGCGGCTGACCGACAAACACATCATCTGTGGTGCCGCGATCAATGGTTAGGGTATGGCGCAGAGGATTGGCCGACACGCCGATCACCTCGGTAACTAAAACGCTATCCTGAAGCAACTCGGTAGCATTTAGCAGGCGGCGCAGACGCATATTTTCGGCGGCCAGGTCAGACATTCGCTGCAGCTGACCATGATAGATAAGGCTTTCTTTAGTGAGGCGCAAATTGTCGCTTTCGATTTCCGAGCGCGGCGTCACGCTGTTAGCACTCCACTCTTGCACGCGCAGGGGGATATTGGCGATCCAGTAGAGTGGCCGGACAAGATTATCGGCAGCGCTGTAGGCAGGCTTGAACCAGGGCGTAAAATTATCCACTATCATCAGTAGGACAGCGAGCAGAGTAACCGCAAGAAGTTTTCTCAGGAGCGTCGATGATCTGTTAAATACATTTGCCATAAACCCTCCCCTAACTATCCTTGAGCGATTAAACAGACCTCAGAAAAAGCAGCTACCTAAAACCCTTGAGTGGTTAAGGGACTAAAACGCTGCTGGCAACTGACAACCTTAGAAAGTTAACGAATTTAATTTATTGCTATCCATCATTTCAAGTGCCACACCACCACCCCGGGCAACACAGGTGAGTGGATCCTCAGCAAGAATAACTGGAAGTCCAGTCTCAGCTGTCAGTAGGCGATCCAGATCACGTAACATGGAACCACCGCCGGTCAAGACAATACCGGTCTCAGCAATGTCCGAGGCCAGCTCTGGCGGCGACTGCTCGAGCACGCGTTTTACCGCTTGCACAATGCCAGCCAGTGGCTCTTGCAAAGACTCGAGAATCTCATCGCTGTTCAGGGTAAAGCTTTTCGGAACACCTTCAGCAAGGTTGCGACCGCGCACATCAATTTCGCGAACCTCTTTGCTCAGATAGGCTCCGCCGATTTCCATCTTGATACGCTCAGCGGTGCTGTCACCAATTACGCTGCCGTATTTGCGGCGTACAAAATTGACAATTGACTCATCAAAGCGATCGCCACCAATGCGTACAGAATCAGAAAACACCACACCGTTTAAAGACAGAATGGCAATTTCGGTGGTGCCACCACCGATGTCTACAACCATCGAACCCACCGCTTCGCCAACCGGCATGCCAGCCCCGATCGCCGCAGCCATTGGCTCTTCAATTAGATAGACTTCCCGAGCACCGGCGCTATAGGCGGACTCTTTAATGGCACGCTTCTCCACTTCCGTGGCCATGCAGGGAACACAGATAAGAACACGGGGACTAGGGGGAACAAAGCTCGAGGCGTGGACCTTTTTAATAAAGTGCTGAAGCATCTTTTCGGTGACCTGAAAATCAGCGATAACTCCGTCTTTCAGTGGACGAATAGCGGTGATATTGCCCGGTGTACGACCCAGCATACGCTTGGCATCAACACCCACTGCTTCAATAATCTTTTGCCCTAGATGCTGGCGGATAGCAACAACCGAAGGTTCATTAAGAACAATTCCTTCTTCGCGCACATAGATAAGAGTGTTTGCTGTCCCGAGATCGATAGATAGATCACTGGAGAAGAAGCCGCGGAGTTTCTTAAACATCTAGGTATTTTTCCTGTAATTTCGGCCGCTTAAGCTCAGCCTCTGCGCCAGCAGCAAATCGCTGCAAAATAATTGCCTAAATTTAACAGCGGCGGACTGGTAGAGCAAGTGCTCACTGGCTGAATAGCGGTATTTTTATGGCATTCGGGCCTATCTAGCCTGAAGTTGGCCGGATTCGTAAAAAACTGCTCTAAAAGCCTGTCAAATAAGCCTTTAATCAATCCAGCCCCCTTAACCTGACAAGACCATTTATGGTACCTTACGGCCTTTCTAAAAGGCGCGGCTCCGCTCCCATAAGCCACTGCTGACAGATGGATTATTTTAATGAGTATCGAACGACAAGAAATCGAAAAACTGGCCACGTTATCGCGCATCGCCATAGGCGAAGACACTATCACTGAAGTGTCACAGCGTCTGAGCAGCGTTCTCGAACTGGTAGATCAGCTGCAAGCTGTAAACACCGAAGGTGTCGAGGCCATGTCACACCCCATGAAAGCCACTCAGCGCCTGCGTGAAGATGAGGTCAGTGAGATCAATCAGCGCGAAGCCCTGCAGGCAATCGCACCAGATACCGAAGAAGGGCTGTTCCTTGTGCCCAAAGTCATAGAATAAACAGGTCCCTCATGCATAACCTCACTATCGCCGAGCTTGTCAAAGGGCTGCAGGGCAAAGAATTTTCCAGTGTTGAGGTAACTCAACACTTCTTGGCACGTATCGCCAAGCTGGATGCCAACTACAATGCCGTGATTACGGTGACCGCAGATCAGGCTCTAAAAGCCGCTGCCGCTGCCGACCAGCGACTGGCCGCAGGCAATGCGCCAGCTCTCTGTGGAGTACCCATACTGCACAAAGATATCTTCTGCACCAATGGCGTCCGCACCAGCTGTGGCTCAAAAATGTTGGATAACTTTATCCCCCCCTACAATGCCACCGTAGTAGAAAATTTCGAACAGGCCGGCGCTGTGGTCCTGGGTAAAACTAATATGGATGAGTTTGCCATGGGCTCCTCCAATGAAACTAGTTTCTATGGACCAGTGAAAAATCCCTGGGCCAGTGACTCGGTTCCCGGCGGCTCCTCCGGCGGTTCTGCAGCAGCGGTTGCCGCACGCTTAGCCCCGGGGGCAACTGCCACTGATACTGGCGGATCGATCCGTCAACCCGCAGCACTCTGTGGCATTACCGGTTTAAAACCCACCTATGGCCGGGTCTCGCGCTGGGGCATGATCGCCTTTGCCTCAAGCCTGGATCAGGGCGGCCCCATGGCTCGCACTGCCGAAGACTGCGCTATATTGCTCAACTGCATGGCCAGCTATGACGCCAAAGATTCCACCTGCATAGATCGTGAAGTTCCGGATTACAGCGCCACTCTGGGTGACGACATCAAAGGTTTAAAAATTGGTGTACCCAGAGAATATTTTTCCGAGGGATTGGATCCAGACACAGAGAAAGCCGTGCGCGCCGCTCTAGCAGAGTATGAAGCCCAGGGCGCCGAGCTCGTCGAGATAAGCCTTCCCAACACAGGCTTGTCGGTACCGGCCTACTATGTCATTGCCCCAGCCGAAGCCTCAGCTAACTTGTCACGCTTTGACGGCGTTCGCTACGGCTATCGCTGCGATGCCCCCAAAGACCTCAATGATATGTACACCCGCACCAGAGCCGAAGGCTTTGGCGACGAAGTGAAGCGCCGCATCCTGATTGGCACCTACTGCCTGTCAGCCGGTTACTACGAGGCTTACTATGGCAAAGCCCAGCAAGTCCGGCAGCTGATACAGCAAGATTTTGAAAAAGCCTTTGAACAGGTGGACGTAATTATGGGTCCCACCACGCCATCACCGGCCTTTAAATTTGGCTCCAAGGGCGACGACCCAGTGGCCATGTACCTTGAAGATATCTATACCATCGCCACCAATCTGGCCGGTCTACCCGGCATGTCAGTGCCTTGCGGCATGGTTGATGAAAAGCCCGTTGGCCTACAAATTATCGGCAACTACTTTGATGAAGCGCGCATGTTAAATATCGCCCATCAGTATCAGCGGGCCACCCAGTGGCACAGTCTCACACCAGAGGGAGTTGCCTAATGAGTTATTCAGGTTGGGAAACCGTTATCGGCCTCGAAGTGCATGTGCAGCTGGCCACCAAAACCAAGATCTTTTCTGGCGCCAGCACCTCATTCGGTGCCGAAGCCAATACTCAGGCCTGCGCCATTGATCTGGCCATGCCCGGCACCTTGCCCGTACTCAACAAACAGGCAGTGCACTATGCAGTGATGTTTGGCTTGGCAATTGATGCAGAAATCGGCAAAGAGTCCGCTTTCGAGCGCAAAAATTATTTCTACCCCGACTCTCCCAAAGGCTACCAGACCACACAGTTGGAAAAACCCATAGTGGGTCGCGGCAATGTCGAAATCAAACTGGCGGATGGCAGCACTAAAAATGTGCGTATTCATCATGCTCATCTGGAAGAAGATGCTGGCAAGTCACTTCATGAGGGCGACTTCCGCCACGGCGTCTCCGGTATAGATCTCAATCGCGCCGGCACACCTCTGATCGAAATTGTCTCCGAGCCGGATATGAGCAATGCCGAAGAAGCTATCGCCTTTGCCAAAAGACTGCACAGTATTGTGACCTCTATCGGTATCTGTGACGGCGAGATGTCTCAGGGCAGTATGCGCTTTGATGTCAATGTCTCCGTGCGCCCCACCGGCACCACTGAGCTGGGCACCAGAACCGAAACCAAAAACCTTAACTCCTACAAATTTATGGAAGAGGCGATCACCAAAGAAGTCGAGCGCCAGATCGATCTAATCGAAGATGGCGGTACGATTAAACAGGAAACCCGCCTGTATAACGGTGATACCAAAGTTGCACGGTCGATGCGCAGCAAAGAAGAGGCCAATGACTACCGCTACTTCCCCTGCCCTGACCTATTGCCGGTGATTGTCAGTGATGAAACCATCGAAGAACTACGCCGCAATCTGCCAGAACTGCCGGATGCCCGACAGGCGCGCTTTATTGAGCAATATGGTTTATCCGATTATGACGCTGCAGTGATTGGCAGTGACGCCCCTATGGCAGCCTATTTTGAAATTGCCGCAGAGAAGTCCAACAACGCCAAACTAACAGCCAACTGGACCATGGGTGAACTGGCTGCGCGTCTCAACAGCCAAGATCTAAGTATCGGCAAAAGTCCCGTCAGCGCAGAGCAGCTGGGAGGATTGGTAGCTAGAATCGCCGATAACAGCATCAGCGGCAAGATGGCCAAAGAAGTGTTTGAAGGCATGTGGGCTGGCGAAGGCAGTGCCGATGACATTATTGAGACCCGCGGACTCAAACAAGTCTCAGACAGTGGCGCCCTGGAAAAAATGGTTGTCGACGTGCTAACCGCCAACCAAGCCATGGTCGATGATTACATCAATTCCGACGAAGCCAAGCGCAAGAAAAAGCTCGGCGGCTTTATGGGCAAGATTATGCAGGCCTCAAAGGGCCAGGCTAATCCCCAGCAAGTGAATCAAATACTGGCAAAAAAACTTAACGAACTACTGTAAAGAATTAGGGAAAATCATGTCACTGAAGAAAGACAAAGAGAAAGTCCTCGGCGAAGTATTTGATGATGAGCGAGTAAAAAGCTTTCTAGAATATAAAGCACCAGCCGGAGTAAGCACTGACTTCCACCTGTTGGAAAAAACCTATCGCGGGATGAATATAGATAACTTTGTAACCTTTTTAGGGTTTTTCAAAGAAGCTGGATATGACCTCAACGCCACCAACCCAGATGGTAAGACTATGGCCGAAGTAGCCTCTGAGCATGGACATGGTATGGAGTATGTTGCGGCACTTAGAGCGGCTGGGGCTAAGTAGTAATAATCAGTAGCAAGAATCGAGAGGCCCGCCGGTTCCGCTGAGAATGACAGACTGTGCTATCAACTGTTTCACTAGCACTTGTTATCCTGACCGCGCAGCATCGCCATCCCGGCTGCGCAGCACCGTCATTCCGACCACCCAACACTGTCATCCCGACCGCCCAACTCTGTTATCCCGACCGCCCAACTCTGTCATCCCGACCGTCCCACGCTGTTATCCCGGCCGTCCCACGCTGTCATCCCGACCGAAGTGGAGGGATCTCAACCAGCAACCACCAGATCCTTCAACTGAATCCAGAAACAGGTGATCAGAGACGGACAGTAACACCGCGCTCAGCCATATAACGTTTCGCCTCAGGCACAGTATGCTCACCAAAGTGAAAAATACTTGCGGCTAGAACAGCATCGGCCTTGCCCTGAACAATACCATCCACCAGATGCTGGAGATTGCCCACACCACCAGAGGCGATCACCGGCACATTTACCGCATCGCTAATCCGCGATGTCAGATCCAGATCAAAACCATTTTTAGTGCCATCCCGATCCATACTGGTCAGCAAAATCTCACCAGCACCGTAGGCCGTCATTTTCTCCGCCCATTCAATCGCATTAATCCCGGTAGGCTTGCGTCCACCGTGGGTAAATATTTCCCAACGGGACTCACTATCACTCTCAACCTGTTTCGCATCTATGGCCACCACTATGCACTGGGAACCAAAACGCTGAGCTGCTTCGCGGACGAATTCTGGGTTGTGAATGGCGGCGGAATTAATTGCCACCTTATCGGCCCCGGCATTTAGCAGATTGCGGATATCCTGTAACTCACGGACACCACCACCAACGGTCAGGGGAATAAACACCTGCCCAGCCATACGCTCAACTGTGTGCAATGTGGTATCACGAGCTTCATGACTGGCGGTAATGTCGAGAAAAGTAATTTCATCAGCACCCTGCTCATTGTAACGACGGGCCACTTCTACAGGGTCCCCAGCATCGCGAATATCGACAAACTGCACGCCTTTTACAACACGACCTTTATCCACATCGAGACAGGGAATAATACGTTTTGCCAGACTCATTTTTCGTCCTTAAACATATGGCCTAATTTGCCCGCCTTGGTAGACAGATACTGAACATTGTGGGGATTGCTATTAGCCTGAATTGGCTCCCGCTCAACCACATTAATACCCAGAGCTCTAAGCGCGTCAATTTTCCGCGGGTTATTGGTCATCAACCTGACTTCCGTGGCACCCAGATGTTCGAGCATTGAGGCACAGATAGAATAATCACGCATATCAGCACCAAAGCCCAAACGCTCGTTAGCTTCCACCGTGTCAGCACCCTGGTCCTGAAGATTGTAAGCGCGAATTTTATTCACTAGGCCAATACCTCGACCCTCTTGGCGCAGATAGAGAATCGCACCGCGACCCTTTTCAGAGATGCGTTTCATCGCTTCCTGCAACTGTTCGCCGCAGTCACAGCGGAGGCTGCCCAAGGCATCACCAGTCAGGCATTCCGAGTGAATTCGAATTAACAGAGGCTCATCGCTGGCACAGTCGCCCATACTAATAGCGATATGCTCTTTGCCTTTAAAGGGATCTTCAAAACCATGGATATCAAAAGTGCCCCAGCGAGTGGGCAACTTTGAGGATTCGATAAAGCGAAGCGCCACGGCTTTCTCCAAGATAGTATTCAGCCGCGTATTGTAGCGACAAAGCCAGCGTTGTGCAGGCTTTTCAAATAGCTTGGATAGGCAGATTAATCAGCCGCTAACCGAGGCTCAACAAAGCGCTTCGAATCACGCAAATCGTAGATAACCCGATAGAGACAGGGAATCAAAATCAGCGAAATAGTGGTAGCAAAGACAATACCAAAACTCAGGGAGAGTGCCATGGGAATCACAAACTTTGCCACCACATAGACGTATTTGACCAATATCTGAGGCCGTGGCCGCAACCATAACGGCTTAGAGCCAATAACGATGTTTCTTCGATAAGAGTGAGGTGCGCGCGCATGCGGCAACTGTGCCCTGAGATTCAATCGATAGAACCGCTTGGGTTCTTTGCAATATAAGGGTTTTAACAGCAACGGCGGTGTCTGGCGCTTCAGCTTTGACTGGGGCGGGTTTGAGAAGATTCATAGCAATTGAGATAACAACGGCAGCGCCAACAATTGCTATTGGCAGTAACTTCCTTTTCACGGGGGACTTTTCCTTCAGTTGTACGGCTTATAAATTCCCTTAAAAGCCGCTTTAGTGAAGCAAAAGTATAGACAAGATTATTTTCGATCGCTTAGAGAATCAGGCCAAAGTAGCCAAGAAAATAGATTACTGCTGCGGCAGCAAGACCCGCAATCACATCATCAATCATAATGCCAAAACCACCTGAGACCTTTTTGTCCAACCAGCTAATCGGCCAGGGTTTTAAAATATCGAATAGGCGAAACAGTACAAAACCCAGAATCACCGACTGCCAGGTAATAGGCAGTGCCGCCATGGCAATCCAAAAGCCGACAAACTCATCCCAGACAATACCGCCATGGTCATGGACACCCATCTGATCCGCGGCGCGGCCACAAATTGTGATACCCACCACTGCTGCAATTAACACCACAACTAAGTAGCTAGTTAACGGCAGCTGAGCCAGTAACCACCAGAGTGGAATCGCTGCCAATGTACCCATGGTGCCCGGGGCTTTGGGTGATAGACCGCTGCCAAAACCAAACGCCAGCAGAAGAGTTGGTGAGCGTAGCAGCTGAGCAAATGTCGGATTAGTTGCCAAAATGGTTGTACCCCGGTTTTACAACAGTTAATAACGTTTTGTTTTTATCAATTACCGATACCGGACTAATTGATTGGTCACCCGGGTTTATGGTGCCAATTCGTCTGGCATCCAATTCACCCAGCTCAATCAATGCGTCAACTTTTGCTAGGTGATCCGCAGCAACCGTGAAACAGAGTTGGTAGTCATCGCCACCACAGAGCGCCCATTCCAAGGCGTCTAATGGCGATAGCTCGAGTATCTCGGCGGCGATCGGCAACTGCTCGGTTTGAATCACGGCGGTCACGCCACTGGCCTTGCAGATATGCCCCAGATCAGCCATAAGGCCATCAGAAATATCGATGCAGGCACTGGCGATAGCGCGTAATTTTAAGCCCGCCTGGATCTGAGGCTGTGGGCTATAGAATCTTTGAAGTAAGCGATCACTGTCAATATGAAGACTTTTATTGTTGGTTATTGCCTCTAAGGACGCTGCCCCATCACCCAGATACCCAGTGACAAAGACGCTGTCTCCGGGACCAGCTCCACCGCGGGTCAAAGCCTCCCCAGCGGGAACCTCACCCACCAAGGTAAGTGTTAGAGTTAGAGGCCCACTGGTGGTATCGCCGCCCACTAAGGCCACACCCTGCTGCTTGGCGATATCACCAAGACCAGCACTAAAGTCCGCTAACCATTCTGCATTGGCTTTATCGCGAGGTAGGGTCAGGGCAAGAGTGAACCATCGAGGGTTGGCGCCCATAGCTGCCATATCACTGAGGTTGACGCAGAGTGCTCGAGTAGCCACCTGTCGGCCACTGGCGGTTTCCGGGAAATGGACGCCAGCAACAAGGGTGTCACTGGCCATAACCAACTGTTGTCCTGGTGTTACATTGAGCAGCGCAGCATCATCACCAATGCCCAGTGCCACACCAGACTGGCCGGTGAGGTCGGCGAAATAGCCAGCGATCAGTTCAAATTCGTTGGGTTGATGGCGATTGTCAGACAGGTTAAGTCCTCTCTAAGCGTTTAAGATTCTAAGCGCGCTTATTGGCAGTCACTTCAATACTGCGCTTGGCGATGGCAACGCGATCAAGAATGCCGTTAATATATTTAAAGGCATCGGTGGGACCGAATGTTTTCGCCAGATTGACCCCTTCGTTAATCACAACCTTATAGGGCACATCGATGCGATAGAGCATCTCGTAAGTCGAGAGACGCAATATAGCCTGAGAAACCGGATCCAACTGATCCTGATTGCGATCCAAATAGAGCTCATAGGCCGCATCAATTTCAGTCAGTTTGGTGGGGACACCAAATAAAATTTCGTGAAACAACTCAGTATCCACCGTCGCCATGTTGTTATCCACATGAAATTCGGCTTCGATATCAATAAGATCGGTCTTGCCCATATCCCATGAGTACAGCGCCTGAACCAGCAGTCGACGAGCTTTTTGGCGCATTTTTGGTTTTGACATCTATTCGGCGCCTTGGATTTGCTTAAATACAGTCAATAATTCGAGGATAGTCAGGGCGGCTTCTTCGCCTTTGTTCTCATGATTGTCACCTGAGCGATCCAGAGACTGCTGCAGGTTATCCGTGGTCAAGAGACCAAAGGCAACTGGCAGGTTTTCGTTCAGTGACACTTCACCTATGCCTCTGGTGGTCTCAGAACAGACATAGTCAAAGTGTGGTGTATCACCGCGAATCACACAGCCTAGGGCAACGACAGCATCGTAGCGTCCGCTGCGCGCTGCGCGCTGACTGGCCAGTGGCAGCTCAAAGGCGCCGGGCACACGAAACACATCCAGTGCATCGCCGTCGATATGGTGACGACCAAAGGCACGCACTGCACCCTCAACCAGGCCATCGGTGATCTCGGCATTCCAGCGCGCAGCTATAACCGCGATGCGCACCTTACCTGTATTAAAACTTCCCTCTTCGGGTCTATATTCACTCATGCTCTGTTCCTGTGCTTATTCGTAGTCGACATGCTCTACGACTTCGAGATCAAAGCCGGAGATACCGGTAAATTTAAACGGTGCACTCATTAGACGCATCTTTTGAATGCCGAGATCGCGGAGAATCTGCGATCCGGTACCGACTTGCTGATAGACCACTTCGCTGGCCTGCTGACCACGGGCCTGACCTGGATTGAGGATCTGTTCAATACTGCGATCAATATCCTCGGAGGATTCAGGGTAGTAGAGCAATACCACAACACCGCGACCTTCAGCGGCAACGCGCTCAAGAGCTTTGTGGAATGACCAGCTTTTAAAGGTGCTGGAATCTTCAATGGCGAGTAAATCACGGGCTGACCTATTGGTATGCACTCGCACCAAAACCGGCTCTTCGCCACTGACATCGCCCATTACCAACGCAAAGTGTTTTTCGCCATGCACATCATCATGGTAGGTTTTTAAGGTGAAATCACCGTAGCTAGTACTTACTTCTCGCTCACTTACGCAAGTGGTAGTCTTTTCAGTCACTAGGCGGTGGTGAATCAAATCGGCGATAGTACCTATTTTTAGATCATGTTTTTGGGCAAAGACTTCGAGGTCGTCGCGACGCGCCATGGTGCCATCGTCATTCATGATCTCAACGATCACAGCAGCGGGTTCAAAGCCGGCCATTTTGGCCATATCACAGCCAGCTTCAGTGTGACCTGCACGACTGAGTACGCCACCGGGCTGGGCCTTGAGGGGGAAAATATGCCCCGGCTGAACTATGTCTTCAGGACGAGCACTGCTGGCAACAGCAGCCTGTACTGTGCGGGCGCGATCTGCAGCTGAAATACCAGTAGTCACACCTTCCGCAGCCTCAATCGACAGAGTAAACGGCGTGCCGTGGCTGGCATTGTTCTGGCTGGAGTTAACCATCATCGCCAAATCTAACTGCTTGCAGCGGTCTTGATGCAGGGTCAAGCAAATCAACCCGCGAGCGTGGGTGGCCATAAAGTTAATATCTTCGGCACGCACCATTGGTGCAGCCATGACCAGATCGCCTTCATTCTCACGATCTTCATCGTCCATCAGGATAACCATCTTGCCCTGACGGATATCTTCAATCAGCTCTTCTATTGTGTTGAGTACCATTATTATTTTCTTCCAATCCAGACTGTTGATTACTACTAGCGTTTAAGCATTAGTTTTTAGTTAGAGCTGTCTGCGGCCTTGTCACCCAGCAATAGGCGCTCAAGGTAACGGGCAACTAGATCAACCTCAAGGTTTACTTTAGTGCCGACCTGGTAATCACCCATAATCGTGTGGACCATGGTGTGTGGCACTATATTTAATTCGAATTCTGCACCGTCCACATGATTGACCGTCAGGCTTGTGCCATCCACAGTGATTGAGCCTTTGTGGGCAACGTATTTCGCCAACTCGCGAGGAGCGCGAATACGAAAACGCCATGACCGCGCATCTTCGTGCAGGGATACCACCTCACCCATACCATCCACATGCCCAGAGACAATATGACCGCCAAAGCGGTCTGTAGCCTGCATGGCTTTTTCCAGATTGATACGGCTGCCGAGCTTTAGGTTACCGGTGGTGGTCAGGGTCAAAGTCTCAACGGAAACATCGGCCACAAAGCCATTTTCAGTTAACTCTACGGCGGTCAGACAAGTACCGTTGCAGGCAATACTGTCGCCAAGCTGAACATCCGCCATGCTTAAATTGCCGGCATTGATGTGAAGTCGGGCGTCGCCACCGCGGGGTTCGAGAATAGTGAGCTCGCCGAGGGCGCTGATAATTCCTGTAAACATATTCATAACCTGTGTTGATTAATTCTGTGTTAACCAGCTCTGTGCTGGTATTTGGCGACGGTTGATTTTGAGATCCCTCGTCGCTTTGCTCAAAATACCCTGTCATCCCGAGCGCAGTCGAAGGATCTCATCGCGGTGCCATCCTGCCCCTGCAACCCTGCGGGAGATCCTTCGGTTCGCTGCGCTCTCTCAGGATGATTTTAGGGGCATGCAATGACCCTAAAATCAATAATCCTTATCCGGCCTCAGGGTAATACGGATGTCCTCACCAATCTGGCGCATATCTTTTACTGCCAGGGCCAAATGAGCATCAATCGTCTGAATCGGTAACTCAAACATCGGCCGCGCGTCGCTGCCAAATAACTTGGGCGCCCAGTAGCAGACCAACTCGTCGAGAAGCCCCTCCGCAACAAAACCACCGGCTAATCCAGCGCCAGCTTCAACCATCACACTGTTGCACTCACGACGAGCCAATTCGAGTAATAATTCGTGGAGATCCACATGGCCATCACGAGCCGGTAAAAACACTACTGTGGCTCCCGCAGCTTCCAGGGCTACCGCCTTTTCACGCTGCTCCGAGCCATCAATAGTCGCAATTAACGTGTCACCGGGCTGGGCAAACATGCGCGCCTCAGGACTCATCTGTAATTTACTGTCTACCACTACCCGCAGAGGTTGGCGCAAGCTGTCTTCAACACCCACATCTTCATTGTTAATGCGCACAGTTAGAGAGGGATCATCCATCAGCTGAGTGCCAATACCGGTGATAATCGCGCAGTTGGCGGCGCGTAAACGCTGCACATCTTTGCGCGATGCCGGTGTAGTGATCCACTGGCTCTGACCACTGGCCATGGCGGTGCGACCGTCAAGGCTGGCGGCAATCTTGACTACGACCCAGGGCAGACCCTGCTCATGGCGCTTAATAAAACCTTTATTTAACTCTCGCGCTTGGTCTTCATAGAGACCACAGGCGACTTCGATACCTGCATCCTGGAGCAGCTTAATACCCTCACCGGCCACCTCGGGATTGGGATCTTCGCAGGCTATAACGGCACGGCTGATACCGGCGTCGATCAGCGCCTGAACACAGGGCCCAGTTTTGCCGGTATGACTGCAGGGCTCCAGCGTGACATAAGCCGTGGCACCTTTTGTATTTGATCCTGCGTTTGTTGCAGTATTTAACGCTTCAACTTCAGCATGATTACCGCCGACGGGGCGGGTATAGCCCTCACCGATAATCGCGCCATCTTCAACCAGCACACAGCCAACACTGGGATTGGGCGCCGTGGTAAAGCGACCCAGAGCGGCAAGTTCCAGCGCTCGGGACATATATTCGCGATCTGCCACAGAGTAGGCCATCAGTCTTCGGCCTCATTGGGCTTTAGTGCGCTGAGGCGGTTGAGTTCATCTTGAAATTCACTGAGGTCCTGAAAACTGCGATAGACCGAGGCGAAGCGCACATAGGCAACTTCGTCGAGCTCGCGCAATTTACTCATCACCGCTTCACCAACCATTCGCGAGGGCACTTCCCGCTCACCGGTAACCTGCAAAAAATGACGAATTTGAGTTAGGGCGACTTCAATTTGTTCTATGGATACCGGACGTTTTTCCAAGGCGCGCTGCAAGCCGGAGCGCAGCTTGTTCTCGTCGAAAGGTTCGCGAGTACCATCGGTTTTTATCACCCGAGGCATAACCAGCTCGGCCATCTCGTAGGTGGTAAAACGCTCACTGCAACTGAGGCATTCGCGACGTCGACGCACCTGACCGCCGTCAGCGACTAAACGTGAATCTACAACTTTGGTGTCATCAGCTTTGCAAAAGGGACAATACATGGCGTTAGATCAAAAAAAAGGGGCGCCATTCTACCACAAGATAATGCTCTGAAAGCTATTGTGGATTATCCATAGCCGCTATTCCCACATCCTTGCCAGAGTGGATATAAGTGACACCCCTATCGCTGACTACGCAGCGGTGGCGAGGGCCCGCAAGTGAGCCATTTTGGGTCTCATAACCTGCGTCTCCCGGGTAGAGCAACAGGCCAACCTCGCCGTCGCGAGCAAATCGCGGAGTAACCCAGTAGGGCTCAAAATGGTGCAGGCTTTCCAATGCCTGTTCAGCATTAGCAAACTGATCCACTAACTTAATGCTCATGTAAGTCGGCGGCATCATATCCAGCTCACCTGCATCATGCATTGCCAGCGCCTGAGTGGGGTTCAGCCACTGAAAATCGTGAATCTCGCCATCGTCAATCACCACCATTGAATCAGCCTCTGCCACCACTGCGGCAAAGAACCATGTGGCAAAGCGACGTTTTAATTTCTCCGGAGTGGTCCAGTGCGAGAAGTGCACCAGCTGTGCGGCATCTAGCGCAAGACCGCACTCTTCCGCAGATTCCCTGACCGCAGCAGCTCGCGCCGTCAGTGTTTCATCCTGGGTACCAGCACCCACGCAATCAGCCGGATCTACTGCACCGCCGGGAAACACCCAGGCACCGCCGGCAAAGGCGAGTTTGGCATTGCGCCGCAGAAGTAATATTTCGATGCCAGTTTGAGCTTGGCGCAAAATCATAACGGTTGCGGCATTACGTAATGTATCTGCTGGTGTGTCACTCAAGATGACGCCTCTATTTTTTTTAATTATTAGTATCCATAGTTAAAAACAAAAAAGCCCTGCAGTAAACAGGGCTTTTCTATTCGTTTGTGCAAGCAACCTAATTGAGACTGCTTTTAAAACGGCTAACTATTAAAAACGACTAACCATAGACAGGGAAGCGAGCACAGATCTCCAAGACCTTGGCTTTAACCTCAGCGATAACCTGGTCAGAGGTGCCGTTCTCCAGGCTATCAAGAATATCGCACATCCACTCAGTCAACTGCACAGTCTCGTCAATACCGAAACCGCGAGTTGTAATGGCTGGTGTACCCACTCGCAAACCTGAAGTCACAAAGGGCGAGCGCGGATCATTGGGTACCGCATTCTTATTCACCGTGATAAAGGCTTCACCCATGGCACGGTCGGCGTCTGTACCTGTGTACTCTTTACCGATCAGGCTCACCAGCATCAGGTGATTTTCAGTGCCATTGGAAACTATATTGAAACCGCGCTTCATAAAGCTCGCCGCCATGGCCTTCGCATTGGCCACAACCTGCTTCTGGTATTCAACAAACTCTGGGCTGGCTGCTTCTTTAAAGGCAATTGCCTTGGCTGCAATCACATGACACAGAGGTCCGCCCTGTCCACCAGGGAAAACTGCAGAGTTACACTTCTTCGCCACGGCTTCGTCGTTGGTGATGATGATACCGCCGCGAGGGCCACGCAATGTTTTGTGGGTTGTTGACGTTACCACGTGAGCATGTGGCACTGGATTGGGATAGACACCAGCGGCAATCAAGCCAGAGACATGAGCCATATCAACCATCAGATAGGCACCAACTTTATCGGCGATTTCACGGAAACGAGCCCAATCCATAATGCCAGAGTAAGCAGAGAAACCGGCAATAATCATCGCTGGCTTGTGCTCAATGGCCAAGGCTTCAACCTGTTCGTAATCAATTAGACCGGTCTCGGCGTCGAGACCATACTGAATGGGATTGTAGAGCTTGCCGGAAAAGTTTGGCTTGGCACCGTGAGTTAGGTGACCACCGTCGGCCAGACTCATGCCCAAAAATGTGTCGCCACCTTTTATCAGCGCGAGGAATACGGCACTGTTAGCCTGGGAGCCAGAGTGAGGCTGCACATTGGCATAGGCTGCGCCATAGAGGCTCTTCAGACGATCAATCGCCAACTGCTCAGTGATATCAACATACTCACAGCCACCGTAGTAGCGCTTGCCAGGATAACCCTCGGCGTATTTGTTGGTCATCTGACCACCCTGAGCTGCCATAACCGCCGGGCTTGTGTAGTTCTCAGAGGCAATCAGTTCAATGTGCTGTTCTTGACGCTGATCTTCCTGCTGCATGGCGTGCCATACCTCGGCATCAAAATTTTCGATAGTCTGGTTCTTATCAAACATGGTTAGGACATTCCCGTAGCTGGTGGCTTTTAAATGTAGCGAGTCTAAAATGTAGTAAGTTTAAAAAGGTAGCAAAGTAAAAAAGGTGGGAAGTTTAACCGAAAGCCGATGCGGCTAACAGTCAAAAGTCTCACTGGAAATCATTTTTCAAGCAACGCAATCGCCTCGACATGGGCGGTGTGAGGGAACATGTCCATCACTCCAGCCGCCGTCATTTTATAGCCGGCTTCAGCGAGTACTTTTAAGTCGCGAACCATGGTCGAAGGGTGACAGGAGATATAGATAACCTGCCTGGCCTTGGTTTTTACAATCCACGGCATCACGCCAGCAGCGCCGCTTCGCGGAGGATCCAATAATATTAGATCGACCTTGCCTTTAATTTTGCGCATACCAGTCCAATTGCTCAGATCGGAAACCACAAATTCAGTATTTGTAATATTGTTGCGCCGGGCATTTTCTTCGGCTTTCTCGACCAACTCAGTGAGTCCCTCAATACCAATCACGCGATCAAACTGCGCCGCCAAAGGCAGAGAGAAATTACCCGAACCACAGAACAGATCAACCGCAACAGAGGATCTGTCAGAAGACGTCTTACGCACCAGATCCAATACCTGATCAATCATCTGGCGATTAATCTCGCCATTGACCTGAACAAATTGGCCCGGCTCTACTTGCAGCTGAATGCTATCAGTTAGGGCAACATTTAAAGCTTTATCACCCCCATCGATGCGTTTGTAGGCGCTCTGCTTTTCAGTTTTCCACCACAGCTGGGCATCGCTAAATGTCAGCTCCGCCAACATAGCTTCACGTTCACTGGCAGAAGGCACACGACTGGCTTCAATGGCGATAGCCACGGCATTATCGGCACTGAGCAATTCAACCTCAGACAAACGAATACCGGTAGGAAAATTAACCATCCAACCGGGCAACGCAGCAACAATCGCGGGTAGCGGCTGCACCAGTACATGGCACTCAGTGATCGGCTCGATTCGGCGGCTACCTGCATTGCGGAAGCCAACCATAACCTGACCGTCTTTGGCCCGCTGCACAGCCAGGCGCGCACGGCGGCGATAGCCCCACTGCGGCGCACTCAATGCCGGCAAAATAATTTCTGGCAATAGGTTAGCGCGCTCGAGACTGTCGAGGAGCTGCTGTTGTTTGAAAGCGATCTGTGCGCCATGCTCAAGATGCTGCAATGTGCAGCCGCCACAGCGGGGAAAATGTTTGCACAGGGGATCGACGCGACTTGGAGAGGCCGAGACAACATTTATTACATGAGCTTCGTCATAATTGCGCTTCTGATTATGACGACGAAATTCAACCGTCTCACCGGGCAGCGCACCATCGATAAAGCAGGCCTTACCGTCGGGGCGACCGACGCCGCGGCCGTCGTGAATCAAATCAACAATTTCGCAGATCAAGGGAGCTTCGTTGGCCATAGTGGCATCTTGTGTGGTCAAATTTAAGGGCGCTATAGTAGCAGATTGAGGTAATCGCTTTTGATTGTTTTACATAGTGGATTATTGCGCTGATAATCACCCTCTACCTGATCTGTCTTCACGGAGGAAATCTTATGATTACGCGCAACACAGAGCAACAATGGGGCTGGCCGAGCAAGCTGTTGCACTGGCTGACGGCCCTGCTGATTTTGATTCAAATTCCCCTGGGTATTTATGCCGATGACTTAGCCAACTCGCCGCTCAAACTTGAACTATTTAGCTGGCATAAATCCTTTGGCATCCTCATATTAATGCTGGCCATTATGCGACTGCTGTGGCGTATGGCAGGCTCTATTCCGACCCTGCCGGACGCCAACCTTGCACAGCGACGACTGGCCAATCTCGGCCACAGCCTGCTCTATGGACTTATGTTGCTGCTGCCCCTCAGTGGCTGGCTAATGTCCTCAGCGGCCAATCGACCGATCAATTGGTTCTGGCTGATAGAGCTTCCGGCGCTAACCGGGCCCAACAAAGCGCTGAAAGAAATTGCCGAAGAGATTCACGAGGCATCAGTAGTCCTGCTGCTGGTTGTACTTGCAGTGCATATAGGTGCGGCTCTCTGGCATCACTTTAAACTTCGCGATAGCGTGCTAAAACGCATGTGGTTTTAAACTGATGAAATATTTTCCCAAAGCGGTTCTGCTGTGCCTCGCTCTAGTTTGTCTTCCCAATGCTGCCGAACAATGGCAGTCAGCGCTTACCAACAGCCAACTTCTGTATCAAGTGACCTTTCAAGGTCTGCCAATAGAGGGCCAGTTTAAGCAGTTTTCCGTGAGCTACAGCCCAGGTGAAAAACTGCTGGTCACAGTGGCTATTGCCAGTGCCGATATGAGCGACGATGAGCTCAACAGTGAAATTGCCGGTGTCGATTGGTTTGATGCTGGGCGCTTTGCCGAAGCGACTTTTAGGAGTAAAACATTGATCGCTGACAGTAACTCGAGCCAACACTTTACTGCTCAGGGAAGCTTAAAATTAAAAGGTATTTCCGAGCCAGTGGATGTGCCATTTCTCTGGCAGCAAGATGCTAAAAATCCAGATAGGGCGATTATGAGCGGCCAGCTGATCCTTAAGCGCAACGACTTTTCTATCGGCATTGGTGATTGGTCCAGTGGTGAACAGATCGGCATTGATGTGAGTGTTAGCTTCGTTGTTGAAATGCTCATGCAGGTTGAGGAGCTAAATAATTAAAAAGCTTATCGCCATAGCTTTACTCACCTCCATGCTACTGAGCGCCTGCTCGACACCCAGGGAAGATCTCAACACACAACAGCGACCCGCTGACTTCCCAGCCACTCTCTATGCAAACCCGGATCCACAGAGCAACCTCTACCAACTGGACAGCGCCAGCTCAATAGTTCGCATCAAAGTCCTGCGCGGTGGTGCGATGGCCAAGTTCGGTCACGATCATATAGTGGCCAGCCGAGACCTTCAGGGCTATCTATTGCTGGGTGATGACGGCAGCTGCCGAGGGGATTTCTATGCGGCTCTAAGCCAACTAATTGTCGATGATCCAGCTTTACGAGACCAGGCCAACCTAATTACCACCCCCACAGAAAAAGATATCACCGCCACCAAAACCAATATGCTGATCAGCTTGCAAGCTGCGGAATTTCCCTTTGTGCAACTGCAGAGTCTGGATTGCTCCGGAGCTATAGATGGACAGCCTGTTCCAGCTCGCATCGGCTTGCATGGGGTCACTCAAGAACAACAGCTAACTATGACAGTGACTCAATCAGATACCGACGCAATAATGATCAGTGGTAGCTTCGGGATTTTGCAAACCGACTTCGGCATAGAACCGTTCTCGGTATTTAATGGGTTGCTCAAGGTGCAAGACAGGTTGGAAATTAGCTATCAGCTAGTCGCTCGCAGACAGTAACTCAGCCCTGTGAATCCGACACAGGGCAAAATCCCTGAGCAGGTACATCCAGCGCATTATTGAATTTACTCGAGAGATTCTGAAAGGCAATCAATCCAGTCAGCTCGACTATTCCCTCATCATCATAAAATCCACGTAACCTTGTCATCAACTCAGCACTAATCACCCCATGGGTATAGGTCACTGCCTCGGTGTACTCGAGCACAACGCGCTCCTCTTCGCTAAACAGATCCTGATTGTGCCAATCGCTGAGGGCCAGCATCTTATCCATGGAACCGCTGCGCTGAGCCAGAGTGGCTGAATTGATATCGACACAGAAATGACAGTCATTAACCTGAGACACCCGCACTGTCACAAGCGAGCGCAGCACCGGACTGAGGGGCGACCCTTTGCGATCCAACACTCCATACATTATCGCCACACTGGCAAACAGCTTTGGTGATCGCCCCCAGAGGCGACCCGGGTCGAGCACAGCGCCATATTTGCGTTTCTGATTCCAGAAAAACGGACGAATATACCAAGGGTATTGATTGAGGGGTTTTACTTGGACATGCATTATTTCACCTGCTGTTACTCACTGACCAGACACCAGTGTAGCAACTAACCCATGCTTACCAGGGAATCGCTTTATTATCCCAATCCAAATAGGAGAGTTCCCCATCGATCTCGGCGTGCGCCATAATCCCGCACAATCGCTCCGCGACAAACTGCGGCGTAAACAACTTATCCGATGGCACTGAAGCTTGAAAGGGCTTCGATAGGGCCGTGTCCGTAGTACCCGGATGAAAGGAAATAATCTTTACGTTTTTCACTCGCCGACCATATTCGATAGACAGAGTGCGCAACATCATATTGAGTGCTGCTTTGGAACTGCGGTAGGCATACCAACCGCCGAGCTGATTATCGCCAATACTGCCGACTCTGGCACTCAGGGCGGCAACAACGCAGCGCTGCTTACTCTTTAAGAGACGATGCAGTAACTTTAACCAGAGTACAGGGACCACCGTATTGGCCTGAAAGACAGTTTGCAGAGACTCGGCATTAATATCTTCCAAGCGCTTCTCTGGCCACAAAGTATCACTGTGCAAGATGCCATGGCAGATCACCACTCTAGTAATGCGACCAGCAAAGGGTTGCAGCTGTTCAACCACAGCGGCCATAGCGGGTTCCCTGTATTCGGTTTCAATCCACATTGGTGCGGCAGGGCCACTAGCAAAATGTTCTGGGGCGGCATTTCGACTTACAGCAATCACAGTGTCTATGCCAGCATCTGCCATTAACTCACTGATAATCGCCTGAGCAAGTCCGCCACTGGCTCCCAGCACCAATGCCGCAGTGCCTTGATTACCCTCATTTACAACAGTCATACCTCACCCCGCTTAATCTCGCAGACTTCACAGCGTTCGCTGCCGGTCAATAGTTTCGAAATCCGCGAGCGGTGCTTGGCAAAAAACAGATAGACCTGATGAGACACCTGTTTGACCACAGGCCAGCGCAGTATGGCAACCCAATGACGCTTGCCTACTAGGGCCCAGGCTTCGTAGGTCACATCCAAAGCATAGATCATCTCGCCATTGGCAAGCTGGCCGTGAAGAATTTGATCCGCACGCACGGGATCTATGTAAGGAAAATCTGCGGCAAAACCCTCAGCGTGAATATCTTGCAGGGCAATTTTTTGTTCGGTATCACGGCGACTCAGGTGGCGCATCTCGTTGACACAGAGTGGGCAGCCGCCGTCGTAGAAAATCGTGAGTTCAGGTTTTAAAACTGCGGTCATATTGATATCTCTCCAAGCATCAGTGCAGCGACTAGCCCATGCAACAACACTACTAAAATTGTGATTCGTAGGCGCATCGACCAATAGCTGCTGCTAAAAAGCGCCGCCGCTCCGGTCAATCGCTCGACCCAGAGCAAGCTTAAGAAGCCTGCCAGCAGTAAGCAGATGGCAAACACTGTCATAATGGGTGCGACATAGATTAACAGTAAACAGGCCCAGGCACTGAGGGCGATAAAATTGCTAAACAGAATAGTCACTGTTGCTAGCCTATTTGGCTCGTCCTGGCGGCTGGGCTGCCTCTCCCTCTCCCTCTCCCAGAGCGCACCACTTAAAAAGCTCAGGATTACCGCGCTATAAGCAATAAATATATAGGGCGCATAGAGGCCCAAAACCGAGGCGCTGTGTAATCCTGGACCATTAAAATGTGCATCAGCCATAATTCCCGCGAGCAGAATAAACGGCAGCGAGCCGAGATCTCCCAGCAGAGCGGTGAGGTTATATTTTGCAGCTGAGGCCACTGGATCAGTCATAAAAGTTCGCTTTTACTTTTGAGTGAAGAGGTTTATTTGCTTGGTCATTGGTACGTGGGGCACGGCTATTTAGATGATTCTGAGAGCCGCTGTTATAAGTCTAAAGTTGCCCATCAAGCGTATTTAAAAGCCTGTAACGGTCAATTTAAAATCCACAACAACGAGACAGGTCGGTATGCAAAAAGTTGGTATTTTCTGGTTTAACCATGATCTTCGCATGGATGACAATGCCGCCCTGCTGCGCGCCGCCTCCGAGGTGGACAAGCTTATCTGCCTCTACTGCGTGGATACCTCAAGCGCTGGGCCCGGCTGGCAGCAACCGGCCAAGCTTGGGGCGCGCCGGCAAGACTTTTTATTGGAGTCACTGCAAGATCTGGAAACCCAGCTCGGTCACTATGGCCAGAAACTGGTGGTGCGCATGGAGCCGCCACTGCAAGCCATTGCCCAGCTGATTACGGTGCACAATGTCTCGCACCTTTTCAGTTCCAAGCATGTGGGTAGCTATGAAAACCGAATCTGGAATACGCTGCGCAAGCGCTACTCTATGATAGAGTTTGCGCAGAGCCACACCCATACATTGTTTAACCCTTCTCAGCTGCCCTTTACCGTTGAGCAGTTGCCGGGAAGTTTTTCTAAGTTTCGCCGTCTCATTGAAAAAATGGATCTAGATGCGGTTATTTCCGCCCCCCTAGACGCACCAGCTACCTTGCCGCCGCCGGCCCTAGTAGCAGATTTAGCCTGGCAACCCTCGTGGCAGCAGCACTTTTCACCTAGCGCCAATGAAGATATGCCTGCAGCAATGTTTAAGGGCGGTGCCAGTGCCGGCGAGAAACATCTCACAGGTTACTTCGCAAAGAATCTTGCCAGCAGCTACAAACAGACCCGCAATGGTCTCGACGGTATGGATTACTCGACAAAATTTTCTCCCTGGCTAGCCAATGGCACACTCTCCCCGCGACGCATAGTCCAACAACTGCAAGAATACGAAGCCCGCGCAGGAGCCAATGATTCAACTTACTGGATCTTCTTTGAGCTTCTCTGGCGCGAGTATTTCCAATGGTACGGCCACAGACACCAGCAACGGCTCTATGCTTTTTCTGGAATTAACGACTCAGCGCCGACCACCAGCTTTTATCCCGAGCGCTTCAAAAAGTGGTGCGCCGGTAACACTCCTTACGCCATCATTAATGCCTGCATGAAACAGCTAAATGTCACAGGCTACCTCTCCAACCGCGGTCGCCAGTTAGTAGCCAGCTGCTTTGTTCACGAGCTGGGTTTGGACTGGCGGCACGGTGCGGCTTATATGGAACAGCAACTGGTAGATTTTGATGTGGCCTCTAACTGGGGCAACTGGCAGTACCTCGCCGGCGTAGGAGCAGACCCGCGTGGACATCGCCGTTTTGACTTGCAAAAACAGGCACAAATTTATGACCCCAAAAATCAGTTTATACAGCGCTGGGCCGGCGATCAGACGCTACAGCCTCTAGATTCTGTGGATGCAGCGGACTGGCCGATCTAAGCCCATGTTAAGCTGCACAGAGGGATTTATTAACCATTAGCCTGCATCATTAAAAAGCACCCATAGCCATGAAAAAATATCACAGCCTGCGACTTATTCTCGGCGACCAACTCAATGCCAGCCACTCTTGGTATAGAGAGCAGGACGACGGCGTGCTCTACCTGATCGCCGAGCTGCATCAGGAAGCGTCTTATGTGCGCCATCATGTGCAAAAAGTCTGTGCTTTTTTTGCCGCCATTGAGAGTTTTGCCACTGCACTAACCGCCGCGGGGCACCAGGTAAAATATCTAACCCTGGATGACACAGCAGACTTCCCTGACCTCAATGGTTTGATTGCAGCACTGTGCACAGAGCACGGCATTGCGCAGTTTGAATATCAGCAGCCCGATGAATATCGCCTCGCGGAACAGTTAAAGATCTTAGACCTGGGCATTCCCATAACCTGCTGGGAAAGTCAGCACTTTTTACTCACCCATGACGAGCTGGCCAGTTATATCAAGGTCGGCAAACACAATCGCATGGAGTCCTTTTATCGCAAACTGCGCAAGCGCTTTGATATTTTAATGGATGGTGCGGAGCCCCTTGGCGAGCGCTGGAATTTCGATGGCGAAAACCGCAATAAATTAAAACCGGCAGATATACAGATGGTTCCCCAACCGCTGCTGTTCGCCAATCCAGTGAGCAGTTATTTAGAACGCATTCAACGGCACGGTATAGACACTCTGGGAAGCGCCACAGAAGAGCTGTTATGGCCGGTCAATCGC
>Ga0115550_1000335_pt1 | contig 39957 bp, 31 predicted proteins | sample COGITO_mtgs_1005_FD_87177 | JGI IMG/M metagenome (GOLD analysis project Ga0115550, IMG submission 87177) | Pelagic marine microbial communities from North Sea - COGITO_mtgs_100511 | ecosystem: Environmental > Aquatic > Marine > Epipelagic | place: Germany:Helgoland, sampling site Kabeltonne...
AAATAGTGGTGGAGCTACGCGGGATCGAACCGCGGACCTCTTGCATGCCATGCAAGCGCTCTCCCAGCTGAGCTATAACCCCGAATTTCGTACTCAACAAATGGTTCTGGCGGCCATCTGTCGCAAATAGTGGTGGAGCTACGCGGGATCGAACCGCGGACCTCTTGCATGCCATGCAAGCGCTCTCCCAGCTGAGCTATAACCCCACAAAGGTCGGCCTGGGTGATACACACCGCACTGCCCTGGGTACTTTATCTTCAATCAGGAACCTGGTGGAGCTACGCGGGATCGAACCGCGGACCTCTTGCATGCCATGCAAGCGCTCTCCCAGCTGAGCTATAACCCCTTTGATTCCAGATTGTTCGAGGAGAATTTGGTGGAGCTACGCGGGATCGAACCGCGGACCTCTTGCATGCCATGCAAGCGCTCTCCCAGCTGAGCTATAACCCCAACTCACCTCGGCGCTGACGAAGTTATCTCCGGCAACGGAGGCGCATGATAGGCATCACCCGCTTTGCTGTCAACCCAAAAATAACACCGGCTGGAGCGTTTAGTCAAAATTCAAGCAGTTAGCTGTTTTTACCGGCAACCTTGCCGCTATCTCGCTGTTTTATGTCACAAATCTGGTTAACCGCGAAAAACAAAGGCTCCCTTGCGGGAGCCCTTTATTGTCAGTGGAAGGCAATTTATCCGGCTGCCACCAGTCGCGGCAGCAGGCGACTTACTCGGCGGCCATGCGCGCTTCGATATACGCCAACGCGCGATCGATGCGAGCCAGCACGCGCTCTTTACCCACCAGCGCCATCACGGCGTCGATACCAGGGGACTGACCCAGACCGGTCACAGCCACGCGCAGCGGCATGCCGACCTTGCCCATGCCCTGACCCAGCTCGGCGGCAGTGGCTTCAATCAGCTCGTGCAGCGCTTCGGTGGTCCAGTTATCCAGCGCAGCCAGCTTGGCCTTGGCCAGGGTCAGCGGCTCAGCAGCGACGCCGCGCAGGTGCTTCTTGGCAGCCGCTTCGTCGATCGCCTCAAAATCTTCGAACAGATAGCGGCTCTGGGCGGCCATCTCCACCAGGGTATTGCAGCGCTCTGCCAGCAGAGTGACAACTTCTGGCAGCGATGGGCCCTTGCTGGTGTCAATCTTCTGGTTTTCCATGTGCCAGGCCAGATGCTTGGCCACATAGGCCGGATCCAGGCTGCGCATGTAGTGGTTGTTCAGCCACAACAGCTTGTCGGTGTTGAATGCGGAGGCGGACTTGGAGATGGCATCCAGGCTGAACAGCTTGATCATCTCATCCAGGGTGAAGATCTCCTGATCGCCGTGGGACCAGCCCAGACGCACCAGATAGTTCAGCAGCGCTTCCGGCAGGTAGCCGTCGTCGCGGTACTGCATCACGGACACAGCGCCGTGACGCTTGGAGAGCTTGGCACCATCGTCACCCAGGATCATGGAGACGTGGGCAAACTCAGGCACGGGCGCGTTCAGCGCCTTGTAGATGTTGATCTGGCGCGGGGTGTTGTTGATGTGGTCTTCGCCACGCACCACGTGGGTGATCTCCATGTCCCAGTCATCGACCACCACGCAGAAGTTGTAGGTCGGCGCGCCATCGGTACGGCGGATGATGAGATCGTCGAGCTCGGTGTTGGCGAACTCGATGCGGCCACGGACGTGGTCATCGAACACCACGGAGCCTTCGGTCGGGTTGCGGAAGCGAATAACGTGCGGCGCATCGGCCGGGTGATCGTGGGCCGCATCACGGCACTTGCCGTCATAGCGGGGCTTCTCGCCGTTGGCCATCTGACCTTCGCGCAGCGCGTCCAGGCGCGCACGAGAGCAGTAGCACTTGTAGGCACGGCCATCGGTCAGCATCTCGTCGATGATGCCGTTGTAGCGGTCGAAACGCTTGGTCTGGTAGTAGGGGCCCTCATCCCAGTTCAGCTCCAGCCATTCCATGCCCTCAATGATGGCGTCGATCGCCTCCTGAGTGGAACGTTCCAGGTCGGTATCCTCAATACGCAGCACGAACTCACCGCCCTGGCTCTTTGCAAACAACCAGGAATAGAGTGCGGTACGGGCACCGCCGACATGCAAAAAGCCGGTCGGGCTGGGAGCAAAACGGGTTTTGACTTTCATCTTTAAGCCTTGTGTAGAGGGCCTTGGGCCAATTCGTTAGAAAAAACCGTCGCATTTTAGCACTCAGAATCCCGGATGGGAAAACCATGAGGCCGTTGCGGGCTAAAGTAGGGGGTTAAATTTGCTGCCCGGCCGCCTGCAGCCTGATATTTGAGGGGGATCGCAAAACCGAAGCGGCATTTCCGATTTGCTATGGGGAGTGTTGGAGAGCTGCCTCCTCCGGCCGATATCCAAACAACTCTCACACTACTTCTCACGACACAAGGAAGAGACGATGCAGTTCCGTTCTATCCAGAATCGAATTCTGGTGATGGCCGGGATCGCCATGACCGCAGCCCTGGTCATACTGATCCTGCTCAACCAGTATTCCGGTCAACAGACCCAACAGCTGACCATCAGCTCCAGTCGCGCCGCCCTGCAGCAAGAAGCCTGGCAAAAGGTGAGTGCCAACGCACGGGCCGAGGCCGCCACCATCACACAGTTGCTGCAAAAGGGGCTCTCCTATACCCAGCAGATGGCCAGTGCCCTCGCCTTGCAACAAGAGGGCAAGCTGCCGCTGGATCGCCAGCAGGCCACGGATCTACTCAAGGCGCAGCTCGCGCTCGAACCACAATTATATGGCGCCTTCGCCGGCTTCGAGCCGAACGGCTTCGACGACCAGGATGCCACCTTCGCCGGTCAAAGCGCGCTGGGTAGCGACAGCCAGGGCCGCTTCGTGCCCTACTTCTATCGTGACAAGGACCAGATAGGCACAGACCTGCTGCTTTCCATCGAAAAGACCGATCCGGATGAATTCGGCAACCCGGCCAACGACTACTACTCCTGCCCGAAACGGGAGGGACGCTCCTGCCTCATCGACCCCTTCAAGGTGGATATCAACGGCCAGCAGGTGCTGGTGAGCACCATCACCACCCCCATCATGGTGGCAGGCAAGTTCAAGGGGATCGCCGCGCTGGATCTGGCTGTGGACTCCATCAGCCGTCAGGCCCAGTCCCTCAACAGCAACATCTATGACGGCAAGGGCGAGACCCTGATCGTCAGCGCCGCCGGCGTCATCACGGGCACCAGCGGTGACGCCAGCCTGCTTGGCAGCCGGGCCGACAAGCTGCTCGGCAACCAGTGGCAGCAATATCTGAAACCGGAAGTGCAGCGTCAGGAGCTGGACGAATCGTTTCGTATCTCTGTGCCCATCATGGTACCAGGCATGAGCCGCAACTGGGCCATCATAGTCACCCTGCCCTACAAGGTGGTACTGGCGGGCGCCGATCAGCTGGAAAGCCAGCTAAGCGACATGAGTCGGGCTGCCATGACCCAGCAACTGGTGGGTGCCCTTGTCGTACTGGTGCTGGCACTGGCCACCATGCTGATGATAGCGCGCAGTATCACGGGCCCCATCCGCCAGATGGTCAGCCTGGTAGATGACATTGCCGATGGCGAGGGGGATCTCACCAAGCGCCTCACCACCCGATCCGTCGACGAGCTGGGGGATCTCGCCAAGGGCATCAACCGCTTCATCGACAAGCTGCAGGTGCTGCTGGGGGATGTGTTGAAAACCGCCAGCGAGGTGAACCGCCACGCCGGTGATACCGACCGCATCGCAGGGCAGACCGACACCAACTTGCAGCATCACCAGGCGGAGATGGAGCAGATGCTGACTGCGGTACAGGAGATGTCCTATGTCAGCCAGGAAGTGGCCACCCACGCCAACAACACCGCCGACTCGGCCAAGCAGGCCCAGGGTGCGGCGGATCAGGGCAAGGTACGCTTCCAGCAGGTGATCCAGTCAATGCACAAGGTGGCGGCCGAAGCAGGCAAAGGCGCAGAAGTGGTCGAGGGGCTGGCTCACGACAGCGAGCAGATCACCAACATACTCACTGTGATCCAGGGCATTGCCGATCAGACCAACCTGCTCGCGCTCAACGCCGCCATAGAGGCAGCACGGGCAGGCGAACAGGGCCGAGGTTTTGCGGTGGTGGCCGACGAGGTGCGCAAGCTGGCGGGCAACACCCAGCAGGCGGTGCAGAACACCCAGGAGCTGCTCGAGAAGATCCGTCTCAGCTCGGCCAATGCGGTCAGCGCCATCAATCAAAGCCAGCAGCTGACCCATCAGGCGGTGGGCGAGGCGGATCTGGCGGAAGAGGCGCTCGCCAGCATCTATCAGGCCATCTCTACCATCAACGACATGACCTATCAGATCGCCTCCGCCGCCGAGGAGCAGAGCTCCGTCTCCGAGACGGTGTCCGGCAATCTGTCAAAAACCAACGCACTGGCCAACGACATCGCTCAGGATGCGACCGAAACGGCCAAAGCCAGCCAGGCATTGCGTCAGGCAGCCGAGCGTTTGCAGCAATTACTGGGACAATTTCGTCTCAGCTGACAATTTTCCTCTCTCGGACTCTCCCCCTCGGGGGCGAGTCCGTTTACCATAGGCAACGAATTTGCCTGATGGCAGGCAATGTAGTGAGAGGTAAATGCCGTGCCCACCCCGGACCGTCGCCCACGTGGCCATAACAGACGAGCCCAGCAGCGTCGACAAGACGAATCACAAGGATCCCTGCTCCATCGTATCAATGCCGCTACCCTGCCCCTGCGCCAGCGCATCGGCCAAGGGATGCGTGGCCTTGGCCAACGCGGCCAGGAGGCCAGCGCAGGCAAATTCAAGCTGGCCAACCCGCTGCCCCGCAAACACACCATAGGCCTGCTGGTGCTGGTGCCCATCTGGCTGCTGTTGCTGGCCTGGGAACCTGCGCCTGCCATGCCGACAACAGCCCCGTCCGGTTCGCTCGAGGTACCGCTGGCCGTGCCAGCCGAAGCGCTGACTACTGGCAATGGCACCTCGGCCGCCAAACCGGTCGAAGAGAAAGTAGATGGCAGCTGGCTACAGCACGATGTGCAAGCCGGTGAAACCCTCTACTCCATCTGGCGCAAGTTCGAGCTGCCAGGCGCCGAGCTCAGTCGCCTGATTGCCATCGAAGGGCCGGACCGCCCTTTGACCCGGCTGCAATCGGGCAAGTCGGTGTTCATTCTGGTGGATGACAACCGCCGCATCCAGCGGGTGGAGATCCGCTCCTACGGTCAGGCCATCTATCGGTATGACCGGCAGGGCCAAGGGTTCGCCCTCAAGGAGTGACAAAACGGGAGGCCATGAGCCTCCCGCTTTTTGATCCAGCACAGTGAAATAAGCCGCTGACTTCACAATATTTTTAGCTTGCTCAAAAAATGAAAAGCGCAAAATTGACAAGGATCTGCTCTCACGTACAATCGTTTGTGCTTTAGACAGGGATTGTTCTACATGCTACTGGGACAAATTGACGTGGTCAGTCATGCTTCAACCCCTGATTCCTAGGCAAATGCTGCCCAACAAGGCTTAGTTTCATTTCGTTATAGATAGGACTTACCACATGTCTGACATTCGCACCGGCCAAGTAAAATGGTTTAACGAAACCAAGGGTTTTGGCTTCATCGAGCAATCCCAGGGACCGGACGTTTTCGTTCACTTCTCCTCCATCCAGAGCACAGGTTTCAAGACCCTGGCTGAAGGTCAAAAAGTCCAGTTCACTGTGACTCAGGGCCAAAAAGGTCCTCAGGCTGAGAACGTTACTCTGCTCTAAGCCACGCCAGTGAGCCTGTAGGAGGAGACCTGCTCCTCCTATTTTTTTGCCTGCCGTTTACCACTCCACTATTGTTCATCGCCCGCTTGTGACCAGACCCTCTCCGGGTTGTGACTGCGCTTGCCCGCCATTTCCCCCTTGTCGCTCCTCAACCATCAGGCCACCAGGGCAGCGTCTTGGTATCAGGCTAAGCAAGTTTGGCAAACAGAGGGATAGAGCTGAAAAGCAGGAACACAAACGCATCGCAGCGCGATACGGGAGTCATTTTTGAAGGATTAAAAGGAATGCTGGTACTACGAAGAGAAATTGGAGCGGGAAACGAGACTCGAGCCCGTGACCCCAGCCTTGGCAAGCACGGATCATGCTCTACCAACCGGGCATTGTAATCAATATGTTTATCTATTGGATTTGGGTACTTCGAAGAGAGAGATTGGAGCGGGAAACGAGACTCGAACTCGCGACCCCGACCTTGGCAAGGTCGTGCTCTACCAACTGAGCTATTCCCGCAACAGGATGTCACATTGCAAATGTTTGGAGCGGGAAACGAGACTCGAACTCGCGACCCCGACCTTGGCAAGGTCGTGCTCTACCAACTGAGCTATTCCCGCAACATAAATGGTCGTTTTGCGCTGGTGAAGATGATTGGAGCGGGAAACGAGACTCGAACTCGCGACCCCGACCTTGGCAAGGTCGTGCTCTACCAACTGAGCTATTCCCGCATCGGGCTGGATTGAACCAGTTTCATCATCACATTTTGGAGCGGGAAACGAGACTCGAACTCGCGACCCCGACCTTGGCAAGGTCGTGCTCTACCAACTGAGCTATTCCCGCAACAGCGTTGTCATTATCTGGTCTGTGAAGATGATTGGAGCGGGAAACGAGACTCGAACTCGCGACCCCGACCTTGGCAAGGTCGTGCTCTACCAACTGAGCTATTCCCGCATCGGGCTGGATTGAACCAGTTTCATCATCACAATTTGGAGCGGGAAACGAGACTCGAACTCGCGACCCCGACCTTGGCAAGGTCGTGCTCTACCAACTGAGCTATTCCCGCACACACCATAAAATGGCATCAAAACAAATCGTGCAGCATTTGGTTGCTTGCGCTACTGCACGGGAGCCGAATTATAAGAGCAGTCTTTCCAATTGCAAGGGCTTTTTCGTCTGGTTGCGCGTGTTCGCTCAAAAGCTGGCCGAACTGTCGATTTTAGCAACCAATCGATGGCAACCCCATGCCAGGCAATCAGATCTTGAAGACGTGACTACGATAGAAGCGCAGCTCGGCGATGGATTCACGAATATCGTCCAGCGCCATGTGGGAGCCACTCTTGGTGAACTGATCCAGCAGCTCGGGCTGCCAGCGACGTACCAGCTCCTTGATGGTGCTGACGTCAACGTTGCGGTAATGGAAGAAGGCTTCCAGCTCGCTCATGTGCTTGACCATGAAGCGGCGATCCTGGCCTATGCTGTTGCCGCACAGCGGGCTGGTGCGCTCAGGTACCCACTGGCGAATGAAATCGAGGGTCTCGGCCACGGCCCTGGTTTCATCGTACTGACTCTCCTTGACCCGGGCCACCAGTCCGCTCCTGGTATGGGTGTTGACGTTCCAGTCGTCCATCTTGGCCAGCTCTTCATCGCTCTGGTGGATGGCGATGACAGGCCCTTCTGCCAGCACGTTCAGATCCTTGTCGGTGACTATGGTGGCGATCTCCAGTACCACGTTCTCTTCGGGGTCCAGACCCGTCATCTCCATGTCGATCCATACCAGGTTCTGCGCGCTGACTGTCATGATTATTCTCTCTATTGGGAGGAATGGCGGAATTTTGCCAATTTGCATGTATCATACTGGCTTTGAATCTGTTCATAAACTGGCGAATCGAGTGGCAAAGAAAGCAAAACTCAATCTGGGTCAACAAAGGCGCGTCCAGGCCAACCGCGAGCGGCGGTTGCAAAAAGATCACACCACTGTCGTGGATGACACCCTGTTTGGCCCGGCCATTGAAGGAGTGGTGATCAGTCGTTTCGGTCAGCATGCTGACGTAGAAGCGACTGACGGCACCATCCACCGCAGCAACCTGCGTCGCAGCAGCATCAGCAGCCTGGTGTGTGGCGACAAGGTGGTCTGGCGGCCCGGCCTCAATACCGCGACAGCCGGCGTCATCGAGGCGGTACATCCGCGCCACTCAGTGTTGACCCGGCCGGATTTCTACGACGGGGTCAAACCCATCGCCGCCAACATCGACCAGATCATCATCGTCTCGGCGGTGATGCCCGAGTTCTCCACCAACATTGTCGACCGCTATCTGGTCGCCGCCGAGGATGTGGAGATACAGCCACTCATAGTGCTGAACAAAGTCGACATGCTCGATGATGCTGCCCGCATCCGTGTCGAACGACAACTCGACCCCTATCGCAAGCTGGGCTACCAGGTGATCCTGGTGAGCTGTGAGAGCGGCGAAGGCCTCGATGAGCTCAAGGCCCAGTTCGAAGGCAAGATCAGCATCTTCGTCGGCCAGTCCGGGGTGGGCAAATCGTCCCTGACCAACGCCCTGATGCCGGGGCTGGATGTGCTGACCGGCGAGATCTCCGAAAACTCGGGGCTAGGTACGCACACCACCACCACGGCGCGACTCTATCACTTCCCGAGCGGCGGCGATCTCATCGACTCCCCCGGGATCCGCGAGTTCGCACTCTGGCATCTGGAAGCCGATCGCATCACCTGGTGCTTCATCGAGTTTCGTGACTACCTGGGTGGTTGCCGATTCCGCGACTGTACCCACAAAGACGACCCAGGCTGCGCCCTGCGTGCGGCGGTCGACCGTGGTGACATCAGTGCCGATCGCTTCCACAACTATCACCGCATCCTGGAAACCATGCAGGAAGCCCGCCACGGTCGGCAACAAGCCCGGACGTGACCTATTCAACCCTCTTTCCATAAAGACCAGATCAAGATCATGAGCATCACTGACAACCTGAAAATTGCCGGTCAATACTGTTTGCCCAAGCACGCCCTCTCCCGTCTGGTGGGCAAGCTGGCTGCCGCAGAAGCGGGCAACCTCACCACCAGGGTGATAGAGGCCTTTATCAAGCAGTACGGCGTCGACATGAGCGAAGCGCTGCACGAAGATCCGGCCCACTACGCGAGCTTCAACGCCTTCTTCACCCGCGAGCTCAAGCCGGGGATCCGTCCTCTGGTCGAGGATGCCATGACCCTGGCCCTGCCGGTGGACGGCACCGTCAGCCAGCTCGGCCCCATCCATCAGGGCCGCATCATCCAGGCCAAGGGCCACGACTACAGCGCCCGCGAGCTGCTGGGTGGCTTCGAGGATCTGGTGGCGCCGTTCAAGGACGGTGATTTCGCCACCATCTATCTGGCACCCAAAGATTACCACCGCATCCATATGCCGCTGGACGGTGTACTGGAGAGCATGGTGTTCGTGCCGGGGGATCTCTTCTCCGTCAACCCGCTCACCGCCGAGAACGTGCCCAACCTGTTCGCTCGCAACGAACGTGTGGTCGCCACCTTCCGCACCCCCCATGGCCCCATGGCGCTGGTGCTGGTCGGCGCCACTATCGTCGCCAGTATCGAAACCATCTGGGCCGGCAATATAGCGCCGACCAGGCAGAAGGAAGTGGTGCGCTGGGATTACAGCGGCGATGAGGCCATCACACTGCAAAAAGGGGCCGAGATGGGCCTGTTCAAGCTGGGCAGTACCGTGGTCTGCCTGTTTGGCCCCGGCATGCTTGCCGGTTTTGAGCCCCATCTGGCCAATGGCGTCACCACTCGCATGGGTCAACCCTTTGCCAAGCTGGCGGCCGACGCATGAGCGACCAGCCAGGCTCCTCACAAGCAAAGAACCCGCTGCACGGGCTGACCCTGGAGGCGATCGTCACCGCCCTGGTCGAGCACTATGGCTGGGCAGAGCTCGGACAGCAGATAAACATCCGCTGCTTCACCGACGACCCCAGTATCAAGTCCAGCTTGAAGTTCTTGCGCAAGACCCCCTGGGCACGGGAGAAGGTCGAAAGCCTCTATCTCTATGTCCAGCGCAAGCAAGCCAAATTGAAGAAGGAAGGGCCAGATGGCGTTTAAGATTACCTACACCTACAAAAAGCAGACCAAAGAGCTCGGCTATGCGAACGACAAGTTTCGCAGCATCTACGATGCCATTGCCGCCGCCGAAGGGCTGGATCTCTCCAGCTTCCACGCCATGGAGGCCCAACTGGCCCAAGTCTGCCGCCGCGACAAAAAGAGCGTGAAGGATTACCAGGAGAACTACTTCAAGGAGCTGGGTTTCTCCAACATCGTCATCGAACGGGACAATCTCGAAGACAAGCAGGAGTAAGCATGCGCACTCTGACTCTGATGGCCGCCTCCCTGCTGCTAGCGGCTTGCAGTACCCCGACCCAGCATATGGTCGGCAATGATCAGGATATCCACGGCTGTCGTGCCAGCGCCGGTTATCAATGGTCAGCGCTGACCAACCAGTGCGTCCGCCTGTTTGAACAGGCGGTGAGACTGCAATCCCTCAAATCGGATGAGACCGGCAGCGCCTTCGTGCTGTTCAATGCCGATCAGAGCAAGGCCGAATTGACCCTACCAAACGGTGAGCAGACCTTGCTGACCCGACAAGGGGATGAGGGCAACTGGTCCTGGCAGGGAGGTGCTTACCAGCTCTTCCCCTGGAAAGGCTATGTGCTCAAATCCGGCGAGCAGGCTCTCTTTCACGGTGACAGCGCCCTCTAGTCGCCAGCCAGTCGTGCTGACGCTCCGAACGCCCCCGGCCCCTGCCGGGGGCGTTTTTCTTTATGTCTGGCGGCAACACAGGGGCACCCGGGTGTCAGAACCTGAAATGCGCTGACGGCGGCATATACCCTCTATTCAGGGCACGCTGGCCACCCAAAAACAAACACCCCGCTGCAAGCAAGGGGGTGTTTGATGCTGGCCACCATACAAGCAGGCGGCTGACAGAGGCGGATCAGTTGCCCAGAGTGGCAAACAGACTCTGTTCCAGGCGCCCCTGGGAGACACAGACAGGCGTGATGGAAGGGGCTGCGACACGCTCACCGGACGACTCAACGAAGTAGAGCTGGGTATTGCCCTTGACGTTGACGGTCGCCACGCTGTTGTTGCCGCTCTGGGTGATGATCAGATTGATCTGCAGATTGGGGTTGCCCAGCGCCACTTTGGAACCCATGGTGCCGCAATCCAGCCACTCCAGACCATCGGCGGAGTTTTCGACGTTGGCCGTCATCAGACCTGAGCCACGCTGGCTGTTCTCGATGTTGAGACCGTGATCGGCAAACCACTTCTCGGCGCGCGCCCACACCAGATCCACAGGGATCTGCATCTCCTGGGTGTTGTTGGTCGCCTTGGCAACCGGCGGGTTATAGCGGTACTGCTCACCACCATTGTTGTCGCTGGCACACCCGACCATCAGCAGGGCCAGGGCGATCCCCAATATCTTTTTCATGCTGCTTCTCTCATCCATATTATTCGGCCATCGGCCAACCGGCGGCTATTATGGCGTTGACGACACAGACTGTCAGCAGAGATCGGCAGAAATGCATCCTCGTTAACCCACGCTTTACAAAACCCGTCTGCTATCATAGATTTGCTCGAAATTACCCCCGTGAGTGCCTGCGTGAATTCCTTGCTCACCCTGACGCTGTTACAGCAGATCATCGATCAGTTGCCCATGAATATCTTCTGTCGGGATACGGACGGGCGCTACCTGTTTGCCAACCGCACGTTTGTGGAGCAGGCAGGTCTGCAGCAAACAGAAGAGCTTATCGGCAAGACGGACATAGAGATGCCATGGGGCAACATCTTTCGGGAAGAGGATGATCGCCTGCTGGCAGAGGGCAATCCTCTGCTCTATCAGCAGCTGCACTGCAGCAGTGGCGACAGCACCCGTTGGATGGAGATCCACAAGATCCCCCTCTATGACGAGCAGGGCAAGCCGGTGGCGCTGTTTGGCATGGTCAACGAGATTGGCCAGCGCAAGGAGCTGGAGCAGACCTTTCGTCAGCAGCAGCTGCTGCAGCGCCGGCTGCTTGACGCCATCCCGGATCCCATCCGGCTGGAAGACCATCAGGGACTGCTCATCGACTGCAACCAGGCCTTTCTCGACTTCATGGGCATGGCGGCGAGCGAGGCGCTCGGCCAGCGTGTCGCACACAGACTCTCCACCGAGCTGCCCATGGGACGGGGCGAATACTGCCTGGTGGATGCCAACGGTCAGGGCCGCCACCTGGAGATAACCCGGGTCGATGTGCCGGACGACGAGGGCAACTCCCTCGGCATCCTGACCTTGAGCCGTGACATCACGGGACTGCGGACCACCCAGGCCCAGTTGCAGCAGGAGCAGCACTACGACAGCCTGACCGGCCTGCTCAAATTGTCCCATTTTCTGCAGACCAGCCGCCACCTCGGGGCCCGCAAGGCCAGCCTGCTGCTGGTCGACTTGCAACACTTTCGCGAGATAAATGACCGCTTCGGCATCCGTGTCGCCGATCGCCTGCTGAGCCAGGTGGCTCGTCGTCTGCAACAGCTGGCACCGCCCCAGTCGCTGGTGTGCCGGGTCGCCGCCGACGACTTTGCCATGCTGCTGCCCGAGCTGAGCGAACCGCTGGCGGACTGGAGTCGCCGCCTGCAAAACGAGCTGATGGTGCCCTACCAGATCGAAGAACACAGGATCCAGATCCCTGTGTTCCTTGGCATTGCCCACGGCAGGGCCAACGACGCCGAACGGCTGTTGAGCCATGCCGAGGCCGCGCTGGCCCAGGGCAAGCGTCAGCAGCAGCACTGTACCCTGTTCGATCCCGAGCTAGACGCCAAACTCAAACGCCGTCAGCTGATCGCGGCCCAGCTGCCGCTGGCCATCAAGTCGGGGCAACTCACCGCCGTCTATCAGCCCATCATCAGCACCCGCAACAACCAGTTGCACGGGGCTGAACTGCTCTGCCGCTGGCCCCACCCCGAACTCGGCATGATCTCGCCAGATGAATTCATCCCGCTGGCAGAGGAGCTGGGGCTCATCGGCCAGCTCGGTCAGCGCATGCTGGAACAAGGCTGTGCCCAACTGGCTCGCTGGCAGGGTGCGGCGCCGGATCTGGTGCTCTCAATCAATCTGTCACCGCTGCAATTTCGTGACCCCGACCTCTGTCCGCAGATCTTCGCCTGCATAGAGCGTCACGGGCTCGCCCCCTGGCAACTGGAGCTGGAGATCACCGAAGGGGTGCTGATGGAGAACGCCGACGAGATTGAGAGCAACCTCGCCAATCTGATTGAGGCAGGTTTCCAGCTCGCCATCGATGACTTCGGCACAGGTTACTGCTCGCTCGCCTACCTGCCACGGCTGCAGGTGGCTACCCTCAAGCTGGACCGCAGCTTCACCCAGGGGCTGGCCACCAACCAGGCCACCACCGCCATAGTGCGCTCCGTCATCGGCTTGGGCCACGAGCTTGGGATCAGGATCACAGCCGAAGGGGTTGAAACCCCCGAGCAGCAAGCCTGGCTGGTACAAGCCGGTTGCGATCGGCTGCAAGGCTACCTGTTCAGCCGCCCGCTGCCACCCGACGAGTTTGCCCGCAACTATCAGTTGCCCGGCAGCTGACCGCAGACAAAACAAAGGCCACTCGAAAGTGGCCTTTTTGTTGTCCAGCACAGCGCCGACACCCGCGGTTGTTCTTACTCCTGGAAGTAAGTGCCCCAGCCGTCGTAATCCACGCCGTACTTCTTGAGGATCGGCAACATTTTCTCGATGTCGGCCACTATGGTCTCTATGTCCAGCTTGCGCTCTATGGTGGCATCGAAACAGAAGATGGGGGCGCCGTCATCCAGCTCCATCTCTTCCGCGTCAGTCACTTCAAAACCGGCCTTGAACAGGTCGACGGCCGCTTTCTCCAGCTGATCGAAATCCTGACAGGCGAAGTGGTGCTCAATGTCATATTCCAGATCCGGGTTGCTGCCATCGGCCAGCAACTCGTTGACGATGGCGGTGGTCTCTGCACGCCACTCTTGCATATCAAGACTCATATTAACCCCAGCTACTACTTTGTTAGTGTCACATGCCGTCGGCAATCGGGTGCCTGCTTCGGCTCACATTCACCCGGAGCGGCATAGTTGCGGCAAAGCATACCCGCAGAGTGCATCCGGCTCAATGCGCAAGCCAAGATAGCGGCTCGCCCGGGGCCACCCCAAATGGGGTGCCATCATAAAAGGTTAATAAAGTGTAATCTGTCGCTTCTCGTGAAATGTCCCATACGGAACTTCACATCTGGATTGACGATACGCACAACCCCATCGAAAAGCACTGTAAAATCAGCACTATCCACCAGTTTTCACTCAGTGACAAGGGTCACTCAAGGGGTGTATCAAGGGACGCGGGCGCAACAGGGCCCGTACGGAAAGAGGAGCCAGCAAGGCTCCCTTTTATCACGTGAAGGAGCACATAGAATGCCTAAAAAAACAATAATGAGCCTGATCATCGGCTCAACCCTTATGATTGGAAACCACGCCATGGCCGCCCCGGTACATGGCCCGTTCGATGCCCCCCTGGCCGACGAGGTGAAGGTGCTGGATATGCTGAAGAAAAGCGGCCGCATCCCCACCCTGGCCTCCCCCGAGATGGAGCAGGCCGCCCTCGCCCGTTTTTATCGCGAGAAGTCGCGAGCCTACCAGGGCCACAGCGGCACCCTGGCGGTGAAAGAGGGCAAGATGCGGGAGACCATCCTCAAGAAGATCCGCCTGAACGGCACGGCCCGTCCCGGCGACCGGGTGCCCACCCTGCTGCTCAAGTCCATCGAGAAGGAGCACTACAACGGCAAGATGCGCAAGGACAAGATCCTCGCCATCCTGGTGGACTTTCCCGACTACCCGAAGAACAGCGTCACCCCGGATCTCACCAAGATGTACTACCCGGACTACACACCCGAGCACTACAACGACCTGCTGTTCTCCGGCAAAGGCTACAAGGGCCCGAACGGTGAAACCTTCATCTCCATGCGCCAGTTCTACGAGCAGCAATCCGGCAAGAGCTACAGCGTGCGCGGGCAGGTGGCGGGCTGGTATACCGCCGACAAAAATGCCGCCTACTACGGCGCCAATGCCACCCCCAACACCATTCGGGACCTGGTGAAGGAGGCGTTGATCCAGGTAGCCAATGACCCCTCCATCGATCTGGCCCAGTTTGACCAGGAGGATCGTTACGATCTCAACGGCAACGGCAACCGGAACGAGCCGGATGGTCTCATCGACCACCTGATGATCTTCCACTCCAGCGTGGGGGAAGAGGCCGGTGGTGGCGATCTTGGCGAGGATGCCATCTGGGCCCATCGCTGGAACCTGGGTGCCCCCTTCCCCATCCCCGGCACCAGCAGCCCGAACGGCAACTTCGGCGGCCAGTTTGCCGCCTACGACTACACCATCCAGCCCATCGATGCGGCGGCCGGGGTCTGTGCCCATGAATATGGCCACGATCTGGGACTGCCGGACGAGTACGACACCAAGTACACCGGCAAGGGTGAACCTGTCGCCACCTGGTCCATCATGTCATCCGGCTCATGGGCCGGAGTGATAGGCGGCACAGAGCCGACCGGTTTCTCCGCCTGGGCCAAGGAGTTCCTGCAGGCCTCCCTCGGCGGCAACTGGTTGCACGGCAGCAATGTGCAGCTCGCCGACCTCAGCCCCCGCGGCAACGTCTACATGCTGGATCAAGCTAACGACAAGGGCCGCAACGACGACGTGGTACGCATCAATCTGCCCGCCAAGCAGATCCCGCTCAATCCGCCTTATGCCGGCCAATACGAATACCACGGTGGCAAGGCCAACAACCTCGACAACCGCATGAACCTCACCCTGGACTTGACCGGCAAGCAGAGCGCCAGTCTGGCGTTCAAGGCCTGGTACCAGATTGAAGAGGGGTTTGACTATGGGCGGGTGCTGGTCAACGGTCAACCCATCCCCGGCAACCTGACCACCAGCGACGATCCGAACGGGATCGGCTTTGGCGTCGGCATCACGGGCAACTCCAATGGCTGGACCGATGCCGAATTTGACCTGAGCCCCTGGGCCGGTCAGAAGATAACCCTGACCCTGCAATACCTGAGCGATGGCGGCGTGGCCGAGAACGGCCTGTTCGTGGACGAGATCCTGATCCTGGCCGACGGGGATACGCTGGTGAGCGACGGGGCCGAAGGCAACTCAGCCTTCACCCTGGCCGGGTTTGTGAAGAGCAACGGCAACGAGGCCAAGGATCACTACTATCTGGCCGAGTGGCGCAACCATGCGGGGGTCGACAAGGGACTGGCCCACATCAATGTGTCTGACCAGCTGATGCGCTACGAGCCGGGCATGTTGCTCTGGTACGTGGACAACAGCCAGGACAACAACTGGGTAGGCGTCCACCCGGGTGAGGGCTTCCTCGGCGTCGTTGATGCAGACCAACGCACTCTGAAGTGGAGTGACGGCGCCGTCGCCGGCACCAGCTACCAGATCCACGATGCCACCTTCAGCCTGGGCTTCCAGCAACCGCTCAACCTCAAGCACCCGAGCGGCTCCCTGCTGCGCGATTTCTGGGTCACCCCGAACCGGGTGTTCAAGGATTCCCGCAGCTACCAGAGCAAGGAGATCCCGGATGCGGGTCGCCTGCTGCCCGAGCATGGTCTCAAGATCAGCGTCACGGGTCAGGCCCGCGACATGAGCACGGGACGGATCATCGTCAGCCGTCACTGAGTCATCCAATGAACCCAGGGGGCTCAGGCCCCCTTTTTCATTGCCCACAACGAAAAAACAGCACAACAAGGCAGAATTCAGGGTAAAAACCGGTGGCATGAGGGGAAATTGCTCGGTTATCGAGCGAACGGTACCTCAATCTGCCCCCTGTGGTTGACACATCTGCGTATAAAGGGTTTAATGCGCGCCGTTGCCCAGATAGCTCAGTCGGTAGAGCAGGGGATTGAAAATCCCCGTGTCGGCGGTTCGATTCCGTCTCTGGGCACCAATAATTCCTCCTTAGTTCAGTCGGTAGAACGGCGGACTGTTAATCCGTATGTCGCTGGTTCAAGTCCAGCAGGAGGAGCCAAATTTGAAGAGCCCGCTCATCGAGCGGGCTTTTTTTATGCCTTTCAGCTGCCGTTGCAGGCTGCCAATAGCAGGGTAGCCCCACAGGCGGCGCTAAACAGCAAGAGCCCTGTTTGCAGCACGCCTTCCGGGTTCACCCCTTTCTCTTTTTTCCGACGTCGTATCCACGATGGCTTCACCGAGTCCACCTCACCCTGTTCCAGCACTGATCCCTGCGCACATCGGCAGGCGAGCCATCTTTGTGTCAGCCTCCCTTTATCGTCAACCTTTGCCTCGATAATAAATTCATCAAAGAGACCCTCCCTGTCCCGCTTCATCAGCATGCTGACGCGCGGATGTGCGGATGTGTGTGCGATCCTACGCCTGGCTCACAAGGGGGTGACTGGGTGACTGACCGGCGGCTTCGGGCTTGAAGCACGGCGACTCTGCGCCCCTGGCTCCCCCTCTTATCCGGCCAGTTCTATCTTGCCGTAGTCGAGGCGATTCTCCTTTGGCGCGCCCTCTATGCTGCTCACCGCCTTCAGCTTGTACCTGATGATGTAGCCGAAACAGGCGAAGAAGAGGCCGATCACCAGGGCACCGACCCACTGGATCTGCAGGAAGTCGAGCTTGAACAACAGGGTCAAGCCGGCCAGCATCAGCAAGTTGAGCCCGAAGTAACGCCACTGGCCGAGCCGCTGGGTCGTCAACCCCAAGTTGTCGGTATAGAGGCGGATCAGGGAGTCGAGGGAGTTGATCACCATGGTGATCCCCACGGCGACCATGGCCCAGTTGAAGAAGCCGGCGGTCGAGAGCCCCTGCTCGTGGTAGTAGTAGAGCACGGCGAACCAGACGGCGATGGCCAGGGAGGGGAACACCAGCATGGCCCCCAGCAGTTGCCAGGTGCGCAGGCCGCCGACGAAGCGGGCGGTGAACTGACCGATCATGATGCTCCAGGAGAACCACCAATAGAGATAAAAGGCGTGGTAATCATTGAGGGGCAGTACGAAGCGCTCTATGTGACCAAAGTATCCTCCCACCAGCGCCAGCGTCGCGGCAAAATCGGCCAGGGATCCCGCCGGCGTGAGAAAGGCGGCGCCCCACATCAGGGCGATCAGGGCGATGAAGCAGGTCGTCGTGCCCAGACTCAGGATCCTGACGAACTTCAGGCTGGTGCTCGAATAGATGGAGAGCGCAATCACCAGCAGCACTATCAGGTAAAAACTCGCCACCAGGCTCTCGCCATCCCCGATCTGGGGCAGATACCAGGGCAGGTTGCTCAGCAGCAGATAGGCGGTGAAGGCACAGGTGCCTATGATCACCAGGTTGTTGAGGAACTTCACCGGCGCAAGCTCAAAGAACTTCACTCTGGGTTCTATCACGCAGAAATAGAAACAGGTCAGAAAGTAGAAACCCCAGATAAGAAATCCCCAGTAACCGAATTCAATGGCAAGTGGATTGGTGAAGCCATATTCCGGGCTTGCCTGCAGATCGGCATAACCTGCAAACTCGGTGAGCGGGAACATGATGAGCCCCACATCCAGGCCGGAGGTGAACAGGATGGCGACGAAGGTAAAGGTGTGCACCGGCGTGGTACCGATACAACGAATATTGCCCCAGCGATAGAGCACAAAGGCGATGGCGGCAAAGGTAAACAGTATTCCTGCACTGAGCCAGACTGTCATGACTGACCTCCTGCGATATCCCTTTCGTGACCAAACATAAGTGATCCTTGTCATTGCATAGTGGTGTTCAAGAGGCAGTTCGGCTTCCTGCGGACATGGCTTCCCCAACCCCGCTGTGGCGAGGGGAAATGGACACGGGATCAGGGCTTAGCTATCGCCGTTATCTGAACGGACAAGGCGATAGCTAAGGTCTGACGAACTGCCATCCGGGTAGTGGCATCTCTTTTTATGCAACCAACAGGCTCAAGCCAGGGAACGCACTGGCTCCCGCGGACGCTGCTTCTCCTGCCAGTGCTCGGCCAGCCCCACCTCGACCGGGTGCGCCATCAGTGGCACCTTGCCCAGGATCAGGTCGGCGGCGCGCTCGGCCACCATCAGGGTGGGGGCATTGAGGTTGCCGTTGGGAATGGTCGGGAAGATGGAGGAATCCACCACCCGCAGCCCCTGCAGGCCATGAACCCGGGTCTCGGGATCCACCACCGCCAGGGAATCCATGCCCATCTTGCAGGAGCAGGAGGGGTGGTAGGCGCTCTCCACGGCACTGCGCACGAAGGCATCTATCTGCTCGTCGCTTTGTACCGCCCCCCCTGGCTGTATCTCCTCTCCGCGATAGGCATCCAGGGCCGGCTGACCGATGATCTCCCGGGTCAGTCGCACGCAGGCGCGAAATCCTTCGACATCATCCTGATGGGAGAGGTAATTGAAGCGGATGGCGGGGGCCTGACGGGGGTCGGCCGAGCGCACCTGCACCTGACCACGACTGCAGGGTTTGTTATGACCTATGTGTACCTGGAAACCGTGCCCCGCGAATGCCTCCTTGCCGTCATAACGCATGGCAGCGGGCAGGAAGTGATATTGCAGATCCGGCCAGGGGACTCCGGATTTGGAGCGAATGAAGCCACAAGACTCGAAGTGATTGGTCGCCCCCAGACCGTCCTTGCGCAGCAGCCAGCGGCTGCCGATGAGGAATTTGTCCCACAGACCCAGTTTGCCATTGAGGGTGATGGGTTGCTGACAGCGAAACTGGAAGTAGAACTCCAGATGATCCTGCAGGTTGTTCCCGACCCCGGGCAGAGGGTGCAGTACCCCTATCCCTGCCGCCCTCAGAGTATCGGGATCGCCGATGCCGGAGAGTTGCAGCAGATGAGGGGAGCCGATAGGGCCTGCACTCAGGATCACCTCCTTGCCGGCCTTCACCTCCTCCGTCTTGCCCTTGCGTTCGAAGCGCACCCCGACCGCCTGTTTGCCCTCGAGCAACACCTTGTGGACTAGGGCACCGGTCAGCACAGTGAGGTTGGCCCGCCCCATGGCGGGTCTGAGATAGGCATTGGCACTGGAGCTGCGAACCCCTTGCTTGACCGTCATGTGCATGGGGCCGAACCCTTCCTGCTGGCGGCCGTTGTAATCCACAGTCCCGTCGTAGCCCGCTTCCACACCGGCATCGACGAAAGCCTGATAGAGGGGGTTTTGCATCTGGTTGCCGTTGTTGACTCCAATCGGTCCCTCAGTGCCGCGATACTCATCCCCACCGAAGGCCCACTGCTCGGCCCGCTTGAAGTAGGGCAGGCAATGGGCATAGTCCCAGCCCTGCGCTCCGGCCTGCTGCCACTCGTCAAAGTCACCGGCGTGGCCGCGCACATAGACCATGCCGTTGATGGAGGAAGATCCTCCCAGTACCTTGCCCCGTGGGCAGTGCATGCGCCGCCCGTCCAGATGGGGCTCGGGCTCGGTCTCGAACTGCCAGGCATACTTTTTGGTGTTCATGGGGATGGAGAGGGCGGTCGGCATCTGGATGAAGATGCTCTTGTCGCTGCCCCCCGTCTCCAGCAGCAGCACCCTGTGCTGACCATCCTCGCTCAGGCGGTTGGCCAGCACGCAGCCAGCGCTGCCCGCCCCCACTATGATGTAATCGAATTGCGTCATGGTGCCTCCTTAAAACGGGCTCTGTATCGCTTGCATGCCGACATAGACAGACTTGAGCTGGGTGTAGTGTTGCAGGGTTGCCAAGCCGTTCTCCCGCCCTATGCCGGACTGCTTGAAGCCGCCCACCGGCATCTCTGCAGGGGAGGCGCCATAGCTGTTGATCCAGCAGATCCCCGCCTGCAACTGGTGCACCACCCGATGGGCGCGGCGAATATCCCGGGTGAACACCCCGGCCGCCAGCCCGAGGGCAGTGTCATTGGCTCGTCGCACCACCTCCTCTTCCTGCTCGAAGCTGAGCACCGACATAACGGGGCCGAAGATCTCTTCGCGGCAGATCCGCATCTCGTCCCGGCACTCGCTGAAGATGGTGGGGGCAACAAAAAAGCCATCCGGTGCCATGGCCGGCCGCAGCGCCTCCCCGCCACAGCGCAGGGTGGCCCCCTCTTCCTGGCCGATGCGGATATAGTCGAGCACCTTGCGCTGATGCTCGCGGGAGATGAGGGCACCGAAGTTGGTGGTCGGATCCATGGGGTCGCCGACCCGAATATTGTCCCGGGTACGGGCCAGCAGCCGCGCCATGAAGGCGGGGTAGATCCCCTGTTGCACATAGACGCGGGTGCCATTGGTGCACACCTCGCCCTGGGTATAGAAGTTCGCCACCATGGCGGCGCTGACCGCCTCTTCCAGATCCGCATCGTCGAAGATGATGAGGGGGGACTTGCCCCCCAGCTCCATGGTCACTCCCTTGAGGGTCTCAGCAGCGGCGCGCATCACCTTCTTGCCGGTGCCCACCTCGCCGGTGAAGGAGATCTTGGCCACCTCGGGCGCCTGACTCAGCCAGGCACCGACCCGGCCATCCCCCTGCACCACATTGAAGACGCCGGCGGGCATGCCGGCCTCGATGAAGATCTCCGCCAGCTTGAGGGCACCGAGGGGCGTCTCTTCCGAGGGTTTGAAGATCATGCTGTTGCCGCAGGCCAGCGCGGGGGCCGCCTTCCAGCAGGCAATTTGCAGCGGGTAGTTCCAGGCGCCGATCCCGGCACAGACGCCGAGGGGTTCGCGGCGGCTGTAGTAAAAATCAGCCCCCAGCTGCTGCTGATTGCCCTCGATGGCTGCGGCCAGACCGGCGAAGAACTCTATGCTGTCAGCGCCAGTAACCACGTCCACCACAGAGGCTTCCTGCCAGGGCTTGCCGGTGTCGGCTACCTCGATGGCGGCCAGGATATCGTTACGCTCACGCAGCAAAGCCACGGCCCGCAACAGGATCCGGCCACGCTCGACCCCGCTCATGGCCGACCAGAGCGCAAAACCCTTCTGGGCACTCGCAATAGCCGCAGTCTGCACTACCTCATCGGCCACCTCGACCTCGTAGATGACGGCCCCGCTAGCGGGATTGATCACCTCGAAATACTCGCCCGAGGCATTGGCCAGATAACGGCCGTCGACAAAATTCTGATAACGCTTCAAAGACATGAATTCACTCCGCTGGGGTCAGTCGTTACTGGATAAAGAGTCCGCAAAGCCGATCGGCACGGCTGAAGTCGGGTTCAAGGCACGGCGTAGCCAGAAGCCATCGCTCATGGGGATGTGTTGTACTGCAGACGGGCCCGGTTCGTGGCTGGCCTGAGGCCAGAAAACAAGCCAGCTTTGACACAGATGTGATGGATGGTGGTGTGTTGCAAACCGAACTCGTCCACCGAAGAGATGGTGGCCTGGATCGGTTCCTGATGACGAACTTCAAAGACTCCGACTATGGGCATGTTTTTGTTAATTGATTGTTCAACCAGCAACAACCATAAAGATTAGAGCAGAAAGGATCAACCACGCAAAAAGGAGCGAATAAAAAAACAAAATGCAGAAATAAACAAAAACAACATTAAAAAACAAATAGATAGAAAACAACGAAAGGCGTGAATTTAATTCACATATCAAATCAATTTATTTCTAAAAGGTTACTGTGTAGAGCAGAAAACAACCAAATTCATTTCAGTCAGTTGCCCACCCCCAGCCATGAAAACGGTCATCTGGAGGTCACAAAAACAGGGTGTGGCGGTGGCTTTTTGTCGATGCCACACCGGATGTCACCTTGATAGAAGGGGAGCAATAGACAGCGATAGACAGCGATAGACATAGAGGATGAGGATTTCATGAGCCAGGACACAAGGGGCTGACTGCGGGCACAGGATCGCGAGTAAAAGGAGGGAAATTACCCATCTTGCCACCCCTTTCAAAAACCGGCGTGACCGGGCCGGGGGCCATGGTTATGATATGGCTCCCACCAAAAAATCACCTCGTTCAGGGAGAACGTCAGATGAGCAGCCCCTTGCGTTACGTGCTGGACGGCATCCATTGCGAGCCACACTTCTTCACCGTGCCCCTTGATCACCAGCAGCCGGACGATGAGGAGACGCTCATCCTGTTTGGTCGCACCCTCTGCCGCCAGGACAGGCTGCACGAGGAGCTGCCCTGGCTGCTGTTCCTGCAAGGGGGGCCCGGCTTTGGTGCCCCTCGTCCGACCGCCAATAGTGGCTGGCTCAAGCGGGCACTGCAGGAGTTTCGGGTATTGCTGCTCGATCAGCGCGGCACCGGCCATTCAACCCCCATCAGTGCCGATGCGCTGGCCCAGCGCAGCGCCCAGGAGCAGGCCGACTACCTCAGCCTGTTTCGCGCCGACAGCATAGTGCGGGATGCGGAATATGTTCGCGCCATCCTGAGTCCTGCTCGCCCCTGGAGCCTGCTTGGCCAGAGCTTTGGTGGTTTTTGCAGCCTCACCTATCTCTCCCTGTTCCCGGACAGCCTGCACGAGGTCTACCTCACAGGCGGCGTGGCCCCCATAGGCCGCAGTGCAGATGAGGTCTACCGCGCCACCTATCAGCGGGTAGCGGACAAGAACCGCGCCTTCTTCGCCCGTTTCCCCCATGCCCAGGCCATCGCCAACCGGCTGGCCAATCACCTGCACAGCCACGAGGTGCGCCTCCCCAACGGCCAGCGCCTGACGGTGGAGCAGTTGCAGCAGCAGGGGCTGGATCTCGGCGCCAGCGGTGCCTTCGAGGAGCTCTACTACCTGCTGGAAGATGCCTTCATCGGCGAGCGGCTCAACCCCGCCTTCCTCTATCAGCTGCAAGCCATGCAACCGTTCAACACCAACCCTGTGTTCGCCATACTGCATGAGTCCATCTACGCCGAAGGGGCCGCCAGCAACTGGGCGGCCGAGCGGGTCAGAGCCGAATATCCGGCCCTGGCCTGGGCACCCGGCAAAGATTTCGCCTTCACCGGCGAGATGATCTTCCCCTGGATGTTCGAGCAGTTCCGTGAGCTGATACCACTCAAGGAAGCGGCCCACCTGCTGGCCAAAAAGGCCGATTGGGGGCCGCTCTACGACCCGGCGCAGCTGGCCCGCAACACTGTGCCTGTGGCCTGCGCCGTCTATGCCGAAGACATGTATGTGGAGTTCGACTACAGCCGCGAGACCCTCAAGGGCCTCGGCAACAGCCGCGCCTGGATCACCAACGAGTACGAGCACAACGGCTTACGAGTCGATGGCGAGCTGATCCTGGACCGCCTCATCCGGCTGAACCGGGATCGCTGATCCCGGCCGGGCGATGGGCCCGTTGCGACACACATAATATCGAGGGCGACCCATGAGTCGCCCCACCCTTTGGAAGCAGCACAATAATAAGGACACCCATTGGATCACCCGGAAATCTCGGCCGGCTGGCTGAGCCGCCTCTTCTATCACTGGACGGGCCCGCTGCAACGCAAGGGGCTGACCGAACCCCAGGTCGGCCTCGACGATCTCTATCCCCTGCTGCCGGAAGACAGACGGGATGGCAGGGCCGATGCCTTCCTTCAGCTCACCGCCACCAAGCCGGTACGCCCCTGGCCCATCACCGCCTTTATCTGGCGCCATTACAAGGGGCGGATTGGCCTGCTCACCCTGTTGCAGCTGCTCGGCATGCTGGCAACACTGGCCAGCCCATGGCTGCTCAACCACAGCATGACCCAGCTCGGTGCGGGCGCCCCCACGGAGCAAAAACTGCTGCTGGCTTTCGCCCTGTTTGCCTCTGTGCTCGCCGCCGGCATGCTGGCGGAGCACTCGTTGCAGCTGGCGCTCAAGATGCACGTCCCCATTCGCCGCCTGCTGGCCGAAGCCCTGCTGGCCAAGGTGATGAAGCTGGGGGGCAAGAGCTTCGACGACAGGGCCGGCGGTCGGGTGCAGAACCTCATCAATCGGGATGTGTGGGACATAACCTGGATCCTGGCCGACCCCGCCATGCCGCTCACCATGGCACTGCAACTGCTGGGCACCATAGCTCTGCTGGTGTGGCAAGTGGGCAGCGCAGGCCTGGTGGGTTTTGCGGTGCTCACCCTGCTGCTGCTCATCTCCACCCGGGTGGTGCGGCGGATGAACCAGCAGGAGCAACAGCTCAAGCGCCAGCAGGACGAGCGCAACGGCATACTGGCGGAATACATCAAGAAGCTGCGGCTGGTGCGCCAGAACGGGCTAGGCGCCTTCTTCACCCGGGCGGCCAACGCCAAACGCCAGCAGGAGCTGGGGGTGCTCGGTCGGGTGCTCAAGCTCGATGCCATCAACGACAGCCTGATGCTGAGCACGCCGCTGCTGGTGACCCTGGCCACCTTCACCACCTATCTGGTATCGGGCCAGAGCCTGACCCTGCCCCAGGTGTTCACCACCATAGCCCTGTTCGCCGTGCTGCGGATCCCCATGATGCGGCTGCCCTATCTCATCCGCACCCTGATCAACTTCAACACCGGCTTCAACCGGCTGTGCGAGTTCCTCAACAGCCCGGAGCAGCACAGGGATCTCACCGATGCCAGCCTGCCCGTCGGCAGCCTGCGGGTCGATTCGGTCACTGCCCTGCACCAGCAAAAGCCGGTACTGCAAGGGGCAAGCCTCATCATAGAGCCGGGGGAACTGGTGGGGATCACGGGCCCCACCGGTTCAGGCAAGAGCTGCCTCCTGCACCTCATCGCCGGCTTCGATGACAGCTTCGAGGGAGAGATCCGCCGTCACGGCCGGGTCGCCCACCTAGGCCACAAGCCCTGGTTGATGAACGACACCATTCGCAACAACATCTTGTTCGGTCAGCCCTGGCACGGTGAACGCTATCGCTGGGTGCTGGGAGCCTGCGCCCTCGGCGCCGACCTCGGCCTGCTCAGCCATGGCGATCAGACCCTGGTGGGGGAGCTGGGTACCCGCCTCTCCGGCGGTCAGCAGCAGCGAGTCGCTCTGGCCCGCGCCCTCTATGCCCAGGCCGATATTCTGCTGCTGGACAACCCTCTCTCGGCACTGGACCCCATCGTCTCGGCCCAAGTGCTGGAGCAAGGGCTCGCCTTCAAACCGGGCCCGACCCGACTGCTGGTGAGCCACGACCCGGACGTGCTGGCCCACTGCGATCGGGTGATCCGCATCGAGCAGGGCCGACTGGTTGAGCTCGACGCCCGCCAGCTGGCGGATCTCATCCAGCACCCGCTTCCCGCCCCCATGGTGGCACCGCAGGAGGCTGAACAGTTCAGCGAAGAGAAGGTGGTGGAAGGCAAGGTGGACTGGGACCTGTTCGGCTTCATGTGGCAGCGTCTCGCCGCCCCGGGCGCCATCCTGATCGCCCTGCTGCTCACCCTGGGGCAGGAGGGGCTGCGCATCGCCTCGGATCTCTGGCTCGGCGGCAAGGCCGGCCTCACAGAGGTGAGTTCACTGCTCGGCATCTATGTGCTGCTGGGGGCAGGATCGCTGGTCTGCATCATGGTGGTGCGGGTCATCAACTACAAGCTGGGGCTCAAGCTGGCCTGGACCCTGTTCGACGGCATGCTGAGCCGCATCAGCCGCGCCCCCATGGCCTTCTTCGACAAGGTGCCGCAGGGGCGCATCCTCAACCGCTTCGACCGGGATCTGGGGGAGGCGCAGGAGATACTGCTGTCCATGCTGATGGGGCTGTTCGGCATGCTCATCTCAGTGCTGCTGCAGGTGGTTGTGATAGGCGTCAACATGCCGCTGCTGCTGCTCATCGCCCCCCTGGTGGGCTGGGCGCTCTATGTGCTGCAACGGCGCTACCGGGCGGTGCAGCTCAAGCTGCGGCGTCAGGCATCCGTGCTGCGCTCGCCGCTCTACATCAGCATCAGCGAGACCATTCGCGGAGCCCCCGCCCTGCGTCTGGCCGGAGCCGAGCGCTTCGCGCTGGATCAGGTGCTGCTGCACTATGACAACAACCTGCGCAGCTGGTACACCACCACCTCCATCAACCGCTGGCTCGGCATGCACCAGACCCTGCTCTCCGCCGTGCTGGTAGGCGCCGTGGCGCTGATGGTGGCCTTTGGCAACAGCTCGCTGCTGGGGGCCGTCGCCATCACCTACGCCTTTACCGCCTCGGCCATGCTCAACTCCCTCATTCGCACCTTCGCCGAAGTGGAGCAGGTGATGAATGCGGTGGAGCGGGTGCGCGAATACAGCGAAATCGAGAGTGAGCGCCAGCATGGGGAGGCGCTGGTGACGGCCCATCCCGGGGTGCGCTTCGACAACCTGGGATTGCGCTATCCGGAGGCGAGCCAGTGGGCCCTGCACAAGGTGAACTTCGAGTTGGCCCCCGGCGAGAAGGTGGGGGTCTGCGGTCGTACCGGTGCGGGCAAGAGCTCGCTGCTCGGTGTGCTGCAAGCCATGTACCCGGCCTCACAGGGAGAGATTTACTACGGCGCTCAGCCGCTGTCCCGGCTTGCACCGGAGGCGGTACGGGATCTCTACGACACCGTCTCCCAGACGCCCCTCACCTTCTTCGGATCCTTGCGCGCCAACCTGGCGCCGCTCACCGAGCAGGATGACGAGGCGCTGGAGCTGGCACTGGCCCGGGTCGGTCTGGCCGAGCGCTGCGCTGGCCGGCTGGACGAGGACCTCGACAAGCTGCAACTCTCGGCCGGCGAGACCCAGCTGCTGGTGATCGCCCGCATACTGCTGTCACGTCGCCCGCTCATAGTGCTGGACGAGGCCACCTCCGATCTCGATCACGGCGGCATGCGCAAGATGGCGGAGCTGCTCTATCGCTATCGGCCGGAGGCCAGTTATCTAGTCATCGCCCACCATCTGGAGCCGCTGCTGTCGGTGGACAAGGTGGTGGTGATGGAAGCAGGAACCGTGGTGGAACAGGGCTCGCCGGTCAGCCTGCTGGCCAACTCCCACTCCCGCTTCCATCAGCTGTTTGTCGGTCAGGTCAACCGCCAGGTGGCCCAGTTCAACTGACACGAGAAACAACAAGGGCTGCCCGCAGGCAGCCCTTGTTATCGAGTATGCCGACTAGCGTTCCAGGATCTGGGTGACGTCGTCCTGCTTGATCATCACCTCCCGCCCTTCGTGATCGTAGTAACGGTACATGCCGGTGCTCTCATCCAGCTTGGGCTTGCTGTCGGTGGTGATCATCTTCCCATCCTTGGTGCTCATGATGTATTGGGAACTGCACGCCGCCAGCCCCAGTGCACATACCAGGATCATCATCAGTTGTTTCATCGCTGCTTGTATCCCCTCTTCATCCTCACCACGAGGACGCTGACTGAAGCCTAGCCCAACCTCACCGCCCCCACAGAGTGGATTGACAGAACGGGATCTACATCAAAAATCAGTGACTTGGCGTTAGCGTTGAACGTGATGCCAACAGCGCATATGAAAAAGGCCGGACATCTGTCCGGCCTCTTGTTACTGCCTGTTCATGACTTGGCGGGCTGACGCTCACCGGTCACTGTGGGGTTAGCAGGGTCTGCACTCCACTCGTACCAGCCACCGTCATAGACGCTGATCCGCTTCCAGTCCATCAACCAAGCGTAGAAGAAGGCTTCGGAGGCGCGCCAGCCGGTACCGCAGTAGAAGGCGGCCTGCTGGGTCGGCTCGATATTCCACTCAGCCCACATGGTGAGGATCTCGCGGGCCGGTTTCATGGTGCCGTCCGGGTTGTGGAAGTCGCTCATGCTGTTGGCATCCACACCACCACGACCCCACTTGGCACCCGGAATGTCGCCTTTCGGCTTGATGTAGCTGTAACCTGAGGTATTGCCGACAAACTCGTCCCAGGTGCGCACGCTGACCAGGGCACTGTCGGGCTGCTTGAGCAACGCCTTGGCCTGATCGAGTGTGGTGTAGTACTCGGGGTGAGCCGGAATGGCCACACCAAACTCTTTCACCGGCTCGAACTTGTTGGGCAGGCCGGTTTCGGTGCGCAAGTGCTGCACGAACCAGGCGTCGAGGCCGCCATCCAGCAGGCGCACATCGGCCACGCCGGCATACATCATCAGGTGCGCCGCGCGGGCTGCCGCCATTGTGTTGCGACCATAGAGGATAACGGTAGTGTCGTGACGGATGCCATTTTCCAGCAGCAGCGCCTTGAGCGCCTCGTCAGAGACCTTGTTCCACAACGGCTCCTCTTCCAGGCGGTTGGTATCGATATAGCCAGCCCCGGGTATGTGACTGATGAGATAGGCCTTGGGTGAACCCCAATCCACTTCGAACAGCTTCCACTCCCCTTTGGGGGCGGCAACCACGGGTTTGCCTTCCTGCAGGTCCGCCAGCCAGCGCGGATAGACCAGCTGCTGCCAGCGCGCCAGATACTCGCGCGGCGCGGCTTTCCACGCTTGCAGCTCGAACAGCTGCTTGATGCCCTGCTTGCGCAGCAGACGGGCCACCTCGGCCACTTCCCGCGGCTCGCCATAGAGAGCCACCGGACGATTGGCTTTCAAGCCCTTGATCTCCAGCGCCTTGGGCCATTCGTCATCGCTGTATTTCCAGTCAGCCGAGAGATTTTCGGCGCCAGCAACGTGGCCACCCTGCTTCTCCCCTTCCATGGGCCAGCCCTGATAGAAGTGGCTGGCACGGGTATCCAGAATCACGGCCTGTTTGGCCTTGGCATCCGCCAGCGAGAGGGGTGGCAGTTCGGCTGCAAAGGCGGGCAGCGCGCACCAGAGCAACAGGGCCGTCAGACCGGTCCGCAACAGACCAATATATGCTTTCATGATGTTTTCTCGATTCATGGTAAACAAGGTTAAAAAATGGAGCGGCCCAGACGCTCGGCCAGCAGCTCCAGTGCCGCCGTGCCCGCCAGCGAGTTGCCAGCCTTGTTGAGCTCGGGCGACCAGACACACACACAGAGCTCACCTGGGATCAGCGCCATGATACCCCCTCCGACACCGGATTTGCCCGGCATACCGACCCGATAGGCAAAATCACCGGCCTCGTCGTAGAGACCACAGGTGGCGAGCAGGGCATTGACCTGCTTGGTGGTGCGGGCCGGCAGCAGCGGCTCACCGGCCCCCAGCGGCACGCCGCGGTTGGCCAGATAGATGAATGCCCGCGCCAGATCGACACAGCTCATGCGGATGGCGCAGGCATTGAAGTAGCTTTGCAGCACCTTGTCCACTTCGTTTTCGAAGTTGCCATAAGCCTTCATCAGATAGGCGATGGCGGCGTTGCGGGCGGAGTGCTGATATTCGGAGCGGGCCACTACCTGATCCGCCATGATGGCCGGGTTGCCACTGAGGCGCCGCACCAGCTCCAGAGTACGTTGGCGCGGGGCCGTGAGCCGGGTCTCAAGCAGATCGCTCACCACCAGAGCACCGGCGTTGATAAAGGGGTTGCGAGGTATGCCCTGCTCGAACTCCAGCTGCACCAGCGAGTTGAACGGCTGGCCGGAGGGCTCCTTGCCCACCCGGGCCCAAATCTCCTCCTCCTGATAGAGGGTGAGCGCCAGCGTCAGGCTCAGGGCCTTGGAGATACTCTGGATGGAGAAGGGCTCGAAGGCGTCACCGGCGGTGAACAGCTCCCCCTCCACGGTACAGACCGCCATGCCGAGCCGATCGGCCGGCACCTGGGCCAGGGCCGGAATATAGTCGGCCACCTTGCCTTGCCCGAGCAGCGGGCGCACCTCGGCCAGAATGCTGGCCAGTAATTCGGATGACAACACCATAAGCGATTCCATAACTAGGGGCTGTGGAGATCCCATCCCCACTGACAAAAATCCCGCCAATGGCGGGATTTGTCTATGTACCCGACACAGGGTACCCGTAACAGGTCGCCCACAACAGGCAAGCGGTTATCAGGCCGGTTCACCGTACCAGAGGTCAAACAGTTCGGTGACCACCACGGCTTCCATCCCCTTGCCTTCCAGCCAGGATTTGAGAACGGCGCGGTCTTCTTCGGTACATTTGCCCAGTTGCTGAGTGCAGATCATCCCTTCCCAGGCCAGGTGGCCTGAACCGGCGAACGCCAGTCTACGGGGTTCAACAACCTCATCGATCATCGCATCGACTACCGCATCGATGGTCTCTTCGGCAGTGCCGACCGGGAAATTGAAACTGATGTCGAATCCCATTTCCTGGAATTCATCGACTCGCAGTTTCTTACGCAGACGGCGGCTACGATTGGCCATGATAGCTCCTTAGGTTAGTTGACTCGTTAAATTAGTTAACGCGTTTGAAAATCAGATCCCAAACCCCGTGGCCCAGACGATGGCCCCGTTGTTCGAATTTGGTCAGCGGACGCCAGTCGGGACGAGGCACCCAGTTGCCGGTGGTGGAGGTATTCTCGTAACCCTCGGCGACGCTCATCACTTCCAGCATGTGTTCGGCATAGTTTTCCCAGTCGGTGGCCATGTGGAACACGCCACCTATGGCCAGCTTCTGGCGGATATCCTGGGCAAATGCCGGCTGCACGATGCGGCGTTTGTGGTGACGACTCTTGTGCCAGGGATCCGGGAAGAAGAGTTGCAGGCAGGCCAGCGAACCGTTCGGGATCATGTGCTCCAGCACCTCGACCGCATCGTGGCAGATGACCTTGAGATTGGTGACGCCCGCTTCCTGGGCGGTGCCGAGGCAGGCTCCCACACCCGGTGAGTGTACCTCTATGCCGATGAAATTTTTCTCGGGGGCATTCTTGGCCATCTCCACCAGGGAGGCGCCCATGCCAAAGCCGATTTCCAGCACCACAGGAGCCTCGCGGCCAAACAGGGCGACCAGATCGAGCGGTGCTGGCGCGAAATCGATACCCATGACCGGCCAGAGTTCTTCCAGGGCCTTCTCCTGCCCTTTGGTCAGGCGGCCTTCGCGACGGACAAAGCTGCGGATTTTGCGCATGAACTTGCCGTCTTCGTTAAATACATCTTGGGTCACAGACATAATCAAATTGCTCGTTATTGCATCGGTCTGGGTCACAGACGACATGAATGGATTACTCGTTATTTCATTGCCCAGGGTCACGGATCACATGGATGAATGGCGCGTTATTTCATCAATCCGCGAAACAGGGTAGCGAATTATCCCAAGATAGGCCCAAGGCGCAAGTGTTTCGCGAAACAAATCCCCCATCGCTGACCAATTCCGCCACCACGATTGACAAATGCCACCCCCTTCACAGAATCTGCGTGGGGTCGGGCGCATGCTTGCCTGCGAAAATAAAACCATACACAACAAAGGATTGCAGTATGAAACACACAGCATTGGCGTTTGCCATCGCAGCCCTGCTGGCCGGGTGCAACACCTCCAGCAATGATTCACAGGCGCCCAGCGCCGCCGAGCAAGCCTATGAGTATCTGGTGCAACTGAGCTCGAGCGCCGAGGGGATAGGGGCCAGACCCACAGGCACGGAGGCCGAGACCCGCGCCGCAGCCTGGATCCAGGATCATCTGACAGGCTGGGGTTACGATGTGCAGAAGCAGCCGTTCACCTACACCAAGAGTGGGGCCGGCAAGGCCTCCCAGAATCTTGTCGCCGAGCTGAGGGGCCAGAGCGACAAGGTGATCCTGATCGGCGCCCACTACGACAGCACGGGTGACAAGCATGGCTCTGAAGGCGCCACCGACAACGGCGCCGGTGTCGCGGCGCTGCTGGCGGTCGCCGAGGCGCTCAAGGGGCAGACCCTGCCCTACACGGTACGCTTCGCCTTCTTCGGCGCGGAAGAGAACGGCCTCAACGGCTCCAAAGCCTATGTCGCCAGCCTCGACAGCGCCGCCATCGCCCAATTGGTGGCCATGGTGAACTACGACACCATAGCCGGCGGCGACATCGTCTATGTTCACTCTGCTCACTCGGATGTGGCCGAATACAACTGTGCCGAGCCGAGCCGCTACAGCTTCGATCCCAAGGTCCGTGACCGTCTGCTGGCCATATCCAAACAGACTGACACCCCGTTCGCCATCCACCCCAGCTACGCCGGCTATCCGGAAGGGGAGACCGGCAGTTGGTCGGATCACGCCCCCTTCGCCTGCCTGGGGGTGCCCATCGCCTACGTGGAGGCCACCAACTTCACCATCAACGGGGCAGATGGCTATGACGGCTACTCCCAGACCACCAATCCGGCGCTGTGGGACTGCTACGACGATGCTACCAAGAGCGCCTGCGACCGGGACAGCGAGACCCAGTGGGGCAAGATCTGGCATACCCAGTACGACCGTCTCGACAAGATGGCCGAGCTGTTCCCGGGCCGGGTGGAGCAGCAGCTCAGCGCCAACACTGATCTGATGATCCGCTTCCTCAAGGAACCTGGTCTGTAACGCCAATGACGCGCGCTGGCCAGGGACCAATTCAGGGCTTTTTACGCTCAACGGCTGCCCCCGGCCGATAAAATTCGGGCAGGTGCCAAACCTGCCCTTTTTTATCGATTTTTGTTGCAGCCATTGCCTCATTTTTTAAATCTGATACAAACGGATAACTTGGCGGTCGAATGGAGCGACCGCTCACCATGCCAGAGAGAACCCTATGCAACCGTTTTTTGCCCAGCGCTTCGAGAAGGTAGAGCCTTCATTTATCCGCGAGATCCTCAAGGTCGCGGCCAATCCCGAGATCATCTCCTTTGCCGGTGGCCTGCCCAATCCGCACCTGTTTCCGGTCAAGGCCATCGATCAGGCCTGCCAGGACGTGCTGCGCGAGCAAGGCGCCGCCGCCCTGCAATATGCCGCCACCGAGGGCTTCGCCCCGCTGCGCCAGTACATTGCAGACCGCTATCTGGCGCGCCATGGCATGAGCGTCAACCCGGACAATATCCTTATCACCAGCGGCTCCCAGCAGGCGCTGGATCTGCTGGGCAAGGTGCTGATCGACGAGGGGCAGGATCTCATCATTGAAGAGCCGGGCTACCTTGGCGCCATTCAGGCGTTCTCCGTCTATCAACCGGCATTCCAGCCCATTACGCTGGGGGAAGAGGGTCTGGATCTGGTGGCGCTGGATGCGCTGCTGGCCAGCGGCTCCAACGCAAAACTGCTCTACGGCGTGCCCAACTTCCAGAACCCGAGCGGTGTCTCCTACAGCCGCGCCAACCGCGAGGCACTGGCCGAGCGACTGGTCAGCCACGAGCTGCTGATGGTGGAAGACGACCCCTATGGCGAGCTGCGCTTCGAAGGGGAGCACCTGCCACCCATCGCCAAGCTGGCTCCGAACAATACTGTGCTGCTCGGCTCCTTCTCCAAGACTGTGGTGCCCGCCTTCCGTCTGGGCTGGATGCTGGTGCCGGACTGGCTGCGCCAGAAGGTCACCATCGCCAAGCAGGCCACCGACCTGCACAGCAACGCCTTCAGCCAGCAGGTGCTGCACCGCTTCCTGATCGACAACTCGCTGGATGCCCATCTGGAGAAGATCAAGGAGGTCTATGGCCGCCAGCGCGCCGCCATGGAAGCCGCACTGGCTCGTCACTGCCCGCCCGGCGTGAGCTATACCAGACCGGAAGGGGGCATGTTCCTCTGGCTGACCCTGCCTGCCAGTGTCAGCGCCATGGCACTGTTCGACGAGGCCATCAAGGAGAAGGTCGCCTTCGTACCCGGAGCCCCCTTCTATGTGCGCCCCGAGATCAAGAACACCTTGCGGCTGAGCTTCTCCTGCGTGGATGAAGCCACCATAGAGGAAGGGGTCAAGCGCTTGACCCGCGCCCTGGCCCGCATGCTCTGACTGCGCTGCTGACTGAATAAAGAAAAACCAGCGATCTGTCCAGGTCGCTGGTTTTTTTATTCCTCGCGCAGGAGAAATCGGGCCTGTCAGGCTGCCAGCTGCTTGGCGAACTCCTTCATCGGCATGGGCCTGCCATAGAAATAGCCCTGCAGGAAGGTCACCTGACGCGCCCTCAGGTAGGCGGCCTGAACCTCGTTTTCCACCCCTTCGGCAACCAGCATCAGGCCGAGCCGGGTCGCCAGATCGATGACGTTCTCGACGATATGACTGGAGAGCGCATCCGAGCCGATCATGCCGACGAAGCTCTGATCAATCTTGAGAAAATCCACCTGGAACTGCTGCAAGTAGGTCAGGCTGGAGTGGCCGGTACCAAAATCGTCGATGGCGATGAAGACCCCGAGCTGGTGCAGCTCGGCGAACAAGCGGTCGGTCACCTCATCCGCCACTATCAGCTCCCGCTCGGTCAGCTCCAGCACCAGCTTGATGGGGTTGGCCTTGAACCCATCGATAAAGTCGCGACAATCCTCCACCAGGCTTAGATCCTTGCAGTGGCTGGCGCAGATGTTGAAGCCAAAGTGAAATCCCCTCGGCAGGGTATGGGCCTTGCCGGCAAACTGATCCCGCACCTGCGCCATCAGCAGACGGGTCATGGGGACTATGAGGCCGCTGTCTTCCGCCAGCGGAATGAAGCGATCCGGCGATATCATGCCCTGACGGGGATGCTGCCAGCGCATCAGCACCTCGCAGCCACACCAGTGTCCATCGTCCCCCGTCACCACGGGTTGCAGATAGGGTATGAATTCCCGCTGGGCCAGCGCCCGTCGCAATTCTTGTGAAGGAGAGGTAGAGCGGCCGGTCAGCCAGAACACGCCAACCCCCACCAGTATGCCCAGCAAGGGATAGATGATGAGGCTGGCCCTGGAGTAACTCCAGACATGGCTGCCGTACTCATTGTGGGACAGATCGGTGACCACCCTGAATGGATACTTCGATGACACCTGTTCCAGATAGCCGTCCGTACGGGATGGTACCTCCTCGCTGACCTGGCCGTTGGCCTGCATGGTCCGGCTGCCGATGACCAGCGCCAGCGGCGAGTTGCGGCTCAGCATGTCGAGAATGTTGTGCAGATAGTAGCCGTCTACCCCGACCAGCACGCTGTTATCGCCCACCGCCTGCCGATAGACGACAAGAGGGCGATCCGGCGTCACAGGGTTACCTCTCAGCAGGTCGAGCTGACCCTCTGCGTAATCGGCCAGGGAGAAGAGGCCGCTGTAGGAACCGTAGAGGGAGGTGCAGTAAATATGCTCCCCCCTGGCCAGGTTGACGGTACGTATGTCCGGCACGGTCGCCACCTGATCCCGCAGCCCCTGTACCACTTCGTCGCAAGGCCGATCCATGCTGCTTCGCACCATGGACGCCGCCTGCTGGGCATTGTCAAGAGTACGGTCAAACATGTGTCGTGCATGCAAGAGACGCTCCTCGGCATCCTGCTTCACCCCCGAAAACGTCTGCCATGAGATGATCAACACCCCCAGCAACACAGACAGAAAGCCTGCCAGCAGGGACACTCCCAGCCTCGTATGGAACTGGCGCAACCTCAAACGACGAAAAGGCATAATCATCCTCACGGCAACGACAAAAAAGCGGGCAAGTCTACTGGTCTCCGCTCACCTAGCAAGTCCTTCTGATACGATTGGCTGCAATCAGGTTTGGCCTGATTGACACCATACGCCATCAAAACAGGGCTCGCAGCCACATAGAGCAAGGCATCCGGGCCGGAGCATACCCAATCCCCCCAATCTGGCTCTGGCTCATATCGAGCCAGGTGATACCTCGGCAACCAGAGCGGGTGTGACGATTATAATCTTTGCAAAAACAGTTGCTTGTTCATGTTGTGCTGGCCCACTAGAGTAGAGCCAACAGAGTCAGGGAGTATGGATATGAAAATATTGATCACGGGAGGAACCGGCTTTATCGGCCGCCGCCTGGTGGCACATCTCAAGGTACAGCACGAGGTAGTGGTGTTGACCCGTCAGGGGAGCCGCGCCTACGACCTGCTCGGCCATGACATCAAGCTGCTCGACAATCTGGATCGGCTCGACGACCTCAACGACGTGGATGCTGTTATCAATCTGGCGGGGGAGCCCATCGCCGCCGGACGCTGGAGCGAGCAACGCAAACAGCTGCTGTGTGACAGCCGCTGGCTGCTGACCGAACAGCTGGTCGACCTCATCAAGCTCTCCAGCACGCCGCCCAAGGTGTTGATCAATGCCTCCGCCATCGGCTGGTATGGGCGGCAGGGGGAGACGCCGCTGGATGAAGAGTGCAAGACTCCCCACGACGAATTTACCCATCAACTCTGTCAGCAATGGGAAACCCTGGCGCAAGAGGCTCGCAGCGCCCACACCCGGGTCTGCATAGTGCGTATCGGCCTGGTGCTCGGCGCCGATGGTGGTGCCCTGCCCAAGATGCTGCCCCCCTATCAGCTCGGCCTCGGCGGCCCCATGGGATCAGGCCAGCAGATCATGAGCTGGATCCACATTCAGGATCTGGTGCGCGCCATGCTGTTCCTGCTGGAGCACGACGAGTATGACGGCATCTTCAACGGTACGGCCCCCCACCCCGTCAGCAATCGCGAGTTCAGCCAAACCCTTGCAACTACTCTGCACCGACCGCATCTTTTCTTCGTCCCCGCACTGGCGTTGCGACTGCTGATGGGAGAGGCGGCCGACCTGCTGCTCACCGGCCAGAAAGTGCTGCCGGCCCGCCTGCAAGAAGCCGGTTTTCACTTCACCTTTCCCGAACTGCCCCAGGCCCTCACCAACCTGCTGCACCGGCCACGCTGAACCTGTTCCGGCAAGACGATTGCCGAAAATAACAAGCCCGGCCATGTGGCCGGGCTTGTTGCATTTGCGCAAAGAGCAAGAGACTAGAGCAGCCCCTGACCGAGCCCGCGCAGACGATCGCTCAGGGTGCCCGCCAGCAATTGACGCTGCATTCCCTGCCCCGCCAGCGTCACCAGCAGGGCGCCCAGCAAGGGCAAACCGCCCCAGATGGCCCAGTGGAACTGCCACTGCCCCTCGAACCACCACCATTGCAGGCCAAAGGAGCAGAGTTCGACCACCATGGCGGCGCACAGCCCCGCCAGCAGGCCACTGGCAACAAGCTCCCAGCGCAGCATCTTCTTGAGCAGGTCGCTGCTGGCCCCCAGGGTGCGCATCAGCAACAGCTCGCGACGGCGGTGGGCCATGCTGGCCTGGGTCTGGGTCAGCAACACCAGCAGGGCAGCCACCGTCACCAGACCCAGCATCAGACCGAGTGCCCGGCTCACCTGATCAGACACAGCCGTCAGCCGCACTATCAGATCGTCTACATCGATGAGACTCACGGTGGGATGACGACGGATGATCTCCACCTCTGCCGCTCGGCCCTGCTCCGGCAGGCGATAGCTGCCAAGCCAGGTCTGGGAGAAAGAGGCCAGCATGTCAGGGGAGAAGATCATGTAGAAATTGGGCCGCATGTTGTCCCACTTGATGGCCCGCAAACTGGTGACCTGCGCCTTGAAGCTGCGCCCCTCTATGGTGAAGCCCAGAGTATCGCCGAGCGCTATGTCGAGTCGCTTGGCCAGGTCCTGGTCCACCGACACCTGGCCGGGCCCATCCAGCCAGCGTCCATCGGTCAGACGATTGTCTGGCGGCAGGCTGGCCGTGGTGGTGAAGTTAAGTTCACGGTTCACCCCTTCCCGCCCATCCTCGTCGTTGTCTCGCACCGCCTCGCTGGCGATGCTGACCAGCCGGCCCCGTACCATGGGATAGAAATCCGAGGTCAGGGCACCCGCCTGGCGCAACTCGGCGAGGATCCCTTCCCGCTCGTGATCGGCCACGTTGACCAGGAAGCGGTTGGGCGCATCCACCGGCAAGCGGGCGGAAAACTCGTCGAGCAGGTCAACCCGTGCCGCCCACAGCAGGCCAAACAGCATGAGCGCCAGCGCAAAGCCAGCCAGCTGGAACAGGCCGCTGCCACGCTCGCGGGAGAGGTGATTGATGGCAAGGCGCAGCGCATGGGGCCCCTTGACCCGACGACCAAGCCGCAGCAGCAGGGAAGCGATCAGCGCCAGCAGCCCCATCAGCAGGCCCATGCCACCGATCAGCCCCAACGCCAGGGTCGCATCCGCGGTAAAGCCCCACACCAGACCAAACAGCCCCAGCAAACCGACCGGCAACACCAGCCAGGGTGGGATCCCAGCCTCCAGCTCACGACGCAGCACCCGCAGTGGCGGTACCTTCAGCAGGCGCAGGAAGGGCACGAAGGCCAGCAGCAGTGTGATGAAGAATGCGACCGCCAGACCGAGGGCAAAGGGTCGCCAGGACGGCGGTGGCAGATCGGCCGGCAGCAGATTGCCCAGCAGATGCAGGGTCAGCCACTGCATGGCGCTGCCCGCCACCAGACCGAGCAGGGCACCGACCAGGGTCAGCGACAGCAGCAGCGAGCCCATCAGTTGCCAGAGCGTACGACGGGACGCCCCCAGCGTCTTGAGCAGTGCCACCATATTGGTCTGCCGCTCGGCGAAGTGGCGCACCGCTATGCCCATGGCCAGCGCCCCCAGCAGCACCCCTGCCAGGGAGGCGAGCCGGAAAAAGCGCTCGGCATTGGCCAGCGAGCGACCCACCTGGGAACCCTGATCGTCCGGCTTGATCAGTTTCTGTCCCGCTTTCAGTTTGGGTTTGAGCCAGCGCTCATAGCTGGCTACGTCCTCGCGCGCCCCTTTGAACAGGTAACGCCACTGCTGGCGGCTGCCCGGCAGCAGGGCGCCGGTCGCCTCGATATCATCACTGTGGATCAGCGCCCTTGGCGCCAGCAGGAAGGGGCTGAAGCCCTGATCCGGCTCCTGACCCAGCACTCCTGCCACCTTGAGGAGGGTATTGCCCACCTCCAGCTCATCTCCAATTTTTGCCTCCAGCAATTGCATCACCCGGGCCGAGAGCCAGATCTCGCCCGGGGCCGGTGCTCGCTGGGGAGTCAGCTCCAGCTTGCCATAGAAGGGAAACTCGCTCGGCACGGCGCGGATGGAGGCCAGCTGCAGCGCATCGCCATGGAACAGCATGCTGTTGAAGCTGACCGTCGTCTGCACGGAGAGGCCCGCTTTTTCTGCCTGCTTGAGCCAGTCAGCTGGCGCAGGTGTGGCCGAGCGCAGCGCCCGGTCGGCACCGATAAAGTCACGTCCCGATGCCTTGAGTCCGGCATCCAGTCTGTCCGCCACCAGGGCCACGCTCAGCATGCAGGCCACGCTCAGCGCCAGCGCCAGCACAAACCAGCGCAACTCGCCGTTGAAGCCTTCTCGCCGCAACAGGCGCAATCCCAATCGCCACTGCATCATGCGTCACCACTCCCGTTCAATCGGCCAACCTTGCAGTCATATCCAGGCATTCTCTTATGCACGCTGCACCTCATGCGGTTCGACCTCCAGTCGTCCTGCCGCCATCACCAGTTGCCGCTGGCAACGCTGGGCCAAGTCGTGATCATGGGTGACCACCACTAGGGTGGTGCCATATTCACGATTGAGCTGGAACAAGAGTTCGATCACTGTCTCGCCGGTCTTGCTGTCGAGATTGC
>Ga0115550_1000347_pt1 | contig 39332 bp, 57 predicted proteins | sample COGITO_mtgs_1005_FD_87177 | JGI IMG/M metagenome (GOLD analysis project Ga0115550, IMG submission 87177) | Pelagic marine microbial communities from North Sea - COGITO_mtgs_100511 | ecosystem: Environmental > Aquatic > Marine > Epipelagic | place: Germany:Helgoland, sampling site Kabeltonne...
AGCACGGCGATGTTGCGACCCGCCACCACCTGAATCACCGCCTTGCGCACCGGCACGCCGAGCACGTCCTGGTACAGCGGCTCGTGGGGCATGCGCTCGTAGTCGCGCTCCAGCGTCTCGCGGCGCACCAGGTGCACGATGAGCGAGAGGCGCATCTTGCGGCGCACCGCCGTCTCGCCAAAGATCGCCTTGATGTCGAGCAGGCCGATGCCCCGCACCTCCAGCAGGTTCTGCAGCAGCTCGGGGCAGCGGCCCTCGATGCTGGTCTGGTTGATGCGGTACAGGTCCACCGCGTCGTCGGCCACCAGACCGTGACCACGTGAAATGAGTTCGAGCCCCAGCTCGCTCTTGCCCAGGCCCGACTCGCCGGTGATCATCACGCCCATGCCCAGAATGTCCATGAACACGCCGTGCATGGAGGCGCGGTCGGCGAAGTGGCGCGAGAGGTAGGCGCGCAGCACGTCGATGACGAACGCCGCCGACTCGTGTGAACGGACACGATCCTAGGGGAAACGGGATAAGGCGGGAAAAAACGGGAAAACGCGGGATTTTTCAATGAAATCAGCGGCTTAGATCGGCATTCGCGCTCGAATCGAGCTGGCGAGCGGCTCGCGCTATTTTTCAGGTGGTCCACGATACCAGCGCACGGTGGCTACCTTCTCCACGCCGTCAACGGCAACGTCGAGAGACATGGGGCAGAGGGCTCAACTTCCTCTCAAAACCGCCCTGTGGCCCTCTGGAGCCGCCTCGTCGGGGCTTCTTCTACCTTCCACAGGGCGCTTCATGGCGGGGCGCCCATCTCACCAGCCGCGCTTGATGGTCATTCTGCCGAAGTTGGGACAAAGTGGCCAACTTCTCTCACTGGGAGCGGGCGGGAGAACATGGCCGGTTTTTCGGGCTTTAAAGTGCTTTCAAAGGCCTGTGGATAAGTCCGAAGCGGCCCGGGCGTCGATCAGGCCTTCTCGCCGGCCGCCGCCTGGTCGGCAAACAAGCTGTTCTGCACGCTCGCGCGGTACTGCACCAGGCAGCGTTTGTAGATCTGGTGGATGCGCACCTTGCTCACGCCGAACTCCTTGGCCAGCTCGTTTGAATTGCCCCGCTGGAAGCGATTGAAGATCTCCCAGTCGCGGGCGTTGAGCTTGTAGGCCTGGTCGCCCGGCATGTAGATGTTCTGGCCCTTCCAATGGTCAGCCAGGAAGTCGGCCAGGTGATTGCCCACGTCGCACGCTGACTCCTCGTCCATGCCGTGCTTGGTGATGAGCCGCTGTGCGACCTGCTCAGCCGCGTCGGCCAGCAGCTCGTGGCGGCGTGCCTCGGTGGGGTTCTGCAGCGGTGCGCTCATGATGTGGCCGCTCCACGGCGCAGCTGCTCGACGCCCAAGGCCTGGCTGACCTTGTACAGGTCGCGGGGCTCGCACCATTCGAAATATTCGGGGGCCTCTGCGCCGAGCATCTGTTTGACGATGCCGTCGGCGTACTCATCGGGCTTGTGCCCCAGGCTGATCAGCTGGGCACGGATACGGCGAACCAAGGGCTTGCGATCTGGCGCTGGCTCGGGGCGGCGCGGGCGCTTCGGTGCGCCGGGTTTAGAGGTGGGTTTGAAGCCCATGCGCGTGAGGTAGGCCAACACCTTGGCGCGGCCGATCGCGTCAAGTTCCTTGGATGACTCAACACCACCCTGCGCGCGAACGATCGCGTAGTAGTCGTCATCGGTCAGGCAGAGCTGGCGACGGGCGATCTGGATCAGCGTGATGTCACGGTTGCGGTTATCGCGCGCGACCTTGCTCATATGTTCCCTTTCTTGAAGAAGCCAGCCCATTCGCGCGTGAGCTCGCAGACGGAACGCCACGGCGTTGTGCGCCAGTCCATGCACATCACGGCCACGACGGCGAAGGGGAAAGCGATAAGCAGAACGACCCGCAGAAGGGTGGCTTTCATGGCTGTCCGATCGTCCCGCTGGTGGTGCGATTGGTGCCGTCCAGCACGCCCCCATCGGCGCAGGCCCTGGCCCGCGCCACGCGCAGCAGACGGCCATAGCTGGAGCTGTCGCCGATGGCATCGCCCTGGGGGTGGCCCTCGACAAGGGCAACATGGTTGATCGCGTCGACACACGCCTGAAGGTAGGTCTCATCGCTCAAGAATGCGAGGTCCTTTCGATAGGCGCGATGTCGCGTGCTGATCGTCCGCTGCGTGGGCAACGGCACCAGGCGCCAGTGCCGGCTGCACATGAAGCGACCGGGGCCGGCAAGGCCCGGACATTTGAACGCATCACATTTGCGGCTCATGAGTGATCTCCCACAGGTTCAGCGACGACGAGGTCCATGCCCGCGCGTTCGGCCGTGTCAGCCAGCTCTGCGAGCGTGTTGACGTTGAACTGGTCGAGGTCCTCCCACTGCTCGGACATCTCCAGCAGCCGCTTGCGAGTCGTGCGCAGGCGGCGCACATGGCGTGAGGCGAGTTGTTTCTCGGTCATTCGTCGTCTCCCAAGCCTGAATCAGCGAGCGCACGGTCCACCATCGGCAACGCCAGCCATATCCAGATGCCCGTGGCGCTGGTGACCGCATATGCAGCGTGTTGAGCGAGCAGAAACCAGTGAGCATTGAGCCAACCGAACGCGACCCAACCGAGGTTGCTGAGCAGCCAGAGCACGAAGGCCCAGCCCGCCCACGGGCTTTTCACGGCCAGCAGGTAGGCGCCCGCCACTCCGAGCGTGGCCGACCCGGCCTCCAGGACGTTCTTCGGTGTGAGCCATGCAAGGGCCAGCTCAAGCAGGATTTCGGCGGTCATGCCAGCAACCGCCTTTCTTCCATGCCACCCACGCCCTGGTTGAGCTGGGCGGTCTTCCCAGCTCGGAAGCCGGCGACCTGGTGTCCATAGTCGATCCTCCGCGCCAGCGTGGTGTCGCGGGTCTTGGCGTCCTTCAGGTTCGGATGGTTCTGGCCCATGTAAGCGAGCACCAAGGCCTGATCTGTAGCAGGGCGCGCGAAGCGTTCCACCAGGTCGCGGACGGCAAGCACCCAACCCTCTGCAAAAGCATCGCCGCGTGCGGTCTTGGTGATTGGCTTGCAGTTTTTCGGCTGCTTGGCGATATGCGCCATCCGAGCCTTGGCGCACTGGCGCGTCAGCACCTCGAATGCATAGCCAGCTATGTCGGCCGCGTGGCTGACGCCGACGAACACATAAAAGAGTTTCCGCACGTAGCTGCCCGAGCTGTTCCAGTTGGCGGAGCGCGAGCAATACATCTCGCAGCCAAAGGCATCCGCCACCATGTTCGCCAGTGCGACCTCCCACACGTTCGCGGCCTGCGTGCTGGCTTTCGTCTTGGCCTCGCGCACCTCGGACAAGGCGACATCGCCTTCTTCCAGGTTGAACTCGGCCATCAGCTTCTGTGCCTGACGCATCGCTGCGGCGGCCTCATGCGACTCGGCGTTGCGGCCCAGCGCCAGGCATTTCTTGATCTTCTTGAGAGCATCGTCGCGATTCATGTTGATGCACCAGCAATCGAACCGGACCGGACGTGTGCAATGCCTTCCTGGGTGACATGGAAAACATCGTCCCACCCGCTCAGCGCGCTGCCCTGGCGACGCGTCATGAAACCCTTCTCAACGAGCGCCATGCACGCCGCGTGGTCGGTGCTCCCAGGCCCCGTCACGAAGTGATTCCGGTACTGCACACCTTGCCCTTTGCCGTTGAGCCCCAGGCTGTGCTGCAGGATGTTGAGTTCGTCATCCATGCTTTGCCTCCTTCCAGACGCCGTTCTCAAGGTGGAACAGCGGCGTTTGCAGGCCGTCTGCTGTGACGATGCGGAACTTCGTGCCAGGGCAAACCGACTGTATGGCCTCGGCACCGCTTTCGATCTGCTGCACGTCCGCTGTGAGCGCGGCGTTGAAAGTACCCAGCCCCTTCCAAGCACCCGAATTGTTAGCCTGCAGTTGGCAGAGCTTGGGGTTCACTGTTGGCATGTGACCTCCAGGCTGCTGGTGTCAAGCGGCGGGAAGTCGGTGGCGGGCGCATCGGCACCAGGCCGCATGGCGGTTGGGCGCCCGACGATGGACGCATGCCAGTGGTTCAGCGCTGCAGCAGCCGTGATGGTGTGATGCACCGCCTTCTGCCGGTGGTACGCGATCTGGTCGCGCAGCGTGCCCATCAGCACGGCGTCGGCCCGGTGCAAACCGTTCACCACCTGCTCCAGGCGCTCGGCTTCCTTGTGGTGCTCCAGGGAACGGCCGGCCAGGTGCGCCACGAGCCAGTACCAGTCCACGGGTTTCTTCCCGTGGCGATCGGCGCTCCCAAATTTGTCGAGCTGGTGCACCGCCTCCAGGTGGATCGCGCTTGCGAATTCCACCAGCTCGGGTGTGTTCACCAGGGCATGGAGCTGGTGGGCTGCCTCAGCGTCTTCTACGAGCCGCACCAGGTCTCCGCAGCGGACATCGAGCTTGCGTCCGTAGAAGGACAGACTCTTGCACGTGGCATGCCAGGCTTTCAGCTCGGCGATGGTGGTGCGCAATGTGATGGACATAGGAAGCCCTTTCAACGAGCTGAAAAAGAAAACCCCCGGCCAGCCGAGACCGGCCGGGGAAAAGTCAAGCGGCCGGTGGTGGCGTCGGCAACTTGATCAGGGAGGCAACTGGAGACATCGAGCGGCCCGATCTGGACCCGCGCGGTGTTGGGTGGCGGCGCGCCGACGTCGCCGAGGTCACCACCGGCGTCGAGCACCGCGCGGCAGTTCGAGCACAAGGCTTCGAGCAGCGTCACTTCGATCTGCTCGCAGGCAAGGCACATGAGGCGTGGCGATGCACTGGTCATGGCTTCTCACCGCGTGGCTTGAACTCGTGCTTCTGGCACACGGCCCAGCGGCCCACCATGAATGCGCCCAGGCGGCACTGGTCCACCAGGTTGGGGTTGTCGCCCTCGCGGAAGTGTTTGCAGTTGCCGCAGCGCGGGCGCTGCATCGCGGTTTGGTAGCCCTGGCCTGACATGGCCATCTGGATGGGGCTGCTGGTGATGCTCATGCTCAGCCCCGGTCAGTGACTGGTGGGGCTGTCTTGCCGCCCGACGGACGAGAGCCGCTCAGAGAACTCGCGAACTTCGGCATGCATCCCCGCAAGGACTTCCACGCCCGTGGCTTCACTCACGTTGTCGCGAGAGATAGCGACCATCGCGCTCAGCACCGCCGTGGCACCAGCGTAGAAGGCAAGCTGCATCTCGCTTCGCTGCAGAGCATCCGCTTGCGCCGAAATGACCATGCCTTCGAAGCCGGTCCATGCGTGTGCAATCAGTTTTTTGGAGGTGGCGCTCATGCTTCCACCTCGGCGTCTTCTTCCTGCTCGGCCTCAACGCCCTTGAGCAGCGCCTTGACCAACTTGTCCACGCTGCTGGTGGCGTCGGCCAGGAACACCACGTCGCCAGTGCCCTCAACCGTCACGCCGATCTTCTGCAGCTCAGCACCGCTCAGGTTGCGCAGGCCGTCCTTCATCGGAGTTTCCTTGACGTTGATCAGCGCCTCTGCCTTATCTGCCAGGTGCTTGCGAATCAGCTTGATCACGCGTTCGTCATCGTCGATCTGGATGGAGCCTCCGCCCTTCTTGTATCCCACCTTCAGACCGTGGAACACCACGCTCTTCGGCTTCGTGAACAGGTGTGGCGACGCCTGCAGGGCGGTCAGCACCTTGGCGTCGGCCTCGGCCACAGCAGCGACAGCGGCCCGGAGGCCCTTCATCTTTCGCCGCTGTGCAGCGGCGATCTCGTCCTGGAGCGCCTGGGCGCGGTCTTCCAGGATCTGGCGAGCGTCGCGAGCTTCCTTGCACGCGTCCTCGATGGGTTTCATTTCATTGCTCATTGAAGGCCTCTTTGAAGGGTGGTGATGGGTCAGGCGTTCGGGCCGTGCTTGCGCACGCCGAGGGCCTCGTAGAGATCTGGGGGGAAAGTGCTTTTCATGGCGCCCACCTGGTTGACGGTGGACTGCGATCGGTCGAGCAGGAAGCGGCAGGTGGCGTCCAGCTCGCTGGCGTTGGCGGCCATGTAGTAGCCGCTGGCCGGGTGCGCGCAGATCTGGTGCCCCATGCTGCGCAGCTCGGCGATCGCCTCACGCACCTTCCTCTCGGCAGCGTCAGACGTGAGCACCGAGTTCAAGATGCGCGCGACCAGGTCGCGCATGTGAACGCCGTTCTCGCGGCCAACGTGGCGCTGCAGCTCGGCGAGCACCTGGGCCTTGTTGATGTCAACGCGGGATGTGTCAATCACGATTCACTCCTTGAGATGGGTTCGCCACGCTTGATGGCAGCGGCTTGCTCCCGGATGTACGCGGGCACTCCGCGCGGCGTGGCAACGGCCTGGGCCACTGCGGTGGCCACGCTCACGGGACCGGTGTTGGTGGTGGGTGCTCGCTGCGTGCGGCGCTGCTGCTCGTGGGCCTGCTCATCGGTGGCCTCGACCTTGTCGGCCATGCCAGCCAGCACCGTGTAGAGGTACTGGTGGTTGTCAAGCGGCAGGCTGAGCTTGTCGGCCGCTGCCTTCTCCAGCATGGTCTCCAGGCCAGCGCGCCAGCCGGTCATGGGCATGTGCCACTCGCGGCCCTTGTGGTTGATGACGCAGCGCTGCATGTCGGGCAGCAGCTGCTGCACCAGCTTGGCCATGCGGTCCGGGCTGAGCCTGTTCTTGGCGGGCTTGAAGAGCGCGATGTAGCGCATCACTAGGGCGCCCAGGGGCAGGCTGATGGTGAGCAGCTCGAAGGTGGCGCGGCGCAGCGCCTCGTGTGACAGGCACACGTCCAGGCTCATCTCCGCGCCGCAGGCCGGGCATTGAACGTGGCTCATGCGGCCAGCCTTTCCTGTGCCAGCGGTGCTGTGCCTGGAAGGGCACGGCAGTCCGCAGTCACCGCGAAACTGGGCACGGCCGCACGTGGATCGCGGCGCACCACGAATTGGCCTTGCTCCAAGCCTGCCAACAGGTCCGCGACCTCGTCCTGGGTGAAGGTGGGCTCCCACTGCCGCGTGAGCGCGACCAAGGTCCACCAGCCGCCGTCGTTGCGCAGCATCAGCCACATGGCGCGGCTGGCCAGCGTGATCGCCGTATTGCCGGTGCTCATGGCTTCGGTCCCGCGCAGGTGGTCATGCCCAGCGCCATGCCGGCCAGGTGCGCCTGGTCGAGCTGGGACTGGGTGGCGTGGAGCTTGGCGATCAGGAGCGTGGTGCCGGACACCAGGCCCAGGCCCAGCGCCGCCAACACAACCCAGGGGGCAGCGCGGCGCGCCAGGCGAATCCACCAGGGCGTCCTGGTCCGGTAGACCACCGGTGGGCGGTTGATGAATGAATGGGGGCTCATCACGCTTCCTTTCGGTTGGGGCAGGTCTTGCAGGCCTGGTGCAGCGCGGCGCGCTGCGAGTTGGTGAAGGCCAGGGGCCGCTTCTGGTAGTCCAGGCAGTTGTTGCGGCCGATATCGCCCATGACCGGGCAGCGCACCGTCTCGGCCATGTACAGGCCGCGGATTCGGTCGGCCAGCGTGTCAACGTCGCCCATGTAGCTGTCTTTGAGCAGCTGGCTCACCACCGGCGCGGAGACCTTCAGCTCAACGCCCACCTTGGCCTGGGTGCCCAGGCGCTTGCAGGCCTCGGCCAGCGCGGCCTTCACGTCAGCAGGCAGGCGCCTGGCGGTGCGCGGTTTACTCAAGGCCATCGCACACCTCCTGAGGGGTTTGCATGGGTGCCAGCTCGCCCGTGTTGCGGTCGAACACACACTTGAGCCCGGTGATGGCGGGCGCGTAGGCGCCGGTGTTCTTCACCAGGGCATAGACGCCCGGTTTGTCTTTGGCCGCTGGGTTGATGACCTTCACGTGGCCGGACTTCGTGAGCGCGCCCACGTAGTTCATCGCCGTCTTGAGCTTCACCTCCATGCCCTCGAACGAAGCGGCGCTGGCGAGCTGGTCGCAGGTAAAGCGCTTGTGCACCTTCATGGCAGTCCACATGGCCTGCATGCCCGCGCCGCCAGTGATCACCTTGCCGCGCCGCAGCCGAGGCGCATCGAACGGATCCTTGACCAGGTCGAACTCCGGGGCCGAGCGCTTGATGCCCTTTCCAGGCACAGGCACGCTGTCCTTGCCGCGAGCGATGAAGCCAGAGGTCTCCAGGTCGCGTAGGTAGTCCTTGCAGATGCCGAACTCGACCATCGGCATGCAGGCGTCCTGCACCGACCAGACGGTGAAGCCCTTGCGCAGCTTGCGGACTGCGATCCACACACGCTGGCGCGGTGTGAGCAGGCCGCGCGTCTCGACCTCAATGGGTTTTCGCGGCATACCGGCCCTCCTGCTGTGCCTGCGCCATCTGACGAATCACGTGCGCGGTGATCAGGTCGCCCAAGCGGAACGTGCCCACAAAGAGGTCCGGGCTGAAGAGCAGCACCTCGCCGGTGTTCACGTCAAGCGTGATCGCGGTGTTGATCCGGTGGCCCATCACCTCGCCGCGAACGGTGCAAAGCTCAGCGCGGCCGCCCACCGTCACTGGAAGCTCCTTCACCGGATAAACGATGACATCGAGGTCACCGTAGAGCGTGCTTTTCATCGACGCGCCCCCCGGCTCACCATGTCGACGCTGACCTTGTCCAGGCCCTTGCGCTTGGCTTCTTCTTTGATGCGCTCAATCTCGGTGGTGATCCGGCGCGCCACGCCGCCGGTGGCACCCACCAGGGCGTCCACCGCAGCAGACTCCCAGGCCAGACCTGGCGCGTAGTGCTTGGTCAGCGCTGCCGCGTCGTCCGCGTCGCAGGGGATCGCCCGCGCCCAGGTCAGCACCCGGTCGTGAAAACGCTCATGGCGCGAGAGCAGCTTCTGCTGCAGCCGCTCCTCACCGATCAGGAAGATGGGCGTGCCGCACTGGTCGTGGATCGCGCGGATGAAGTCCACGCAGCTCTTCTCGGCGATGTGGTCAAACTCGTCGATCACGAGAGGCCGATTCATCTGCAGCAGCCGCTCGCAGATCGCGTCGAACATCTGAGCCGTTGCCCACTGCGGCTTCCAGCGGATGTCCAGCTCGGTCAGGATGAGCTGCGCCATCGTCTTGGTGGTGTCGAACATGCGCAGCTGAACGAATGCCGCGTTGGTGCCCAGCGGGTGCGCCAGGTGCATTGCCGCTTGGCTCTTGCCGAACCCAGCTGGCCCGGACAGCACCGCGATGCGGGGCATTTGTGGTGTGGCGGCCATGATCTGTTTCATGGCCGTGAGTGCGAGGCCCACGTTGGCGAGCTTCGCCACCCCGGTGCCTGCGATTTGCGTATCAAAAACCTTTGCCATACACTTTCCTCTTGTTGGTTGGCCTAATCGACATCCCCGCCCGCCTCGGTGTTGACGCACCCTGGCGGGCTTTCTTTTGCTCTGCTCTCACCCCACCCCTGCGAGTGGGTCCACGCCCTCCTGCATCGAGTGCCATGCCTCGTATTCGTTGGAGCCCTGGTAGCTGCGCAGCCACTCGGCATCGCGTGCGCTGAGCTGCTCACCGGCATCCGTGCGCGCGGTCATGCGCACCCAGGCGCTGTAGCGCTGGCGGGGCGTGTCCAGGCGCAGCACCGGCGCAGCCGTTGCGGGTTCATCGAAGGCGGCGCGCGCTGCCTGGCGCGACTCATCCGCCACCGTGGTGTCCTTGCTGGCGAGGTAGCTCTCCACGGCCGGGGTGGACTCCTGCACCACACGTGGCGACAGGCGCGTGACGTTGCTGGCCTGCTCGACTGCCGCTTCCTGGCGCTCGGCGTAGATCGAAGCCACAGCCTTGGCGGTGAGCCCACGCTTGCCGGCCTTGCGCATGGCATCCACCATCGGCTTGACGGTGGCGCTCTCGATGGCACGGGTCTTGGCGGCCAGCTCGGAGCGGTTGATGCCCAGGCGGGTGTGGTCCAGGGCGCGGCAGATGTATGCGCCGTCGAGAGCGAATACATGCAGCGCGCCCAGGTCGCCTTCGTCCTGGCGGCAATACACCTGCTGGCCCATGACGGCGGCCAGGGCCGGGGCGGCAAACCAGGCGTTCTCCAGACTGATGCCACGCTTGGTGACCATGCGCAGGCCGTTTCCGGCGACCGGCATCATGAAGAGGTCGAGGGCGCGCTCGTCGATGCGCACGACGTGCGTCGTGTGGCGCTCGGCCATCGCGTTCGGGCTGCAGCCCAGCTCGCTGTGCACGCGGCCGTGGTATTCGTCGAGCCAGCCGTTGATGACCTCCTGCAGGCGCTCGGGCGTCATGCGCAGGTCGACACCCTTGTCGCCGAAGCGCTGCGCAAAGCTCTTGGCCGATTCGATCGCCTTGCGCATGGCGATGTCGTGTCCGACAAAGCCCTGCAGCATGGGGAACAAGTCGTGCATGAGCGTGCCCAGGAACCGCTCGATAAAGGGCTTTTGATCTGGCGAAAAAGGCGTGCAAAGCAGGTGGCCGACCTTGAGGGCGTCCAGGGCGAAGTCGTAGTCGACGGCCGTGTAATCCTTGCCGTTGTCGGTCTTCACCCGCTGCGGCTGGCCCCAGGCGAGCATGGCGCTGCGCGTCACAGCCTTGACCGCGTTCGAGCTACTCGTGCGGGAGACCAGCACCTGGGCGCGGCGCGTGAACACGTCGATGACAGCCACCAGGGCGTGGCGCCGGATTTCGCCGGTCTGCCCATCGGGCATGTTGAAGGCGATCTCGACGCGCTGCTGCGCGTCGGCGATCGTTGAGTCGAGCTGCCATTCCTCGTTCACCTGCAGGATGTGCTCGCTGCGGCTGCCGAACGCCGGCATGTACTTGTTGCGCCAGCCGTCCGGGTTCTTCAACTTGAGCAAGGCCACCTTGTTGGTGTCGCGGTATTCACGCAGCCAACGCTTGAGGGTGCCAATGGCCGGGGTGCGCTCTTCGCCGAGCTGGTGGACGATGACGCGGTGCACCTGGCGGGCGGTCGGATCGTGCATTTCGGCCACGGCCGCGACGAACACGCTGTGCAGCTCGTCATCACGCGCCAGCTGGCTCTGGCCCTTGTCCTTGCGCGGCTTGCGCTCCAGAAGCGCCTCCACGCCATTGAGCCGCCACACGCGGTACCACTTGTCCAGCGTCTTCGCCGGCAGCGCTGGGTAGGCGGCGCGGGTCGCTGGCAGAGCCTCGACCTCGCCGCGCCCCCACAGTGCGCAGAACTCCTGAATGGCTGGCCAGACGGCGCCGCCGCGTGCGCGGTGGTACGTCTCGAAGCGTTGGAACAGGTCCAGGCGCGGGTTGGTGGCTGGGTCGAAGCCGCCGCGTGCTGAGAGCGCCACCCCGTAGCGGGCCATCGCATCGGCGCATGCCTGGACCTGGGCGGAGTGCCGGGCGTGGCGCCCAGCCTCCATTGCATCCACCGCAGGCTTCACAACACCGGCCACCGTGCTGGCGGCGCGGGCGGCCAGCGCTTGGCGAATCTCCTCGGGCAGGGTGCTGGCCAGGTACTCAAAACCACCGCCCTGAGCAGAGCGTTCCCGGCGCTGTGCGCCCAGGCGGTCAAGCAGCTCGCGGCGACGGGAGATGTGCGCGGGCATGCCCGGCAAGCCGTCGAGCTGGCGGATCGTGAGCCACTGTGTCATGAGCGGCCCTCATGGCAACGGATCTGACCGCGACGCGAGACAGAGATCTTGTGGGTCATGTTCCGAGCGCGAGTGCGCGACTCTGCATAACGGGTGGGCCAGATCTGCTCGGCCGGGCAGTCAAGGGCCTTGGCAACGATCTGCTCGGCCGCCCACCAGGGCGACTTCAGCACTCTTTGAAAGTGCTTGTAACCGTGTGCAAGCGCGAGCTGCCTGAGTGAGATACCGCGCTTTTCGAGTGCGGCCTTCACGTCAGCAGGGTGCCAATCGTGTGCGGTCGTACCTGTTTGTGTGTTCATAGCCATCATCATAGACACACAAACAGATTCACGCAAGAGGACTTTTAGCACTCAATGCTGTGTTGATTTCACCAACTGAAGTAACACACCACACCTTGGGGATACCCGTTCAGGTGTACGCATGCTTTAATTGTGTTCATGGACACTAAAAACACGTCTAAAGGTGTGGTGCCGGCAGAGCCAGCCGAGGCCGCCGAAGCATCCGCACCCTACCGGCGCCACCTGTCTTGGCCCGCCGAACTCGGTGTGCCAGGAAGCGAACACTTTCTCGACGTTCGCGGCGTTGAAGTGGATGGGTTGACGCTCCACGGCTATCGCGTCGAGCTGGTGCATGACGCTGAGCAGCTCGCCTTCGAGGGGTTTCGCAAAGAGCTGGGGGAGAGGCTGCGCACACTAAGGGGCACCCGCAGCCGCCTCGATGTAGCGCTCTACATGGGGCGGCACCCAAACACGATCGCCAAGTTCGAAAGAGGTGATGTGCTGCCGAATGCTTGGGAGCTGCTGCGCCTGTCGCGCCTCTTCTCGTGCGAAGTCCAGGATCTGTACGGTGGGGCGGACCACTTGACCCCAACGGCCTCGCAGTCGACGGCGGCAGAGTTCGCGATGATTCCTGAGTACGGCGTGCGCGCCAGCGCGGGCAATGGCCACCTGGTGGACAACGAAGAGATCATTGGGCGCTTCGCGTTCAAGCGTTCCTGGTTGGCCTCCAGAGGCATCAAGTCAGAAAACCTCGCGGTGGTGAGCGCTGACGGCGACTCGATGGAGCCAACCGTGCGAGATGCGGACATTCTTCTGGTGGACACCTCGGTGCAAACGATCCGCGCCGATGGGATCTACTTGATTGAGCAGGGCGGCGAGCTGCGCTGCAAGCGCCTGCAGGCGATGGTCGACGGCGGTGTGAAGATCCGCTCGGACAACCCGCGCTACGAGACCGAGGTGGTGCCACCGGACAACGCGGAGATGATCCGCGTGGTGGCCAAGGTGATCTGGATCGGTGGCGAACGTTAAATAGGGACGATGATGAAAAACATTTTGATTGCATTTGCGCTGGCCGTCGCATCGGTCGCCGGGTTGACTCAGGAGCGGCCCGCCCCTTACATCATGCTGGCCAGCGTTGACGCAGGGAAGCTTGTGGCGGATTCAAGTCCTGAGGCCCGTCGTACCAAGGCGGCGCTGACCAGAGCGGATGCGCGCTGCATTGCACCGAACGGCCTGCACAACCAGGTCGCGTCAGTGCGCAACGAACTGGTGTCCAAGGGTGCGCCCACGAGCAACGTCGAGCTGCTTGAAGGGCTGGCAGGCGTGCTGCAGGGCGCCGGGAAAAAGGTTGATTGCGCCAAGTTGCTGGGCATGTACGCCGTCAATCGAACGAATGGGGATGCGAACATGTCGACGCACACTGATGTTGTGCTCGCAATGCGTTCTCTGGCAAAGTCCGGCGTGTTGGGCGTTGCTGTCGAAGACGCCACGGCCAAGCCTTGAATTGCGAGTTGCCTGGTGCCGAACTGGAGCGCAAAAGCATCCGCAGCCTTTGAGCGTGCTCTAAAGGCGCACAGCGCAGGACGCGACCCATCTGGAGCGCTGCGGGATGCAGCCTTGTTTCAGCTTGAAGGTTGGAGAGCAATGCGCCAGTGGCATGGCCATCTGTTCATCTACACGCCGCTTGAGCCGTCCAGTGGACATGAGTGCATTGCAATGCAAGACACACGGTTCACGTTCGAAGAGGCTCTGCGAGAGATGCCGATCCCGAACCCGGCTTGCAAGCGACAGATCAACCGAAGCGGCCATGCAATGTGCGGTTGCACATGGATGGTGGATCTCGACGGCGTCAGGTTGGCTCGTGAAGCAAGCGATCCCCCGAGGTAAACCGCTTTACAAGCCCTCTTCGCGCGCGCGCGGCACATTGCCGCAATGCGCCAAGACCTCCTACTCACCCCTCACTTCCACCTCTCTGAGCTGACGATCAGCGGTGCGGCCGAGCGCCGTGGCATTCGCAATGAGCCGGTCGGCTCTCAGCTCGACAACCTGCGGCGCCTTGCGCAGTGCCTGGAGGTGGTGCGCTCCAACCTGGTCGGCAACCCGATCCTGATCACCAGCGGCTTCCGCAGCCGCGAGGTCAATGCGATCGTAGGCGGCGCGCGCACCAGCGCCCATCTCGACGGCCGTGCGGCCGACTTCACTTGTCCGGGCTTCGGCTCGCCGCGCGAAGTTTGCGCGCAGCTCATCACCAATGGCGTGGTGTTCGACCAGCTCATCTACGAGGGCACCTGGGTGCACCTTGGCATCCCAGTGTTCGGCGAGCCGCCGCGCCAGCAGGTGCTAACCGCCATCTTTGAGCGCGGTCAGAAGGCCCGTTACCTGAAAGGCTTGGTATGAGCACGCCCATCCCTTTCCAGCTCCCGGTTTCGTGGCTGTTCTGGATCGCGCTGGCCATGTTCGCCATCGGCATGATCGCGGCCGTGCTCTTCGTGCCAAGCCTGCGAGACAAGCTGATCCCCGAGTGGCGCGAGGCCTGGCGCATGGATAGCGTCCGGGCAGCGGCTGCGCTCACAGCGCTCTCTGCAATCCAGGCCGAGGTGCTTCCACTGATTGAGTTCGCCGTGCCAGCGCAGTTTTGGCCTTACATCACCGGTGCGTTTGGAGTGGCCATGATCGTCCTGCGAATGCGCGCTCAGCCCGCCATCCACCAGCCACGAGAAGCTCCATGAGCCTCGCCGCACGCGCCCTCGCGCTGCTGCTCGCAGCGCTGTTCCTGGTGGCCACTGGCTACCGCGTGGGCGTGCGCAACACCGACAACGACTGGAAGGGGCGCCAGGTCGAGACCGAGCGCGCGGCCAACACCAAGTTCGTGCGCAACACCGAGATCGGTATTGACGCGGCCACGGACGCCATCACTGAACAGAGAGCCCAGGAGACTCGATATGCCGACCTCGCAAAACGTCATACAGCGCTGCGCAAGCGCGTACCGCTGGTTGTGGCGTCGCCGCAGTCAGCCCCTCAGTCTGGCCCTCTCGCCGCGCAAGAGGGTGTCCCGTTGCCTGCTGGGCCTGAGCTTTCTAGCGCTGCTGTCTGGCTGTGGAACAGCTCCCTTGTCGGTCATCCAGACGTGCCCCCCAGTGCCTGCGGAGTTGATGCAGCCCTCGGAGGAGCCGATCCTTCTTGTGCCCAAGGTGCCGGCCTCACCCTCGACGACGCCTGGGACAACCACACCACCAACGCCCAGAGCTGTGCCCGCGACCGCGCCCGTTACGAGCGCCTGAAGGCCTACCTCCGCAAGATCAATCGATAGCACATGGCACCAATGGAATTCGACTACAAGGCAGCGGGCTTCTGGTTTGACGTACTGCAGTGGCTCTCCATCGCCGTCGTCGCGGTGTGGGGCTATCTACGCTCCAAGGACAGCGACAACGCCAAGGCCGTGGCCGCGCTCGCTACCAACCTCACAGCGTTCCAGTCCTCGACGACGGCACAGATCACCGAGCTGGGCACTCGCCAGACGCGGGTAGAGCAGCGCCTGGAGCACATGCCCACGCAGGAAGACCAGGCCGCCATGCAGGCCGAGGTGAGCAAGCTCGGAGCAGACGTGAACGGCATGAAGCATCTGCTGGAGCGCGTTGAGCACCAGACCAACCTCATTCACGACCACCTCTTGAACAAGCGATGAGCTTCCAGAAGACCCTCACCGAAGACCGGCGCCTGAGCCTTTTGCTCATGCTGGCCGAAACGCCTGGCTACCGCGCCAACGCCTTCCTGCTGCGCGATGCGATCGCCGAGGTCTATGGCCACGACGCCAGCATCGACCAGGTGAAGACCGACGTGGCCTGGCTGGCAGAGCAGGGCCTGGTGTCGCAGACCATCACCGGCGAGGTGGTCATGGCCGCGCTCACGGCGCGCGGCGTCGATGCGGCCGCCGGCCGAGCCACTGTGCCCGGCGTCAAGCGGCCCATGCCTTAAGGGGCTTTCAATGGCCGAAAAAACCCAGCGCAAGCGCAAGGCATCGCGCCCGAGTTCCATCACCCAGCTCGACCCTGCGGTCAAGGACGCGGTGGACACCGCCATCCGCGAGGGCCGCCTGACCATCGTCCAGATCGTGGAGCTGATCGCCAGATCTGGGGGCGAGGCTTCACGCTCGGCCGTGGGCCGGTACGTGAAGAACGCCACCCAGAAGATGGAGGACTACCGCCAGGCCACGCAGATGGCTTCGGTCTGGGTTGACAAGCTGGGCAAGCAACCGGAGGGCGACGTGGGTCGCATGGTGCTGGAGATGCTGCGCCTCGTGGCGTTCAAGAGCATCGGCAACATTGAGGAGGCCGCGCCCGAAGACCTGATGTTCCTGGCCAAGGCAATGAAGGACATCGCGGGCGCCGACAAGCTGGTGGTCGACCGCGAGATCAACGTGCGCAAGCTGGTGGCGGCCGAGGCCGTGAAGGTGGCCAACGAGGTCGCCAGCACTGCGAAGAAGGCGGGCCTGTCCGATGACACCATCGACCTGATCAAGAAGAAGATTCTGGGTGTGGCAGACGCCAAGCCGAAAGGCGCAGCGTGAGCGAGATCATCACCCCGGAAATGCGCCGGCTCGGTGAAGCGGCCGACTACAAGTTCGACCGCCGCCGCCCTGTCGTGGACGACGACGGCGCGGTGCTGCTACCGTACCAGCAACGCTGGCTGGCCGACACAAGCAAGGTCAAGGTGGTGGAGAAGAGCCGACGCATCGGCTTGTCGTGGGCCGAGGCCTGCGACTCGGTGCTGTGCGCGGCCGCCACCAGCGGCATGGACGTCTGGTACATCGGCTATGTCAAGGACATGGCTATCGAGTTCATCCTCGACTGCGCCCAGTGGGCCGAGCAGCTGCAGAGCGTGGCCGAGGCGATCGAGATCTCTGAGGATGTGTTCCTGGAAGGCGAAGAGAAGAAGTCGGTCTTCGCTTTCAGCATCAAGTTCGCCAGCGGCAACCGGATCACCGCGCTCAGCTCCAAGCCGCGCAACCTGCGAGGCAAGCAAGGCCGCGTGATCTTGGACGAAGCGGCGTTCCACGAGCAGCAGGCCGAGATCCTGAAGGCGGCGATGGCACTGCTGATCTGGGGCGGTGACCTGCGCATCATCAGCACACACGACGGCGACGACAACCCGTTCAACCAGCTGATCAAGGACATACGCGCTGGCCGCTACCCGTACAGCGTGCACCGCTTCACCTTCGAGGAGGCGCTTTACGAGGGTCTGTACCGCCGCATCTGCATGCGCACGGGTGAGGCCTGGAGCGAAGAGGGCCAGGTCAAGTGGGCCAGCGAGATCCGCGCCTACTACGGCGACGATGCCGAGGAGGAGCTGGACTGTGTGCCCAAGCACGGCTCTGGCGCCTTCCTCACCCGCGAGCTGGTGGAGCGGTGCATGCGTCAGGGATGGCCGGTGCTGCGCGACCAACGCAAGCCCGAGTTCACCTTCGAAGCTGAGCCGATCCGTCGCAACGCCGTGCTCGACTGGTGCGATGAGCACATCAAGCCGTTGCTCGATGAGCTCAAGGAGCTGCAGGAGATCACCTCCTACCTCGGCGCCGACTTTGCGCGCGTCGGTGACCTTTCCGCGTTCGTGCCGCTGATCCAGTTCCGCAGTCTCAAGCGCAAGGTGCCTTTCATCGTCGAGCTGCGCGGTATGCCGTTCCAGCAGCAGCGCCAGATCCTGTGGTATCTCATCGACGGCCTGCCGCGCTTCTGTGGAGCCGCGTTGGATGCGCGCGGGCTGGGCATGCAGATGTCGGAGGAGACGGCGCAGCGCTATGGCCAGAGCCGCATCCTCATGATCCAGGCCACCTTGCCCTGGTACCTGGAGAACCTGCCGCCCTACAAGGGCGCCTTCGAGGACCAGCTCATCGAACTGCCGATGGACGCAGACGTGCTCTCGGACCACCGCGTGCCGCGTGTGGTCAAGGGCGTGCCTCAGATCCCGGAACTGCCAGGTCGACGCCGCCAAGAAGAAGCGCCACGGTGACACCTTCATCGCGGGCGCTTTGGCCTGGCACGCCAGCCGTAACCTGTTCGGTGCAACTGCCTATGGATACGAGCCGGCGCCACCGCGCAGCTCGCGCTGGGACATGCAGCGAGACGACGGCAAGGACGACATAACCAGCAGCCAGCGTGGCGCTTGGTAAACGGAGAAAACCATGCCTCAAATCGTTGATCAGTGGGGGAAGCCCATCGAGCGCGAGGCCCTTCGCGAGCCACAGACGGCGCGTATGGCCCAGTTGCACACCGAGTGGGAGAACCACCCCAGCCGCGGACTCACGCCACCCAGGCTCGCGCAGATCATGCAGGCGGCCGAGCAGGGTGACCTGATCGCGCAGCACGAGCTGTACCAGGACATCGAAGAGAAGGATGGTCACATCTTCAGCTGCATGCAGACGCGCCGCCTGGCGCTGCAGGGCCTGGACTGGGATGTGGTCGCGCCGGAGAACGCAACGCCAGAGGAAGAGGAGCTTGCGCAATACGCGAAGGACGCCTTGCTGGGAATGCCTGACTTCGAAGATCTGCTATTCGATCTCACGGACGGTATCGGACACGGCTTCGCGGCGCTCGAACTGGAGTGGGGCTCGCGAGATGGTGGAATCCTGCCCGTTCGCGCAACCCATCGCCCACAAGGCTGGTTCACCACACCAAAGACTTCGGGCATGGATCGCAATGAGCTGCGACTGCGCGATGGTTCAGGGGACGGCGCGGCGCTCTGGCCATTCGGGTGGATGGTGCACCGGCACAAATCACGCAGTGGCTATGTCGCCCGCTCTGGCCTCTATCGCATGCTGGTCTGGCCATTCATCTTCAAGAACTTCGCGGTGCGCGACCTCGCTGAGTTCCTGGAGATCTACGGCCTCCCGCTGCGCCTTGGCACGTACAACCCGTCGGCCACCAAGGAAGACAAGGCCACACTGCTCCGAGCGGTTGTCGGGATTGGCCACGATGCGGCCGCCATCATCCCGGAAGGCATGGCGATCGATTTCAAGGAGGCGGCGAAGGGCGACAACAAGGCTTTTGATTCCATGATCAGCCACATGGAGCGCGTCATTTCCAAAGTGGTGCTGGGTGGCACGCTCACCAGCGGCGAGGGGCAAAACGGCACCCAGGCGCTGGGCAAGATCCACAACGAGGTGCGCCACGACATCCTGAAAGCCGACGCACGCCAGACAGGTTCGACCGTGACGCGTGACGTCATCTACCCGGTGCTGGCCATCAACAAGGGCTTCACCAACCGTGCTCGCTGCCCACGCCTGGTGCTGGATACACAAGAGCCCGAGGACGTGAAGCTCTACGCCGATGCCATCCCGAAGCTGACGGCGGCCGGCATGCGCATCCCTCGCTCTTGGGCGCACGAGAAGCTCAAGATTCCCCAGGCCGACAAGGACGAAGACGTGCTGCAGGTGTCTCCGAGCACCGCCGCACCGACACCAGCTCCTGTTGATGGTGATGCGGAGCGGGAGCAACTTGGCCTGGCGCGCCTTCGTGCCCAGGTCGAGAACGCCGACGCGCTCGACGAGCTGGCGGGCGACATGCTGGACGAATGGCAGGCGGGCATGGGCGAGCTGATCGACCCGGTGGAGCGGGCGCTGGCCACCGCCACCAGTTTCGAGGACTTCAGCCAGGCGCTGGAGGCCGGCCTGGCCGAGATCGGGCCAGACAAGCTCGTGGACCTGTTGGCACGTGGCACCTTCGCCGCCCGGATCTGGGGCCAGCTCAACCAGGTCAAGCGTCCGACTGCCTGAAAATGTGGCAAAAACAGGGCCGCAGGCCGCGCCAGCACTGGATTTTCCCCGCCAAGGCCAGAAATCGGGCTTTTGAGGGGGGTGAGAGGCCAAGTGGCTACCCATGCCGCGACCCCTCCGCGATCTCGGCTGTTGAAGCGGTGTTGAAGCCCTTTGCGGCGGTTTTGATGCCGGGGGCTTGCCCCGCTTTGGTGCAGTCCCATGCCTGACATCACCCTGAAACCGCTGCCGCCGGCCGAAGCGATCAACTTTTTCCGCCAGAAAGGCTTCCGTATCGGGTTCGATTACCGGGATGTCTGGCAGCAAGAACAGCAGGCCATGTTCACCGTTGCCAAGGTCATGCAGATCGACCTGCTCCAGGACATCCGGTCGGCCGTCGACCAGGCGATCGCCGACGGCGTGAGCTTCCAGACCTTCAAGAAACAGCTCAAGCCGCTCCTGGTGGACAAGGGCTGGTGGGGCAAGAAGGAGATGACCGACCCGGACACAAACGAGACGAAGGTGGTCCAGCTCGGGAGCCCGCGCCGCCTGAAAACGATCTTCAACACGAACCTGGCCACGGCCTACAGTGAGGGCCAGTGGGAGCGCATCCAGCGCAATAAGGGACTGTTCGGGTTCCTGGAATACGTGCGCTCGGGTGCGCAGCACCCCCGCAAGTCGCACCTCGCTTATGCTGGCCTCGTGCTGCCGGTAGATGACCCCTTCTGGCAGTCCCACATGCCCATCAAGGAGTGGGGGTGCAAATGCACCGTGATCCAGCACACCGGCCGCACGATGGAGCGCGAAGGGCTGCAGCTCGGAGTTGCGCCGCCGGAGCAGTACCGGTCGTACACGAACCCGCGCAGCGGCGAGATCTCACAAGTGCCGCTGGGAGTGGACCCCGCGTTCCATTACCCACCAGGCGCGCGCCGTGCCCACCTGGAGCGCTTGCTGCAGGACAAGCTCCAACCTCCTGACTGAGAGTCCGGTAAGGCAGTAAACGCCTTTACAAGATGCAGCCGGGCGATCGCGCGAGGATCGCCAGGCAATGAAGTACACCGCCATCGCCCTGCTCACCTCGGCCCTTGCCCTCCAGGCATCGGCCGAGATTCAACTCCTGCCTGCAGGTGAGTTCACCGGTCGCGACGGCCGCCCCGGAAAGGGTCTCACATGGAAGCTCACTGACTCCCAGGGCCGCGCGCTCGCGGCCAAGCTCAACGCGCGCCACGCCACCGTGCGCTTCAACCTCGACTACGAGCACCAAGCCATGCTGTCGGAAGACAACGGCCAGCCTGCACCTGCGTCGGGCTGGGGCAGCACGTTCGAGTGGCGCGATGGTGGTGGCCTCTACATGCTCAACACGCAGTGGACGGCCCGCGCCAAACAGATGATCGAGGCGGGTGAGTACCTGTACCTCTCGCCAGTCATCGCATACGACAAGAAGAGCGGTCAGATCACCGACGTGATCAACGGCGCGCTCACCAACATCCCCGCCCTGGACATCAGCCCCGTCGCGCAAGAGCGCGTCGCGCGGTTGAACGCCCGCTTTTCCTCAGATCCCTCAACCGACCCGGAGCACTCCGACATGAACCCTGTATTGAAGGCCCTTCTCAAGGCGCTCGGCCTGGCGGACGACGCCACCGAGGCGCAAGCCACCGCCGCGCTCGCCAGCCTGCAGCATGCGCGCAGCGATCTCACCGCCCTGCTCAAGAGCCTGGGCGTGGCCGAGACCACCGACGCCGCAACTGCGGGCATCGCGATCGCCGCGCTGCGCACCAAGGCCGACAAAGCCGGCGGTGAACCCGACCCCTCGAAGTGGGTGAGCCTGGACCGTTTCAACGAGCTCAACACCGAAGTAACCGCTCTCAAGGCCGTCGGTGTAAATCGCGAGGTGGACGAGCTGATCGCCAAGGCCAAGGCCGAGGGCAAGCTCACTCCTGCTGCCGAGGACGTGTGGCGCAACGTCGGCAAGGCGGACATCGCAACCCTGCGCGCAATGGTCGACAAGACGCCGGCCAACCCGGCGCTGGCAGGCAAGTCGCAGACCGATGGCAAGAAGCCTGAAGGCGGCAACGATGAGCAGCTGAGCGCCACCGAGATTGCCGTGTGCAAGGCAACCGGCATCGACCCCAAGGACTTCGCCAAGTCCAAGGTTGAAGCCGCTGCCGCCTGACCCCGACCCTCAACACCCCAGGAGAACCATCACATGGCAGCACTCACTGCATCCCGCGACACCAAGCGTCGCAACGGCGACCTGTTGAGCCTTCCGGCCGCCACCGCCACCGCCGTCTTTGCCGGCGGCATCGCATGCATCAACGCTGGCGGCTTTGCCACCAAGGGCGCGGTGTCCACAACGCTCAAGGCGGTCGGCATCTACGAGGAAGACGGCAACAACCTCGGCGCAAACGGAGCGGTGAACTTCAAGGCCCGCCGTGACGGCTGGTTCAAGTTCGACAACAGCGCCGCCGCCGACTTGATCGCCTTGGCCGACGTTGGCAGCACTTGCTTCATCGTCGATGACCAGACGGTCGCCAAAACCAACGGTGGTGCTACGCGCAGCGCCGCCGGCATCGTCCGCGATGTGGACGCCGATGGCGTCTGGATCGAATTCGCCTGACCCGATCACCACCCTCCGGAGAAACCCCGAAATGAAACGCTACCTCTTTCCCTCTCTTGCCCTCGGCCTGGTGGCCGTGCTGGCCATCTCGGCTGCGGTCGGCTTGCTCAACCCTGGCGTTGGTGCGCTCATGGCCGGCCCTACCTTTCTGTTGCCGCCTGGAGACTCCATCTCTGCCTTGGGCTTCGGCGGTCTTGTGGTCAGCGCCAGCAACTTGAAGACTCTCCAAACCGCCTTCAACTCCGCTTTCAAGCGCGGCCTGACCACCGTACAGCCCATGTGGCAACGCGTGGCCATGTTGGTCCCTTCGACCACCTCCGAGGAAGAGTACGGCTGGTTGGGTATGACCACCAAGTTCCGCGAGTGGTTGGGCGATCGCGTGGTGCAGAACCTGCGCGTGCATGGCTACACCATCAAGAACAAGACGTTTGAGAACACCGTGTCCGTGCCGCGCGAGAAGATTGAAGATGACCAGTACGGCATCTTCACGCCGCTCATGGAGCAGATGGGCCAAGACGCAGCTACCCACCCCGATGAGCTGGTGTTCTCTGCCATCGCTGCAGGCAACGCCACGCTTTGCTACGACGGCCAGTTCTTCTTCGACACGGATCACCCCGTGGGCTTGCCTGGCTCTGAGGTCAGTGTTTCCAACTTCATTGCTGGCGCTGGAGCCGCCTGGTATCTGCTGGACACCAGCAAGGTGATCAAGCCGATCATTTTTCAGAAGCGGCGCGACTACAACTTCGTGGCGAAGACCTCGCTGACCGATGACAACGTGTTCGAGAAGAACGAGTTTGTCTGGGGCAGTGACGCGCGTGTCAACGTGGGCTACGGCCTGTGGCAGATGGCCTTCATGAGCAAGGCCACCCTCGACGCGGCGAACTACGCCGCCGCCTACCAGGCGATGGTGGCGTTCAAGGCCGACAACGGCAAGCCGCTGGCGGTGAAGCCCAACATCCTGCTGGTGGGTCCGAGCAACTGGAAGGCAGCGCTTGACGTTGTCCAGGCCGAGGCGCTGGCCAACGGCGGCACCAACACCATGCGCAACACCACCGAAGTCGTGCTCTGCCCCTGGCTGAGCTGATCGGTCTGACCCTTTTTTACGGAGCAATTCATGCCCAAAGCTGAAGACAAGAACGCACCCGCCGGCCCTGCCGACAAGGCCTTGCACGTCATCCCCAAGATCGCCGGCTTTCGTCGGGGTGGTATCGCCTGGCCCGCCGAAGGCAAAACGGTGCCGCTCGACCAGCTGACTGTCGAGCAGGCCGAGCAGATCACTGGCGAGTCCAACTTGGTCGCCCAAGTTGTGGACGTTGAGGCGCCCAAGGCCGAGAAGCCCAGCGCCAAAAAGAACTGACGAGATACACCACCGCCGCGAGGCGTTGATCGGTGGGGCGGCGTGGCGCAGCTGGCCCATCCGGGAGCCAATGGACAGGCGGGGAGCGCAGGGCGAGAGCCCTCCCCGACCTTCTTGAATGCTGATGAGCAATGCCACCCGGCCCACCTGGTGGCATTCCTGACCAGCCTCACCCCGTCACTTTCCCCATGACCTACGCCACCGCCACTGAAATGCTGGAGCGCTTCGACGCCAACGAGATCGCGCAACGCGCCGATCGCGGGGTGCCGCGTCTGATCACGCCCCAGCTCATGAAGGACGTTGCGGCCGGCGCCAGCCTGGTCAGCTACACGCCAGACGAACAGGCGCGTGCGGCGGAAGCTCTGGCTATCGTCGAGCGTGCCCTGCAGGACGCCGACGACACCATCAACGGCTACATCAGCGCGCGCTACACGCTGCCGCTGCAGGTGGTGCCTGGCGTGCTCAATCGCGTGGCGTGTGAGCTGGCCCGCTACTTCCTCTTTGATGACCAGGTCACCGAGGTGATCAAAGACCGCCACACCGCGTCGGTGAAGTGGCTGGCTGAGGTCGCCAAGGGCATGGTGAGCCTGGGCGCTGATGCCGGTACCGGCGAGCAGGCCGTGAGCAGCGCCAGCGCCGAACTGGAGACCAGCGGCCGCGTGTGGCGACGTGAAGACTCGCGGAGTTTCCTGTGAGCGCATCCATGAGCACCGACGCCCGCATGCAGGGCCACGAGCAGATCGAGGCCGCACTGGTGCGCATGCGCCAGCTCGGCGAGAGTCCGCGCTCGGTCTGGGAAGCCATCGGCAACTACGGCGAGACCAGCACCCGCCTTCGCTTCAAGAACCAAGTCGGTCCAGACGGCAAGCCCTGGATGAAAAGCGCCCGGGCCCGGCGCAGCGGCGGGCAGACGCTCGTGCTCTCCAGCCGCCTGTTGCGCAGCATCGGCCACACCTCGAACGCCAGCGGCGCCGAGTGGGGCACGAACGTGGTCTACGCGGGTATCCACAACTACGGCGGCAAGATCGACCGCCTGGCCTACTCCGGCTGGACCCGGCTGCGCACCGACTCGCGCGGCCGTCTGCTGCGCCAGTCCGCGATCCGTGAGGGCGGCAGCGAGCGCCTGGCGGTGTTCGCCAAGGCAACGCACAAGCGCGCCGTGGAGCGCCGCTACACCGTGGGTGCCTACTCCGTTCAAATGCCGGCCCGACCGTTCCTGGGCGTCAACGACCAGGATGCGCGCGAGATCCAGCAGCTCAGCCTGGACGCCGTCGCACAGGCTGCCAGCGGCCGAGGGGGCGCCTGATGCTCGCCGCCGCCGGCACCGCCCTCATCGACGCGCTCAAGGCCCACCGCGACGTGGCGCCGCGCCTGCGCGCTGTGGAGCGCCTGCCGCAGCTCGACATGGACAAGCTGCTCCAGCGCTATGTCAAAGACGCGCCCGCCTTCTATCTGCTGCCTGGTGCGCTTCGGGTGGTGGACGCATCGGCCTCCCTGGCCGTGATGGGCTTCACCCTGGCCGGCGTGGTGCGCAACGTGGGTGGCCATGAGCGCGCCTTCAAGGGCGATGGCATCGATCTCGGCGCCGATGCGCTCCTGGTGCTGGCCACCCGTGCGCTTCATGGCCAGACGATCGGCAACTGCGTGTGGAACCTGGTGCGCGCCGAGATGGAGGATGACCCGCTGTTCGATGACACGGGCATCGCCGCCATCACCATGACCTTCGAGAGCACGCACGTGGAGCTGACGGCCGACTGGGCGCTGCCCGAGCTGGACAGCTTCACGCGCTTCCACGGCGATATCGACCTGGCTCCCCAAGCTGGCGATCTGGAATACCAGAGCTGGCTCGCCACACCCCCCACCTATCCCACCAGCCGGCCCGACGCCGAGCTGGACGTTTCACTCCAAGGAGCCTGACGATGTCCGATCGCGTTTTTCTCAAGCCCGCACCCGGCAAGGTGGTGCGCAAGCCGGTTGGCGGCCACCTCTCTAACGAGGGCGAGTGGGTCAACCAGGAGAGCTACTGGCTGCGCCGCATCAGCGACGGCGACGTGGTCGAGGTCACCACCGCCCCGGCCGAGGAAGCGGAGGCAGCAGCTGCAGCCGCAATCAAGCCGACCGGCTCCAAGGCCCGTTGATCACCCGTTGACACACCTTTCAAGCACCAGGAGCTGACATGCCCGACAACGTCACTTTCAACACGATCCCGATCGACATCCGCACGCCCGGCCAGTACGTCGAGGTGGACAACAGCAAGGCGCTCAAGGGCCTGCCCAACATGAACCGGCGCATCCTGTTCATTGGCAACAAGCTGCCCGCAGGCACCGCTGCCGCCGCCACGCTGCAGCGCATCAACGCAGCAGGTGAGGCTGCTGGTCTGTTCGGCCGTGGCTCCGTGCTGCACGAAATGCTGGTGGCCGCGCGCGCTGCCAACAAGGAAACCGACATGTGGGCGATCGGCCTGGCCGACGATGCCGGTGGCGTCTCCGCCACGCAGACCATCACGATAACCGGCCCGGCCACGGCCGCCGGCACTGTGAGCCTGTACGTCAACGGCCAGCTGCTCAATGTCGGCGTTGCGGCCAACGACACGGCCACCACCATCGCCACGGCCGTGGCCGCCAAGATCAACGCCTACCTGGACGGCCCGTTCACCGCCGCCTCGGCCGTGGGCGTGGTCACCGTGACGCACCGCCACAAGGGCGCCTTCACCACCGACGCCGACGTGCGCGTGAACTACCAGGCCGACGAGAAGCTGCCTGCAGGCGTGGCTATCGTCATTGCGGCAGGCGTTGCCGGCACCGGCAACCCGGACGTGGCCACCGCCCTGGCTGCGATCAGTGAGGAAGCGTTTTACACAGTGGTGGTGCCCTATGCGGACGCCACCAACATCGCCAAGTTGGAGACCGAGTTCAACAATCGCTGGGGCGGTATGGACATGCGTACCGGTCACCTTTTCGTGGGCAAGGCTGGTACCCACGGTGATCTGACCGCCTTCGGCAGCGCACGCAACAGCCCGCACAGTTCGGTCTTCGGCGTGAAGAAGCCACCGCAGGGCTCGTACAACTGGGCTGCGAGCATGGCGGCCGTGGTCGAGTTCAGCGGGTCGATCGACCCGGCGCGCCCGTTCCAGACGCTCGTGGTGCCTGGCCTCATGGCGCCAGCTCGCGCTGACCGCTTCACCCGCCAGGAGCGCGACCTGCTGCTGCGCGATGGCATCAGCACCTTCACCGTGGACCAGGGCGGCAACGTGCTCATTGAGCGCGTGGTCACCACCTACCAGGTCAACGGTTTCGGCATCGAAGACGTGAGCTACCTGGACCTGGAGTCGAAGTGGACGGCCGACTACATGCGCTTTGCCTTCCGCGCGCGCATCGGCCTGCGCTTCCCCCGCTACAAGCTGGCCGACGATGGCACGAGCTTCGCACCTGGTCAGCCCGTGGCCACGCCGCGAATGATCCGTGGCGAGCTGCTCGATGTGGCTCGACAGCTCGAACTGGTCGGGATCCTGGAAGGCTTCGAGCAGTTCAAGGAGCAACTGATCGTGGTGCGCAGCGCGAGCGATGTGAACCGCGTGAACGCCATCCTCCCGGCCAACCTGGTCAACCAGTTCCGCGTGTTCGCGGCCAGCGTCCAGTTCATTCTGTGACCGCCCACAATTTTTAGGAGTACTCCCCCATGAGCCAAGTCACCGGCCGTGTCTTCATCGCGCTCAACGGTCTGCGCATCCGCTCCAAGGAGGGCGCCATGCTGAACATCGGCGGCGTCAACCGGGAAGCTGCTGTCAGCGACGCCGGCGTCGACGGCTTCAGCGAGAGCGTGGCCGTGCCGCGCGTCGAGTGCAAGGTCAGCCACACGGCCGACATGCAGCTCAAGACGTTCCAGGACTTCAAGGACGGCACCGTGGTCTTCGAGACCGACACCGGCAAGGTGTTCACGTTGACCGGCGCCTGGTGCTCGCAGGCGCCAACCATGACCAAGGGTGAGGTCGACCTGGTGTTTGAAGCCGTGGAGTGCCTGGAGGGCTGAGGCCTCTCCGCACCGCGCCAGAGCCACCTTCAACGGTGGCTTTCCTGTCTGTTGAACCCGCCATCACTCTCTCTTTTCTGGAGCACCCATGAGCAATACCGTGATCAAGCCGCTGCCGTTCCCCTGGAAGGTCGGCGGCAAGGATGTGACCGAGATCGAGGTCCGTCCGCCCCTGGTGGAAGACCTGATCGAAGCCGAGAAAGAAGCCCACCCGGGTGCCAGCCCCACAGCGTTCGGCGTGGCGCTGGCCTGCCGCCAGCTTGTGCGTGCGGGTGATTTCACCGGCCCATTTGTGACCGGCCACTTCAAGGGCATGAAGCCGAAGAACTGGTACGTGATCCGTGAAGCCTGCGATGAGGCCGACCGCCTGGGGGAAGCCGAGCAGCTCGACCCGACGCAGTCGAGCTGAGAGCCACCATCGCCCTGATCGCGCGCAACACCGGCTGGAGCCGCGCAGAGATTCTCCAGCTGCCGTTCGCTGAGTTCAAGGGCTACGCCGATCTCTTCATCAACGCTCTGAAGCCCACCAGCTCATGAACACCGTTTACCGCTTCGGCGTGCTCTTCACCGGAGACGCCAAGGGCCTGGCCAAGGCGGCCAAGGAAGCCCAGGCCGCGACGAAGGCGGTGGGCGAGCGGGGCATGGCCGAATACAAGCGCATGGCCAAAGCGCGGGAGACGCTGGGCGTGCGCTCTGAGCGCGAGATCCAGCGGGAAATCCAGCGCACCGAGGCTTCGTACAACCGCCTGGCACGCAGCGCCACCCTCTCATGGAACGAGCAGCGTATGGCCGCGCGCAAGATGCGTGAGGAAGTGACCCGCCTTTCCAATGAGATGGGGCGCCTGACAACCCGTCAGAAGGTGGCCTACGCCGCGCGCGGCGCTTTGGCGGTGGGTGCCGGTGTCGGCGTGGCCACTGCGATGGTGGCGCCGCGCGTGCAGCGCACTCTGGACTACGACCGGCGCCTGGCGAACATGGCCAACACGGCCTACGCCGATCGGGATCTGGAAGGTCGGCGCTCAGGCATGCGAGAGCTGGACCGCATGCTGATCGACGCGGTGCGCTACGGTGGCGGCACACGTGACGGCGCGGGCGCAACGGCCGACACCCTGCTGGGTGCTGGCATCTTCAAGCCAGGTGAAGTGGCCACCATCTTGCGCGAGGCCGTGAAGGCCGGCACTGCAGCAGGGTCGGACTCGGCGCTGTTCGCCCAGATGGCGATCGCAGGCAAACAGACGATGGGCATCAGCCCTGACCGCATGGGTGCCATGTTCGGCATGGGCACCTATGCCGGCCAGCAGGGTGGTTTCGAGATCCGTGACATGGCCAGGTGGTTGCCGCAGCAGATGGCGGCCGCCAAAGCGGTGGGAATGTACGGTGAGGGTGGCTTCGCCAAACTCGCCGCGCTCAACCAGGCTGCGGCGGTCACCGCTGGCACACGCGATGAGGCAGGTAACAACGTCGTGAACCTGCTGGCCAAGCTCAGCTCGACGGAGATGGCCAAGAACTTTCGCGACCAGGGCGTCGATCTGCCGCGCCAGCTTGCCGAGGGCCGCATGAAGGGCCAGGACGCGGTGGACGTGCTGGGCAACCTGTTGGTGCAGCAGTTGTCCAAGGACAAGAACTACCAGTCCGTCCAGAAGCAACTCGCCGGAGCCAAGGGCGACGAAGAGCGCAGCCGCGCCCTGGAGGCGGTCGGCGGCATCGCGCAGGGCACGATGATCGGCAAGGTGCTGCAGGACCGCCAGGCCATGATGGCCCTGTACGGCTACGTGCAAAACCGCGACCGTGTCAGCGCCATCGCCAGCGGCGCAATGGGCAACACCGACGCTGCCAGCCGCAACTTCGACCTGATCAGTTCAACCTCCAGCTACAAGGTCGAGCAGGCCAAGAACGAGGCGGAGATCGCCCAGACCGATGCGATCGGCCGCCTGACCCCAGCGATCGGCGCGCTGGCCGACAAGACGGGCGCTCTGGTGCGTGAATACCCCTTGTTGAGCGCGGCCATCGGCGGCGCGACCGTGGCACTGACCGCGCTCGCAGGCAGTGCGGCCGCTGCAGCGCTCATGAACGGCGGCAAGCTCGGCGGCATGAGCCTGGGCGGTGTCGGAGGTCGAGTCGCCGGAATGGCGGGACGGGCGGGCGCGGTGGGCCTGGCAGGCGCCGCTGGCTATGGCGTGGGGAGCCTGCTTTACAACGGCCTGCTGGCGGACAACGCCGCCGGCAACCTGATCGGGCGCGGTACCGCGAAAGTAGCGTCGTTCTTTGGCAGCAAAGATGCAGAGGCCGCGCTGCGCGCTGAATCGTTGAGCCAACGCATGGGCACTGTCACCGGTGGCGGTGCGAGCAGCGCCATGCCGCGCCTGCAGCAGGATCTGCAGGGCGCGATCGACCTGCGCATCCAGCTCGCGCCAGGTCTCTCGGTCGACGCCCAGACGCAGACGAACAACCCGCGCATCCCGTTCCGCACGGACGTTGGTCGCACCAACCTCGGGGCGGGCTACTGACATGACCTGGCGCGAACAGCTCAAGACCGGCGCCAGCTTCCGTGGCGTGCCCTTCGCCACGGTGGACGCCGAGGCGCGGGTGGGGCGCCGTTCGGTACCGCACGAGTATCCGCAGCGTGATCTGCCCTACGTTGAAGATCTCGGTCGGCGTGCGCGCGTGTTCGTCGTCGAGGCCTATGTGATCGGCGATGACTACATGGCGCGCCGTGATGCGCTCATGGAGGCCATTGAGCAGCTTGGCGCGGGCGAGCTGGTGCACCCGCGCTGGGGCACCCTGCAGGTGGCGGTGCAGGACTATGTGAGCGTGAAGGAAACCGCCCGCGAGGGTGGCGTGGCACGCTTCTCGATCAGCTTCATCGAGTCGGGTCAGAACACCTTCCCGAAAACCACCCAGGACACCGTAGCCGAGGTGGATGCGGCAAGCAACACGGTGGAGGACGCGGCTGCGGCTGACTTCGCCAGCGGCCTGGACGTGGAAGGCCTCAACGCCATCGCCGAGCAGTCTTTGAAGGCCGTTCAACGCGACATGGATGAGCTGCTGGCCACCGCGCGCCGGGTCACCGACGTGAGCGCCGCAGTGGCGCTGGTGGGAAGCGTAGGCGGCATCTCTTCGGACCTCAATGCCTTGTTGCGCTCGCCGCTCACGATGGTGGCCAACGTCCGGGGCGTTTACAGCCAGCTCATTCAGGCCGTGCTGCGGCCTCTTGGCGCCTTCGCCGATTTCGGCGGGGTGTTCCAGCGCAACGCGCGGCCGAGCGCCTCGCTCGTGGCCGCAGCCCGACCGGGATCGACTCGCGCCAGGCTTCTGGCCAACGAATCGGCGCGGGCGGATCTGCAGCGACGCCTGGCTCTGACCAACCAGGCTCGCGCCCTGGCGGTAGCGCTGCAGGCCAACGAATCCGGAATCGGCACTGTCGCCCGCGCGCTGGAGCAGCGCAACCGTCTGCTGGAGCAACTCGACATCGAGCTGGAGGAAAACGACCCACCGGCCGAAGTGGCTGCGGGTCTGGTGCGCCTGCGCGCCGCAGTCACCCGTGACGTGGCGGAGCGCGCCGAGCTGCTGCGCCGAGCCTCAACGTTCACGCCTGCGACTGTGCTCCCCGCCCTGGTGATTGCCCACCAGGTGTACCAAGATGCCGGCCGTACCGATGAGCTGGTGCTGCGCAACGGCATCCGCCACCCGGGCTTCGTGCCGGCGGTCGCCCTGGAGGTGTTGCAGTGAGCGGCCTCAACACCTGTGAGTTGCTGGTCGACGGCCGGATCTACGGCGGGTGGCTGGAGATCTCGGTGGAGCGGTCCATCGAGCAGATCGCGGGCAGCTTCGAGCTTCAGCTCACCGCGCGCTGGCCAGGCGCGGACGTGGCACAGGGCCTGCGCGAGGGCCTGCCCTGCGAGGTGCGGCTGGGCGGAGAGACCGTGCTCACCGGCTACGTGGACAGCTACGAGCCCGACCTCACCAGCGCGAGCACCGGGATCCGTGTGAGCGGTCGTTGCAGGACCGGTGACCTGGTGGACTGCGCCGCGATCTACAAAACCGGCGCCTGGCGTGGTGTGAAGCTCGACCGCATCGTGCGGGACATCGTCGCGCCGTTTGGATTGAAGGTTGAGGTCGCCCCTGGTGTGGACATGGGGGAGACGTTCAAGCGGTTCGCGCTGGAGGACGGCGAGCGGGCATTCGACGCCATTGATCGTGCATGCCGCCTGCGCGCCATCCTGTGCACCAGCACGCCGGCCGGCAACGTGCTGTTGACGCTTGCCAGCGACGAGAGCACCGGTGTGAGCTTGCGCGAGGGGGTGAACATCAAGCGCATCCAGGCAGTGCATTCCTGGAAGGAGCGCCATTCGCTGGTGATCCTCAAGGCGCAGACGCCTGGCGATGACGACGAATCAGGCGCGGCAGCAGCACAGCTCAAGGTGACCGCGAAGGATGCGGAGATCAACCGGTACCGGCCGCTGGTGGTGATGGCCGAACACCACACGAGCAGCGGCAGCCTGGCCGATCGCGCCGCTTGGGAGGTGAAGGTGCGCATGGGTCGCGGCAAGCGAGGCCGCCTCACGGTGGTGGGCTGGCGCACTGGCAAGGACGGCATGGAAGGCCCGCTGTGGAAGCCGAACACGCTGGTGCGGGTGGACAGCGGCCGCATGAACCTGGACGACGACATGCTCATCGTTGCCTGCAGCTACCAGCTCAGCGGGTCCGGCCTGGCCACTGAGCTGACATTCGTGCGCCGAGAGGCCTTCGAGCTAGTCGAAGGGGCAAGCCGGCCGCGCCTGGGCAAGCGTCTGTCAGACCGCACGAACCGGGACAAGACGAAGCGTGGCGATGGATTCACTTCGAGCTGGGACTTGACGCCACCCGAGGAGGCGAACCGGTGAGCGGCCTGCAACGCATTGCGAACCGTGTGCGCCTGGCCATCGCCCGTGCGGTGCTCGGCGCGGTCAATGACGCCGCCAAGCTGCAGGCTGTGCAAGTGACGCTCGGCGCCGACGTGGTGCGCGACGACGCCGAGCACTTCCAGCACTACGGATTTACCAGCGTGCCGTTGCCTGGCGCGGAGGGCATCGGCTTGGCTGTGGGCGGGAGCACCGACCACCTGGTGGTGATCAACATCGACGATCGGCGGTTTCGCCTCAAGGCCCTGCCGGCCGGCGAGGTGGCGCTCTATGACGACCTCGGCCACAAGGTGCATCTCACCCGCAACGGCATCGTGATCGACGGCGCCGGGCAACTCGTGAGCTTCGTGAACCTGGAGAGGTTGCGCGTGGAGGCGGACATTGACTGCACCGGCGAGATCAAGGACCGGTGCGACGGCGCAGGCACCACGTTGAGCGCTCTTCAAAACGCCAACAACGTCCACCGCCACCCGGAGACCGGTGCCACGACGTTGGTTTCGGACACGCCGGTCTGACGGGCGTTGTAAAGCCGTTTAACAGACATTCCCCGCGCTCACAAACACACTCACGCAATGGACCTCGCCCTCACCTACAGCCCTCAGCTCGACGCCTTCGATCTCGCGATCGACCCAGCGACGGCCGACTTCCTGCGCGAGGACTCGCTGGCCACGGCGATGGTGCTCTCACTCATGTGCGATCGCACCGCGCAGCCTGGCGAGGTGGCACCTGGTGCCGATCGTCGTGGCTGGTGGCCCGACGCCTTTGCTGAGGACGGTGATCGTTTTGGCAGCCGCCTGTGGCTGTTGGAGCGGGAGAAGCAGACCGAGCAGACGCTCCAGCGCGCTCGCGCCTACGTCCGTGAGGCTTTGGCGTGGGTGGTCGAGGACGGTTTCGCCACCGGCATCGAGCTGACGGTGTTCGCGCCTCAGCGCGGCTGGCTGGTGGCGCAGGTGGTGCTGACGCTTGATGGTGGTTCGCGCCGCTACCGCTTCGAGTGGAACGACACCACCCAGGTGTGGCGCCTGGCCGGGGAGCTGAACTGATGCCCTTCGAGCGCCCGACCCTTCCCCAACTCATCGATCAAGGTGCCAGCGAGATCGAGAGCCGCCTGCCTGGCGTGCTGGCGCGTGTGCGCCGCAGCCTGGTGGGTGTCATCAATCGCGTGGTGGCCGGCGGCCTTTCGGCGCTCTACAAGTATGTGGAGTTCCTCAACCGCCAAGTGTGGCCCGACCAGGCAGAGGCGGAGTTCCTGGTTGAGCATGGCAACCGATGGGGCGTGTTTCGCGTTCCGGCAGCTCCGGCGACCGGCATCGTCTCGTTCACCGGTACAGACGGCACCATCATCCCGGCCACCACCGTGGTGCAGCGCGCCGATGGCACGAGGTACCTGACGGACGCCATCGCCACCATTGCGGCTGGTGCTGCGCTGGTGCCGGTCACTGCAGAAGTCGCTGGCCAAGCGGGAAACTCCGCGCTGGCCACAGCCGTTTCGCTGGTGAGCCCGATCGCGGGTGTGAACAGCGCGGCCGCAGCATCCACCGCTCTCGCGGGCGGCGCCGACATCGAAGATGTGGAGCCGTGGCGCGCACGCATCCTCGCGCGCATTCGACAGGCTCCACAGGGTGGATCAATCGACGACTACATTGCCTGGGCGCTGAAGGTACCAGGCGTGACGCGTGCCTGGGTGTATCCAGGCGAGCTGGGCGCCGGCACAGTGACGATCCGCTTTACACGCGACGATGACGCCAGCCCAATCCCTGACGCTGGCGAGGTGGCCACTGTTCAGGACTACATCGACCTGCTGCGCCCTGTGACCGCAGATGTGCTCGTGGTCGCCCCCATAGCCCTGCCGCTGAACTTCACCATCCAGCTCACGCCCAACACGCCACCTGTGAAGGCGGCCGTTGAGGCGGAGCTGGCCGATCTGATCCGCCGGGAGGGGGAGCCTGGGGGCACCTTGCTGCTGAGCCACCTGCGCGAGGCCATCAGCATTGCGGCGGGTGAGACCAACCACGTGCTCACGGTGCCGAACGCAGACGTTGCGCACACCGTCGCTCAGATTCCCACGATGGGGGTCATCACATGGGCATGAACGTGCAGGCCTGGCTCGCATCGTTGCAGGCGTTGCTGCCACCTGGGCGCGCGTTCACGCGCGAGCCAGAGGCGAACTTCACCAAGTTGCTGGAGGCTATGGCGGCGATGTTCTCGTCCGCCGAGTCGCTTGCTGTGGAGCTGCGCAACCAGTCCGCGGATCCCCTGAGCGCCACGGACATGCTGCCCGACTGGGAGCGTCTCCTCGGGCTGCCCGATGATTGTCTGGTGGACGTGGCGCTATCTCTCTCCGACCGCCAGCGCATTGCAGGCCAGCGCCTCGTCGAACTCGGTGGCCAGTCCCGTGCGCACTTCATCGACCTCGCTGCACGCCTCGGTGAACCCGGCTGCACCATCAGCGAGTTCCGTCCGTTCAACTGCAACGATGACTGCAACGACGCACTCAATGGCGCTGACGACCGCTTCACCTGGCGCGTCAACATCCCGCACCCTGCGGCCGACGTGCGTTTGATGACGTGCAGCGATGACTGCACCAGCGCTCTTCAGGAGTTCACGCCATCGCTGATCGAATGCCCGATCTCGGAGCGTCGGCCAGCTCACACCACCGTCATCTTCTCCTACGCGGAATAAAGGGCTTCACTCATGGATCGCATCTCAACCGCAACCAAGGCCGTCGACCTCTATGGGGCCGGAAAACACGGCTTCAAAGACGGCGACCTCGCCAACAGCATTCTCCCCACAGACCTCAACGCAGCGTGGTTCAACATGGTGCAGGAGGAGCTGCTACGGGTCATTGAAGGATCTGGCCAGGTCGCCGCTGCGGGCACTCTCGATCAGGTCACCAAGGCCATCAAGCGGTTCGCTGGTGCCAACCTCAAAACAGTGACAGCTGGCGCTTCAGCACTCACCGTGGACGACGCGGGAACTGTGCTGGTCGATGCCACTGGCGGGAACGTGACGCTGACGCTGCCCGCCGCCAGCGTGGTGGCGGGGCTGGGCATTGGGTTCTCGTTCTATCGCACCGACTCAACCGGAAACGTTGTCACGGTGAACCGCGCTGGCGCTGACACGATCGACGGGACAAACTCATTCACGATCCCGGGCCAGTTCGCCTACAGAACGATCAAGGGCAACGGCAATTCAGCTTGGGCAACGACCTCGGTGGCTGCATCTGCATCGAGTTCGAAACTCCAGTCCATCGCAGCAGCTGTAGCGGCCAATGCGATGACCGTAACCCTCAACCCAACATCGCTGGATTTTAGGTCTTCAGCCTTGTCGGTTGGCGTGCCCAATACCCGAACGTCGGCAGCGGCGCTGACAGTCGTTGTTCCAGCTGGCGCTACCCTCGGCACGCTGGCTGCCCAGGTAAGCCGCATCATGGTTCTGGCAATTGACAACGCCGGCGCGATGGAGCTGGCGGTGGTGAACTTGGCCGGCAATGTGGATCTGTCCGAGACCGGCCTGATCAGCACAACCGCATTGAGCGCTGCTTCCGATTCACCTGATGTCGTGTACTCCACCAACGCAAGGGCGAACGTGCCCTATCGAGTGGTGGGCTGCATCGAGTCTACGCAAGCGGTAGCAGGCAATTGGGCGACGGCACCAAGCGCTCTTCAGGGCCTTGGTGGGCTGGCATTTGCGGCCCTTCAATCTCTGGCCATCGGTCAACAGTGGGTGGATCGCACCGGCGTTCGCAGTGTCAACACCACTTACTACAACACCGGTACCCGGCCGAGGGGGATCTGCTACTCGGCCTCAAACGGATCGAGCGCAGTCTTTTCATTGGTTGTCAATGGAGTCACGGTTACGCAGTTCGGAATGGGCCCAGGCGCTTCCGTGAACACGCTGTCTGGCGTGGTCCCTCCTGGGCATTCGTATTCCATCGGTGTGAGTGCAGGTGCTCCCACCACCCCCATCTGGTCCGAACTCGGGTGAACACATGAACTACTTTAAAGACCTTTCAAACCGAGTTCACGTTTTGGATGAGCTCGCCTTTTCCCATTTGCTGCCAGCGGGCTGCGTGGCGATCACCGCCGAGGAAGCGCACGCAATCACGAACCCAGCGCCAACCTTGGAAGAAGCACGAGACGCGCGCTGGCAGCTGATCAAGGCGGAGCGAGATTCGCGCACCCTCAGTGGCGGCTACAGGGTGGGTGCGCACTGGTATCACAGCGACACCTTCAGTCGCACCCAGCAGATGGGTCTCGTGATGCTCGGTGCATCGCTTCCCAGTGGCGTCGAGTGGAAAACGATGGGTGGCGCCAAGGTGGTGATGACAACGGCGCTGGCGCAGCAGATCTTCGCTGCAGCGGCCGCTTCAGACATCGCTGTTTTTGCTGCGGCTGAGACACACCGGGCTGCAATGATGGCCTCCGCCAGCCCTGCCACTTACGACTATTCCGGTGGCTGGCCGCCGGTGTTTGGAGAGTGACCCCATGACGATGCAGATCGCCTTCATCTACGGCAACTCGCTCAGCTCCAAGCTGACCAAGTTCTTCACCGGCTCAACCTGTTACCACGTGGCCTTTACCGACGGCACACGCATGTGGGACATGCACCTGATCCGTCGTCGCCGCCTCTGGCCGCATTACCCTGAATCGCGGGTGATCCTGGTGCCCACGCCGGTACCTGTCACCGCCGAGTATCTGGAGCACCAGCTCGACACAGACGAGGCGCGCTACGGCGTCATGGACTACCTGTTCTTCGGGTTTCGCTGGGCATACCACCTGGTGGGCAAGAGCACACGCAATGCCGGCGGAGTGATCTGCTCGGAGATGGTGGCCGATGACCTGCGCCGAAATGGCTGGCCGGTCGAGTTTGCCGAGGTGCCTTCGCCGGCCGATCTGGAGGGCCGTGTGCTGGGGTTGGTGGACGCCATCACCTCGCCGGCCTTGGTTGAAGCGCTGCAGATGAAGAAGGCCTAGAAAAAGACAGGGCGACTGCCTCGGTGCGCTAACACCGCGACAGCCGCCTCCGCCGTGATTGCGCACGGCATCGACCTAAGACCCTGCCACCTGTACAGGCCGGGCGATTATGGAACATGCCGCATGAGTGAAAGAAAGAGCCCACTTGCCTGGCTGGGCGGAAAAAGCCGGCTCGCTGATCGCATCGTCGATCTGATGCCCGACCACACGACCTACTGCGAGGTTTTCGCAGGCGCCGCGTGGGTGCTCTTTAAGAAGCCGGAGAGCAAGGTTGAGATCATCAACGACATCAACCGCGACCTGATCACGCTCTACAGGTGCGTCCAGCACCACCTGCCCGAGCTGGTGCAGCAGTTCCGCTGGATGCTGGTAGCGCGTGCGGAGTTCGACCGCTTCTTGCGCACACCAGCCGACACGCTCACCGACATCCAGCGCTCGGCCAGGTTCTTCTACCTGGCCAAGACGGCGTTTGGTGCCAAGGTGAGCAAGCCGACCTTCGGCATCGCGGCCACCGCGCCGCCCCGGTTGAACCTCCTGCGGATCGAGGAGGACTTGAGCGAGGCGCATCTGCGGCTCGCCCGGGTCTTCGTCGAGTGCAAGCCGTTCGATCAGGTGATCGCCCGATTCGACAAGCCGCGCACCCTTTTCTACATCGACCCCCCATATTGGGGCGGGGAGAAGGACTACGGCGCCGGCATCTTCGGCCGCGACGACTTCCAGCGCCTGGCGACTCAGTTGGAGGGGATCAAGGGGCAGTTCATCCTGAGCATCAACGACGTGCCGGCGATCCGGGAGACCTTCGCGAACTTCCACCAAGCCAAGGTGAGCACGCGGTACAGCATCAGCGCCAAGGAGAACCAAGAGGTGGGCGAGCTGCTGATCACGAATTTCCGGGCCTAGAACGCTCTGGGAGGTGTTGCCGGTGCCCGGGCCTTGGCTCGATGTCGATCGCGGCGTGTGGGCCGATCTGGAGGGCGACCTTGGGAGAGCCTCAGGGCGTGTTTGAGGCGCCAGGCGCGGCCGGCTCAGCATAGAACGCCGTCCAGAACCACGTCTGGCTCTTGCCATGACGCTGACTCTGGAGGCGATACCGGATGCGCACCATGCCCCGTTCGCCGGTATCGACCTCAGCCTCCAGCTCAGGCGGCCGACCTGCAGCTGGAGCGGGTAGGCTACGGGATCCGGCGGCTATGGCTGCGCCAGGAACCAGGGCGAGAATGCCGTTGTTTTCGGTGGTCATTGAAGGACGTTAAAAGGGGCGTTTTGGGGCATCGAAGGCCGTGTGATGATCCTGTGGACAACCTTTCCCGGCTTCAGTAAAGGTCTTCCTCCAGTATCGTGGCCCCCGTGCTCCACGATCGCGTCCGTTTACAACAAGCTCGTGATCTACGCCACCGGCAAGGTGACAGGCCGCATCCGCTACGGCAAGGTGGTGATCGAAGAAGGTGGCCAGCTGTCGGGCGACATCGAATGCTCGGTGAGCGCAGGCAACAAGGTCACCAGCAAACACGCGATGGCATTGGCGGCCTGACAGGTGCCGCAGCACGGCGGTGGGACTGAGTGTCTTGCCGCGTGCGCGCAACCCAGGCGCAGCGGTATGCTCCCTGGGCAGCCGTGCCGAGATTTCGGGCTCCATCGGAGCCCGATTTCCGTTGTGTGCGGCCCGAAACACCCATCACCGACACCCCCACCACCGTGCCCGTCCTGAATGTCTGCGACCTGTGTTTCGGCTGGCCCGGCATTCCGCTGTTCAGCGACTTGAATCTGCAACTCCCCGGTGGCGTCTCGGTGGTGCATGGCGACGAGAGTTGTGGCAAGACGACCCTCTTGCGGCTGCTGGCGGGTGAGCTGCACGCCGAACACGGCACC
>Ga0115550_1000350_pt1 | contig 39260 bp, 38 predicted proteins | sample COGITO_mtgs_1005_FD_87177 | JGI IMG/M metagenome (GOLD analysis project Ga0115550, IMG submission 87177) | Pelagic marine microbial communities from North Sea - COGITO_mtgs_100511 | ecosystem: Environmental > Aquatic > Marine > Epipelagic | place: Germany:Helgoland, sampling site Kabeltonne...
ATGAATAGGACAGGCTGGCTCTGACATCTTGTCCCAGACGCCAAGCGCAGACAGCATTTTCATTCCGGCATGATGTATTGTTGTTGTTCGCTTATCGCGCCGCACTGCTTCTTTTTTTTGGGCAAGCCAGCTATAGGAATAGCCGCTATGGGAGAGCATCAATGCAAGACATTTTGCCGTCAGCCCGCCGCCGATAAGAATAAGTTCCTCTGGTTTCTTCGTCATGCTGACACCCTGTGCATTTTAAGAAGTTGGCCTGTGTATTTTAAGAAGTTGGTTAGCAAACTCATCAAGCCTCTGGCTATCATCAATCAGATAGCTATGACAGCCTGCTTTGTTGCCTGCTTCAACATCGGACGGTCTGTCGCCAATGACAAGGGAGCGCGTACAATCAATATGCCATTTTTTGGCGAGCTGAAAAATCATGCCTGCTGCAGGCTTCCGGCAGTCGCATGGACCGCGCAGCGCAGCTATTATCGCTTTTGGATGATGCGGGCAAAAGGCGATATCAGTGATGGCAGCGCCGGCTTGTGCAGCATCACTACAGAGTTTGTTATTGAAAACATGCATGTCGGCTTCGCTAAACAGTTCGCGGCCAATCCCGCCTTGATTCGTAATGATGAAAAGCAATAGACCGGCATCTGCAAAACATTTTAATCCTTCGAGAGCGCCTGCTTTCCAGCTAAAATCCTGTAGCTTATAGGTATAGCCCTCATCATGCGTCAATGTATTGTCGCGGTCTAGAAACACAGCAGGTCTGGGAGCTAAAGGAGAATCAGTTATCATTTTTAAGTCTGGCACTCCTCTTAAGAATAGGCTGTTATCTTTTGTCGTTAGGCAGACAAGAAGTTGCCCCGCTTTCATGGTTGGGATAAACTGCCGCCATATTGCCCCATTTGTGAGCGTTAATACGGTCTTATGATTAATCCGGAATTCGAAATTTTCAAAGATAATATGTTCGTGCAGGCCCGTACGCTGATTGCTGATCTTGCGGCTGCGCCTGATATGGAGCTATTTGATCTGACAGTTGGTGAGCCTCAGATGCCGCCACCTGATTGGCTATCGGACGTACTTGCAGACAAAAGCCACCGGTGGCAGGCCTATCCAAAGGCGGTTGCGAGCCAGCAATTTCTTGATGATGTCCATGTCTATCTGGCAAGCCGGTTTACCAGTATTGCTGATAAATTTACACTATCGGACCATATTGTTCCTGTCCCCGGCACGCGCGAGCCTTTGCACCTTCTTGGGCATTGCGTGCGAGGGGCAAAACCGTCAGCAGCAGCGCTGGTCACAAACCCGTTCTATCATGCATGGCGGGCAGGGGCTCTTGCGAGTGGGGGCGAGATTCTGTTTCTGAATGCCGGTGCTGAAACAGGCTTTCTGCCTGATCTTGGCGCGCTTGATGAAGCGGTGCTGAAACGCACTACGATTATGTATTTATGTTCACCATCAAATCCACATGGTGTAATCGCGACATATGAGTATCTAGCAGAGGCTATTTTACTGGCTCGTCGCTATGACTTTCTGCTTGTTATGGATGAATGCTATAGTGATATCTGGCGTAATAATAAGCCTGTCAGCGCGCTTGAAGTAGCAGCGCAACTGCCCCATCAGGGTGATATATTCTCCCATCTAATTATTGTTAATTCGCTGTCTAAACGCTCTAATGCGGCAGGGGTCAGAGCCGGCTTCCTCTGCGGCGATAAACGTGTCATTTCGGCCTATAAAGTGCTGGTTGCAAATGGCGGGGCTTTGGTGCCAACACCGCTGCTTGAGGCAGCTGGTGCGCTTTATCGTGATCAAGAGCATAACAAGATTATCTGCGCCCATTATGAGACCTCATTTGTGCTTGCTGATAAAGCCTTGTCATGCGGCATTCCAGATGGCGGGTTTTTCTTATGGCTTGAAACACCGGCCTCCTATCATGCAGATGATAAGCAGTATGTCAGGGACCTTTATGCACAGGCTGGTATTAAGGCTGTTCCCGGCTCGCTTATGGGGGTTACAGTAGGCGGGGTAAATCCTGCTGCTGGCTATGTCCGCTTTGCTCTGGTTCACGAACATGCGATAATTGAAAGGGCGATGACTAGACTTGCCCGACATAGAAGTGAGCCGTATGCCGTCTCTTGATGAAAAACAGCCCTTAATGTCTGCGAGCATGGTTGCATTTTTAATGCGCCGGCTGGCTGAACTTGCTGGATTTATTGTCCTGAGCTGTGGCAGTGTTTTCGGCATCATTCTGTTTACGGCTAACCAGGATGATCCCTCCGTTAATACAGCCTCTGGTGAGGCGGTTAGTAACTGGCTTGGTCAGACTGGCGCTCATATCGCCTCTCTTTCATTTCAGGCCTTTGGGCTGTCGGCTATTTTGCTGTCTGTTGCCTTATTTATCTGGGGCTGCCGTATGATGGTCTCTAAACGGTTATCGCGCTGGCGCTGGCGGCTTGTTCTTTTGCCGGTATCAGTATTACTGTTAAGTGGCGCTACTCAGGGTATCTCGGCGCTTAGTGATTTCTTGGATAATAGTGGCTCTGGCGGGATTCTGCTGTTTGATGCTCTGGTATCATTGCTTGGTAGGCTCGGCATTCCTGATGTTATAGACCATCAGATTATCGCAACAGCTATCTTCATGCTTGCCGGACTAGCTTTGTATATCTGGGCATCGGGAATATCTTTTCGTCAGAGTGGGCGGGTTGGCAATCTCTTAGCAAAAGCTGCGGCCTTACCTGTTGGACGGGCTTTTTCTGCTGCTACAAAGACTCTGTTTGGCGGTATCGGAGCTCTTTTGCGCTCCCGCGCTGCTCGGTCTGATGATGTGTCAGGCGTGCCTGCGCCGGTAAAAAAGCCACGTAGAGCAAGAGGCAGCAAAGAACGCAAGGAGCCAAAACTACTTGTTGATGACGGGTCTCAGCACGCTGCAGAGGCGCATGACAATAATCTGTCAGCCCCAACGGCGCGCCGCGCGTCTGCTAAGCGTCAGGAGGCATTTGATTTTGAGACAGGCGGGTTTAAGTTGCCGCCGGCAAAATTACTGACTGCGCCGTCAAAAACAAAAACCCAATCAGCTGAAACTGTTGATAGTGAAAATGCTATGGCCTTGCGTCAGGTTCTCGAAGATTTCCGCATTCAAGGTGAACTTGAAGAGGTAAAATCAGGACCAGTGGTCACCCGCTACGGTCTGAATCCAGCACCCGGCACCCGATCGCAACGGGTGATTGCTCTTGCTGATGATATTGCCCGCTCAATGTCTGCGCTTGCTGTTCGTGTTGCTGTTGTTCCGGGGCAGAATGTCATCGGTATTGAATTGCCGAATGAACATCGTGATATCGTTCTGCTGCGACATATTTTTGATCATCCGGACTGGGCTGAAAGCAAAGCCCTGCTGCCGCTTGCTCTTGGAAAAGATATTGCTGGCGCGCCGGTTATTGCGGATTTGGCCCGTATGCCGCACCTGCTTGTTGCAGGAACTACGGGGTCAGGAAAATCTGTTGGCATCAACGGAATGATTCTCTCGCTGTTATATCGGTATAGTCCTGAAGAATGCCGGCTTATCATGATTGATCCTAAGATGCTGGAGCTATCTGTTTATGATGGTATTCCCCATCTTCTCTCGCCGGTTGTCACCGACCCGTCAAAAGCTGTGATGGCATTGAAATGGGCTGTGCGTGAAATGGAAAATCGCTATCGTAATATGGCGAAAATGAATGTGCGGAATATCGCAGGCTATAATGAGCGCCTTGCTGAAGCCCGGGCAAAGGGTGAGGTATTAACGCGCCGTGTTCAAACAGGATTTGATACAGAAACTGGCAAGCCTATTTTTGAAGAAGAGGTGTTGGACTTAGCGCCGCTCCCCTTTATTGTCGTGCTTATTGATGAAGTAGCAGATTTGATGCTTGTGGCAGGCAAGGAAATTGAATCAGCGGTGCAGCGTCTTGCTCAGATGGCACGAGCCGCAGGCATTCATGTCATTATGGCAACTCAGCGCCCCTCTGTTGATGTGATTACAGGCACAATTAAAGCTAACTTCCCGACCCGTATTTCGTTTCAGGTCACTTCAAAAATTGATAGCCGGACAATTCTTGGCGAGCAGGGGGCTGAACAATTGCTGGGGCGCGGTGATATGCTGTTTATGGAAGGCGGCGGACGGATTGTCAGGGTTCATGGACCGTTTGTTGATGATCATGAAGTAGAAGCTGTTGCTAATTTTCTGCGCCAGCAAGGTGAGCCTGACTATAATGATCATGTCACCGAAGAGACAGATGATGATGCAGGCTCTCCGGGGTCTTCTGATATGGGCGGCGCAATGCCAACGGGGAATTCGCTTTATGATCAGGCTGTCGCGCTGGTCATAAGAGAGCAGAAAGCCTCAACAAGCTTTGTGCAGAGACATCTGAAAATTGGCTATAACAGGGCTGCTACCTTGATTGAAGAAATGGAAGCAGCCGGCATTATCAGTGGGGCAAATCATGTCGGAAAACGTGATGTTTTGGTGCAGAATGATGCGTAAATTTACGCTCTATTTCAGCGCAATCTTCATGCTGTTCTGTTCTATAGCATCTGCCCAGAGCACAAGAACAGTCGAGGAAAGCCAGCTCATTAGTAAAGCAGAGGCCGCTTTTTCGAGCCTTTCATCGCTGCGTGCTGAGTTCATTCAAATTTCTGCTGATGGCGCGATAAGCCAAGGAATGATTTATCTGCGCCGCCCCTACCAATTACGGCTTGATTATATCAATCCAGACAGCCTGAGCCTCATTACGAGTAAGCGGGTCATCTATATTGATGATAAGATTGGCAAGCAGGTTGATGTCTATCCGCTTTCTGAAACACCATTTGCGCCAATATTACGCGATGAGGTGCGTTTTACCGGGCCGGAATTTACGACCAAAGCGCGCCTTGAAAGTGGTGTTATTTCGATTGAAATGAGCCGTGATACAGGTGAGGGAGCTGGCAGGCTAACGCTTGAGTTTAACGCTGATACTAGCCGGTTAATGCGCTGGATTATCATCGATGCGATAGGCGTGAAAACCACGGTGTCTCTGCAAAATCCAGTCTATGATGTTGGCCTTGAAAATAAGTTGTTTGGGGTGCCCTCTTATGAGCCTTAAAGCAATAACTAGTCTGGTATAATGACTAGTTTGTCATAAGGTCTGTAAGACAGGTGCGTGCAGGCGCATCCGGCGGTTTCTTTCAAGAAACGGTGGTTTTCCCGAAATCTCTATTCTGAGGCGTATCTACCCCAGAGCTACAACCCTCGCTTGATAATCAGCCATCATAGCCTCTTGCCTGACACCATAATCATGCAACAACACCCAGCTAAAAATGCCAGTATCATGACTATCACTAAAGATAAGGCGCACCGCATAGGAGCCGACTGGTTCAATACCCAGAATTTGCACATCGCCCTTGTTCAAAGGGGTCTTTTTCTGGTCAGAGCCATGACCTTGAACTTCTGCAGAGGGTGATTCTACGCGCAAAAGCTCAGCAGAAAGTGTGAAATTATCGCCATTTTCAAAACGAATACTTAAATATTTTTTATCCGCACTACAGCGCAGTTCGCTTGGCCAGAGCGGATCAGAAGACGCGTTCATTATGCATGCCTTATAAAAGTTTCACTAAAAACAACGACGAATCATGATATTAAGCACCGCTTTTATATCTAAATATCGACTTCATCTAGCGGCGTCATCCTGCATAATCACAAGCTGTTATGCAAGCACACAGTAAAAAATCAACTTCATTAATTATTAATCAAGCATTGGTTAATCCTTTGCTGATAAACAAGTCAGTGTTGCATCTCATCCAAGCAAGATAAGTGTTCATAAGATGCAGATATTGGACGCTGATAATTATCAGCAAGGGCAATAAAACTGAAAAAATGCGGCGTTTCTAAAGTTTGAGCATCTAAGCAAGGTTTTTAAATATGCAGAACTGGTCTTTCGATCTTTGCACGTTTTTTTGCCTCTCTGTAATTAAGAGTAACCTAATATGAATAAAGTTCAGAGACCCTCGGCCGTCTTCTTTTCGGATGAGCGGCCTTCGCGAAAATCTCTTTTATCATCTGCAAGCTGCATCACTGGCGGCAACCAGTTGCTATGGACAATGTCGGCACTGATGCTTTCAGCCTGCGGCGGCGGCGGCGGCTCATCGCCGAGCTCGTCTGATACAACGATACCAGCTGTGAACAGAAACTCTTTACGGCCTGGTAGTAGCGCTACCGATTTTACCATCCAAGTAGGCCAGGCACCTCGCCGGCATATAACATCTCTTAATGACCAAACAACTGATGCCCAGACGGCCCAAGACCACGCAACTGGCAGCCAAACCACAGATAGCCAAGATTCTAGTGAGCAGAGACAAGTAGAAGGCCAAAACGTTAATAATAATGGAGACACGCCCTCTGCGCCAACAGGGCCCAATACAGATACCCCGCAAACGCCTGATACAGATAGTGCAGGCGGCGGCACTGCGCCTTCTGCGCGTAAGCGCTATCTAGCCTCGCTATTTCGGGCGCTCTGTTATAAGCCAGACATGATAACTAATCTGGTATAATTAGCCGGGCATAAGGGCTGTAAGACAGGCGCGTGCCTGCGCGTTAATCGGCTGAGGCGCACGGCTTTTCTTGTCGACATTTACATGAATAAAATGGCCTGCGGCTGCTGCACTATCCTCACCCTGACGGAACAGGCCTATCTCATATCGAACAGATGATGTGCCAAGATGAGCGACGCGGTATCCGGCATCAATCTTGTCAGGATAGGCAAGCTCGGCAAAATAATGACAGCCCGTTTCTATAATCAGGAATACCTGTTCCCCATCGCGGAAATCCAGTATGCCCTGTTCCAGAAGAAAGCTATTAATCACAGTATCAAATATCCGGTAATGCACCGTATTATTCAGATGCCCGTAAATATCATTATCATCCCACCGCGTTCCTATCTCTGCAAAGCGTTGATAATCGAAGCGTGAAGGTGGAGGTGTGCGTGGCATATTTTTATAACCCTGTTGAACCAAGATATTCTGTCTATAGCATCAGTTAAGTCTGATTTCAAAAGCAAGGGCAATCGAAACGCTTTTGATAAAAGTGATTCTGCGGCAGGTATTTGCTAATGTGATCGAAGTTAGCGACGTTAACGCTATGAAGATCTAATGCATGCCCTTCTATAGAAGAGCCCCGAGCGCCAAAAATAATGCTAAAATTAAGTCATAGTCATCATCTTTCCTATCCGGCGCTAAAGGCAGCGCTTATGCTGAAGAGTATTGTCTTTTTTGGCGTATTCGTGCTTTTTGCGGCAGATACGTCCGCCTGTTGCTATGATAGTGGCCAAGATAGATCAGTATCTATTTCCGTGTCTGTCTCATCAGATGTGGCTGACGATGCTACCCCAGATATATCCGATGAAAGTGAGAGCGCTACTGTATCAGTCGACATGCAAAATGATCGCGATGTCAGTCAAGATGCTTCTGTTTCAGGTGGGTCTGATATCGTTAATGATGGGGCAAGTAGCCCGGCTGTCTGGGCACAGCGTTCCAAGCGCCGGAATAGGCTGGTCAGAAAATGGCGATCAGAATTTGCGCGTATGGACGTATTTGACGTTCCCTCCAACCAGCCTCTTGATGTTGATGATATCAAGTTTCAACTCGAAAGAATTCAGGCCGACCTGCCAGAAAGCATGAGGAATGAGATTGCTGTTCTCGGCAGTGACTTAATCTTGCTTGAGGAATGGATGAATGACGCATTAGACCGCCGCATCCCGCAAAAGCCGATAACAAGAAAAAGGCAATTTGCGCTATTTCGGCCGTCAAATTTGGATGCAGAAGGTATTCTTAACAAACTTGCCATGCTAGAATCAAAGCGTGAGATGTTAGTTTATGGCAATAATGCTCTCCAAGCGATGGGACTCTTTGCGAAGTAAAGTGCGCTAGGGCCACACTCCCATCACAGCGTGGTTTGGGCGATTGTGGAGATACCTAAAATTCAATGAAAATTACAACGTGGAATATTAATTCAGTTCGCCTTCGCCTGCCTATGGTTCTTGAGGTATTGAAGACGCTTCAGACAGATGTGCTGTGTCTACAGGAAACAAAAACGCAAGATGAGTTTTTCCCGCATGAAGCATTGGCAGATGCTGGATGGGGACATATCGCATTTCGGGGCGAGAAATCCTATAATGGGGTTGCGATTATCTCTCGGCTCCCCATTGAAACGCAGTACCATAAATTATGGGCAGGTAAAGATGACTGTCGGCATATTTGTGCGCGGATTAATGGTGTTGATATCCATGATTTTTATATACCAGCTGGCGGCGATATAGCTGATAGGAATGAAAATCCGAAATTTGGTCACAAAATAGATTTTGTTGATGAAATGCGAGACTGGTTTGCTGCCAATCCGCCGCGCTCATCTGTTTTGGTGGGTGATTTGAATATTGCGCCTCTTGCCGAAGATGTGTGGTCAACACGCCAGCTTCGTAAAGTTGTAAGCCACACTGATATTGAGCGTGAAAAGCTAACCTCTGCTATTCATGATGGTGGCTGGGTTGATGCTGTGCGTAATTTTTATGGCCCTGACGAGGTTCTTTATAGCTGGTGGTCGTATCGGGCACGCGACTGGCAGGCCTCAAATAGAGGGCGGCGGCTTGACCATATCTGGGTGAGTGCGGACTTAAAAGATAAAGTGCGGCATGTTGATATTATGGCAGAAGCCCGCGGGTTTGAAAAACCATCCGATCATGTGCCTATGACAATTGAACTGGCTGACTAGCAGGCTTTCCTGTATAGACCATAGGCTCACCATTTAGGTTGTGGATGTAATATAATGAGTGCTGGATTTAGCCGCCCGCTGCCCTTTATCAAAATGCATGGGCTGGGAAATGATTTTATCATTCTGGATGCCCGCGATGGAAAGCATCTGCCGGACACTGATGGCATGCGCCTTCTTGCGAATCGGCATACCGGCATTGGCTGTGACCAGATAATGATTCTACAGACCTCAGCAACGGGAGCCGATGTGCGGCTGGATATGCTGAATGCAGATGGGTCTGTTGCGGGCGCTTGCGGTAATGGCACGCGCTGCGTTGCAGATATCATCATGCATGAAATGCATAAATCAGACATTACGATTGAGACAATTTCGGGCACCTTATCTGCATGGCATCACAGAAGAGAGGGCGATGTACCGCTGATTTCTGTTGATATGGGAATGGTACGAACGGGCTGGCGTGATATTCCGCTTGCCGAAGCTGCAAATACCGCTGAGCTCGAACTTGGTCCTGTTGCACCTGATAAGGCTACCTGCCAGTCGGTTGGCAATCCTCATGCTGTGATGTTTGTTGACGATGTTGCGGCGATTGACCTGTTGGATATTGGCCCGCAATTAGAACATCACCCGCTCTTTCCTGACAGAGCCAATATTGAAATTGTTACAGTGTTAAGCCAGAACAAGCTTCGAATGCGGGTTTGGGAACGCGGTGCTGGCATTACGATGGCTTGTGGGTCTGGTGCGTGTGCCGCAGCGGTGGCGGCTATCCGGCGCGGCCTTACAGCATCAGAAGATGTCGAAGTAGTGCTGGATGGTGGCTCACTTTTTATTACGTGGCAGGCAGGTGAGGGGCGAAATGGCCATGTCATTATGACAGGACCAACCACTCATGTTGCTGCCGGCATTATTGACCCGACGCTTTTCGGCCCTGATTTCAGCATTGACGGTGACGGTTAATGTCGACAAATCGTCCAACAATCAAGACATTCGGGTGTCGTCTGAATATCTGGGAATCTGAAGTTATGCGCAAGCAGGCCGAGGCAGCAGGCTTGAATGATGTTGTGATTATCAATACCTGTGCTGTTACGAGTGAGGCTGAAAAACAGGCGCGTCAGGCGATTCGCAAACTGCGCCGTGAACGCCCCGATACTCAGATTGTTGTGACCGGCTGTGCCGCCCAGATTGACCCCGATAGCTGGGCTGATATGGCAGAAACAGATTATGTTGTCGGTAATGCTGATAAGCTAACAGCCGCGCCGTGGCAGCAACTGGCTGAAAAATCGCTGCCGCCCATGCAACTATCCGATATTATGGATCGCCGCGATATACCGCATCATATGTTTGACAGCTTTGATGATCATACCCGGGCATTTTTGCAAATTCAGCAAGGATGCGATCATCGTTGTACATTCTGTATTATTCCGTTTGGTCGCGGCCCCTCTCGCTCGGTGCCGGTTCAAACAGTGATTGAAAGTGCCCGCGCTCTGATTGCGGCGGGCAGTGTTGAGATTGTGCTGACAGGTGTTGATATCACCAGCTGGGGAGATGATCTGCCTGGCAGGCCTAAGCTGGGAACGCTCGTGCGTCAGCTGCTTGACGGCGTGCCAGAACTTGCCCGTTTGCGGCTTTCATCCATTGACCCTGCTGAGCTGGATGCCCCGCTTATGGAGTGCCTTGAAAAAGAGGCGCGCCTGATGCCGCATTTGCATTTATCTATTCAGCATGGTGATGATATCATTTTAAAACGGATGAAGCGGCGCCATTTGCGGCGTGATATTCTGCGCTTTGTTGCCGAGGCCCGGCGGCGGCGGCCTGATGTTGTATTTGGCGCTGATTTTATTGCAGGCTTTCCAACCGAATCAGATGCAGCGCATCAGGCAAGCTTGTCATTAATCAGAGAGGCGGGCCTTACGCATCTGCATGTATTCGGCTATTCAGCGCGTGAAGGCACACCAGCAGCCCAGATGCCGCAACTTGAAAAAGCTGTTATTAAAACCCGCGTAGCTGAGGTCCGGGCACTTGGCGACCAACAGCGTGATGCGCACCTGAAAACTCGGTCTGGCGGGGTTGATATGATGCTCGTTGAACGCGGGAAAACAGGTTATCTAAGTGGCTTTGAAAAAGCAGCATTACCGCCCGAACTAGCTGTAGAAGCAGGTACATTATTGCCTGTTGAATTACAGGGTGCAGACCAAGGTGTAATGCAGGTTGTCCCGCTTATTTCTGATCCCGAAAACCGGAGTCTCTCATGAAGTGGCTATCCAGATTAACAGCAGGACTTAAATCATCCTCATCTAAGTTAACATCAGGGCTTTCTGCTCTTTTCGGGAAAGAAAAAATTGATGCAAGCTCGATAGAAGATATCGAAGATGCGTTGATTTCTGCTGATCTAGGGATGCCAGCGACGCTTGCGATTATTGAGGCTATCAAAGCGCATCGCTGGGATGGACCTGTGAGCGAAGACGGCCTGCGGTCTGTTTTGGCAGAACAATTAACCACTATTCTAACGCCCGTTGAAGCGCCTCTTACTATAAATACGGCGCATCAGCCGCATGTTATTCTGCTTGTCGGGGTAAATGGGTCTGGCAAGACAACGACGGCTGGTAAGCTTGCCGCTAAATTTCAGCGTGATGGGCAGTCTGTGATGCTGGCAGCAGCAGATACATTCAGGGCAGCAGCGATTGAACAGCTGGCCGGATGGGGCGCGCGCACGGACACGCCTGTCATCTCAGGTGAACGGGGCGGGGATGCGGCAGCTCTGGCGTTTCAGGCAATAGAAAAAGCGCGAAGCCAGAATAGTGATGTGCTGATAATTGATACAGCAGGGCGACTACAGAACCGCGTAGAATTGATGGATGAGCTATCGAAAATTATACGGGTTATTAAAAAACAAATGCCGGATGCCCCCCATGATACGGTAATCGTTCTTGATGGTACTGTGGGACAGAATGCGCTTGCACAAGTCAAAGCCTTTGAAGCGCATGCCGGGTTAACGGGGATGATTATTACCAAGCTTGACGGGACAGCCAAGGGCGGCGTGCTGGTTGCGCTTGCGCGTGAATTCAGCCTGCCGGTGCATCTAATTGGTGTTGGTGAGACAGCTGAGGATCTTGATGTGTTCCGCGCGCGTGAATTTGTATCAGCGCTGGTTGGCGGTGAGCCGCAGGAACAAGAATAGCTGTGTGGGCGGCTAAACTTTACCCGTCAGCCAGTAGCCGGCCATTCCGATATATTCATGTAACGCTGTACGGATTAACCCAAATCCTCGTGAGGGATTAAACCGAAATTCTTCTGTTGAGGGGCGGGTCTGATAATCTACCGGATAGAGAATAAGTTCGGTCCAGCCTGCTTTGGCAAAGCTGGCAGCAGCACGCCGCATATGTGATGCTGATGTTACGAGCACCCAACGCTGGCCAGGTAAGGGCTGCGCTTCTTCAAACATTAGTGAGCTATTCTGTGCAGTATTTCGTGACGCCTCTTCAAACTGAAAGCGCCTGATATCTTTGCCAAGCTCGCCAAGAAGAGCGCGGATTGATTGAGCTTCACTCCATCCTTTATGCTGGAGAGCACCCGATAAGCCGCTAAACCAGACCTCGGCATCTGGGTATCTATCTGCAAGCGCAAGGGCTGTGATAAACCGCTCAGCTGACCCGCTAACTTGACCTTGCCCGCGTTCTTGTGGGAGCAGCCCTGATTTTGTATGACCGCCTAAGATGATAATGCCATCTACTGGGCCTAGCTGTGCAGATGATATCTGCGGGGCATGATTTTCAAGGGGCCGCAGAAAGGCCGCGCCTATCGGTGTGATGCTATATAAAACAGGCAGCAAAATAGAAGCGCAAAACAAAAAGGTAGCGGTCTGGCGCTGCCTGAAAAGATGCAAGATAAAGGCAGCGCTACCAAGATAGAGGCTATGTAGAATAGGTTCGTTAAGCAGGCCTACAATTTTTGTCAGGATAAAGAACATAACCACCCTTTATTATCATTCTTAACGGCCGCGAGACGCTTGCTGATAGTCATACGCTACTTTTGCTGCCAAATACAAAAAGAGAATGGCCGGCATAAAAGGCCTTAACCTCTTAAACCAGCCTGCCCGAGAGCTACGCCCTACCTTGACATTGCTGTGATATCTCCTTAAAGAATTGACCTCATCTCTGGCATCTTTGAACGCCAGACCTTAGCGGGTCCCATCTGTCCTTGAAGTTTTCGAGCACAGATGCCGTTTTGCTATGGGCATTTTTGCGGTGATGTGACGATGAGAAAGCTGGTCAGATGTTTGACAGTTTAAAAGATAGGTTGCAGTCGGTCTTCTCCGGCCTTGGTAAGCGTGGTGCGCTTTCTGAGGGCGATGTTGATGCCGCTTTGCGTGAGGTTCGCCTCGCCCTTCTTGAAGCTGATGTCGCCCTGCCAGTTGTCCGCCAGTTTATGGAACGCATTCGTGAGAAAGCTGTTGGTGCGGCTGTCCTGAAAGCTGTTCGTCCTGACCAGCAGGTTATTAAACTTGTTCATGACGGGTTGGTTGATGTGCTTGGCGGCGATGCCGCACCGCTGCGCATTGATGTAACGCCGCCAGCTGTGATTCTGATGGCAGGTCTTCAAGGGTCTGGTAAAACAACCACAGCTGGTAAGCTGGCCTTGCGATTACAAACCCGGCAGAAAAAGAAAGTTATGCTCGCCAGCCTCGATTTGGTTCGGCCGGCCGCGCGTGAACAGCTGCGTGCCCTTGGTGAGCAGATAGAGGCAGGCATCCTGCCCGAATCGGATAATGAAACAGCTGTTCAGCTTGCAAAGCGCGCCCTTCAAGCTGCTAGCTTGCAGGCTTATGATGTGCTTATCCTTGATACAGCAGGGCGTCTGTCAGTTGATGATGCCCTAATGGGTGAGCTTGCCGAAATAAAGTCGCTTACAAATCCTGATGAAGTGCTTCTGGTGGCAGATAGCCTAACCGGTCAGGATGCCGTCACAACTGCAAAGGCTTTCCATGATGCTGTTGGTGTTACTGGAATTGTCTTAACGCGGCTGGATGGTGATGCGCGCGGTGGCGCGGCACTATCAATGTCACAGGTCACTGGCTGTCCTATCAAGCTTGTTGGTACTGGTGAAAAACTGGAAGCGCTGGAAGAATTTGATCCGGCGCGGATGGCAGGCCGCATCCTTGATATGGGTGATGTGGTTGCGCTGGTTGAAAAAGCTGCCGAAGCCATTGAAGAAGAAGAAGCAATGCGCATGGCGCAACGCATGGCGGCAGGTAAGTTTGACATGAACGACTTCCTGTCTCAATTACGCCAGCTTCAAAAAATGGGTGGTCTTGGTGGTCTTCTGGGTATGTTGCCAGGCATTGGCAAGATGAAAAAGCAGATTGCTGCTGCTGGTATTGATGATTCGATGATGAAACGCCAAGAAGCCATAATTCTGTCCATGTCGAAAAAAGAACGGGTTCAGGTTGGGTTGTTAAACGCCTCGCGCCGAAAGCGGATTGCTGCAGGTTCAGGCACCAGCGTTCAGGATGTAAACCGGGTGGTCAAACAATATCAAGACATGGCCAAAATGATGAAAAAAATGGGTGGCAAGGCAGGAGCCGCTGGCCTGAAAGCTCTGATGGGTGGCGGTATGCCAGGCAATATGGGCGGTATGGGCGGTAATGCGCCGTCTGCGGCTGATATGGCAAAATTAAGCCAGAAAATGGGCGGAGGCTCTATGCCCGGCCTGCCAGGTTTAGGCAGCAAATCTCCTTTTAGTGGCGGGTTGCCGGGCCTTGGTGGATTTGGTGGCAAAAAGAAGAAATAAACAGAGTTTTATAAGAATTTCGGGGCCGGAAAACAGGGTCTTCAGTCAGTCCCGAAACAAATGATAATGCAGTATAATGACCTAACCTTAGTAATTAGATGACGTAAAAAAGGACAAGAGAATGGCTTTAAAAATCAGACTGTCACGTGGCGGATCCAAAAAGAGACCGTTTTACAGAATTGTTGTTGCCGAAGCAGCATCTCCGCGCGATGGGCGTTATGTAGAGCGTCTTGGGCATTATAACCCAATGACAGCCAAAGATAATGAACAGCGCCTTGTGGTAAATGGTGAGCGGGTCGCTTACTGGCTTGGTCTTGGCGCACAGCCAACTGAGCGTGTTCAGAAACTTCTAGCAAGTCTAGAGCTTATGGCGCCTGTGAAGCTTCGCGAACAGCCAAAGAAATCTGCTGTTGGCAAAAAGCGTGCTGAGCGTGAAGAAGAAGCTGCCGCCGCTGAAGCTGCTGCTAAAGAAGCCGCCGCTGCTGAAGCCGCCGCCGCTGCTGAAGCTGAAGCTGCTGCTAAAGCAGCTCCTGCTGAAGAGGCTCCTGCTGAAGAAGCTGTTGCCGAACAGGCTCCTGCTGAAGAAGCTGCCGCTGAGGCGCCTGCTGAAGACGAAAAGCCTGCTGAATAAGCAAAATGGAAAGCCGTTAGCAGATGACAGACAGCCAGGCACATATGATAACGATTGGCGCCATTGCGTCAGCTCATGGTGTGCGCGGCCAGTTCAAGGTCAAAAGCTTTACGGCATCTCCTGATGCCCTCACAGATTATGGCCCGCTTCAGCTTGCTGATGGCAGGCAATTATCGCTAAAAATTGTGGGGCATGCCAAAGGGCTTCTTATCTGTCAGGCAGGTGAAGTCGGTGATAGGACAGCAGCAGAAGAGCTGAGAGGGCGTGAGTTACAAATTGCCCGATCAGCGCTTCCGGAAACAGATGACAGCGAGCTCTATCATACAGACTTGATAGGGTGCGCTGTGGTTGATGAAGAAAATCTGCGGCGTGGCACATTAGTGGGGCTGTTTGATTTTGGTGCTGGCGAAGTTGCTGATATTCAGATTGAGGGCAAAAAACAGAATGAGATGTTGCCGTTTGTTGCACCTTTTCTGATGGATGTTAATCTGGAAGCGCGCTCAATTCAGATGCAGTTTGCAGCGCTAGAAGGAGATGATGAGGCAGAAGAGGACGGGGCGGCATGAGCTATATTGCGCCATCTGATTCCGCACCAGCGTTTCAGGCCTCTGTTATCAGCCTGTTTCCAGATATGTTTCCAGGGCCGCTTGGTCACTCGCTTGCCGGGCGGGCATTGCAGGATAATATCTGGTCACTTGATGTGATAACGCCGCGTTCATTTGCTGTTGGCAAACATAATGATGTCGATGACCCACCATTTGGTGGTGGCCACGGCATGGTGATGCGCCCAGATGTGATGTCAGCAGCGCTTAATAGTCTTGAAGAGGCACCAGGGCCGCGGATTTATCTGAGCCCACGGGGCAAAAAGCTGACCCAGTCCATGGTCAGAGACTTTAGCCAAGAGCCGGGGCTTGTCATGGTTTGTGGTCGTTATGAGGGGCTTGATCAGCGGGCGATTGATAAGCATAACCTGCTCGAAGTTTCGGTTGGTGATTATATTCTTTCTGGCGGTGAGCTTGCCGCGCTTGTTTTGCTAGACAGTATTGTACGGCTTCTACCCGGAGTGATGGGCAAGGAAATTGGCCATTATGATGAAAGTTTTGAGAACGGATTGCTGGAATATCCTCATTACACCCAGCCCCGTTATTTCGATGGCATAGAGCCTCCTGACGTTTTGCTGTCAGGTCATCATGCCAATATTAAGGCTTGGCGTATGGCCCAGTCTGAGGCCATTACACGAGCGCGGCGCCCTGATTTATGGGCCCGTTACACAGATAATAATAAGGCTGCAGATACACAAGATGATGTGGTCTCAGACGCAAGCGGACAGAAAGACCAGAGTACGGGAAAAAAACTGTCCTGAGGCCCGCCTGAAAAGCACAGCAGAGTGGATGATAAAGATTGACAATTTGATGCGAATACTGTTTTAGTGTCGCACGCATTATGGAGACGATGATGAATATCCTTGATCAGATCGGTAAGAAACAAATGGACGCCTCTCTTGCAGAGCGCGCGATCCCTGAATTTGGCCCAGGCGACACACTGAAAATCAGTGCAAAAGTCGTTGAAGGTACGCGCGAGCGTATTCAGGCATTCGAAGGTGTATGCATCAGCCGCAAGAGTGGCGGAATCAATTCATCTTTCACCGTACGTAAAATTTCATATGGTGAAGGTGTTGAGCGTGTATTCCCGCTTTATTCGCCTCGGATCCAGTCAATCGAAGTTATCCGTCGCGGTGCAGTTCGCCGTGCAAAGCTTTACTATTTGCGCGGTCGCACAGGTAAAGCAGCTCGTATCGCCGAAAAGACGGTTCGCACGTCTGCTTCCTGATTGCTTCCGGGCCGCTTCTGCTAAATAATAAGTGCAGGATCAATTCTGGTAGAAAACAGGGGGGCAGTGATGTCGGCACCGAGAACACTTTTTGACAAAATTTGGGCATCGCACGTGGTGGATGAATCCTCCGATGGCATGTGCCTTATCTATATCGACAGACATCTTGTCCATGAAGTGACAAGTCCGCAGGCTTTTGAAGGATTGCGTAACACCGGCCGTCCGGTGCATTCGCCTGCGCGAACGCTTGCTGTTGCTGATCACAATGTGCCAACAACCGATAGGTCTGTTGGTATTGCTGATGACGAATCGCGCATTCAGGTCGAAACCCTCGATGCGAATGCAGCAGAATTCGAAATCCCTTATTTTGGTATGAATGATGTGCGCCAAGGTATTGTGCATGTGATTGGGCCCGAACAGGGATTTACCCAGCCGGGTATGACAATTGTGTGCGGTGATTCACATACAGCAACACATGGCGCGTTTGGTGCGCTTGCTTTTGGGATTGGCACATCTGAAGTTGAGCATGTTCTGGCAACACAGACATTAATCCAAAAACCAGCAAAAAATATGCGAATCACTGTTGATGGCACCGTCTCAGAGCATGTGACAGCAAAGGATATCATCCTTGCTATCATTGGTGAGATTGGGACTGCTGGCGGCACAGGTCATGTTATCGAATTTGCTGGTGATGCCATTGCAGCACTGTCTATGGAAGGCCGGATGACGGTCTGTAACATGGCAATCGAAGCTGGTGCACGTGCTGGCATGATTGCACCTGATGAAAAGACATTTGCCTACCTTGAAGGCCGCCCGATGGCGCCGACAGGTGATAATTGGAACAAGGCTGTTGCTTGGTGGTCATCACTGCCATCTGATGCTGGTGCATCTTATGATAAAGAAGTGACGCTGAAAGCTGAAGATATTGTGCCAACAGTCACATGGGGTACGAGCCCAGAAGATGCTTTGCCGATTACATCAGCTGTGCCCTACCCAAATAAAGAACAGGATATGGCTATTCGTGACAAGCTGGAACGCGCCATTAATTATATGGGTCTAACAGCGGGTCAGAAACTGACGGATATCAAAATTGATACGGTCTTTATTGGGTCATGCACAAATAGCCGTATTGAAGATTTACGTGCAGCAGCGTCTCTGGCGGACGGTCATCAGGTTCAAGATTCTGTTCGGGCCCTTGTTGTACCGGGCTCGGGTCTGGTTAAAATTCAGGCTGAGGAAGAAGGCCTTGATAAAATTTTCATAGAAGCAGGTTTTGAATGGCGTGAGCCGGGCTGTTCTATGTGTCTTGCGATGAACGCTGACCGGCTTGAGCCAGGCGAGCGCTGCGCGTCAACATCCAACCGTAATTTTGAAGGCCGGCAAGGTCGTGGTGGTAGAACCCACCTGGTCAGCCCGCAAATGGCAGTTGCTGCTGCTATTCGGGGACATCTGTGTGATGTCCGTGACTTTGCGTCATAAGGGGAAATGAAATGCAGAAATTTGATAAACTGACAGGTGTCGCAGCACCTATGAATTTTCTGAATATCGATACTGACATGATTATCCCGAAGCAGTTCCTGAAAACAATTAAGCGGTCCGGTTTGGGCGCGAATCTGTTTCATGAAATGCGGTTTGAAGATGATGGCAGCGATAAACCAGATTTTGTGCTGAATAAAGAGCCATATAGAGGCAGTGAGATACTAGTAGCCGGCGATAATTTTGGTTGTGGTTCCAGCCGTGAGCATGCGCCGTGGGCCTTGCTTGATTTTGGTATCCGGTGCGTGATTTCAACCAGTTTTGCAGACATCTTTTTCAATAACTGTTTCAAGAATGGCATTCTGCCTATCACGGTAACAGCCGAGGAGCGTGATGCTCTTATGGCTGATGCGTCCGATACAGAAAATCCAGAGCTGACCATTAACCTTGCTGATCAGACTATTTCGCGGCCAAACGGGGTGAGCATCAGCTTTGATGTAGATCCGTTCCGCAAGCAATGTCTGCTAGATGGGCTTGATGATATTGGTCTGACACTGGAAAAGAAGCCAGCTATCGCAGATTATGAAGCAAAGCGCGCAAGCGATATGCCGTGGCTCTAGGCTAGGTACTTTTGCAGGCCTTTTCTGGCTGAGTTATTTCAAGAGGAGAAACGAAAATGGCGTCTAATCGCAAGGTTATGGTGTTGCCCGGTGATGGCATTGGTGTTGAGGTGATGGCTGCGAATATGAAAGTCATCGATTGGCTGGCAAAGCATAAATCGTTGGATTTCGATATGAGCGAAGGGCTTGTTGGTGGTACATCTTATGATGCGCATGGCACGCCTTTGACCGATGAAACGCTTGCTGATTCTGTTGCCAGTGACGCTATTCTTTTTGGCGCTGTTGGTGGCCCTCAATATGACGCGCTGGATTTCTCACTCAAGCCTGAACGCGGTCTTCTGACGTTACGTAAAGAAATGGACCTGTTTGCTAATCTACGCCCGGCAATTGTGTTTGACGCTCTTGTTGATTCCTCGACTTTGAAGCGCGAGGTTGTTGAAGGCCTGAATATTATGATCTTGCGCGAATTATGCGGTGGGTCTTATTTCGCCGAGCCACGTGGTATTGATGACCAAGCCGATGGTACGCGCAAAGGCTATGATACCAATGCTTATTCAACACCGGAGATTGAGCGTATTGGCAGGGTTGCATTTGATCTAGCGCGCAAGCGTAATGGCAAAGTGACCTCTGTTGAGAAATCAAATGTGATGTATTCCGGCATTCTGTGGCGCGAGGTTATGACTGAGCTGCATCAAGCCGAAGGTAGCGATATTGAAATGGGCCATATGTATGCGGATAATTGCGCCATGCAACTGGTTCGTAATCCACGCCAGTTTGACGTGATTGTAACAGATAATCTGTTTGGTGATTTACTGTCTGATTGTGCAGCGATGCTGACAGGCTCTCTTGGTATGCTTCCGTCTGCCTCGCTTGGACTGCCGGATGCTGAAACAGGTCTGCCAAAGGCAATGTATGAACCAGTTCACGGCTCGGCACCTGATATTGCCGGTCAGGATCTTGCAAACCCATTAGCCCAATTCCTCAGCTTTGCTATGATGTTGCGTTATTCCTTTGGTCAGTCAGAAGAAGCAGATCTGGTCGAAGCAGCGGTCGCTGGCGCACTTGCATCAGGCAAACGCACCGGTGATATCATGGCGCCTGGCTGTGAGCAGGTTGGCACAGAAGGCATGGCTCAGGCAGTTTTGGCTGAAATGGACAAGCTGGCGCGCTAGTCAGCAGACAAGACATAATCCTCCGATATAGATCGGACCGGTATAGATCGGAAATGAAAGAGAATATTATGGGATATCGTGTAGTTGTTGCAGGCGCTACAGGCGCTGTTGGCCGCGAAATGCTGCAAACGCTGGCTGAAAGAAATTTTCCAGCTGATGAAGTGTTTGCGCTGGCATCCACTAATTCATCGGGCCGTGAAATTTCATATGGCGATGATAAGGTTTTAAAAGTTCAGTCTTTGGAGACCTTTGATTTTAGCAAAGCCGATATCGCACTATTCTCAGCCGGTGGGGCTATCTCTGAAGCCTATGCTCCCAAGGCGGGGGCAGCGGGATGTATTGTTATTGATAATTCATCAGCCTTCCGGATGGCAGATGATGTGCCATTGATTGTCCCTGAGGTAAATCCAGACGCGATCACAGGCTTTCGCACCGAACAGGGTGGCCGAAATATTATTGCGAATCCTAATTGTTCAACAGCCCAGCTTGTTGTTGCCCTGAAGCCGCTTCATGATGCGTTTAAGATTAAGCGCGTTGTGGTTGCAACCTATCAGGCAACATCAGGAGCAGGCCGTGCGGGTATGGATGAACTCTTCAACCAGACCAAAGGTATTTTTGTGAATGATGCTGTGCAGACGGAGCAGTTCACAAAGCAGATAGCCTTTAATGCTATTCCGCATATTGATGTTTTCATGGATGACGGCTCTACCAAAGAAGAATGGAAGATGACTGTTGAGACCAAGAAAATATTGGGCCCAGCGATTGAACTAATTGCGACATGCGTTCGCATTCCTGTTTTTGTTGGTCATTCAGAAGCTGTCTTTGTTGAAACAGAAAAGCCAATGGCTGAAAATAAAGCACGCGAATTAATGCGTAAAGCTGACGGGATTATTGTCATCGATCACCGTGCTGATGAGGGCTATGTGACGCCGGTTGAAGCAGCAGGCGAGGATGCTGTTTATATCAGCCGTGTGCGCACCGACCCTACAGTCCCGCATGGTCTTTCATTCTGGTGTGTGTCTGATAATCTGCGCAAAGGGGCGGCATTGAACTCAGTTCAAATTGCTGAACTTATTGCAGCACGCGGCCTCTCAGGCCGCTAGCCTGCGCCAGACCTGTTGCTGGGCGTTAGGATAAATCTACCGACATGGTCAGAGGTGAGGGCGCATTCGCCATCAATCTGGATGTCACCGAGCAGGCGGCCTTGGCCGCGCTGGCGATATCATCATCTGGATAGGATAAAAGATGCGCTATCATGAGGGCCGCTAATGTATCGCCGCTCCCCGATATACCACCAGTGGATGCTGATGCATGGATGATGTCCTGCGATGTGCGGGTTACCAGACAATCTGTCATAGTACCATTTGAATGCGGCACGCCGGTAACCAGTATTGCGCGGCACCGTGACAGCCGCGTCTCAGACAGCAACGCGCCAGCGCTTCTGAAGGCATCATCACAAGTCTCAATGAGGGTTCCGGTCAGATTTCTAAGCTCAAACAAATTTGGGGTAAGGTAATCTGCTAGCGGCAGGAGGTGCGTGTTAATCTCGTCCCGTATCGCGCTATCTACATAGAGCCGCCCGCTATCTCCGAGCACGGGATCGCACAAAAATTGACAGCTGGGGTGGGTATCACGGTAGCTGCGAATATGGCCAGCAACAATGCTAACCTGTTTGGCGGCGCCAAAATATCCGGTCTGGATAAGTTTAAGGTTATCAGCCTGTGGCAGGCTAAAAAAATCTGCTAATAATTCTGATAATGTGTTTGCTGGAGTGGTGTGGGCGCGCATGACGCCATGACCTGGATGGGCTGCCAGCCGCACAGTATCAAGCCGGGCTGCCTTTAGATCTCTTTGGGCATAAATAGGGCCAGCAGCATCATTGCCAACAGCGCCTGCCATAACACCTGACTGAATAGATAAAACATCAAGTTGTTCGGCGGGTGAGGAAGACGGCATATGAGAAGGACTCCAAAGGGTATTTCTTATTACTTAAGATGAAGGTTAAGCGCAAAATAGATGATGGTCAGGCCAAAACGAGACTAAATATGCGCATAATAGGCCAGAACAGCAACTGCTGGGCTGGGTGATGATATGGAGCCGGATGAAAAAGATCAGCCTCTTCATTGATTGACGCCTATCTTTCTATTAAGAGTAGGTAAGATTAAAAGCCTCCCTATTGGGGGTTCAAACATAAACCACTATTGTTTGACTAGAAACAGAAGAAAGTATCCGATGAGCTCGAGCCGTCCTCTTTCACCGCATTTGCAGGTCTATAAGCTGCCGCTTCCGGCGCTGATGTCAATTACGCACAGACTGACAGGTGTTATTCTATCAACAGGCACTGTGCTGATGGCAGGCTTTTTGATTGCGCTTGCGTCAGGCCCTGAAGCTTTTGCTATTGCGCAATTATGCGTATCGCATCCGCTCGGCCAGATTGCCTTATTCGGCTATTCGCTGGCGCTATTTTATCATGCCTGTAACGGCATCAGGCATTTATTCTGGGATGCTGTTATCGGCCTGTCAATTCCGGCTGTTTATAAATCCGGTCAGGTAGCGATTGTGATGGCATTATGCCTGACAGCAGCGCTCTGGTCTGTCATCTATTTTGTAGTCTAAGGGGAGTTTGTCATGAATAAGTCACGCTCAATGCAGACACCATTAGCAGCTGTTCGCGGATTGGGGTCTGCGAAGTCAGGCTTGCATCACTGGTGGAACCAGCGGATGACCGCGGTTGCGATGGTGCCGCTGGTAATCTGGATGGTAAGTTTATGTATTTTGATGACCGGCGCAAGTTATCAAGACGCTCTTGCTATTGCCAGCCATCCTGCGAATGCGACTGTGCTGATACTATTTGTAGCGGTGGGATTTTGGCATGCAATACTAGGTTTGCAGGTGATTCTGGAAGACTATGTGGCGGCCGAAGGTCTGCGTCTTGTCCTTATCGTAGTCATCCGCATGTTTGCGATTGCGCTGGCGGCTTTGTCAATTTTAAGTATTTTGCGTGTCGCACTGTAAAAAATCATTATCTGACCTAGATAAAACGCTAGGTATTTGAGCTATCGTTTAAGCATAGTTCTTAATCATTAAGTTAAAGTTATTTTAAGTCATTGGAGACCATGTCCATGAGCGCGTATGAAATCACAGATCATCATTATGATGTCGTTGTTGTTGGAGCGGGGGGAGCAGGATTGCGAGCCACACTTGGAATGGCAACATCCGGCCTTCGCACGGCATGTATCACCAAGGTATTCCCGACCCGTTCGCACACTGTTGCAGCACAAGGCGGTATTGGTGCGGCGCTGAATAATATGGGTGAAGGCGATAACTGGCGCTTCCATATGTATGACACTGTTAAAGGGTCAGACTGGCTGGGCGATCAGGATGCGATTGAATATATGTGCCGAAATGCTATTCCGTCGGTTGTTGAGCTGGAACATTTTGGTGTTCCGTTCTCACGCACAGATGAAGGAAATATCTATCAGCGCCCGTTTGGTGGCCACACTCTTGATTTTGGTAAATCAATGGCGCGGCGTGCTTGTGCTGCTGCTGACCGGACAGGCCATGCGATTTTGCATACGCTTTATCAGCAATGTCTGCGCCACAAGGCTGAATTTTTTGTCGAATATTACGCCATCGATCTGCTGATGGATGATAATGGTGCTTGTCAGGGCATCATTGCACTATCAATGGAAGATGGCTCTATTCACCGCTTCCTTGGTCAGCGCACAGTTCTGGCAACAGGCGGTTATGGCCGTGTCTATTTCTCATGCACATCAGCTCATACCTGCACAGGTGATGGTAATGCGATGGCGTTGCGCGCTGGTTTGCCGCTTCAGGATATGGAATTTGTTCAGTTCCACCCAACAGGGGTTTATGGCGCTGGCGTTCTGATTACAGAAGGCGCGCGCGGTGAAGGCGGGTATCTCACAAACTCAGAAGGCGAGCGGTTTATGGAGCGCTATGCGCCAACTGCCAAAGATCTTGCCAGCCGGGATGTTGTGAGCCGCGCTATGACGATGGAAATCAATGAAGGCAGGGGCGTTGGTCCGAAAAAAGACCATATCATGCTGCATCTGGAGCATATTGACCCCGAAACACTTCATACCCGCTTGCCGGGCATTACAGAAACAGCCCGTATTTTCTGCGGCGTCGACGTAACAAGAGAGCCTGTTCCGGTTCTGCCAACCGTACACTATAATATGGGCGGCATTCCAACCAATTATCATGGTGAGGTTCTCTCTCCAACAGCAGATGACCCAACGCGTGTTGCTCAGGGTCTGATGGCAATTGGTGAGGCAGCTTGTGTCTCTGTTCATGGCGCAAACCGTCTCGGAACGAACTCGCTTCTTGATATTGTTGTGTTTGGGCGGGCTGCGGCTCACCGTGCTGCTGAAGTTGTAACGCCGGGGGCAACTTTGCCGCCGCCATCAACAGAATCAACAGACCGTGCGCTAGCGCGTCTGGACAGAATGCGTCATGCAAAAGGCAAGACACAGGTCGGGGCCCTTCGCCTGGATATGCAGCGTGCCATGCAGCAATATGCGGCTGTGTTCCGGTCCGGTGCAACGCTTGATGAAGGTGTTAAGACAATGGATGATATTGTTGCCCAGATGTCTGATGTCGGTATTCAGGATCGCTCGCTTATCTGGAATACAGACCTTATTGAAGCGCTCGAGCTTGAAAACCTCATGGGCCAAGCGCTGGTCACTATCCGGTCTGCACATCAGCGCACAGAATCACGTGGCGCACATGCGCACGAAGATTTCCCTGATCGCGATGATGAAAACTGGATGAAGCATACAGTGATGTGGCTTGATGATGAAAACCGGTCAAAAACCGGGTATCGTGATGTCACCATGTCAACTATGACAAATGAAGTGCAGCCAATACCGCCTGTTGCACGCGTTTACTAAATAGGGATAAGGCTCGGGCGAGCCTGCTATCAGAATAACGATGCTAGTGTCGCATTCGTACTTTCGGGGAAAAGAGAAAAATGGCTCAATTTACATTGCCGACCAACTCTAAGGTTACCTCAGGTAATCATTATCCGGCTCCTGAAGGGGCAACCAATACAAAGACCTTCGAGATTTATCGCTGGTCGCCTGATGATGATGCCAATCCCCGTCTTGATAGTTTTGAGATTGACCTTGATGATTGTGGGCCAATGGTACTTGATGCCCTTATCAAGATTAAGAACGAAGTTGATTCCAGCCTTACATTCCGTCGGTCTTGTCGTGAGGGTATCTGCGGCTCTTGCTCAATGAACATTGACGGCGGCAATACACTCGCCTGCCTTAAGCCCATTGATGACGTTAAAGGCGAAGTTGCAATCTACCCGCTGCCGCATATGCCTGTGGTAAAAGACCTTGTGCCTGATTTAACACATGCCTACGCGCAGCTAACATCTGTTGAGCCGTGGCTCAAGGCTGATACACCTGCCCCAGAGGGCCGCGAGCGCAAGCAATCTCCGGATGAGCGTGAAGCAGTTGACGGTTTGTGGGAATGCGTGCTGTGCTTTAGTTGCACAACATCATGTCCGTCTTACTGGTGGAATGGTGATAAATATCTCGGCCCCGCGGTCTTGTTGCAGGCCTATCGCTGGATAGCTGACAGCCGTGATGAGTATACAGGTGAGCGACTTGATGCGCTTGAAGATCCCTTCCGCCTCTATCGCTGTCATACAATTATGAACTGCGCCAAGACATGTCCCAAAGGTCTTAACCCGGGCAAGGCCATCGGCGAGATTAAAAAACTGATGGTTCAGCGTCAGGGCTAGTTAATAGAGATGGTCGCTATCAGTCAGTCCAGCGACGCATCATCTCCGCTGAGCCGCTATCAGCAGTTCGTAGCGCAGGGCCGTCTCAAAGCTGATGAGGGGCAAGCTCAGGCTGTCACGCTGCTGAACGCGTTGTTTCAGGAGCTAGCAAACACAAAAACACAGCCCGGAAAGGGGCGCTGGCAGAAATTATTTGGCCGCGCTTCTTCTGATGTATCAGCCACTATTTCAGGGTTGTATCTTTATGGCGGTGTTGGCCGCGGCAAAACCATGCTGATGGATATGTTTGCCTCCTGCCTTGAGACAGGCAGCTATCAGCGTCTTCATTTTCATGATTTTATGGTGATGGCACATAACGCTGTGCAGGCCGCGCGCAATGCGGACGCCGCAGACCCCTTTACCCATGCAGCAGAGCAGTTGATAAAAGCAGGACATATTATCTGTTTTGATGAAATGGAAGTGCGCGACATTGCAGACGCAATGATTGTTCAGCGGCTTTTTGCAGCGCTCTGGAATAAAGGAATGGTGCTGATTGCGACATCAAACCGTGCGCCGGACCAGCTTTATCTGAACGGGTTACATCGTGACAGGTTCCTGCCATTTATCGAACAGATTAATAGCCGTCTGACAATCCATGAAATTGCGCGCGGCCCGGATTGGCGCCAGCAATATCTCGCAGAGATTTCAAACTGGCATGTGAAAACGCTAGATGATGATTGCACAGTAAGCCTTGATGCTATTTTTGCCCGGCTTACAGACAATGAGCCAGCTGGCCCTGAAACAGTTACAATTGCGGCGCGCGATGTGCTGCTTGCAAAAGTTGCAGGCGATGTGGCAGATACGCCGTTTGCTGCCTTGTGTGGTGTGCCGTTGGGTGCCCGTGACTATCTTGCCTTGGCAGACCGTCTAGCAGGCCTTGTGATCCGCGATATTCCTGTATTAGGGGATGCTGAACAGAATGAAGCCCGCCGGTTTATGTGGCTTATTGATGCGTTTTATGACCGGGGACGCTTTCTTATTGCGAGTGCCGAGAAACCTGTAGAATCACTCTATACCGGAAGCCAGTGGGCGTTCGAGTTTGACCGCACATGTTCACGCCTGGAAGAGATGGCGCGTGCCCGTTTCGGCAGTGATACGCAATAGAGCCGATTTTGTGAGCCCAGCAGGCAAAAAGGAAGCGTCTCAGCAAATTTGATAACAAAGAGGGCGGTGTGCTCATCATGACGTTATGTCTTGCACCTGCCTGCAAAATTGGCTACCTATCACCCAACGGGGTCATCTTTTTTCAGTAGGTAACAGCCATTCACTCTGGCGCTTGTTACGTCACCTATCGCAGCACAGATAGCCTCTTCTACAAAATGATATGATAAAATGGGGACGCTCTAACATGGCACGCAATAAAATCGCACTTATTGGTTCTGGTAATATTGGCGGCACGCTCGCTCTTCTGGCTGGACTAAAAGAACTTGGCGACATTGTATTGTTTGATATTCAAGAAGGTATTCCGCAAGGTAAGGCGCTTGATATTGCGCAAGCCACGCCGATTGAAGGCTTTGATGCATCTGTGACGGGAGCGAATTCTTATGATGCGCTTGCTGATGCTGATGTGGTGATTGTAACCGCTGGTGTAGCCCGTAAGCCTGGCATGAGCCGCGACGATCTTGTTGGTATTAATACCAAAGTTATGACGCAAGTTGGCGAAGGCATTAAACATAATTGTCCAGGCGCCTTTGTTATCTGTATTACAAACCCGCTTGATGCGATGGTTGGTGTGCTTCAGCGCGCCTCTGGCCTGCCTGCTGCCCGTGTTGTGGGAATGGCTGGCGTACTGGATAGTGCCCGTTTCCGCTACTTCCTTGCCGAAGAATTCAATGTATCTGTTGAGGATGTAACAGCGTTCGTTCTTGGCGGACATGGCGATACCATGGTGCCACTTGTTCGCTACTCGGCTGTGGCCGGCATTCCTGTGCCAGATCTGATTGCTATGGGCTGGTCAACCGAAGAAAAAATTGCTGAAATTGTTCAGCGCACCCGTGATGGTGGCGCTGAGATTGTTGGCTTGTTGAAAACGGGCTCAGCCTTTTATGCACCAGCATCATCAGCGATTGAAATGGCGGATGCCTATCTTAAAGATAAAAAACGCCTGCTGCCATGCGCTGCTTATGTTGAAAATGCCTATGGTCTTGACGGCATGTATGTTGGTGTGCCTGTTATTCTTGGTGCAGGCGGTGTGGAACGGATCGTTGAAATCACACTGAACGAAGAAGAACAAGCCATGTTCACGCATTCAGTCAATGCGGTAAAAGCACTCAATGAAATTGTAGAACGGGTCGAATAGACCCGTTTTTTTTGGCCGGGTATGGCACGAGGGTTTATTGTTCGCCGAATTATATGGTGGGGCATAAACTACACATAAAAGATTTTAATAAGGGGGTAGACGGTTGTGAATATCCATGAACATCAAGCAAAGAGCCTACTGAAAGACTATGGTGTACCGGTGCCAACCGGCTATGCTGTTTTCAGTGTGGAGGAAGCTGTTGAGGCAGCCGGCAAAATCGAGGGTAATGTCAAAGTTGTCAAAGCCCAAATCCACGCAGGTGGCCGCGGCAAAGCAGGCGGTGTCAAGGTTGTAACCTCTATTGAGGCAGTCAAAGAAGAAGCAACGCGTCTTTTTGGTTCTGTTCTGGTAACGCATCAGACAGGACCATCTGGCAAAGAAGTCCAGCGTCTTTATATCGAAGAAGGCTGTGATATTGGCAGCGAGCTCTATCTTTCAATGTTGGTTGATAGAGGCACATCTACTGTAACGATCATTGCCTCAACCGAAGGCGGGATGGATATCGAAGCTGTTGCTGCGGAAACACCAGAAAAAATTATAACGGTATCCATTGACCCGGCAACAGGCTTGAAGCCGCATCATGCACGCCGCGTTGCCAAGGCATTAATGCTCGAAGGCGCAACTGCCAAGCAGGCCGGACCATTCTTGAAAAGTCTTTATGATGCGTTTGTTTCAACCGATGCTGCTCTGCTTGAAGTGAACCCGCTTGTTGTAACAGGTGATGGCGCGCTTATCGCACTAGATGCTAAGATGGGCTTTGATGATAATGCGCTGTTCCGTCAGAAGGATATTCTGGCGTTACGTGATTTATCCGAAGAAGATCCAGCTGAAGTGCGCGCCTCTGAATTTGAGCTAAACTACATCAAACTAGATGGCACAATTGGCTGTATGGTGAATGGTGCTGGTCTTGCGATGGCAACTATGGACATCATCAAGCTGGAAGGTGCTGAGCCAGCAAACTTCCTTGATGTTGGTGGCAGTGCAACGACCGAGCGTGTGACAGAGGCTTTTAAAATCATTCTGTCGGATGACAATGTGGAAGGTATTCTTGTGAATATCTTTGGCGGCATCATGCGCTGTGATGTGATTGCCCAAGGTGTTGTTGAAGCAGCGAAAGTTCTTGGTCTAACCAAGCCTCTTGTTGTGCGCCTTGAAGGAACAAATGTTGAAGAAGGCAAAAAGATTATGGCCGAGTCCGGTCTTGCCATTATTCCTGCTGATAATTTGGGTGACGCGGCACGTAAAATCGTTGCGGCCGTGAAAGGAGCTTAACGCATGTCTGTACTTATCGATGCACAAACAAAGGTAATCTGTCAGGGCTTTACAGGTTCACAAGGCACATTCCACTCAGAACAGGCAATTGCCTATGGCACGAAAATGGTCGGTGGTGTTACACCGGGCAAGGGCGGACAGACACATCTTGATCTGCCTGTTTTTGATACTGTTGCCGAAGCCAAGCAGGAAACAGATGCAGATGCGTCTGTTATCTATGTGCCACCTCCATTTGCAGCTGATTCTATTCTGGAAGCGATTGAAGCTGAAATTCCGCTCATTGTCTGTATCACCGAAGGTATTCCGGTAATGGATATGGTAGCGGTAAAACGGGCTTTGTCTGGCTCAAAAAGCCGGCTTATCGGACCAAACTGCCCGGGTGTTATTACGCCTGGCGGATGTAAGATCGGGATTATGCCAGGCCATATTCATCAGGTCGGCAAGATAGGTATTGTCTCGCGTTCAGGAACGCTCACCTATGAAGCAGTTGCGCAAACATCTGCTGCAGGTCTTGGCCAGTCTACTTGTATTGGCATTGGCGGTGACCCCGTCAATGGGACCAACTTTATTGATTGTTTAGAACTGTTTCTGGGTGATGATCAGACAGAAGCAATCGTGATGATTGGTGAAATTGGTGGCTCAGCCGAAGAAGAGGCAGCTGCCTTTTATGCGGCGCAGGCAAACAGAAAGCCAATCGCTGGATTTATCGCTGGTCAAACAGCACCTCCTGGCCGGCGGATGGGCCATGCTGGCGCTATTGTTGCTGGCGGAAGTGGCGCTGCGTCAGACAAAATTATAGCAATGGAAGCTGCTGGTTTTGTAATGGCGGCATCACCATCTATGCTGGGAGAAGCGATTCAGGAAGCTATTTCGCGGTCTTAAAAGAATACCATGTTGAGTGGGGCAGCGTATTTTCGGATATTGGCTCGTTTTAGTGTCCGTTGATTATCAAGCTGCCCTAATATCTGAGGAATGATGCAGGTGATGCTTGCTCTGTATATGTTTTTTGGGTGATATTAAAGATTAGGTAAGTGTGTATTTGCGCGTAGCAAAACTTTGTGCGCGTAGGTCAAATAAGGAGAGTGTGGTGGATACAAGCTTTCTGTCGGGGGCTAATGCAACCTTTATCGCTGACATGCAGCGTGAATGGATACAAAACCCCCACTCGGTCGCGCCTGAATGGGCAGAATGGTTCTCATCAATCGGCGTGCTGTCTGACCAGATAGAAGTTCGCCCAGATTGGGGTAACGCGCCCACGCAAGTGGTTGGTGCTCATGATGTGCAAGCCTCTATTAAGGCTGTGGCCAAGGGTATAGCTGGCAATCGTGACCTGATGGCAGATGATGTCCGTTCAGCAACTCTTGATAGTCTGAGGGCTATCATGTTGATAAGGGCCTACCGGATAAGAGGCCATCTGCTGGCTCATCTGGACCCACTTGATTTACAGGAAAAAGAAATCCATCCAGAACTGGATCCCGCCAGTTATGGTTTTACTGATGAAGATATGGACCGCCCGATTTTTATTAATCATGTGCTGGGCCTTGAAACAGCGACACTGAATGAAATTCTGGAAGTCGTGCGTAACACCTATTGTTCGACCATTGGTGTTGAATTTATGCATATTCAGGATCCGGCCCAGAAAGCCTGGGTTCAGGAGCGTATTGAAGCCATTGGCAACCGCACCGAATTTACCGAACGCGGTAAGGCCGCAATTTATGAGAAGCTTGTTGCAACCGAGAATTTCGAGCGGTTCCTGCATAAAAAATATGTTGGCACAAAGCGCTTCGGTCTTGATGGCGGTGAAGCACTGATTCCGGGAATCGAGCAGATTCTAAAAAGAGGTGGTCAGCTTGGCCTAAAAGAAGTTGTTATCGGCATGCCCCATAGAGGCCGGTTAAACGTGCTTAATAACGTTATGGACAAGCCGTTTAGAGCCATTATATCAGAATTTTTAGGCAATCCTGCTAATCCAGAAGAAGCAGGTGGTTCTGGCGATGTAAAATATCATATGGGCGTGTCTTCAGACCGCGTTTTTGATGATAATGAAATTCATCTTTCGCTTGCGCCAAATCCCTCTCACCTTGAAATTGTTGACCCTATTGTAATTGGCCGTGTGCGGGCAAAACAGGATCAGCTTGGCGATATAGAACGCACAGAAGTTCTTGGTATTCTGCTCCATGGTGATGCTGCTTTTGCTGGTCAGGGCGTTGTTGCTGAAACATTTGATTTCTCGGCGTTGCGCGGCTATCGCACGGGCGGTACGATCCATATCATCGTGAATAATCAGATTGGCTTTACAACAAGCCCAGCCTATTCACGTTCATCACCCTATCCGACTGATGTGGCAAAAATGGTCATGGCGCCTATTTTCCACGTGAATGGTGACGATCCTGAGGCCGTTGTTCATGCGGCGCGAATTGCAGTGGAATTCAAACAGCAATTCCATGCTGACGTCATTATCGACATGTTCTGTTATCGGCGGTTTGGTCATAATGAAGGCGATGAGCCGTCCTTTACGCAGCCCTTAATGTATAAAAAAATCAAAGAGCACCCAACGACCAGAGAAATCTATGCACAACAGCTGGTCTCAGAAGGTGTTTTTACAGCCGACCAAGCCAATAATATTGTTGAGGAACATCTTAAATTCCTAGATGAAGAATTTGAAGCTGGCACAACCTTTAAGCAAAATAAAGCTGATTGGCTCGAAGGGAAATGGACCGGCCTTAACAAAGCGCATGGTGATGACTGGCGCGGTGAGACATCTAGTGCGCTCGAAGATTTGAAAAAAATTGGTGATGTCATGACAACGATTCCTGCAAATATGCAGGTGAATGGCAAACTCCAACGGGTTGTTGATAACCGGAAAAAAGCGATCGAATCAGGTGAGGGCCTTGACTGGGCAACAGCTGAGCATCTGGCTTTTGGCACACTCCTGCTGGAAGGATATGCGGTACGATTGTCTGGGCAGGATAGTGGCAGAGGAACATTCAGTCAGAGGCATTCTGTGTTTGTTGACCAGAATTCTGAAGAGCGGTTCATCCCACTGGCGAATATCAATGATGAACAGGCGCGATTTGAAGTTATTGACTCGCCACTGTCAGAAGTTGCCGTCATGGGGTTTGAATATGGCTATGCAATGGCAGAGCCAAATGCGCTTGTCATGTGGGAAGCTCAGTTTGGTGATTTTGCCAACGGCGCTCAGGTTGTTATTGACCAATTCATTAGCTCGGGCGAAGCAAAGTGGCTTCGGATGAACGGTTTGGTTCTGCTTCTGCCGCATGGCTATGAAGGCCAAGGACCAGAACATTCATCTGCTCGTCTGGAACGCTATCTTCAACTCTGTGCTGAAGATAATATGCAGGTTGTAAATTGTACAACACCTGCGAATTATTTCCATGTTCTACGCCGCCAGCTCAACCGGGATTTCCGGAAGCCGCTGATCGTCATGACACCCAAAAGCCTGCTCCGTCATAAGAAGTGTATTTCGTCATTGTCAGACATGGCTGAGGGAACAAGCTTCCACCGGGTGCTTGATGAAGCAGATGGCTCTATCAAGGCCAAGAATGTCCGCCGGGTCGTGATCTGTAGTGGTAAAGTCTATTATGATATCCTTGAAGAGCGTCAAACCCGCAAAAGTGAAGATGTAAAGATTGTTCGCCTAGAGCAAATTTATCCCTTCCCGGCAAAAAGGATGGCATCTATTTTGGCAGAAACGCCGCAAGCAGATGTTGTCTGGTGTCAGGAAGAGCCGCAAAATATGGGAAGCTGGACATTTGTTCGTGACTACCTAGAAGATGCAATGAGCGCTGCTGGCATGAGCCAGTCACGCCCAGCTTATGCAGGCCGAAAGGCAGCCGCCTCTCCTGCAACGGGTAGTGCTAGCCGGCATGCAGCAGAACAGGCAGCCCTTGTGGATGCCGCACTTGACCTACAGAAGCAGAATATAGCAGCAGAATAACGCTACTAGCCCCCATGCACCATCTGGTGCATCATTACCAAAGTGATATCAAAAGGAGATATCGAACATCATGGCTATCGAAATTAAAGTCCCTGTTTTGGGCGAATCAGTTGTCGAAGCAACAATCGCACGCTGGATAAAGCAAAAAGGCGATGCCGTCGCCGCTGACGAAGCTATTGTTGAGCTGGAAACAGACAAGGTAACACTGGAAGTGCCGTCACCGGTCGCAGGTGTTATCGAAGACATTGTTGCAGCAGAAGGCGCTGTTGTTGGTGTTGACGCCCTTCTGGGACTTGTCACTGAAGGCGCTGTTGCAAGTGCAAAGCCGCCGCAGCCAAAACCTGCTGCTACACCTGCTGCGCCAAAAGCAGCGGCACCTGCCGCTCCTGCGCCAGTGGCTGCAACGTCGCACACGCTCTCACCTGCTGTGCGGAAGCTTGTCGAAGAAAATAATCTGAACCCAAGCGCTATTCCGGCGACCGGCAAGGATGGCCGCCTGACAAAAGCCGATGTTCAGGATGCGATTACCAAAGGTATTGGCAAAGCCTCAGCGCCTGCCGCATCAGCTCCGGCAGCTCTTGGACCGCGTTCAAGTGATGTTCGCGAAGAACGTGTGCCAATGTCACGCTTGCGCCGGATTATTGCCCAGCGCCTGAAAGAGGCACAAAATACCGCAGCCATGCTGACCACCTTTAATGAAGTAGATATGACAGAAGTCATGAAGCTACGGGCTGCTTATAAAGATGATTTTGAGAAGAATCACGGCGTACGGCTTGGCTTTATGGGCTTTTTTGTTCGGGCTGTTATCAATGCCTTAAACGAATTTCCGGCCGTTAATGCTGAAATTTATGGCGATGAAATTATTTATAAGAACTTTTCAAATATCGGTGTTGCTGTTGGAACACCGCAAGGTCTGGTTGTTCCTGTGATTAAAGATGCGCAGGAAATGACACTGGCTGGGATTGAAAAGACTGTAACAGATTTTGGCTTGCGGGCTCGTGATGGCAAGCTTGGCCCTGCTGATATGTCTGGCGGTACCTTTACTATCTCGAACGGTGGTGTGTATGGCTCATTGATGTCAACGCCCATTCTAAACCCACCACAAAGCGCTATTCTGGGAATGCATAAAATTCAGAAACGTCCGGTGGCAATTGGTAATAATGTCGAAATCCGCCCGATGATGTATCTTGCTCTGTCTTATGATCACCGCATTATTGATGGACGCGAAGCTGTGTCATTCCTTGTTCGGGTAAAGGATTCAATTGAAGATCCGCGCCGGTTACTTCTGGGTGTATAAGCCCCAAACAGTTCTGCTAACTCTCTGACAGGAGACACTTACACAATGTCTGAAGCTTCTTTTGATCTGATTGTTATTGGCGGTGGTCCGGCTGGATATGTTGCAGCGATTCGGGCCTCCCAGTTAGGAATGACTGTTGCTTGTATTGATAAACGCGACACTCTTGGCGGCACCTGCCTTAATGTTGGCTGTATTCCCTCGAAGGCACTTTTGAATGCCTCTGAGAAGTTTGCTGAAGCTTCATCAGGTGCATTGGAGGGGTTAGGCGTTAAAATCTCCTCCGTCAAACTTGATCTTGATGCCATGATGGAGAGTAAAGACAATATTGTATCAGGGCTAACATCAGGTATTGCTCATCTCTTCAAAAAGAACAAAATCACTCGTTTGACAGGTAGTGCCACGATTACCGCGCCAGGGACGGTTGAGCTTGCCGACGGGCCAGATAAAGGGGTGTTCAGTGCTGAGCGCATTCTGATTGCAACAGGGTCTGTTCCAACATCTCTGCCCGGAATTGAGATTGATGAGAAGAAAATCGTTTCATCAACAGGCGCTCTGGCGCTTGAAAAATTGCCAAAGAAACTGGTTGTTATTGGGGCTGGCTATATCGGACTTGAAATGGGGACGGTGTGGTCACGGCTTGGCACTGAGGTTGAGGTGGTTGAGTATCTGCCGCGTATCCTGCCTGGCATGGATTTAGAGGTCGCAAATAAATTCAAGGCGATGCTGACGAAGCAGGGTCTGAAATTCCATCTTGGTACAGCTGTGAAATCAGCAAAATCCTCGCGTTCGGGTGTGACCTTAACAGTTGCTGATGCAAAAACGGGCGAAGAGCAGGATATAAGCTGTGACATCGCGCTTGTCTCTGTTGGGCGCAAGCCGAACACAGATAATCTTGGGCTTGAAGCGCTTGGTGTTGAAATGACCGACAGGGGTCAGATAGCTGTTGATGCAGATTTTGAAACGAATATCGAAGGTATCTTTGCTGTTGGTGACGTCATTCCAGGACCAATGCTGGCCCATAAGGCCGAAGAAGATGCTGTCGCAGCGGTGGAAATCATGGCAGGGCAGGCCGGCCATGTTGATTATGACCTTGTGCCGGGCATTGTGTATACCGCTCCTGAAATTGCAACATTAGGCGCAACCGAAGAGATGCTGAAAGAGGCTGGCACTGACTATAAAAAAGGTGTTTTCCCCTTCCTTGCTAACTCACGCGCCAAAGCGACAGGTCATACTGAGGGGTTTGTGAAGATTCTGGCTGATGCAAAAACAGACAAGGTTTTGGGCTGTCACATCATCGCGCATGAAGCTGGTACGCTTATCCATGAAGTGGCAACAGCAATGGCATTCGGTGCGTCGTCTGAAGATATCGCCCGCACCTGTCATGGGCATCCAACAATGAATGAGGCTGTTAAAGAAGCCGCTCTTGCTGTTGATGGCCGCGCAATTCATATCTAGTCAAAGATACCCTAAGGCATATGATAATGGGCTGAACCTGATATCTGGTTCAGCCTTTTTTTGCAGAACGGGGATGTATCTGGCGGTGTAATTCGCGCAGATGTTCAACATCAACACTTGTATAGCGCTGTGTTGTGGAGAGGCTTGCATGGCCGAGTAACTCCTGAATAGCGCGCAAATCGCCGCCATTGCCGAGCAGGTGTGTTGCAAAAGCATGCCGCAGGGCGTGGGGTGTTGTTGTCTCATCAAGGCCAAGTGATAGCCGCAATTGTTCTGTCATGCGCTGAACAGCGCGTGCATTCAGTGCGCTGCCGCGCGATGAGCGAAACAGCACATCATCTCGTTCAGGCCGGAACGGACAGCTCTCGCGTGCCGCCTCAACAGCACGGGCAACCGCTGGCAGGACAGGAACATCGCGGGCCTTATCACCTTTTCCAGTAATACGAAGCCAGTCTATAAGCGGCGTCTGGGATACAGTAATGGAGAGCACTTCTGAAATACGCAGACCACAGCCATACATCAGCATTAATACCGCAAAGTCGCGTTTATTCTGCCAGTCAGCTAACGGGCGTTTGAAAACAGCGTCCAACAGGCTACTCATTTCTTGTTTCGTCGGAGCTTTGGGAATGGTGTGAGGCCGTTTGGGTGCTTTCATCCATGAAATATCAGGAAGATGCTCAGGGCTCCGACGATGATAGAAACGATAGAAGCTGCGAATCGCAGATATTCTGCGGGCGATGGTAGCGTGTGAATGGGCGCTTTGCTGGGTTGCAAGCCATTGCCGGAACATCAGACGGTTTGGCGGATAAACGCGCGCTTTCTGTTCTGAAAGAAAGCTGAGATAAAAGGATAAGTCCCGTCCATAAGCATCGCACGTATGGTCTGAAAACCGTTTCTCGGCGCTCAGCCAGCTCTGCCAGTCAGCAAGCCACGGCGCTGTATCTGAGGGTGGCCCCGCATCTGAACGCATAGCGGGTTCTGTCATCGTGCCTCAAGACGGGCCAGCAGACAGACCCCTATAATTTCAGCTAGATTGGTGAGAAGTGTTTTGCCATGACCGGGCTGAAAGCTTTCTTCGGTTCGGCCAGCAAGAATCAGCGCCGAGCCACATATTGGCGCTGGAAGCTGGTCGGGCAGTGCAATCGCCGCCATGCTAGCAGCAGGTGTTGAGAACAGAACAGGACCCGTTTTTTCAGCTGGCCCCAGATAAATAGACTGCGCGGCTAGTATTTGGTTAATTTCTGCCGCCGGAAGCACCAAAAACCCTAATTCTTCGGCGTTATCAAGGGCTGTTTCTGCCGGCATGATGAGCCGCGCACCGGCAAGCGAGAAGATAATAGGGAGCTCTTCATCAACCATCTGGGCAAAGCCCGTAAGATTAGTACAGGCAAGAAATCCTAATGTGGCATGATGAAGTTCCTGCCAATGAAGCATGTTTGATGCAGCAGCATCCATAAGCGACTGATTTCTAGCAGCAAGCCTGCGGGCTTCTGTGCGGGCCTTTGCCGCAATCGTGCCGGTAAGATCAACGATAGTGGCGCCAGCATTGTTGACGCTGTTGGTCTTTTCATCTTCTTTGCTGAGCTTCTCTAAGATATCAGGTCGTGCCTTTAAATAGGCAATCACATCTTCTTCGGAAAACGAAAAATCTGTGTCAGCCATAATAATATCCGTCCTGTTTCATTGCTAAGATCATTATAATATGGACTGACCTGTTTTGTCCCAGTCAGCCAGAAAGTCCGCTAGGCCTTTGTCCGTCAGGGGGTGTTTATAAAGTTGAGCCAAGATTTTTGGCGGGATCGTGACAACATCTGCGCCAATCAAGGCGGCATCTGTTACATGCTGTGGCCCGCGTATAGAGGCAACCAGAATTTCAGTTTCAAAGGCGTAATTTGCATAGACATCGTAAATATCGCGAATCAAGTTCATGCCGTCTTGACCTAAATCATCAAGGCGTCCAACAAAAGGCGAGATAAAGCTTGCGCCGGCCTTTGCTGCCATCAAAGCCTGCACCGGTGAAAAGCACAAGGTGACATTAGTCATAACATCCTGAGCCGACAGCTGTTTACAGACCGTCAGGCCTGCTTGGGTAAGCGGTAATTTTACCGTTACGTTCGGTGCAATTGCCGCAAGAACATCAGCTTCTTTCCGCATGGTTTCAACATCTGTTGCTGTTACTTCAGCGCTTACAGGACCGCTAACCATTTCGCAAATCGCAGCAATTGTCTTTTTGATATCAGCCCCGCTTTTGGCAATCAGAGAGGGGTTTGTTGTCACACCATCAATCATACCAGTTGGCAGAAGCTGTTCGATTTCAGCTAAGTCAGCTGTATCAAGAAAAATTTTCATTAAAAGACCTCAGACAAAATGAATAGGGGTAACGAGCTCGCTTTTTGACGCAAACAGCTATTTTTAACTTCCTGCGCATCACTCTACTGGTTAGAAAGAGGTTCAGGCAACGAGAAAAGCCATGATAGTGCGCCTTTTGGAGGTGTTGATGTTATGGCAAGAGAGATAATGGCTAGCACTGACGCCCCCGCTTTTTTTGCAGATGGTCCGGTAGATACTGTTCTTCAGGTGGCTGTCCTGTGCCTCTGGGGCGCGGCGATGTGCTTGTCTATGACTATTATCCGCCGCAGCCTGCCGTGAATGAACAAGCGCATCAGACAGCCCCTCCACCTGTCCAAAGGGGGACAATTATCAAAGTCCCGCTTGGCAGCCGGTCTGTCTGGGGTATTGTCATGGGGTTTACACAGACGCCGCAGACACCGCCAGACAAGCTAAAACATGCTCTGTGCTGTGCCGATAGCCCGCCTCTTGCAGATGATGTTCTCAGCTTTCTTACCCATGTATCACGTTGGACGTTGGCGCCTTTTGGGGCGGCGATGAA
>Ga0115550_1000352_pt1 | contig 39168 bp, 31 predicted proteins | sample COGITO_mtgs_1005_FD_87177 | JGI IMG/M metagenome (GOLD analysis project Ga0115550, IMG submission 87177) | Pelagic marine microbial communities from North Sea - COGITO_mtgs_100511 | ecosystem: Environmental > Aquatic > Marine > Epipelagic | place: Germany:Helgoland, sampling site Kabeltonne...
CAGCCGCCATCGTTCTCCTTCCAGAGCACAGAGACACCTGCGTGTTGCAGCACATCCAGCATGCCGTCCCGGGACTGGGCCAGGGTGTCGTCATACCCGCGCCGGGTGAGATTGGAGAACATGCAGGGCACGGAGACAGCCGTGGCCGTACCGCAGGAGCGCACGTCCTTGAAGGAGATGACTCCCGCTTCCTGCTCGGTGAAGCTGTTGGTCTGCTTGCGATAGCCGTTGAGGGAGTAATTCTGGCTACGCGCCGTCTCCCCCACCACCAGGAACATCAGGGTCGGCTTGTTCCCCTGCCCCACCACCCTGGCGTCCGTCCCCAGCGGCTGATAAGGAATGGGGGTGGCAAACAGTATATCTCTGGCATAGCGATAGAAGCCGTGTACATAGTTGGCTGGCACTATCTCCTTGCCAAGAGACTTGTTGTTGCGCCCGACCGAGGCGTAATCCTGATAATAGAGCGCAGCCACCCCCACCAGAAACAGCAATGACAGGACGATGGAGCCAAATCGCAGGCCAAGGCCTCTATACCAGGGGCTGGGATATTCAATCTTCACCCACAACAAGGCCAGCGCCGGCAGCACACCGGTCAGCAGAAACCAGAGCGCGACCGAACCATTGAGGTAGGCGCTCACCTCCCCCGTATTGGTCGCAACCATGTTCTGTACCATGTCCCTGTCGAAGATGACGCCATATTTGAGCATTGCGTAGCTGACCACAGAGCCCAGCAGGATCAGCAGCACGAAGAAGGGCTTGAGCAGATAGCGGAAGGTAAAGGGCAGAAACACCGCATTGAGTGCGGCCAGCAACACCAGGGGGATAGAGAGGACAAAGCCCGCCTTGACGTGATCCAGCTGAGTAAGAATGGTGTAAAAGTGCAGGAAGATGGGCCAGTTGAACACCAGTGCAAACAGCAGCACCAGCAACAGATTCACCTTCATCACGCCCAGGGTGATGCGCATAACGATACTCCGACAAATCAGGCAGGACTGGGAGCCCGGCATGGGTACTCCCGTTGTTGGCATCTCGCTTACCGCGCGACGCTGTTTGAAGGCGATAGCGATAATGGGCAGGGGCCCGGATACTGCAGGCAGCTTAAAAGGCCAAACTTAAGGGAGAGTTAAGGGGAGCGAGTCCCTTGGCGGGAAGAGAACAAGAGACAAAAACGGCAGCCTGAAGGCTGCCGTTTTTAATATGTGCTCAGCGTACGATCCAAAGCTTCGTCGGAGGAAGATGGCGCCGTTGTGATGCCATCTCCTCGCGTGTGCACTCTGGCGATCAGAGGGTCGCGGCGACTTCGTCAGAGATGGAACCGTTGTGGTACACCTCCTGCACGTCGTCCAGATCTTCCAGCATGTCGATGAGGCGCATCAGCTTGGGGGCGGTTTCCGCATCCAGCTCTGCTTCGGTGGAGGGGATCATGGTCACTTCGGCGTTCTGGGCCTTGAAGCCGGCGGCTTCCAGCGCATCCAGCACGGTACCGAAGTCGTTCGGGGTGGTGTACACCTCGATGGAGCCATCCTCCTCGGTCACAACGTCATCGGCGCCCGCTTCCAGGGCCGCATCCATCAGGGCATCTTCGTCGACACCGACGAAGGTCAGCAGCCCTTTCTTGCTGAACAGGTAGGCGACCGAGCCATCGGTCCCCAGGTTGCCGCCGCTCTTGCTGAAAGCATGACGTACTTCGGCAACGGTACGGTTGCGGTTGTCGGTCAGGCACTCCACCATGACGGCAGAACCGGCCGGGCCGTAACCTTCGTAGACGATGGTCTCGAGCTGCTCGCCGTCGCCACCACCGGCCCCACGCGCGATGGCGCGGTTGATGGTTTCGCGGGTCATGTTGCTGGTCAGGGCTGCCGTCACCGCCGCACGCAGGCGCGGGTTGTTGGCGGGATCCGGATCGCCGATACGAGCCGAGGTAGTGATTTCACGGATCAGCTTGGTGAAGATCTTGCCGCGCTTGGCATCCTGAGCTGCCTTGCGGTGTTTGATGTTGGCCCATTTACTGTGACCTGCCATAGAGACTCTCCGTTATATTTTTTAGATTTCAATAACACAAAGTGACCGGGTAGGCCGCGCTGGGCGCGGCCGGGACTGTGCCGGATGCCGGCTTATTCATCACCCTTGACGGTCGTCGCAATCGCCAGTTCGCTCATCTGCGCCTGGTTGGCAAAGCTGGGGGCGTCTGTCATCAGACAGGCGGCCGCCGTGGTTTTCGGGAAGGCAATCACGTCACGGATGTTGTCGGTACCGGTCAGCAGCATGCTCAGACGATCCAGACCGAAGGCCAGACCGGCGTGCGGCGGGGTACCGTATTTCAGCGCATCCAGCAGGAAGCCGAACTTCAGACGCTGCTCGGCAGGGGTGATGCCGAGGATGTCGAATACGGTGGACTGCATTTCGCTGTTGTGGATACGCACAGAACCGCCACCCACTTCGTAACCGTTGATCACCATGTCGTAGGCGTTGGCATAGGCGCTGAGCGGATTGGCTTTCAGCTCGCTCGGGCCCAGGTTGCTCGGGGCAGTGAAGGGATGGTGCATGGCCGCCAGGCCGCCTTCGCTGTCTTCCTCGAACATGGGGAAGTCGATGACCCACAGCGGCTTCCAGCTGTTTTCCATCAGACCCAGATCGCGGCCCACTTTCAGACGCAGGGCACCGATGGCATCGGCCACCACTTTCTTGCTGTCGGCGCCGAAGAAGATGATGTCGCCGTCGGCAGCGCCGGTACGAGCCAGGATCTCGCGCACTATCTCATCGGAGAGGAACTTGGCAACCGGAGACTGAACCCCTTCGAGGCCGTTGGCGGCGTCGTTGACCTTCATCCAGGCCAGGCCCTTGGCACCGTAGATGCCGACAAACTTGGTGTACTCGTCGATCTGCTTGCGGGACAGCTCGGCGCCGCCCGGCACTTTCAGGGCAGCCACACGGCCTTTCGGGTCGTTGGCGGGGCCGGCGAACACGGCGAACTCGACTGAGGTCAGCAGATCTGCCACATCGACCAGCTCCATCGGCAGACGCAGGTCCGGCTTGTCGGAGCCGAAGCGGCGCATGGCCTCGTCAAAGGTCATAACAGGGAAGTCGCCCAGATCCACGGCCAGCACGTGTTGCCACAGGTTGCGGATCATCTCTTCCATCAGCTCGCGCACTTGGGGCGCAGTCATGAAGGAGGTCTCCACGTCTATCTGGGTGAATTCCGGCTGGCGGTCGGCACGCAGGTCTTCGTCACGGAAGCACTTGACGATCTGGTAGTAGCGATCGAAGCCGGACATCATCAGCAACTGCTTGAACAGCTGCGGGGACTGCGGCAGGGCGTAGAACTTGCCCTTGTGCACCCGGCTCGGCACCAGATAGTCACGGGCACCTTCCGGGGTGGCCTTGGTCAGCATGGGGGTTTCGATGTCGAGGAAGCCGTGCTCGTCCATGAAGCGACGTACGAAGGCGCTGGCCTTGGCACGGGTCTTCAGGTACTTGGCCATCTCGGGGCGACGCAGATCCAGATAACGGAACTTGAGGCGCTGCTCTTCACTGTTGACCTGATTGAAGTCCAGCGGCAACGGCTCGGCGCGGTTGATGATGGTGAGCTCATGGGCGAACACTTCGATGGCACCTGTGGCCATGTCGCTGTTGCGCTGGGAGTCAGGACGGGTACGTACCACACCTGAAACCTGAATGCAGAACTCGCCGCGCAGTTCGGAGGCCAGGGCGAAGGCGTCCGGCTTGTCCGGATCGAAGAACACCTGCACGATCCCTTCCCGGTCACGCATGTCGATAAAGATCAGACCGCCGAGGTCGCGACGACGATGGACCCAACCGCACAATGTAATGGTCTGCCCGGCATGGGCCTCATTGACCTGTCCGCAATAGATAGAGCGCATGGACTTCTTCCTTCGAAATTGTAGAGAGACGGTTAACCTGAGCCGCCGGGCACGACTGGCAGCACAGTCCGTCTCACAGCTGGCCAGAGTCTTGTTCTTGCCCGGTTTGAAATCTGTCTCGTACCGTCCGACCCCCTGGATCGGACACCTGCCACCGATATCGGCTCGACCAGAGGCGGCTGGCAAGCGGCCGGGCAGTCGGTCAGAGGGCATCGGAAAGCATCGTTGTTTGGCCAATTCATGGCCGCTACCGTCGCCACAATATGCGCACAGCGGGGCGAGTCACAACAAATTGGCAAACAAAAGGGCTGGCATTATAGAGGAAAACCCCCATTTGGGTAAAATGGCCAGCAGCCTCCTTTGCCCTGTTTTTTGCGTCTCAAGGCAAAAAATGGGCATAAACCGAGATAAACCCGCAGACAGGATCCGCCATGAGCCTCTTTTTGGGCCTGCCACAATGGTCGCACCCGGCCTGGCCCGGTCAATTATTGGGTGTGGGCGCCAAACCCGCCGAACATCTCGCTCACTACGCCCGGGTGTTTAACACAGTGGAAGGCAATACCACCTTTTACGCCTCGCCCACCCCTGACACAGTGCAGCGCTGGGCCGATGCGGTGCCTGCCCACTTTCGTTTCAGCTTCAAGTTTCCGAAAGAAATCAGCCACCAGAGCGATCTGGTGAGCGTAGACAAGCAGGTGACCGACTTCATTCGCCTGCTCACCCCGCTGCACGACAAGCTGGGGCTGCTCAAGCTGCAACTGCCCGCGCGCTTCGGCCCGAGCGGCCTTCCCCGCCTCGCCGAATTCTTCAATCGGCTGCCGGCAGCGTTTCGCTATGCCCTCGAGGTACGTCATCCCGATTTCTTCGCCAAAGGGGAAGCAGAGCGCAGCCTCAACCGCATGCTGATGGAAAAAGGCATCAACCGCATCATGCTCGACAGCCGGCCATTGTTTTCTGTGCCAGCCACCACGACGGCCATGATAGATGCCCAGGGCAAGAAGCCCAGACTGCCGGTGCATCTGCTGGCTACCGCCAGCGCCCCCGTGGTGCGGCTCATCGGTCTGCCGGAACCGGCGGCCAATCACCCCTTCCTGCCAAGCTGGTTGCCCCACTGGCGTCAGTGGCTGGCGGAGGGAAAGGATCTCTACCTCTTTATACATACCGCCGACAATGCCCAGTCACCCGAACTGGCCCGTCAGATAACACACCTGTTGGGACAGGAGATGGCCCCCTGGCCGGGGGAAAACGATCGCGCGCGCCAGGGCGTGCTGCGCTTTTAGCCAGCCACTGCACCAGCCATTCATCAGGCGCAAAAAAAGCCACTTTTTTGTGGCCGGACAGGGCTCGGCGTCAAGACAAATGCCCATCAATCCTCTACACTAGCGCCCCAAGCAAGGGTCCGGAACATGGCCCATACGAACTGGGACGGCCCGAAGGAACTCAAGGCCAGTCACCCCGTTCGTAAACAGGTGATATATCTACTCTGATGGGTATCACCCAACGACTCAATTGAACAATACAGCCGGATTACACCCCGGTTGTCAGGTTGCGCAAGCATGCATACCAAAGACCAAATTTTTGCTGCCCCTATCGCCCGATTGGGGGACTTTTGCTTTGACGAACAGGTCGTCGACGTCTTCCCCGACATGATCCAGCGGTCTGTACCGGGCTACAGCAACATCATCTCCGCCATCGGCATGATGGCTGCCCGTTATGCCCAGCCACAGAGCCGTCTGTACGATCTTGGCTGCTCCCTCGGCGCAGCCACCCAGGCCATGCGTCGCCACCTGACTCAACCTGGTTGCCACATCACGGCAGTGGATCTCTCTCACCCCATGATAGAGCGCGCCCGTGCCCACCTTTCGGGTTTCAAATCCGAGGTGCCGGTGGAGCTGATCGAGGCGGACATCTGCGACATAGCGATCGAAAACGCCTCTGTGGTGGTGCTCAACTTCACGCTGCAGTTCGTGGACACCGAAAAGCGGATGGCCCTTATCCAGCGCATCTTTGATGGTCTGCGTCCGGGCGGCATCCTGATCCTGAGCGAGAAGTTCCGCTTCGAGGATGAACCGGTCAACGATCTGCTCATCGAGCTGCACCTGGACTTCAAACGCGCCAATGGCTACAGCGAGCTGGAGATCAGCCAGAAACGCAACGCCCTCGAGAACGTGATGCGTACCGACAGCCTGGAGACCCACAGATCCCGCCTGCAAAGCGCCGGCTTCGTTCATCAGGATCTCTGGTTCCAGTGCTTCAACTTCGGTTCCATGATTGCCATCAAATCCAGCGACGCCAACTAAGCCATGATCGACTTTGCCAATTTTTATCAACTGATCGCCAAGAACCGGCTGAGCCACTGGTTGCATACCCTGCCCGCTCAGCTGCATGCCTGGCAGCACGACAACCTGCATGGGGACCTGCCGCGCTGGAATCGCGCCCTCAACAAGCTGCCCACCACAGCGCCCGGCCATATCGAGCTGCAACGGGGCGTCGAGATAGGCAATAGCCAGAGCTTGAGTGAAGGTGAGCGCAAAAAAGTCGAGAGTCTGCTGCGCCAATTCATGCCCTGGCGCAAGGGGCCCTTCAGGGTCCACGGTATCCACATCGATACCGAGTGGCGCTCCGACTGGAAGTGGGAACGGGTATTGCCCCACATCAGCCCGCTGGCTGGCCGCTATGTGCTGGATGTGGGCTGCGGCAGCGGCTATCACCTCTGGCGTATGGTCGGCGAAGGAGCCAAACTGGCCGTCGGCATAGACCCGAGCCCGCTCTTTTTGTGCCAGTTCGAGGCCATTCGTCACTTCACCGGCGGCGATCAGCGCGCTCACCTGTTGCCGCTGGGCATTCAGGATCTGCCTGACCTGCGCGCCTTTGATACCGTCTTCTCCATGGGGGTGCTCTATCACCGCAAGTCCCCCATAGAGCACATAGAGCAGCTGCGCAACCAGCTCAAAGACGACGGCGAGCTGGTGCTGGAGACCCTGGTTGTCGACGGCGGCGTCAATGAGGTGCTGGTGCCCACCGACCGTTACGGCAAGATGCGCAACGTCTGGTTCATCCCCTCAAGTGCAGCCCTCAAACTCTGGGTGGAGCGCTGCGGATTTACCGATGTGCGGATCGTAGACGAGAATATGACCAGCACCGACGAACAGCGTCGTACCGACTGGATGATTAATGAATCCCTGAGCGATTATCTGGATCCTGCGGATCCCGCGCTCACGGTAGAAGGACACCCGGCGCCGAAACGTGCCGTACTGATTGCCAGAAAGGCCAAAGACTAGCCGATGGCGCCAGCGGAAGTTACACTGACCCAATTCCAGGAAGCACAGTTAAATGAATGACATGAAAAGCAAATTAAAAGGAATGACCCTGCTCTCCCTGCTCAGTCTCGGCGGGTGTGTCAGTGTGGATAAAGCGCCCCCGGTACCAACCTTGACGCTGGCCGAGCTTCGCACCGAGATCAATCTGAGCGAGCAACGCCTGCAAACATCCATGGAACAGCAACAGAAGCAGTATGTGCAGCAACAGCATCTGCTGGTTCAGCTCAACACTGATGTCAACAACATGAAAGAGTCTGTGAAAAAAGTCGATAGCAAGCTCGAAGCCTTGCCACCCGAGCCGCCCAAACCCATGGCGATCCCGACCGAGAAATGCCAGGCACCAAGCCAGGGCCATACCGTCGACGGCAAACTGCTGGTGGGTGAAGCCGAGTGGATCTGGGTTGACGCCGCCAATGACGCCTTCCAGGCGCGGGTCGATACAGGTGCCACCACCTCCTCCATCAGCGCCCAGGACATCACCATCTTCGAGCGCAATGGCAAAAACTGGGTGCGCTTCTTCCTGAGCCACCAGGAGATGGACGACAAGATCCAGATCGAAGCGCCGCTGGTACGCCACGTGCGGGTACGTCAGGCGTCTGCCGACGATCTCGACCGTCGTCCCGTGGTACGTCTGGCGGTGCGGATCGGCGACATGACCGAGAAGGCCGAATTTACCCTGAAAGATCGCAGCGACATGACCTTCCCCGTGTTGCTGGGTCGCGAATTTTTGAAAGACATCGCCGTGGTTGATGTGGCCCGCGAATATATCCAACCAAAACCCAAGCTCAAGGATGTGAAATAATCCATGGTTTCCCGTAAGCCGTTCTATTTGCTGGTCGCCCTGCTGTTCATTGTCGGCCTGGGGATGACGTTTTATCACCACATAGCGTTGGATGTACCGTTGACGCCGGGTGAAAAACGCCAGATCTGGTCCATCGAGGCCAAGCTCGAATTTGAAGCCACCGGTGAGCCGGTGATCGCCTCCCTGGCCATTCCGGGCACCCAGCCCGGTTTCACCCTGATGAACGAGAACGCCGCGAGCCCGGGCTACGGCCTGTCATTTGTCGAGAAGGACGGGGATGCCCGCGCCGAGTGGTCGATCCGTTCCGCCTCCGGCCGCCAGGAGCTCTACTACCGCGTCGACATGATGGCTGACGAGCATGCCAAACCGGCTGCCCTGGCAAAGCCTCCCGTCATCGAGAAGCAGATCGAGAGCGAGCCTTACGCCACCGCCATGAAGCAGATCTCCGAACGGGCCCAGGAGCGCTCCGCCGACGGTTACACCCTGACCCGCGAGATCATCAAGGAAATAGAGAAGCAGGAGCAGAACGCCGAGCTGCTGAAATCTCACAAGAGCCGGGCCAGCCTGATTGCAGAGCTGCTGAGCAACGCTGACGTCCCGGCGCGCGTGGTCCATGCACTGAGTCTGGAAGACGGCCGTCGTCGCCAGGAGCTGGTGGATTACCTGCAGGTATTCAACAGCCCGACCGACTACAAGCTGTTCAACCCGCAAACCGGTGAGCAGGGTCGCCCTGCCAATCTGCTGCTGTGGGAATACAACTCGGGCGCCCTGCTGGATGTCACCGGCGGCCACAACTCCCGGGTAACCTTCTCGATGATCGAGCAGGAACAACCGGTCAACGTGGCGCTGGCGCAGAAGTTCGAAAAGTCCGAGATGCAGAACTTCTCCATCCACAGTCTGCCGCTGGAAGAGCAGGCGCTGTTCAAAGGCTTGCTGCTGATCCCCATCGGCGTGCTGATGGTGGTGTTCCTGCGGGTTATCGTCGGTATCAAGACCTCGGGTACCTTCATGCCTGTGTTGATCGCGGTCGCCTTCATCCAGACCTCGCTGGTTACCGGCCTGGTCGGCTTCCTGCTGATCGTCGGCACGGGTCTGGTCATCCGCTCTTATCTGTCGCGGCTCAACCTACTGCTGGTGGCCCGAATATCGGCGATCATCATAATGGTGATCTCGATGATCGGTATCTTCTCAGCGTTCGCTTTCAAGCTGGGACTGACCGACGGCATGAAGATCACCTTCTTCCCGATGATCATCCTCTCCTGGACCATAGAGCGGATGTCCATTCTGTGGGAAGAAGAGGGTCCGAAAGAGGTGGTGCGTCAGGGCGGTGGTTCCCTGCTGGTGGCGGTCATCGCCTACCTGGCCATGGATAACGAGCTGATCCGTCATCTGACCTTCAACTTCCTCGGCCTGCAACTGGTGCTGATGGCGACCGTGCTGCTGCTGGGTAACTACACCGGCTACAAGCTGAGCGAGCTCAAGCGTTTCAAGCCGCTGGTGAACGAGATCAAGTCTGGCGCCACCCCGGGTAAGGACAAGTAACAGATGTGGTTCTGGGAAAAATACACCAGCCCGTGGAGCCTGTCTCAGGCAGGCATCCTCGGCATGAACAAGCGCAACCACTCCTACATCAGCCGCTACAACCCGCGTCGCCTCTACCCGCTGGTGGATGACAAGCTGCAGACCAAACGCATCGCGCTGGATGCCGGTGTGACAGTGCCCGAGCTTATCGGCACCATCCGCGAGCAGCATGACGTTGGCCGCATTACCGAACTGGTAAAAGATTGGCCTGGCTTTTGTATCAAACCGGCCCGTGGCTCCGGCGGCAAGGGGATCCTGGTGATCCTCCGTCAGGAGGATGGTCTCTTCTTCAAACCGAATGGCAGCGCGTCTACCGGTCAGGATCTGGAGCGCCATGTCTCCAACATTCTGGCGGGGCTCTATTCCCTCGGCGGCAAGCCTGACGTGGCACTGGTAGAAGGCCTCATCAACTTTGATGATGTGTTCGATGGTTACTCGTTCGAAGGGGTGCCCGATGCACGGGTGATCATCTTCAAGGGCTTTCCTGTGATGGCCATGATGCGCCTCTCCACCGCCGCCTCTGACGGCAAGGCAAACCTGCACCAGGGCGCCGTGGGTGTGGGCCTGTGCCTGCGCACCGGCCGTGCGTTGCGGGCGGTACAGTTTGGCAATCCGCTGCGCTACCACCCGGATACCGGCCTCGATCTGTACGATCTCAAGGTGCCTCACTGGGATACCTTGCTGACGCTGGCAGCCTCCTGCTACGAGATGTCGGGTCTGGGTTACATAGGTACCGACATGGTGCTGGACAAGTTCCGCGGCCCCATGCTGCTGGAGCTCAACGCCCGTCCCGGCCTTGCCATCCAGATCGCCAATGGTCGCGGCCTGGTGCCCAATCTCAAAACCATCGAGAAGCTGGGTCAGGTCAAGATGAACGTGGAGCAGCGGGTCAGCTTCGCCAAGGATCACTTCGGTATCTTTGACGAGTAGCCCCTACCACCCGGATAGCAAAAGCGCGCCTTGAGGCGCGCTTTTTTATGGCTGGCATTCAGCCTTTTACATGATTTGGCTGGCGGCAGGCAGAAAAAAACCGATGCCTTGGCATCGGTTTTTCGGTATCCGGTACGCAGACCCGATTACAGGGAGGCAGCGTTCTCGGACAGGTACTTGGCAACGCCATCAGCAGAAGCGGTCATGCCTTTTTTACCCTTCTCCCACTGGGCCGGGCACACTTCGCCATGCTCTTCGTGGAATTGCAGGGCATCGACCATGCGCAACATCTCGTCGATGTTGCGGCCAAGGGGCAGATCGTTGACCACCTGATGACGCACCATGCCGTGGCTGTCGATCAGGAAGGAGCCACGGAAGGCCACACCGGCTTCCGGGTGCTCAACGTCATAGGCTTTGCAGATTTCGTGCTTCACGTCGGCGATCAGCGGGTATTTCACCTGACCAATACCGCCATCTTCCACCTTGGTGTTACGCCAGGCGTTGTGGGAGAACTGGGAATCGATGGAAACACCGATCACTTCCACACCGCGCTTCTGGAACTCTTCATAGCGGTGATCGAAGGCAATCAGCTCGGACGGACAGACGAAGGTGAAATCGAGGGGATAGAAGAACAGGACGGCTGCTTTGCCTTTGATGTGGGACGCCAGGTTGAAGGAGTCAACAATCTGGCCATTGCCCAGAACGGCAGCAGCGGTGAAATCAGGTGCGGGACGGCCTACCAATACCATATTCAATTCCTCATTATGTGAAGTGAACAATCCTGTCAGGATTGGGCTACCTAGAGCCAAGTCCGTCTAATTCAAGCGACAAACCCTATACCCAGTGGTAGATTAGTTAAATCAAATTAAATAGATAGCATTCATCGGGTTTTCCTATGCAACGTTGGCCCAGCCTGAAACAGCTGCAATATCTGGTCGCTCTCGACGAGCACAAGAACTTCAATCGTGCCGCCAAGGCCTGTCATGTCAGCCAGTCCACCCTGAGTACCGGGATCCAGACGCTGGAAGACATGATGAACCTGCAACTGGTGGAGCGGGACCACAAGAGCTTCATTATGACCCCGGTCGGCATGGAAATCGTCGAGCGAGCTCGCAATTTGCTCTCGGACGCGCGAGATCTGATGGAACTGGGGCAACATCAGGGCGGCGTCATGCACGGCACAGTCCGGCTCGGCTGCATCCCCACCATAGCCCCCTTCCTGCTCAGCAAGCTGCTGCAGGAGTGCGGCAAGGCTTATCCTGAACTGGAATTGTTGCTGCGTGAAGACACCACCACCAACCTGCTCAAGCAACTGGAGCAGGGTCAGCTCGACTTGCTGATCCTGGCGTTGCCGGTGGAGATCGGCGGCTTCCACTGCAAGATGGTTGGCCAGGATCCCTTCCACATGGTGATGCCCGCCAGCATGGCGGCCGGTCTGCATACACCGTTCGATTACAAGGAGCTGCCCAACCAGAGCATCTTCCTGCTGGAACGGGAGCACTGCCTCACCGAACATGCGGTCAGCGCCTGTCGGCTGCGGGACAAGAGCAAGATAAACCCCTTTGCCGCCACCAGCCTGCACACCCTGGTACAGATGGTCAGTGCCGGGCTTGGCACCACCTTCCTGCCCCAGATGGCAATAGATTCCGGCATTCTCGACAACACCGACCTGGTGGCCATTCCCCTGCCGGGTGAAAAGCCGTATCGCGAGATAGGCCTGGTGTGGCGGCCCAGCACCACACGGGTACAGACCTTCTACAAGCTGGCTGAGCTGCTCACTCCGCTCATCGAGCCCAAGACCTGAGTCACGTTCTGAGCCACAAAAACGCCGGCAGCTTGCCGGCGTTTTCATTGGTTCAGACACATCGGCAGATCAGTTGCCGGCCGGAGGTCCGAAGATGCGGGTATAGGAGGTCAGAGTCCGTACGCTCACATCCGCCGGATTGCCGTTCTCGTCATAGAGCGCCAGCTCACCGGTCTGCTTGTTGTGGCCGAGCAGCTGATGAGCACTCAGGTTGCTCAGCGCATCGCTGTCCGCCTTCCACTCCCAGCGCTGGCCCAGACTCAGACTGCAGCTCTGCAACTGGCCGAGGTTGTTGCCATCCAGGCAGCGACGGGTATCCAGCGCACTGACATAACGGCCGTACTGGTCATAGATAAAGGACTGGGCAGCCGAAGTCTCGTCACAGGTCACGGCGCTCAGACCATGCTCGGCGCCGGCGCTCAGGCAGCGGTTGTCAAAGCCCCCCAGCTGCAGGTTGACCGGGCGTCCGCCGGTGAATACCGGATGGTTCCAATCCACCTTGAAGCTGGTTGAGGCGGTCACCCGTCTGCGCTTGTCGACATCCTCGAACCCCTGGAAGGAGACATGCCCTCCCACCACGTAGTAGTGCTTGTAGATACCGGTGTAGATGGGGCGGATGTTGACCGAAGAGTCGATCTTGAACTCGGTACTGCCCGTCTCGTCGGGCGCCGCCTTGTAGATGACATCCAGATTCGGCACGAAGCCCTTGTAACTCAGCGGCTGGATGCGGTTGTGATCCACATCGTACCCCATACCCCAGACGGTGGCGGTCTTGGAGGAGAGCAGTGACTCCGCCGTCGCGTATTGATCCCGCACCCAGCTGAAACTCACCTTCTGGGCACTCGGTGCCGAGCGTTCGACCCGATAATCCTGGGTGTTGTAGGCTAGCTGACGCTGCTGGCTGAACTTGGCTGACGCCTCCAGCTTGGCCTTGGGCCCATCCTTGTTCACTTCAACCCCGCCGGTCACCCCCACCTCGAAACCCGAGATCTCGCGATGCTCATACTTGCTGTTGAGATTGGTCGGCAGACTCTTGAGCACAGCCGCCTTGGTATTGGAAGCGTCGATGGTGAAGCGATAATCCTGGGCGATGGCATCGGTGGCATAGTCCCGCGCCCAGCCATCGAGCAGCAGATAACCTGCGATGTTCTCGCTCCAGGTGAGGTCCTCATTGAGCTGAATACCGGCACCTGCCGACTCGTCATCCAGCGAGATCCGCACTATCTTGGCATCCGGCGTAGCTGACCCCGTGTTGCCAAATTGCAGGGAGCGCTCCAGATTCACCCGATAGACCAGCGCGATGTTTGGCGAGTCACAAAAGAGGCGATCCCCCCGATCCCAGGTGCGTGAGCGCGGGAAGGTACACTCGCCATCGCTGATCTTGCGATTGACGTTGAGATAAAAAGCCACGTGAGGCAGGCCCGCTTCCGCCGTGGCGGTTTGCGTCAGGGAGCGTTTGTGGCGTTTGCCCTGCCCTGCCAGGGTGTCGATTCGCTCCATCACCTGATAGAAGGCAGGATCATCAGCGCCCCCCAGCGGGGTAAACAGCAGCTCCCCCTTGTAGGCGGAGACCAGCACCCAGTCGGCATCAAACGAGATGCCTGCCAGCTGCTCCATGACCTTTCTGGCCTGTTGCCGCTCGGCCTTGTCAGTGATGCCGCTGAAATCGATGAAGATACGCTCCCCCTGCCCCAGCACACGCTCGCGCAACTGGTCACGGGTCAACGCCTTGGCTGCCTGTTGTTCATCCAGCCAGCTGCTGGCGTTGAGGTAGACCAGTCCCTGCTCCGATTGCAGGCTGGCCAGCATGGCGGTGCCCTGATCGGTGCGTTCACCTATGTCTTCGGCATGAACGCTGCCAGCCAGCAAGGCCAGCGCGAGCAGACTGAGGGCGGGAATATGAGTGACTAATTTGCGTGGTTTATTGTTTTTCATTGTTATCTCCTGATCGAATCCCGCCAGACTATTTCCCCATGCAGTGAAATAGCATAACCCTGTTATCAATGGTTATATGGAGGCGTTATTCTCTTTGCCAGCCAAGCTGTATCTTCCATTTTTTTCGCTGTGAATTAACAACGGATTGATGGGTGATATTTCATATGGCAGAGCAAGGACCGCAATGCAGTCCAGGGTGGACGACTCGGCGTTCGCCGATGCTATTACACGGTTGTCGCGCTCTGGTGCGCGCCCCATTTGTGATGCGGGTGACATCTGTCATGAATCTCGCCATCATGGATATGACATACTGGCCTGACTCATATGTCTATCGTGTCTGCCTTGCCTGTAACCCTGATTGCACGGGCGACAGGGTGCGAGGAAACACTTACTGCTATGGGCTGGCGATCATGATGCTGCCCTCCTCTTTGCTGGTGGAATTATTCCTCTGGCGCCATAATTAATCAATGTCAGCCAGGGGTTAATATCATTTACAGCCTGTTACAAATTAATTCCCTATATATCCAGCTTGATACTGTCATTTCTTCATTCAGGTAATCAGCATGACTGTATATATTACGCAGGAGCATCATAACGAATTAACCTGAAATCAGAACGTGACACAGATCACGCAGTGACGTCAACAAGGATAATAATAAACTTATTTAAATCGTATTAGAATAAACGCGTTAATATTGAAATGCTCATTCAAGTAAGCCGGATGATATTATTCAATTAGTGGTACTTGATGGTATAAATGAAATCCATACGACCCCCTTTATACTCGACATGCCTTGTTAAAATGGGTTTTATCACGGCCAAGGCTATGTTCGAGCCCCAAACCCCGTTTATGATGAGCAGGTTGTCGCATCGAGGGAGCCCCTATGGATTGCAAGTTACTGCTGCCCCTGCTGGCCCTGTTGCTGGCCGCCTGTTCCAGCACGCCCGAACCGCCGCCACCTCGTCAAAGCAGTGCCTTCGACAGCTTTTATCAGCAGTGGCGTGCTGTGCCCTATCGCATGGGCGGATCCAGCCGGGCGGGCCTCGACTGCTCCGCCTTCACCCAGCTTGCCTACAGCCAGGTACTGGGCTTCAACCTGCCCAGAACCACAGAATCCCAGGCCAGTCTCGGCACGCCGGTCGATCGCTACCGGTTGCAACACGGGGATCTGGTCTTCTTCAAGACCGGCTGGCAGCAATACCATGTCGGTGTCTATACAGGTGCCGGTGAGTTTATCCATGCCTCCACCAGCAAGGGCGTGATCCGCTCGCGCCTCGACAATGTCTACTGGAACAGTCGCTACTGGCAGGCTCGCCGCCTGACGCAGTGAGCCCCGCTCACCATGAGAAATGAGAAAGGCCCGTCACGGGCCTTTCTCATTGTCTGTTTGCCGACTCAGTGTTTGCGATGCCAGCGCGGCGAGGTGGCTTTCTCACCCCAGGGGGTCACGCATGGCAAGAGTGCCCCCTCGATCACCACATCGCTGCTGGCCAGCGCCTCGGCAATCTTCTGGTGCAGCACCCGCAACAGACGCCCCTCCTGCTCGGCCAGGGAGTGGCCCGCGGCAAAGAACTCGCGCTGATGTTGCAGTGCCAGCTTCTGGGCAAACTCATAGGTATTGAAGCAATCCGGCATCCGCTCGACCACATCATCAAGCCGGGCCAACAAGCTGTTCAGTTCCCTGGTCATATCGCTCACTCCTTGTAGGTTGATAACCAAAAACTACCCCTTATTGGATAAACCACCAACCCTCAAACCCTGAAAGTGTGGTGGGTCGCACAGTTAACGGGTGAGTCATCCGCGACCCTGTGCCAAGCCAGATGAGATAACTTTACAGCCGGTTAACAAGCCGCTAGATTTAGACCGACCAATCAGTCGGTCAATTAACAAGCGGGGTAAGCCATGGACCTGGTTCAGTTGCAAGAGAGCACCACAGACAAGTTGTCGCTACCAAACAAGCTGGCCAGGCTCAGGCAAGCCTGTCAGGCCAATCCCATGCCTGGCCTGAGTGAACGTAGAGCCCATCTGAATCAGCTCAAGCGCGCCCTGCTCGACCACAAGCAGCAACTGTGCGACGCCCTGGCCCGGGATTATGGCCAGCGCAGCGACTACGACAGTCTGATCGCCGATATCCTGCCCTGTGTCATGCAGATCAACTACACCCAGAAGCGGATCAAACGCTGGATGCGCCCTCATCGCCGCCATACAGGTCTGCTGCTGGCACCGGCCAAAGTCGAGGTGTTCTACCAGCCCCTTGGCGTAGTCGGCATCATAGTGCCTTGGAACTTCCCCGTGATGCTGAGCCTGGGACCTCTCATCAGCGCCATCGCCGCCGGCAACCGGGCCATGCTCAAGCTCTCCGAATTCACCCCTCACACCAATGCCGTGCTGCACGAGTTGCTGGACGGCGTGTTCGACGAAGAGGAGGTGACGGTCGTCGAGGGGGATGCGCAAGTGGCCGCCGCGTTCAGCGCCCTCCCCTTCGATCACCTGCTGTTTACTGGCTCGACCGCGGTGGGCAAGCTGGTGATGGCCGCAGCCGCCCCCCAGCTAACCCCGCTCACCCTGGAGCTTGGCGGCAAGAGTCCCTGCCTTGTCGCCCCCGACATGCCCATCGCACTCGCAGTGGAACGGATGATCTTCGGCAAGAGCCTCAACGCCGGCCAGATCTGCGTGGCCCCCGACTATGTGTTGCTGCCACGGGGCCAGGAGCAGGCCTTCATCGAGGCCTATCGCAACCACTTTGCCCGCATTTATCCCAAGGGACTGGCCAGCCCGGATTACGGCTCCATCATCAATGTGCGCCAATATGAACGGATCACCAGCTGGCTGGCCGAGGCCGAACAGGCGGGTGCCCAGGTGCACCCTTGCGGCAGCCCGGCCCGGGACGACATAGCCCACCGACTGGTGCCCCATCTATTGACCGGGGTACCCAACCACTGTCAGGTGATGCAGCAGGAGATCTTCGGCCCCCTGCTGCCGCTGGTGCCCTACGACAGCATCGACGAGGCGCTCTCCTACATAGGTGCCCGCCCCCGCCCACTCGCCTTCTATCTGATGAGCCTGGATCCGGCCCTGCAAGCCAGGGTGACCCGGGAGACCCACTCCGGCGGCATGGCCATCAACGAGAGTCTGTTCCAGGTGGCGGCCGATGATGTGCCCTTTGGCGGCATAGGTGCCTCCGGCATGGGCCACTACCACGGCCATGAAGGCTTTCTCACCTTCTCCAAGGCCAAAACCGTGCTCAGCCGTGGCAAATTCAGTACCGGCTCCCTGGTTCATCCCCCTTATCGGCGCTGGCACCAGCGGCTGATGATGGCGCTGTTTTTACGCTAACCGCCCGTGACGAGGCCTGCATGAACAAACCCATGACCGACAAACGCCGCCAGATCCTGGATGCCGCCCTTGCCCTGTGCGCAGAGGATGGACTGCAAGGCGCCGCCACCGCCCGCATCGCCAAGGCAGCAGGGGTGGCCAATGGCACCCTGTTTCACCACTTCCCCAGCAAGGAAGTGCTGATCCAGTGCCTCTATCAGGACATCAAACTGCGCCTCGGCGCCGCCATCACGGAGGCGGACGCCGCCCTGCCCCTGTGCGAGCAGGCCCGTCATTACTGGCAGCAAGCCATGCAGTGGATGCTGGCCCATCCCAACGAGCTCAAGTTCGTGCTGGGCTTCTTCCACTCTCCCCTGCTGGCGCGCTCCCTGCGCAGCCAGATCCTGAGCGAGACCTTGCGTTTTCTGCCGCAACTGCTGACCCAGGGCCAGGCCAGCGGGGTGCTGATGCAAGCCCCGCCGGCCCTGATGCTGGAGGTATGCCAGAGCCAGTTTCTGGCGTGCGCCTCCCTGTTTGTCGATCAACCTGAACTGGGGCAGGACGCCCACTGGCAAGCCAGTGCCTTCGCCCTCTTCTGGTCTGCCATCTCGGGAGTGAATCCTCATGCAAAACCGGACGCTTGAATCCCTGGCGGCCCTTGGCCGCAGTCTCTGGATCGCCACCCTGCTCTGGGTCATAGGGCGCACCCTGTGCCGCGCAGCCCGGGTCGATGAGGCGGTGCGGCGTGAACTCGCCCCCCTGCCCGACGGCCTCACCATACGGCTGGAGGTAGCGGGCCTCACCCAGGCGCTGATCATCCATAAAGCAGCTGGTCGCTGGCAGTGCGGCGTACCGGCACATGCCAGCAGCGATCTGCACCCGCTGCGGGTGCGCTTCAAACATCCGGGTATCGCCTTTCGCGCCCTCAGCTTTCGGCTCGGAGTCAATCAGGCGTTCAGCGAAAACCGCCTGCTGGTGGAAGGGGATCTCACCGTCGCCATGCACCTGGTGCGGGCACTGGAGCAATTGCAGGCCCTGATCCTGCCCGCCTTCATAGCGCGGCCGCTGCTGCGCCACTATCCGAGCCCGCGCAACAAGCTGGCGCGTGCCTGCCACATCTACCTGGGTCTGCTGACCGGCTGAATAAAAGGATGAACAACATGAGTCGCTATTACGATTTCTTCTGTCCGGTCAAACTGATGGCGGGCGAGCAGGCGCTGGAACAGCTGGCTGGCGAATTGGCGGGTCTGGGGGCACGCCGTCCGCTGCTGCTCACCGACAAGGGGGTCAGCGGCACAGGGCTCGCCACCCTGCTGGCCAACGTGCTGGCCGAGGGGGAGCTGCCGGTCGCCGACATCTGGGACGAGATCCCGGCCGACTCCTCCACCGCCGTGGTGGAGCGGATCGCGGCCCGCTATCGGGAGCTCGAATGCGACAGCCTGGTGGCGCTGGGCGGCGGCTCCGTCATCGATACCGCCAAAGCGGTCAACATCCTCGCCTCCATGGGCGGGGATCGGCTGCTGGATTACGCCGGTGCAGGCTGTCTGACCCGGCCCCTGCAGCCACTGGCGGTGGTGCCCACCACAGCGGGCACGGGATCCGAGGTGACGCTGGTGGCGGTGATCAAGGATGAGGCGAGCGGGCGCAAGGTGCCCTTCACCTCCCCCTTCCTGCTGCCCCAACTGGCGGTGCTGGATCCGCGCCTCACCCAGGGCTTGCCCCTCAACATCACGGCCGCCACCGCCATGGATGCCATGACCCACGCCATCGAGGCCTTCATCGGCAATGCCAAGAATCCGGTCAGCGACGCCCTGGCCCTGATGGCGATAGAGAAAATCGCCAACGCCTTGCCCAAGGTGCTGCAAAGCCCGCAAGACAAGCAGCTGCGGCTGCAACTGGCAGAAGGATCCACCCTGGCGGGAATGGCGTTTTCCAACTCCATGGTGGGGTTGGTGCATGCCCTCGGCCACAGCCTGGGGGCCCGCTGTCACCTGCCCCATGGTTTGTGCATGAACCTCTTCCTGCCGACCGTGCTCGACTACAACCGCCCGGGCATAGACCCTGAGCTGGCCCGCCTGCTGCTGCCCCTGGTCGGTGCCGAGCGCTTTGCGGCAACCCCGGCCACAGAACGGGCACAAGCCAGCATTCAGGCCCTGTGCGCCCTGCGCGATAGCCTGTGGCAGGCGGTGAAGCTGCCGCGCACCTTGCGTGAAGCGGGCGTCACCGACAAGGGGTTGCTGCCCGAGATCCGGGATCTCGCCATCAATGACGGCGCCCTGCTCTATAACCGCAAGGATGCGGACCGGGCTCAACTGCTCGACCTGCTGGAACGGGCGTGGGAGTAATCAGGCTGAGGGCCCCGCATCGCGGGGCCCTCAGTTACCAGCGGATGGTGGCACCGGCGCCGTAGTTGCCGCTCTCTTCAGGCGTTTTTTCGCGCCAGATGGACTCCTTGTTGCGGCGGATGGCCTCTTCCCGCTCCTGGTTGCGCTCCCAGACGGGTTTCATCTCATCCAATGGCCGCTCATGTTTCTCCCCCTTGTGGTCGATGACGGAGCAGTGCTTTTCGCCGCACTGGTAGGCGTAGGGTTCGACGGCGCAGCCTGTCAGGGCCAGGCTCAGGCCAATAAGGAAAATGCTCAGAGAGGAAGGCAAGAACATGTGACGCTCCTGTTTGCATCGGTGACGAGAGGGCGCCGAGTGTCAAACAGGAGAGAGAGGGATTCAACCTTGCGAACAGGATGGATTGTTACAAGTTGTACATGAAGAAAACTATCAGCAAGGTACTGATTAATAACATCTTGGTTTCAGGCAGTACCGAGCGCCACGCTAGGTGGCCACCTGCTCTGGCGGCGTGAAGACCCCGGTGGAGAGGTAGCGGTCCCCCCGATCACAGATGATGGCCACCACCACCCCCTGCTTGATCTCTGCCGCTACCCGCAGGGCTCCGGCCACGGCACCACCTGAGCTGACTCCGCAGCAGATCCCCTCCTCCCGCGCCAGTCGGCGCATCATGACCAGCGCCTCCTCTTGCGTCACATCCAGCACCCGATCGACTCGTTGTGGCTCGAAGATGGCGGGCAGATAGGCTGCAGGCCAACGGCGAATGCCCGGGATCTGGCTCCCCTCTGCCGGTTGCAGGCCTATCACCTGCACCGCCGGGTTCTGCTCCTTCAGATAACGGGAGACCCCCATTATGGTGCCAGTGGTGCCCATGGCGGAGACGAAGTGAGTGACCGCCCCCTCGCTCTGGCGCCAAATTTCGGGGCCGGTCGACTGATAGTGTGCATCCGGGTTGGCCGGGTTGTTGAACTGATCGAGCACCAGCCCCTCGCCGCGGGCCTCCATGGCCAGCGCCAGATCCCGCGCCTCTTCCATGCCGTTTTCCACCAGCACCAGCTCGGCGCCATAGGCCTGCATGGCATCTCGCCGCTCCTGGCTCATGGTGCGCGGCATGATGAGCCGCATCCGGTAACCTCGCGCCGCCGCCACCATGGCAAGGGCGATGCCTGTGTTGCCGGAGGTGGCCTCGATGAGCCGGGCTCCCGGCAGCAAGCGACCGCTCGCTTCGGCGCTCTTGATGAGGTTCAGCGCCGGCCTGTCCTTGACCGAACCGGCCGGGTTGTTGCCCTCCAGCTTCACCAGCAGGGTGACGTCGGGCCAGGGATTGATGCGGCGCAGGGCCAGCAAGGGGGTATTGCCAATCAGATCTTCCAGCGTGGCGAAGGCCATAATGGGATCCATCCTCTGTTAACTGTTCTATACCTTGGCTAGCGGGTATGCACCCGATGGGGTTCGCAGTGTAAGCGAGCCCGCACAGTTGGCAAAGGGTTGCCAACATGGTCAGATAGCCCCATCCCCCGTATCGAGGAGCAAGCATGAGCGAGATCATTCATCAGGCCAACCAGCAACAATTCATCTGTGTGGTGGATGGCAAGGAGTCCAGGCTGCGTTACCGCCGGCTCGATGCCAAGACCATAGATGCCTACAGCACCTTCGTCCCGCCAGAGCTCAGGATACAGGGCATCGCCGATCAGCTGGCGCGCACCTTCTACGACTGGACCCAGGCCGAGGGGCTCACCATAGTGCCCAGCTGCAGCTACATAGACGTCTGGCTGCGCCGCAATGCAGGTTGAGGCGCTGGCCCCGTTGGCACAAGACGACGCTGATTTGAGAGCGCAGACAGAACGCCTGCTGCGGGCCGATCGCCAGCGGATGGCCTGTTTGCTGGCCGCCGCCGAGCTGGCCCTGCCCGACTGGGCGCTGGGGGCCGGTTTTATCCGCAACCTCATCTGGGATCACTTGCACGGCAAAGCCGTACCTACCCCACTCAACGATATCGATCTCATCTACCTCGACCCCCTTGACCCGCAAGGGTTGGCAGAGTCTGAACATGAGCAGTGGCTGACGGCCCGCCTGCCCGGCCAGCGCTGGGAAGTGCGCAATCAGGCCCGGATGCACCAGCGCCAGCGGGTTCCCCCCTTTGCCAGCAGTCTGGAAGCCCTCAGCCACTGGGTGGAGGTACCTACCTGCATCGGGGTCAGGCTGCTGCCGGACGAGGAGTTCGAGTGGCTGGCCCCCTACGGTTTTGCCCACAACTGGTCCCTGCAGGTGAGTGCCAATCCGCGCTGTCGTCAGGAGAGCCTGGTATTTGTGCAGCGCATCCAGGAAAAACGTTGGCTGAGCATCTGGCCTGACCTTGTGGTGAACTGGCCATAACCGCATTGCAATGTTTCGGCAACCTTGGGCACACTAGGGAAAAGCTGTTTGTAACTCAATGGGTTAAATAATGCGCGACTTCTTCTCTCTCGAACGCTGGCTACCGGGCCTCGCCGCCCTGCTGCAATACCAGCGGGCCTGGCTGATGCCGGATGTGCGCGCTGGACTGTCGGTGGCGGCCGTGGCGCTGCCCGTGGCCATCGCCTATGCCGAGCTCGCCGGCGTGGGGCCCCTGGTCGGCCTCTACTCCTGCATACTGCCCATGCTGGTCTATGCCCTGTTTGGCACCTCCCGCCAGCTCATCGTCGGCCCGGACGCCGCCACCTGCGCCGTCATCGCCGCCGTGGTGACCCCGCTCGCCGCCGGTGATGCTACCCGCCACTGGCAACTGGTGATGACCATGACCGCCATGACGGGCTTCTGGTGCCTCATCGCCAGCCGCTTCAAGCTGGGGGTGCTGGCAGACTTTCTCTCCCGCCCCATACTGATGGGGCTGCTCAACGGGGTGGCCATCACCATCATGGTGGGGCAGCTCTCCAAGATCTTCGGGTTTACCTTCGATGAGCGTTACCTCATAGAGCGGATCGCCAGCGGGGCCTACTACATCACTCAAACCCATCTGCCGACCCTGGCCATGAGCCTGACCGCCTTGCTCACCCTGCTGCTGGCCAAACGTTACAAGCCTGCCTGGCCCTCCTCCATGGTGGCCATGGTGGTGACGGGGGCGCTGGTATGGGGTTTCAGCCTTGGGGATCACGAAATCGCCACCCTCGGTCTGGTGGGCTCGGGCCTGCCCGCGTTTCAGCTCCCCCAGTTTCCTCCCGGCCTGATGCGCGAACTGGTGCTGCCCGCCTTGAACCTCGCCATGGTGAGCTTCGTCTCCATGATGCTCACCGCCCGCAGCTTCGCCGCCAAAAACGGCTACGAAATAGATGCGGACAAGGAGTTTCGGGCCCTTGGCATGGCCAATCTGGCGGCCGCTGCCTCCCAGGGCTTTGCCATCAGCGGCGCCGATTCTCGCACCGCGGTCAACGACGCCAACGGCGGCAAGAGCCAGCTGGTCTCCATCATAGCCGCCGCCGTGATCGCCATCATCACCTTCTACCTGACGGCGCCGCTGCAATACATACCCACCGCCGCCCTCGGCGTTGTGCTGGTCATGGCGGCGCTGTCGCTCACCGACTTTCGCAGCTTGTGGGCCCTGCGCCACTCCGACAGATCCGCCTTCTGGCTCGCGCTCATCACCTTCATCAGCGTGCTGGCCATGGGGGTGATCCCTGGGATCACCCTCGCCGTCTTGCTGGGTCTGTTCCAGTTCCTGCGCAACGTGATGCGCCCCACCGATCAACTGCTCGGCATGGATGACGAGGGGGTAGTGCGCACCCTGGGGGACAACGAACAGGCCAAGGCCATTCCAGGCGTTCTGGTCTATCGCTTCAACTCGCCGCTCACCTACTTCAATGCCCCCTACTTCAAACGGCGGGTATTGGCGCTGCTGGTGCAGGATCCCCACAATCCCAAATGCCTGGTGGTGGATGCGGTGGCCTGTTTCACCCATCAGGACATCAGCGTGATGAGCATGGTGGGGGAGCTGCACAGGGATCTGAAACGGCGCGGCATTCACATGGTGATGGCCGGTCGCCACGGCCAGATGAGCCAGTGGCTCAAGCAGGCGGGGATCCGGGTGGGCGACGAGGGTGTCATCCTCTGCCCCGACATGTATCAGGCGCTGCGCATGACCCGCTGCTACCGTGAGCCCGTGTTCAAGGATGACGCCGTGGTGGAGAGCACCACTGACGCCATCCTCTCCCACTGGCCCCAGGATGATGCCCTGCCGGACTCGGCGCGGCTCACCCTGCCCTCCGAGCAGGAGGCGGGTGCCACCCTGGCCTGATCGGTTGCCAGACCATGCCCAGAGCTGGTCTGACACACTCTCCTCCCAAGGCAAGATTGCACCCCGCAGGCTCTTGGTGTTAAATGCCCGTCCAGATGGCGCTGACGAGGGCCATCCCCAGTATTTGGACATCCCATGCAAACTCAACCCCACGCGGGCCCGGGCACACTTTTCTCCCTGACCTGGCCGCTGTTTATCGATCTCGCCCTGCACTTTCTGACCGGGGCCCTCAACACCTTCATGGTGGGCCACGTCTCCTATCAGGGCGTCGCCGCACTGGCGGTCGGCAACCAGGTGTTTGATCTGGCCATCACCCTGTTCAGCTTCGTCAGCATAGGCACCAGCGTGGTGATCACCCAGTATCTGGGGGCTGGCGATCGGGAAAAAGCCCGCATCGTCATCCACACCGCCATCGGCTTCAACCTGCTGGTGGGGCTGGTGGCCGCGGTCGGCGTGCTCGCCGGCGCCGGCACCATGCTCTCCCTGATGAACCTGCCCGCCCACCTGATGGGCGATGCCACCCTTTACTTGCAGATCATCGGCCTGTGCCTGTTGCCGGAGGCGGCGGCGCTCTGCCTGGCCGCCACCCTGCGCGCCCACGGTCATACCCGTCAGGCCATGTACGTGACCCTGACCGTCAATCTCATCACCTTCGTCGGCAACCTGCTGCTGCTCTACGGCTGGTTCGGCCTGCCCCAGCTTGGGGTGGCCGGGGTCGCCATCAGCACTGTGGCGGGTCGCATCGTTGGCGTAGTGCTGTTGGTGTGGCTGGTGACGCGCAAGACAGGCATCCGCTTGCGTCTGCCCGAGATTGTCCGTCCCAGCAAGGTCATGCTGGACAAGGTACTGCACATAGGCCTGCCGGCGGCGGGGGAGAACCTCTCCTGGATGCTGCAGTTCATGGTGGTCACCGCCTTCGTCGGCCTGCTCGGTGACAAGGCGCTGGCGACCCAGTCCTACTTCTTCCAGATCTGCCTGTTCATCCTGCTGTTCGGCCTCTCCATCGGCCTTGGCAACGAGATCATCATCGGCCATCTGGCGGGGGCGCGCCGCTTCGAGCAGGCCTATAACCAGCTGATGAAGAGCCTCAAGTTAGGCCTCATCGTCACGACCCTGATCGCCATCGCCGCCGCCCTGAACGGCCGCGCCATCATCAGCCTGTTCACCGACGATCCGGACATCATCACCCAGGTGGCACAGCTGTTTCTCATCAGCCTCATCCTCGAACCCGGCCGCACCTTCAATCTGGTGGTGATCAACGCCCTGCGTGCCACCGGGGATGCCCGTTTCCCGCTCTACATGGCGCTCGTCTCCATGTGGGGGATTGCCGTTCCGCTCGCCTATTTCCTTGGTATCATGCAGGGTTATGGACTGGTCGGCATCTGGTTGGCGCTCGCCTGCGATGAGTGGGTACGCGGTCTGGCCATGTTCTGGCGCTGGCGCAGTCGTCGCTGGCAAAACAAAATTCTTGTTGAAACATAAGCGGAATCACAATGAAGAAAATCGGACTCTTGTTGGCTGCCATCCTGCTCAGCCCGCTGGCCATGGCGCAAACCGCGCCCTCAGCCCCCAAGGCGCAGGCCTCCAAAATCTGGTATGTGGCGCCCATCGCCATCGACGAGACGAGCGAAGCCCAGAAAGCATTGACCAAAGATTTTATGGCCCAGATGATCAAGACCATCAAGATCAACGAATATCAGACCGGCAAAGCACTCGGCAAGACCAAGGATCCCAAATGGCTGATCCGCACCAAGTTGATGCCTGCCAGCACGGAGCCGCTGGTCGGCAAGAAGCACCCGCAAGGTCTCACCTACGGCAAGGGCATCCCCACTCAGGAAATCGTCGGCGAGCTCATCATGAACGGCACGCTCGTCGCTCATGTGGGGCAGGGCTGGCGTGAGCCCATAGTCCCGGGCACCCCGGTGGCCGAGAAGATCACCATAGCCAACTACCAGTACGCCATCGGCAACGAAGCCAAGGCGCCGGATCTGGAAGAGCTGGCAGCGCAGATAGGCTTCGAAGTGGGCAAGGTCATCGCCCGCGATGGCAAGCCGCTGCCCGAGAAGAAAAAGAAAAAAGAGTAAACGCCATACCCGTTACGAAAAGGGGCCTTGCGCCCCTTTTTGCTACTCCCTTGCCAGCCCGCCGCCGTCATCAAACCGTCACAACTGTGATCAAGATTCCAGTTTGAAGCTCAAAACCTTACTTACAAATGACTTATCAGCTTGTGATTCAATGAGTTAAAAATCATCTCTCCCATGGAGCAAATCATTGGTCCCGAATTCGATCGGGATCACATTTATCTCTGGGGGGAAGGGGTACTTTTGTTTTGAAGGCACAATCAAACGAAACCAAGGAGGCTTCATTACATGTTCCCAGAGTACAGAGATCTCATCTCGAAACTGAAGAGCAGTGATGTCCATTTCCAGAAGAAGTTTGACTTGCACAACGACCTGGATGCGGAGATTAGAAAGTTGGAAAAGCATCATGCCAGCGACTACAGCTCCGAGGTGAAGGATCTGAAAAAACAGAAACTCAAACTGAAAGAGGAGATATACGACATCCTCAAACAACATCCACATTAGACGCCTCGACGAATACCCGGATAAGCAACTTATCCCTCCAGCCCGGCTCAAGCCGGGCTTTTTATTGCCAGCAGATCAGGAAACCCGGGGCATCTGCTGCCTTGTCTCCATCGCCTTATCTCGCTTGCGCCTGTTTTTTCGATAAGAAAAGCGGGCCAGTGGCCCGCTTGGTTATATCAATTTCACCCCACAATCACACCGGCGGATGGAAATGGCTGGCCTCGCGGGTGGCCATCTCCTCGTAGGTGGCCCACTTCTGCCACGCCACTTTTTGCGCCACCTGCATCAGCCGTTCGGCTTCCTCGGGGTGGCTCTGGGCCAGTACCTGATAGCGGTTCTCCTCTGCCCTGTATTCGGCAAGGGGGATAGAGGGGCGCAGGCTATCGAGGCTGAAGGGGTTCTGCCCCGCGTGGCGCAATACAGGGTTGTAGCGCAGCAGCGGCCAGTGACCCGAGTCCACCGCCCGTTTCTGCTGGGTCAGGCCAAACTCCATATCGATACCGTGGGCGATGCAGTGGCTGTAGGCGATGATCAAGGACGGACCATGGTAGGCCTCGGCCTCGCGCAACGCTTGCAGCGTCTGCTGCGGGTTGGCACCAAAGGCGATGCGGGCAACATAGACGTTGCCGTAGGAGATGGCCTGCAGCGCCACATCCTTCTTGGCCAGCGTCTTGCCCCCCGCCGCGAACTTGGCGACGGCACCGAGCGGGGTCGATTTGGACATCTGGCCGCCGGTGTTGGAGTAGACCTCGGTATCCATCACCAGCACGTTCACATCGCGCCCGGAGGCGAGCACGTGATCGAGCCCCGCCGAGCCGATGTCATAGGCCCAGCCGTCGCCGCCAACGATCCAGACCGAGCGGCGCACTAGCTGATCAATCAAGGAGAGCAGCTCGCGGGCCTTGCCGGATCGCACCTCTTCCAGCCGTTCCCGCACTTGCGCTACCCGATTTCGCTGGGCGCGGATCTCCGACTCCAGCCGCTGCGGGGCGCTGACAAGCGACTCGACCAGCGCTTCTCCCAGCTCCCCCTTCATCGCCTTGAGGGCGGCCACCGCCTGACCGTGATGCTGATCGGCGGTGAGACGAAAACCAAAGCCGAACTCGGCGTTGTCCTCGAACAAGGAGTTGGACCAGGCGGGCCCCTTCCCTTCCGCGTTCTTGGCCCAGGGAGTGGTCGGCAGGTTGCCGCCATAGATGGAGGAGCAACCGGTGGCGTTGGCCACCAGCATGCGATCGCCAAACAGCTGGGTCAGCAGCTTGAGGTACGGGGTCTCGCCACAACCGGCGCAGGCACCGGAGAACTCGAACAGGGGTTCGAGGAACTGGGCGCCGCGCACGGTGGAGAAGTCCACCCGCTCGCGGGCAGGCCACGGCAAACTCTCGAACCAGCGCAGCGCCTGTTTCTGACCGGCGAGGTGTGGCGCCTTGTCCATCATGGTGATGGCGCGATCGCCTTCGTGGCTCTCTCTTTCAACACGCTCGCCTTGATGGCTTGCATCAGCCCCGGCCCGTACCGGACAGGCCTGCACGCACTGGCCGCAACCGGTGCAATCCTCCGGATAGAGTTGCAGGGTATAGCGGCTGTCGGGGAAGCCCCTGGCGGTGACGGGCACCGACTGGGCTGCCTCGGGGGCGGTCGCCAGCCAGTCCTGATGGTAGAACTTGGCCCGCAGCGCCGCGTGGGGGCAGACAAAGACGCAGTTGCCGCACTGGATGCAGATATCGGAGTGCCAAATCGGGATCTCGCGTGCGATATCCCGCTTCTCGAAGCGGCTGGTGGCGGTGGGGTAAGTGCCATCCACCGGCAGCATGGAGACAGGGATGAGATCGCCGCGCCCCGCCAGCATCTCGCCAGTGACCCGCTGGACAAACTCGCTGCCCCCCGGTGCCAGTGGCAGCGGATAGTCGCTGATCTGCTCATCTCCGGCCGGAATTGCCACCTTGCTTAAGTGAGCCAGGGTATCGTCCACCGCCGCGAAGTTGCGCGCCACCACCTCGGGCCCCTTGCGGGCATAGCTCTTCTCGATGCTCTCCTTGATCAGCGCAATGGCCTCGTCCCGTGGCAACACCCCGGCCAGCGCGAAGAAGCAGGTCTGCATTATGGTGTTGATGCGATTGCCCATGCCGTTCTGCTCGGCCACCCGATCCCCATCGATGCAGTAGAGCTGGATATTGAGGGCGCGGATGCGGGCGCACAGCCGCTCGGGCAGCTGGCCCCACACCTTGTCAGCCTCATGGGGGGCATTGAGCAACAGGGTCGCCCCTTCGGCGGCGTGCTCCAGCAGATCCACCGATTCGACAAAACCCCACTGGTGGCAGCCGATAAAGCTCGCCTGCTCGATAAGCCAGGGGGCGTCGATGGGCTCGGGGCCAAAGCGCAGGTGGGAGACGGTGCGCGAGCCGGACTTCTTGGAGTCGTAGACGAAGTAGCCCTGGGCGTGGAAGCCATCCAGCTCGCCGATGATCTTGATGCTGTTCTTGTTGGCGCCAACCGTGCCGTCTGCACCCAGGCCGAAGAAGAGCGCCCGCACCCGGCTGGCGGGCTCCAGATCGCCGATGGGGTGCCAGGCCAGACTGAGGCCCGAGACGTCATCGACAATCCCCACGGTAAAGCGCGGACGCGGCGCATCGGATGCCAGCTCCTCAAACACAGCCGCGCACATGGCGGGGGTGAACTCCTTGGAAGAGAGGCCGTAGCGACCACCACTGAGCCAGGGCAGCCGCTTGATAAGGCCGCGCTGCAAGCCATCGATCAGGGCGCTCTGCACATCCAGCAGCAGCGGCTCGCCGCCAGCGCCCGGCTCCTTGGTGCGATCCAGCACAGCGATGCGGCGCACGCTCTGCGGCAGCGCATCGAGCAGTGCCTGTACCGGGAAGGGGCGATAGAGGCGCACCACCAGGACCCCTGTCTTGCGATCCTGCCGGTTGAGCCAATCCACAGTAGTGCGGGCGGTGGCCGCCCCCGACCCCATCAGCAAGATGACGTCGGTCGCGTCGCTGGCACCGTGGTACTCCACCAGCCGGTAGTGGCGACCGGTGAGGGCTCCCAGCTTGTCCATGCACTGCTGCACCCGCGCCGGCACTGCCTCGTAGAAGGGGTTGACGCTCTCGCGGGACTGGAAATAGGTATCCGGGTTCTGGGCGGTGCCGCGCATCACCGGATGATCCGGGTTGAGCGCCCGGGCACGGTGGGCCCGCACCCAGTCGTTGTCGATAAGGGCGCGAATTTCATCTTTATGCAGGGCAGTGATCTTGTTCACCTCGTGGGAGGTGCGAAAGCCGTCGAAGAAGTGGATAAAGGGCACCCGGCACTGCAGGGTGACGCTGTGGGCAACCAGCGCCAGATCCTGCGCCTCCTGCACCGAGCCGGAGGCGAGCATGGCAAAGCCGGTGCTGCGCGCCGCCATCACGTCCTGATGATCGCCAAAAATCGAGAGCCCCTGCGCCGCGAGCGATCGGGCCGCAACATGGAACACTGCCGCGGTCAATTCACCGGCGATCTTGTACATGTTGGGCAGCATCAGCATCAGCCCCTGACTGGCGGTGAAGGTGGTGGCAAGCGCCCCCGCCTGCAGGGCACCGTGTACAGTACCAGCCGCACCCCCTTCACTCTGCATCTCCACGACTGTGGGAATGTTGCCCCACTGGTTGGTCTGCCCCTCGTCCGCCCAGGCGTCGGCCAATTCAGCCATGGTCGAGGAGGGGGTGATGGGGTAGATGGCACACACTTCGCTCAGCTGGTACGCCACCCGGGCCGCGGCTTCGTTGCCGTCGACCATGATCAGTTCATGTTTCATTGGGACTCCTCCGGTTGGCGCAGCTCGATAGCGTGACAAGGGCACTGGTCGTGACAGGCACCGCAGCCGGTGCAGAGCGTCGCATCCACCTGATAGCCCTTGCCCGGCCCCAGTTTCTCGATGGCCTGCTCGGGGCAGCTGCCGTAGCAGCCGTCGCACTCGAAGCAGTTGCCGCAGGAGTAGCAGCGCGCCGCCTCGTAACGGGCGGCCACCTCATCCAGCCCGCCGATGATCTCGCCAAAATCGTCCCGCGCCCACGCCGGTTTGACCGGCTGACTGCTGGCGGGCGCGTGGGTCTGGAACCAGAGTTGCAACTGCTCCGGCCCCACCAGCGGGTAGGAGAGCGGTTTGTGGTAGTGGCGACCGCGCAGCCAGGCATCCATATGGCGCGCCGCCTTCTTGCCGTGGCCGGTGGCTATGGTGACGGTGCGCTCGGAAGGCACCATGTCGCCGCCGGCAAACAGACCCGGTACATCCGTCATCAGGTTGTCCGCCACCTGCACCACCCCCTCCTGGTTGATACGCACGCCGGGAATGCTCTCCAGCACGCTCAAGTCCACCTCCTGCCCCAGCGCCAGAATGAGGGAGTCCGCTTCCAGGGTTTCAAACTTGCCGGTGGGCACAGGCTTGCCCTGCTCATCCAGCGCCATCACCTCCACTTCGATATGGGTGTTGTCGAGCTGACGTATGCTGCGCAGCCAGTTGATCTTGATCCCCTCCTCCTCGGCCTCAAGGGCTTCGAAGGCGTGGGCCGGCATATGATCCCGGTCGCGCCGGTAGATGATCATCGCCTCCTCCACCCCGAGGCGGCGTGCGGTGCGGGCTGCGTCCATGGCGGTATTGCCGCCACCGTAGATCGCCACCCGCCGCCCCAGTTTGGGGGGCGGCAGTCCCTGCTCTTCGGCCAGACTGGCCTGCTCAAGGAAACTCACCGCATCGAGGATCTTGCCCGCTTCCCGGGCGGGAATATCGACCCGCTTGGCCAGATGGGCACCGATGGCCATAAAGACGGCGTCAAAGCCCCCCTCGTCACGCGCCTTGAGCACGTCTTCCACCTTGTGGTTGAGGGTCAGCGTCACTCCGGCAGCAAGGATTCGGGCCACCTCCCGATCCAGCACGTCGCGAGGCAGCCGGTAGGCAGGAATGCCAAAGCGCAGCATGCCGCCAGCCAGTGGCCCCGCTTCGCGGATCTCCACATGATGGCCAAGCCGGTTGAGGTGCCAGGCACAGGAGAGGCCGGAGGGACCGGCGCCGATCACCAGCACCTTCTTGCCGCTGGCAGGCGCTGGCGGCGCGGGCAGCCAGCCACGGGCCAGCGCCTCGTCGCCGAGGAAGCGCTCGATGGCGTGAATGGAGACGGCATCATCCACCTGGGCGCGGTTGCAGGCGCTCTCGCAGGGGTGATAGCAGACCCGGCCATGGACGGCAGGCAGGGGATTTTCTTCGATCAGTCGCTGCCAGGCTGCTTCAAAGCGGCCCGCTTCGGCGAGGGAGAGCCAGGCCTGGATGTTCTCGCCAGCCGGGCAGGCGTGGTTGCAGGGTGGCAGGGCCGGCCGCCAGACGGGCAGCCGAGTACGGACCGGGCCTGTTCCCGTTTTCTGGGAGAGATCCGGCTGTGGGGTCATATCCAGTTGTTTGCTCATACATTGCTTTCTTCTTTTTGTGTGACAGGCCCCATCCGATGGCACTTGATACCGTTTAGCCGAAGCGGACGGTGGCCGGAGAGGGAAGAAGCGAAAGCGTTAGAAACTGGAAGCTGGTTCGATAGTGGACTGATTTTTGTACTGATTGACGGATCAGGATCAAATAATGTTGCACTTTATGGGGTATGGAGAACAGAACGTGACCCCTGTAACATCTTGCCCGATTGAAGATGTGATTGGGTTGACCATGTAGCACCTTCGACAACCGGCGCAGCACACTGCAGGGATGGCTGCCACGACAGTCACTGCGCTATTCCCCTCGTTGACACAGGGCACTTCACAGGATCAGGACATGCCAATACTCGACAGCATTCATCTCTACCCCATCAAATCAACGGCAGGCATGCCACTGACTCGCGCTCTGGTGACCGAAGAGGGATTGCAGGGAGATCGCCGCTACATGGTGGTCAAACCGGACGGCACCTTTATCACAGCCCGTACCCATCCCCAGCTACAGCAAGTAGTGGCGACCCCCATAGAGGGCGGCTTGCAGTTGCGCTATCCGGGATTTGAACCGCTCACGCTGCGAGAACAGGATTTTTCCCGCTCACCTCGGACTACCGGCGTCTGGCGCGACAGCTTCACCGCCCTGCATACCGATATCAGCGCCGATCTCTGGCTGAGCAAGGTCACGGGTGAGCCGGTCGCCTTGCTCTGGCTCGGCGAGCAATCGGATCGTTTCCGGGAAAAAACCGGCACCCGGGTCAGCTTCGCCGACGGTTATCCCCTGCTGCTGATCAGCCAGAGCTCGCTCGATGACCTCAACCTGCGCTCCGATGCCCTGCACCAGATGAGCCAGTTCCGTACCAACCTGGTGGCAACCGGTACCCGGCCGTTCGAGGAGGACAGCTGGGTACGCATCCGCATCGGCGAGGTGGAGTTCAGTGTGGCCAAGCCCTGCAGCCGCTGCATCATGACCACGGTGGAGGCGGGCACGGATCGCTTCAATGCCCTGAAAGAGCCGCTGGCCACCCTCACCCGCTATCGTCGTGGCGAGGATGGGGATGTCTATTTCGGCCAGAATCTGGTGGCCCTCAACGAGGGCTGGATTGAGGCGGGCAGCGAGATAGAGGTGCTGGAAACCGCCCGTCCCCCCGTCTACCCCAATGCGGCGCCGAAGAAGCGGGAGCTGGTCTGCGTCGCCCGCGAGCCGCTGGCGCGAGATCTGGAAACATTCTGGTTCGAAGCTGCCGATGGCGAGCCGCTGCCCGACTACCTGCCGGGCCAGCACCTGCCCATCAGCCTGGATATCAAGGGCGAGCGACTGCAACGGCGCTATACCCTGAGCTCAAGCCCGGATCTGCCGGAGCGCTACAGCATCAGCGTCAAGCGCCTGGGTGAAGGGCGCATCTCCCCCTGGTTGCACCACCAGCTGCGGGTGGGGGATACCCTGCTGGCGGCCGCACCGGCGGGCGAGTTTCACCTCGGCACCGAGCGCAGCCTACTGCTGATCTCGGCCGGCTCGGGCGTGACTCCCATGCTCTCCATCGCCCGTACCCTGGCCCTGCGCGGCGAGCTCGAGGATGTGCACTTCATGCACCTGTGCCGCAGCGAAGCAGACATACCGGCCGCCGCCGAGCTGCACGCCCTGAGCCGGGCAGGCATGCAACTGACCCTGATCCTGAGCCAGCCGGATGCTCACTGGCAGGGGCTCAAAGGGCGGCTGTGCGATGATCATCTGGCCCAGGTCAAGGGGTTGACCGGGCGTGAGGTATTTATCTGCGGTCCCCACGGGTTTATGGCCGATGCGGCCGCCAGATTGTGCGCACTCGGCGTGGCTGCGGATCGCATCAGGCAGGAGAGCTTTGGCGGCGCCATTCTTTCGGTGACTCGCCCCCATCAGGCGGTGCAACTGCGTATCGGTGAAGAGGCCTTTGCTGGCAACAATCAGGGCACCATACTGGATCAAGCCCACAAGCAGGGAGTGGAGCTGCCCTGGAGCTGCCGCGCCGGCATCTGCGGCAGTTGCAAGCAGACCCTCGTCTCGGGGGACGTGGATCACCCGGATGCCCCGGCCATCACGGCAGCCGAGCGGGCCGAAGGCAAGATCCTCACCTGCTGCGCCGTGCCCTTGACCGATCTGGTGATCGGGCCGCGATAATAGTGCGGGCCGGGAGCATCATGGGTTAAGCGCCCCCCGGCCCTTATTTTCCCCGCTGTTTTTACCCCCTTCCCTTTTCTCGGCATACCCGAGCCATGCAGCCTCTCCGGCCCCCTATACTCACTGCAGAACAATAAAAACCCTCAGAAGTACCGGCCTTCGCCGTGTGACAAAGGGGGTTATTCTGGTGAGAATAAGGACGCTCAAACCATGGAACAGAACAGACCTGCCTTTCAACTCAATCTCTTGCTCTCCGTTGTCACCCTGATCCTGCTATCGCTGGTATTTTTTGCCTACACCTGGTCAGGGACAAAACTCGAGCAGAGTTATCAACAACGCTACCAATCCTATCTGCTGGCCGATGAGCTAAGGCAATCCTCCGACGATCTGACCCGGCTCGGTCGCACCTATGTGATCACCAAGGATCCCGCCTATGAGCAGCAGTACATGCGGATCCTGGCCATACGCAACGGCGAACAGAACAGACCGGAAGGCTACAACCGCATCTATTGGGATTTCGTGGCGGCCAGTGGTCAGAACCCCAGACCCGACACTTCGCTGCGTCGTGGCCTCATCGATCTGATGAAGGATGCCGGCTTTACCGACGGTGAGCTGGCCAAGCTCAACGAGGCCAAGAACAACTCGGATGCCCTGGTCAGTACCGAAGTCGCCGCCTTCAAGCTGGTACAACAGCAGGAGGGGGATCTCGCGGCCAACCAGCAAAAAGCCATCGCCATGATGCATGACAAGGCCTATCACCAGAACAAGGGGCGCATCATGGCCCCCATCGATGACTTCTACGTCATGATGGAGACCCGCACCCAGCAGGCAGTGGACGATGCCACCAGCCAGTCTGCCATGTTGCGCTATCTGTTTATCGCCCTGGGCTTGGTATTGATGTTCTTCCTGTGGCGCACCTATCGTGCCCTGCTCGACTTGACCGGCACCTCGGTCAGCCAGCTCAGAAGCGATCTCAACAGTCTGGCGCAAGGGGATTTCTCCCGTCAGATCCATGTACCCGTTGGCGCACAAGAGAGCCTGATCGGCCTGCTGGCCACCATGCAGTCAACCCTCAAGGGGATCATCGCCCAGGTCTCCCACTCCAGCGAGGAGCTGTCAGGATCGGCCGACAGCATAGCCCAGATAGCAGAGCAGACAGCCCAGTTTGCCACCTCCCAGCAGACCAGTACCCAGACAATGGCGGCCGCCATCGAGGAACTGGTAGTGAGCATCAGCCACCTCTCCGACAACGCCACCCATGCCGACGAATTGAGCAAGGTGTCGGCCAACACCCTGGAAGAGGGTTCCGGCGTCATCAAGCAGACCCTGGACAGCATAGAAAACATCTCCAGCACTGTAGGGGATGCGGCCAGCAGCCTCTCCGAGCTCAACAGCCACACCCAGCAGATTTCGGACATCATAGAGGTGATCCGCGGCATCGCCGATCAGACCAACCTGCTGGCCCTCAACGCCGCCATAGAGGCAGCGCGGGCGGGAGAACAGGGACGGGGCTTTGCGGTGGTGGCCGACGAGGTGCGCAATCTCGCCAGTCGTTCGGCGGCCTCGACCCAGCAGATCACCGGCATGATCAGCAAGATCCAGAGCGGGGCGGATGCCTCCATCCGCAGCATGGAGAATACGGTCAACAACGTCTCTCGCGGCGTGAGTCTGGCCAACCAGACCGGCGAGGCCATCACCAGCATCAAGAGTCATGCAGCCAACCTGACCGGATTGATGGGGGAGATAAGCCACACACTGCGCGAGCAATCCACCGCCGCCAACGAGGTGGTTTCCACCGTCGGCCACATCACCTCCCTCTCCGAACAGTCGGGGGATGCGGCCCGTCACGTATCGCAGGAGGCCGCCAAGCTCAAACAGCTGTCACGGCTGCTTCGCCAGGAGATGGGTCGCTTCAAATTGTAAGCAGATCCTGCAAAGCAAAACGGCTGCCCAAGGGCAGCCGTTTGTTTGGCAAGGCCTTTTTCAAGACCGGATGGCATCAACCACGCAGGGCGGCGATGCGCTGTTCGATGGGCGGGTGGCTCATGAACAGCTCGCTCATGGAGCGCTTGCCGTTGATGCCAAACGCCATCATGGAGCCTTCCATCTGTGGCTCGGCACCGCGAGAGAGGCGCTGCAGCGCAGCAATCATCTTGTCACGACCCGCCAGCTTGGCAGCACCTGCGTCGGCGCGGAACTCACGCTGACGGCTGAACCACATGACGATCATGGAGGCCAGCACACCGAATGCCATCTCCAGCACGAACACGGTGATCATGTAGGCAAAACCACCGGAGCTGCTGCTCTCTTCGTCGTTGTTGGAGCTGAAGAAGTTGCTGATGACACCGGCCACGATACGGGCGAAGAACATCACGAAGGTGTTTACCACCCCCTGGATCAGGGTCAGAGTCACCATGTCACCGTTGGCCACATGGCTCACCTCGTGAGCCAGCACGGCTTCCGCCTCGTCGCGGCTCATGCTGTAGAGCAGGCCGGACGAAACAGCGACGAGGGAGTCGTCACGACGGGCACCGGTCGCAAAAGCGTTCATCTCCGGTGAGTCGTAGATCCCCACTTCCGGCATCTTGATACCCGCTTCACGGGCCTGACGGGCAACTGTACTGACCAGCCAGTGCTCTGTCTCGTTACGGGGTTGCTCGATGACCTGGACGCCATAGCTGCGCTTGGCCATCCACTTGGACATCAGCAAGGAGATAAAGGAACCCCCAAAACCGAACACGGCACAGAACATCAACAGACCGGAAATGCTGGACTTGTTGATCCCCAGAACCGAGAACAGGATATTGAGTACCACCCCCAGCACCAGCATGACGGCCAGGTTGGTCACCAGGAATAGCATAATTCGCTTCATATAGACTCCTTGTGAGATATGGATAGGTGCCTCCCGTTCCGGTTCACAGCCGGTCGGTATCACACCTGTTCCGCATAATAGATAGATTCGATGAATGTTCGCTGAATGTCGGGTTCAGAGCAGAGGGGACATATCGAGACGCCCGCGCAAATCAGCCTCAAGTGGATTGTTTACAAAGGGTATTTCACCCAAAAACGGCGCGGGGAGCAAGCCCCTCAAGGTGTCCAGGTTTTCCTGGTAGTGACTCATGGATCCGTACAGCCGATTCATGACCCAGCCTGCCACCGGCAGATTGTCATTTCGAATGGCGGCAAAGGTGAGCAGCGCATGGTTGAGACAACCCAGCTTGGCCCCCACCACCATGATCACCGGCATGTTCTCCTGCTTGACCCAATCCGACAGCAGATGCTTGCGATCCAGCGGCAGAAACCAGCCGCCCGCCCCCTCTACCACGACAAGCTCGGCCCCCGCCTGCTCTATCTGGCGCAGACCGTCAGACAGTCCCTTCAGGGTAATGGCATCACGGGCCTCGCTGGCGGCGATATGGGGCGCAATGGGCGGTTCAAAGGCATACGGATTGACCATATCGTAAGGCAGCGACAGGTTGGCCGCCTCTTGCAGCAAGACGGCATCCAGGTTGCACAACCCATCCGGGGTGCGAGCGCAGCCAGCGGAGATCGGCTTGTAACCGGCGCACTGAATGCCATGGGCGACAAACTCCAGCAGCAGGGTGCGGGCGACCAGCGTCTTGCCCACATCGGTATCTGTGCCGGTGATAAAGAAGGATTTAACCATGATGACTCCTCAACACAAATCAGGCGACAGCCCGCCGTTTATAGGGGCAGATCACCTGCATATCAAGTATCCGGGACAGAAGATGAGTTCAGCCCGACTTGTTCGCACATCGCATCCCCCGGACAGACCCGGCAAGGAGCGACTCAGGCCAGCTTATCGGCGGATCAGGCGCCCCAGGCACACCTGATAGCTGGCGGCCAGCAGGCCATCCGGCTGACGGTATGCTTCATAAGCCTCCGTCAGGCGCTGCAAACGCAGCCGACTGCTCAGACCCGACTGACGCGCATCGTTGAGCTGGCTGGCTCCTATGCCCTTGAGGTCGCGCAGCAGATCGCTCAACTCGTGATAGGAGAGCGCCCAGGCCAGACTCTCAAGGCAAGGCGCTGTGAAGCCCCCTGCGGCAACGGCATCTTGCAATTGTGGCAGGCTGAGGAAGCGATTGACATGGGGATGGTCGTCAACCGTGCGCCAGGCCTCACGCAACTGCCAGAGCGAATCGACAAGCAGGGTCGAGAACAGCAGTTGTCCACCGGGTTTGAGTACCCTGTGGAGTTCGGCAAACGCCTGCGCCGGTCGTTCACACCACTGCAGGGCGAGGCTGGAGAAGACCCAGTCCAGACTCCCGTCGGCAAACGGCAGACGCTCGGCATCGCCGCACACAAGTTGCGCACCGCTGCCACGCAGAGCCGCCTGCTGCAACATGCCGGGGGCAAGATCCAGTCCATGCAACTGGTGGCAACGACTGGCAAGGTGGGGCAGGAAAAATCCGGTACCACAACCCAGATCCAGCCCGGATATGGGAGATGTTGACAAGGAAGCGGGAGTCACTGGCTCCCCAATCATGCGATCCAATAGCGCCAGACCGACTTCCTGCTGAAAACGGGCATGGGCATCGTAGTGGCGGGCCGCCGCCCCGAAACGGCGGGCGAGCTGCGCCTTGTCAACCTGCTGAAAGCGCTCATCCATGGCGAACACCTCTCGGCTCTGCGGCAGACTCGCGCCTGCTGGCCGACAGGGTGCAAGGGCCGAGGGCCTCAAGCAGGCGATCAACATCCTGCTCACTGTGAGCCGCGCTTAACGTGATGCGCAGCCGCGCCGTGCCCGCCGGCACAGTGGGCGGGCGGATGGCGC
>Ga0115550_1000354_pt1 | contig 39110 bp, 29 predicted proteins | sample COGITO_mtgs_1005_FD_87177 | JGI IMG/M metagenome (GOLD analysis project Ga0115550, IMG submission 87177) | Pelagic marine microbial communities from North Sea - COGITO_mtgs_100511 | ecosystem: Environmental > Aquatic > Marine > Epipelagic | place: Germany:Helgoland, sampling site Kabeltonne...
CTGTCGTAGGTTAAGTTAATGCCATAACTGCCTTTATATAAAGCCGTGGTTTTGGCATCGAGGTAATAAGCAAGGCCAAATGCTTTGGCGGCACTGAGTTTTTCATCCGACAGCAGCGTATAACTTAAAGCCATCTCTTTGGTTGATTGTTGTGATTTACTGACCGCCAATGGCGCTTCCGGGCTGATGGCAATGATCTGATAACCAAGCTTGGCAAATTCGCCTTCCACTTGTTGCAGGCCAGCCAGTTGCGTATTGCAATAAGGACACCAGCCGCCACGGTAAAACACTAAAACCGTTGGTTTTTGCTTGATGGCGGCGGTTAAATCAACGGTTTTACCGGCTTGATCCAGCACCGAAATCGCCGGCACTGTCATGCCGTTTAATAACGGCCGCACGGTGTCTGGGCTGGTAGCGATGTCGGCGGCAGTGGCAAAAAATGCGGTAGCGGAAAAAAAGCTCAGCGCGAGCAGCCTGGTGGTTTTTTGTAACATGGTCATTGAAAATCCTTGGTGAGCAGAAGTGGCTATAAGAACGAGTAGGGCGGGAATATCTTTCAGTGTTGGTGAAAATTACCGATTAATTTGGTCCGGCCTGGCTGTAGGCCGCTTATTCTCAGTTAGAATGCCAGGCAGAATGTTGCTGGTCGCAGCAGATAGTCAATCCAGAATTTTAAAAAAGGTGCAGCCGTGTTTGATGTGGTAATCGTCGGAGGGGGCATGGTCGGCGCGTCGCTGGCGCTGAAGTTTAGTCAAAGCGGGCTGAAAGTTGCCTTACTGGAAAAAACGGTAGTGCCCAATCTGTCGCCAGATGCAGCTGTTGATTTGCGGGTTAGTGCTATTAATAGGCGCAGCGAACAATGGTTGACCGAACTTGGTGCTTTTCAGGCTATTCCTGTACAGCGGCTTTGTCCTTATCAACGATTACAAGCCTTCGAGGCAACGGACGGTAAGGTCAATGGCGCAGAATTAACCTTCACTGCCGCCGAAATCAACCAGCCGCATCTTGGCCATATTATTGAAAATAATCAAATTCAGGCGGCATTGTGGCAGCAGTTCCCAAAAGAACTGACAGTATTTTGCCCGGCGACTATTGTGTCGCTTCATCCGGAAACCAACTATGCCAGCCTGCAGACGCAAGAATTTGGTGAAATCCGCGGCCGGTTATTGATTGCTGCCGATGGCGGTACTTCGCAGCTGCGCACTTTGGCTGGCATTGGCTGTAATGGTTGGCAGTATCAACAAGGTTGTTTGGTGGCGACGGTTGAAACCGAATACGCGCAGCAAGATATCACCTGGCAGCAATTTACCGAACAAGGGCCACGGGCATTTTTACCGTTACCGGGCGCTATGGGTTCACTGGTCTGGTACGACAGTCAGCAACGGGTAAAACAGCTGGCGGCGCTTACTGCAGTTGATTTGGCCCAGCAAATTCAGCAACATTTCCCGGAAAAACTCGGCAAAGTCATAGTGCTGCAACAAGGCTGGTTTCCATTAACCCGGATGCACGCCAACAGATACAGTGCGGGCAGAGTGGTGTTGGTCGGCGATGCGGCGCATACCATTAATCCGCTGGCCGGGCAGGGCGTGAACTTAGGCTTTGCCGATGCCAAAGTATTGGCAGAGCTGGTGTTAGCGGCGGTATCGGCTGGTGAGGATCCGGCGAACTGCGTATTACTGGCAACATATGAGCAACAACGCAAAAACGCGAATTTATTAATGATGTCGGCGATGGACGGTTTTTATCAGCTATTTAGCAGCACATCGATGCTATTTCGATTCGCCCGCAAAGCAGGTTTAACGCTGGCCGCCAATGCCGGACCGTTAAAAGCCTGGGTTGGTGCTTATGCGGCAGGGTTGAAGTGATTCATAAACGGGGTGGGTTAACAATTGGTAACTAATGGGGTCAGAGCCAATTGTTAACCAAAAGCCGTTAATAATTGAATCTGACCTTGATTATTTTAAAGCAGAAAAAAGAAAACCCAGCCGAAGCTGGGTTATCAAAGAATGGCAGGGGTACAGGGATTCGAACCCCAGAATGGCGGGATCAAAACCCGCTGCCTTACCGCTTGGCTATACCCCTGCAGAAAACATGTGACTTAAACGTATGAACTGATGACCATACTGCCACTAAAATTAATGGCAGGGGTACAGGGATTCGAACCCCAGAATGGCGGGATCAAAACCCGCTGCCTTACCGCTTGGCTATACCCCTGCAGAAACTGCAGAATTCTTACTTGCTATGGTGCGGAAAGAGAGACTCGAACTCTCACGCCTCGCGGCGCTGGAACCTAAATCCAGTGCGTCTACCAATTTCGCCATTTCCGCAAACACTGGACGAACAAATTAAGTGGTGGCTACAGCGGGAATCGAACCTGCGACCCCAGCATTATGAGTGCTGTGCTCTAACCAGCTGAGCTATGTAGCCACTATGTCTTAGTTGTCCTAAGCAAGTGGCGCGTATTATGCTCAGATGCATTTTCATCGTCAACCGTTTTTTTGCCGCATTAAAGCGCTTTGCGTTTGATTGCTGAAATTCTATCCAGATTGTTGACATCTCGGTCAATTTTACCGCGAAACCAGGCAAATTCAGCTGATAAAAGATGGGGTTTCGTTGGCAATTCCGTTAGTATCCAACCCGACGCTGCATCCAAATCAGCGTTCCGACTGCAGCCAAGACTGCTAATTTATGCAATTGCATAAAAAATATTACAGGAGAATTGATGTCGACCTCAACGACCACCGCCAACACCACGGCACCACCACGCTGGCCACGGCAGTTGCCTTACATTATTGCCAGTGAAGCCTGCGAGCGTTTTAGCTTTTATGGCATGCGCAATATTCTGACGCCGTTTTTAATGACCGCATTGCTGTTGGCCATTCCGGAAGAGCTACGCGCTGGTGCTGCCAAAGATGTGTTCCACTCTTTTGTCATTGGCGTGTACTTTTTTCCTTTGTTAGGTGGTTATCTGGCCGATCGGTTGTTCGGCAAGTACAACACGATTTTATGGTTAAGCCTGATTTACTGTATCGGTCATGCGTTTTTGGCAATTTTTGAGCATAGCGTGCAGGGGTTTTATACCGGCTTATTCTTAATTGCCTTGGGATCCGGTGGCATTAAGCCTTTGGTGTCGTCCTTTATGGGCGACCAGTTTGATCAAAGTAACAAGACGTTAGCGCGCAAAGCTTTTGACTGGTTTTATTTTACTATTAACTTCGGCTCGTTTTTCGCGTCGTTATTTATGCCGTTGTTGCTGAAGTATTATGGCGCTGCAGTTGCCTTTGGTATTCCGGGCATTCTGATGTTTATTGCCACCTTATTCTTCTGGTTAGGCCGCAAACGTTATGTCAACGTGCCGCCGGAGCCAAAAAATCCGCATGGCTTTTTACCGGTGATCCGTACCGCGCTCATGGCGAAACAAGCAGGGCAGACCAATAGCGGTTTATATGTGGCTATTGTCGGTGCTGTGCTTGCCCTGTATGCGCTATCGCAAATGAGTTCGCTCGGCATCGTGGCGGCGCTTTGTCTGGCGCTGGTGCTGGTGATGGGCTTTGGTGGCGCCGGTGCTGCGTTGCAACTAAAGCGTGCGCGAGGCGTGCATCCTGATCATGCTGTGGACGGCGTACGTTCGGTATTACGCATTTTGATTTTATTCGCGCTGGTGACGCCATTCTGGTCGTTGTTCGACCAAAAAGCCTCGACCTGGATTTTGCAGGCCAACGATATGGTAAAACCAGAGTGGTTTGAACCAGCGATGATGCAGGCGCTGAATCCGGCGTTGGTGATGATCCTTATTCCTTTTAATCACCTGGTGCTGTATCCGTTTCTGGAAAAATGCGGCGTGCAATTAACCTCGTTGCGCAAAATGGGCGCAGGTATTGCGGTCACAGGCTTTAGCTGGATTGTGATAGGGAGCATTCAGCTGATGATGGATTTGGGCACGCCAATGAATATTATGTGGCAAATTCTGCCATATGCGTTGCTGACGATGGGCGAAGTGCTGGTATCGGCCACTGGATTGGAGTTTGCCTATAGCCAGGCTCCGGCGGCGATGAAAGGCACCATCACCAGTTTCTGGAACCTTTCGGTCACTGTGGGTAACCTTTGGGTATTACTTGCCAATAACAGCATCAAAACCCCGGCGGTGACGGCGCAAGTGACGCAAAGCGGGCTTAGTGAAACGGCGTTTTTGATGTTCTTCTTTGCCGCTTTTGCGCTCTTGGCTGCGGCGATATTTGCGCTTTATGCGCGCAGTTATCCGATGCAGGATAATTACCGGCCAGTGGGGTAAGAGAGTAGGCGAACAATAGATTGTTTGCCTTGATGCTAAAACAACAAAGCCACCTTGCGGTGGCTTCGTTGTTTTAGACATATCGATTAGACGTTAAACAAGAAATGCATCACGTCGCCGTCTTTACAGACGTAGGTTTTGCCTTCAACTTTCAGTTTACCGGCTTCTTTAGCACCCGCTTCACCGCTACAGGCGATAAAGTCATCAAATGCGACCACCTGTGCACGGATAAAACCGCGTTCGAAGTCTGTGTGAATAACACCAGCCGCTTGTGGTGCAGTGGCACCCACCGGAATAGTCCAGGCGCGGACTTCTTTCACACCCGCAGTGAAATAAGTGTGCAGGTTTAACAGTGAATAACCACCACGAATAACCCGGTTTAAGCCTGGTTCTTCCAAACCCATCGACTCTAAAAACTCAGCTTTTTCTTCGTCTTCCAGCTCAGCAATTTCAGACTCAATGGCGGCGCAAATGGCCACCACAATAGCGCCTTCTTTGGCAGCGATGGCTTTCACTACATCTAAATGCGGGTTATTTTCAAAACCATCTTCCAGCACGTTAGCGATATACATCGTCGGCTTGATGGTTAAGAAATTCATGTAAGAAATCAGCGCTTTTTCATCATCAGATAAATCCAGCTGACGTAAGGTCAGGCCTTCTTCCAGATGTTTTTTCACTTTTTCCAGCACTTCAATTTCAGCTTTGGCGTCTTTATCACCGGCCTTGGCTTTTTTGCTGACGCGGAAAATGGCTTTATCAGCGCTGTCCATATCTGACAACACCAATTCCATATTGATGGTATCGATATCGTCGGCCGGATCAATTTTATTGGCAACGTGGATGATGTTTTCATCTTCAAAACAGCGAACAACATGGCCGATAGCATCCGTTTCGCGGATATTGGCCAGGAACTTATTGCCAAGGCCCTCACCTTTGGACGCGCCTTTAACTAAACCGGCGATATCCACAAATTCCATGGTGGTTGGCAAAATACGCTGTGGATTAACAATCGCAGCCAGTTGCTGCAAGCGTGGATCCGGCACTGGCACCACGCCGGTGTTTGGTTCAATGGTACAAAACGGGAAGTTGGCCGCTTCAATGCCTGCTTTGGTCAACGCGTTGAATAAAGTAGATTTACCGACGTTTGGTAAACCAACGATGCCACATTTAAAACCCATGAGATGATCCTTTGAACTGAATACAGGCGTGCCTGCGAAATCGAAATTGAACTGAAACCGAAGAACAACAGATCCTAGCGTTTCAGTGCTTGCCGCGGTGAGAGCAAATGCTAAACCGCGGCTTTAAAACTATGTAATCTGTGCTGGGCTTTCACCAGATCCTGCTGTTGCCAAAGCTCAAAACAGCGCAGACTTTCGTCCAGCGCGTCTTCAATCAGCTTTTGCTCTTGCTGCGGCGCTTTGCCGAGCACATAACCTGTGACTTTGTCTTTATGACCCGGATGGCCAATACCCAGTCGCAGGCGATAAAAATTCGGATTATTGCCAAAATTCGCCGCAATATCTTTTAAGCCATTATGGCCGGCGTGGCCACCACCGAGTTTCAGCTTGGCAAAACCAGGTTCCAGCGCCATTTCATCATGCGCAACCAGAATCGCTTGTGGTGGAATTTTGTAAAACTGCGCCAAGGCGAGAACTGCTTTGCCGCTTAAGTTCATATAGGTCGTCGGCACCAGTAATTTGATTTCACGGCCTTCGAACAAGAACTTGCCGGTCAGGCCATAAAACTTGGCTTCGGCTTTGAGAGAAGTATTAAAACGACGGGCCAGTTGTTCAACGAACCACTGGCCTGCGTTGTGACGTGTATTGCTGTATTCGGGGCCCGGATTTCCCAGGCCCACGACTAACTGAATTGCTTCAGTCATTATTACTCAGCAGCGTCGTCTGCTTTACCAGCTGGTTTGTTTACAGAAACAACCGCCTGGTCATGACCAGCGCCTTTAGCCAGTTCAGCGATAACGACGCCAGCTGGAACTTTCAGGTCTGATAAGTGCAGAGTTACACCAACTTCAACATCAGCTAAATCCACTTCAATGAATTCAGGTAAGTTTTGTGGCAGAACAGTGATAGCGATTTCGTTGATGTGGTGAGCAACGATGCCACCTTTCTTCGCTGCAGCAGCTTCGTTGATGAAGTGTACAGGAACAACAGTGTGCAGTTCATGACCAGCTTCAACACGTTGGAAGTCAACGTGAGTTACTTTTGGTTTGAACGGGTGACGTTGCATGGCTTTAACGATTGCTTTCACTTCTTCGCCACCGACGTTGATAGTCAGGATGTGCGTGTAGAAACCTTCGTTGGCTTGCGCCTGGATCAGTTTATTGTGTTCCAGTGTGATAGATACAGGGGCTGCAGCGCCACCGTAGATGATAGCTGGAACTTTGTCCGCGTGACGCAGGCGGCGGCTCGCACCTTTCCCCAGGTCGTTACGAACTTCAGCATTTAACGTGTAAATGGCGTTAGACATGTTTATCTCCAAAAATGAATTGCTCCGGTTTCCGCGACCAGAAAACCAGAAAGAAGCTTCTTCCGGCTGGCGGAAAAAAGCGCGACATAATAGCACCGGGGTCTTGAGGCTGCAAATAGAAAAGGCGCCAGAAGCGCCTTTTTATCCCCTTCATCCTTGAAGCTGCAGCTTTGTTGCCTTCGTTCTCTCCTGGATCGCCAGCCGGCCCATCGCATAGACAGCTATGCTCCTGGGGTCTCGTTCACTTGTCGCCGCGCTGCAACTTCAATGATTTTGGGTATATTTGTGAGGAGAACTAATCAAACATCGAAGAAATAGATTCTTCGTTGCTGATGCGGCGGATACATTCGGCCATCATTTCACTTAAGGTCAGCTGTTTGACTTTGCTGACGGCTTTCATTTCCGCTGACAGCGGAATGGTGTCGGTGATGATCAGCTCGTCAATCACTGAATTGGCGATGTTCTCGGCAGCGTTACCAGAGAATACCGGGTGCGTAGCGTAGGCAAACACACGACGGGCGCCTTGTTCTTTTAACGCTTCAGCGGCTTTACACAGCGTGCCGCCGGTATCGATCATATCGTCGACGATAATACAGTCGCGATCTTTCACGTCACCGATGATGTGCATCACTTGCGCCACGTTGGCTTTTGGCCGGCGTTTGTCGATGATAGCTAAATCGGCATCGTTTAACAGTTTAGCAATAGCACGGGCACGCACCACACCACCAATATCCGGTGAAACCACCACCGGTGCCTGGAATTCACGCTTGCGCATATCATCCAACAGCACAGGAGATGCGAACACGTTATCTACCGGCACGTCGAAGAAACCCTGAATTTGCTCAGCATGCAGGTCAACGGTTAATACGCGGTCAACACCCACGCTCGACAGGAAGTCGGCCACTACTTTAGCCGTAATTGGCACCCGCGCTGAGCGGACACGACGGTCCTGGCGGGCATAACCGAAATAAGGAATAACAGCCGTGATGCGGCCGGCCGAGGCGCGGCGCAGGGCGTCTACCATCACAATGAGTTCAATCAGATTGTCGTTGGTCGGGGCGCAGGTGGACTGGATAATAAAAACGTCCGATCCACGGACGTTTTCATTAATTTGCACACTGACTTCTCCATCGCTGAATCGGCCGACTTCGGCGTCGCCCAGCTTGATATACAAGCGGCTGGCAATTTTCTTGGCGAGTTCTGGTACGGCATTACCAGCGAATATCTTCATGTCGGGCACGGTAGGATCCTCAGGGCGGTTTTGAGTCCGGTTAAAATCTTTAGCCAGGTAAACCTGGCTTCACGTTATTCGGCATGTTCCAACGCGGCCAACAAAGGTGACCGGTTGACCCCTCGCGCGACAAATCCACGGCAGTTGGCGGGTAAGTCAGCAAGGGCTCGACGAGCACTGATTTCATCCGGGAATTCAGCGAATAGACTGGCACCAGTACCCGTCATTCGAGACGGCGCGTATTCTACCAACCACTGTAAGGTTATTGCAACAAGCGGGTACAGTCGTACAACCAGTGCTTGACAGTCATTGCGCCAGTCCTTGTGCAAGTCTGAGTTTAGTACATCAGTTGCAGAAATGACCGGACTGTTACGGATTAAATCCGGATGGGTAAAGACTTCTGCCGTACTGACATGGCAAGCTGGCGTGACAACCAGGTAGGTTTTTTCAGGCATTGGCATGGGTTGTAGCTTTTCACCCACACCTTCGGCAAAGGCGGTGTAGCCTTCAACAAACAGCGGCACGTCTGCACCTAGTTTTAAGCCAATCGCTGCCAGTTCAGCGATGGATAACTCTAAACCCCATAGTTTATTCAGCGCATGCAAAGTGGTGGCCGCATCGGAAGAACCGCCACCCAAACCACCGCCCATTGGCAGGTTTTTCTGCAGGAAAATCTCCACACCGGCGGTTGGCGCGGCGTAGGGTTTTAACGCGAAGGCCGCGCGGTAAATCAGGTTGTCGTTACCATCCAGGCTTGGATCGTTGCAGCTTAGCTTAATGACGCCGGTTTGATTGGCGCTAAACTGGATTTCATCACCGGTATCCAGAATTTGAAATAGCGTTTGCAGCAAATGATAACCATCGGCGCGCCGACCGGTGATATGCAAAAACAGATTTAGTTTGGCCGGTGCTGGTAGGGTTAGCGTACTGTTGTTAAAAGTTGATTGTGCTGAATTCATAACATTTTCCATTGCCGGATCACCAGTTTTATCCGGGTGTCGCTGGATTCCAGTTGAATCTGTTTCGGCAGGGATAATCTGTCCGGGAAAAACTTCGGATAACTGACCTGCCAGCGGCGATTTTGGCTATCGAGCAAACTGAAACTAGTCAGTCGGCCCATCGGGTCAAAGCGTAAATCACTGCTGCTGGTGCCGGTCATGCCTTTGAGCCATAACGGCATTTCTTCAATCGGCAGCGACCAGCCGGATAAATAATCCAGCAATGCGGCGGCACTTGCGGCTTGATGACTTTCGCCACTGACCTGCACCAGCGCGCCTTCGGCCGTTGTCTGCAGTTTGAAAATGTTAATGCCAATAAAGTTATTTAAATCAGCAGTATAAAATTCATCTTGTTGCACCCAGTTTAAGCTGCCGCTGACGCTGTCGCCGGGCGCTTTTACGCCAAGCGACGCGTTGAGTTCAAATTGGGTTAATGTTGCAAGTTGCTGCTGGCGTTCACGCGCCGGTAACGGGATTTCGGCAACTTGCGGTTGCTGCCAGCTGGCGCAGCCGCTGAGTAGAAGTGCCAACAGCAACGGTGGTAAAAAAGAGTTAAATCGTGTCACATCAGATCCTTGTTTGACTGACTGCCATTTCGGCAGTACAGGTAAGCATTTTTTAAGCACACGCTAGCTGAACATCTTATTGAGCATCTTATTCAACATCTTGCTGATAAATGGCATGAAATCTCAGGCGCTATAACAAACGCCTTGGGCCATCGATTAAGTTAATTCTTTTCTTGCCAAGCTTATTTTCGTACAATTCGCGCCTTATTCCGAAGGTCGCCCGCTTTATAGCCGGCATTTGCAGGTGAATCACTATCTTTGCGCTTGGTATCAATCACAAAACTGCACCTGTCGCCTTACGCGAACAAGTGGCTTTTGCGCCGGAGCAAGTGGCCGGTGCGCTGCTGGATTTAGCTGCAGCCACCCAAGTGACAGACGCGGTGATCGTGTCAACCTGCAACAGAACCGAGCTGTATTTTAGCGGGACTGAAGCGCAATCGAAACAAGTAATTGCCTGGCTTGCCAAATTTCATCAGTTAGAACTTGCCGATGTAGCCGGTCATTTGTATTTGCATCAGGATCAGGCCGCTGCGACGCATTTAATGCGGGTCGCCGCCGGTTTAGACTCATTGGTGCTGGGCGAGCCGCAAATTTTCGGTCAGGTGAAACAAGCCTACAGCCAGTCGCGGCAGGTTGGCGCTATTGCCCCGGTGTTTGAACGGTTGTTTCAAAAAACTTTTGCCGTGGCGAAACAAGTGCGCACCGATACTGAGATTGGCGCCAATGCCGTGTCAGTGGCTTTTGCGGCAGTCGCTTTGGCCAAACAGATTTTCGGTAAACTCGATACGGTTAAAGTACTGCTGATTGGTGCTGGCGAAACCATTGAGCTCGTCGCGAAACATTTATTAGAGCAAGGCGCCAGCCAATTGACTGTCGCCAACCGCTCTTATGACAGAGCGGCAGCACTCGCGGCGCAGTTTTCCGGACAAGTGGTCAGCCTGGCTCAGGTGCCTCAAGCCTTAGTCGACGCCGATGTGGTGATTAGTTCGACCGCCAGCACTTTACCGATTGTTGGTAAAGGCATGGTCGAACAAGCGCTGAAAAAACGCCGCCATAAACCGATGTTTTTAGTCGATTTAGCCGTGCCAAGGGATATTGAAGCGCAGGTCAGCGAATTAGAAGACGCTTATTTGTACACCGTCGACGACTTACAAAATATTGTGTCGCAAAATATGCAATCGCGTCAGCACGCAGCCACTCAAGCGGAACAGATGATTGCGGCTGGGGTTGCTGAATTTAGCCAATGGCTGCAATTGCAGGACAATATCGACTGGGTGCGCGATTATCGTGAACGTTGTGAAAGTGTCAAAACAGAATTAGTGCAGCGGGCGCTGAATCAGCTCGCCAGCGGGCAGGATGCCGAGCGGGTATTACAGGAATTAGCGACTAAACTCAGTAACAGACTGATGCACGCACCCACCAAAACCATCCGGCATTTATTGCTGGATGAACAGGTTGAAGCCAAAACTTTGATCAATTTTTTAGTAGATATTTAATCAGGTACAGCTTACCCCATGAAAGAAACGGTTTATCGTAAACTCGAAGGTCTGGTCGAACGTTATGAAGAAGTGCAGGCGTTATTAAGCGACGCCGGTGTTATTTCTGATCAGAGTCGCTTTCGGGAACTCTCCAAAGAATACAGTCAGTTAGAGCCGATAGCTCAGGCATTTTTTGATTATCGCCAGGCGCAGGATGATTTTGCCAGCGCTGAAGACATGATGAAAGATTCTGATCCTGAAATGCGCGAAATGGCGCAGGACGAATATAAATCCAGCAAGGAGCGCATTGAAACGCTGGATCAGGATTTACAGATTTTATTGCTGCCCAAAGATCCCAATGATCATAACAACTGTTTCCTGGAAATCCGTGCCGGTGCCGGTGGCGATGAAGCGGCTATTTTTGCCGGTGACGTGTTTAGGATGTACAGCCGTTTTTGCGAGAAAAAACGCTGGAAAGTGGAAATTGTTAGCAGCAACGATGGTGAACATGGCGGTTATAAAGAAGTGATCGCAAGCGTACAAGGTGAGGGCGCTTACGGTACTTTTAAATTTGAATCCGGTGGCCACCGCGTGCAACGTATTCCGGCCACTGAATCACAAGGCCGGGTGCATACCTCCGCCTGTACTGTGGCGATTATGCCGGAAGTACCGGAAAGCGAAGCCATTGAAATTAACCCAGCCGATTTAAAAGTGGATACCTTCCGCGCTTCAGGCGCCGGTGGTCAGCACGTGAACCGGACTGATTCGGCGATTCGGATCACCCACTTACCAACCGGTATTGTGGTGGAATGTCAGGATGAACGTTCACAGCATAAAAACCGTGCCCGCGCCATGAGCGTACTGCAATCGCGTATTCAGGCGGCTGAAGATGAAAAACGCCGCTTAGTGGAAGAATCGACTCGTCGTTCATTAGTCGGTTCCGGCGATCGCTCTGAACGCATCCGTACCTACAACTTCCCACAAGGCCGGTTAACCGATCACCGGATCAATCTGACTATTTATCGTCTGCTTGAAGTGATGGAAGGGGAACTGGACTTAGTGCTGGGGCCACTCAATAACGAACACCAGGCTGACTTACTCGCTGCACTGGCGGAAGAAAATCGTTAATGAGCCCGCGTCAGCCAATCACAACGGCAATGTGGCTGCAACAGACCGCTGCAGCCTTGTTGCCACTGGCTGGAATGGATGTCGCAATCAGCGATGTTCGCCTCGAAGCCCGGCGTTTGCTGGGCGATGTACTTGAGATCACGCCAACCGCTTTGCAAATGCGGCTGCATGATCTGTTGTCCGATGCTGAACTGGCGTTGCTTACAGACTCGCTGCAACGACGTTTGCAGGGCGAGCCGTTGGCTTATATTACCGGGCGTTGGTGGTTCTGGGATCTGGAGTTAGAAGTAGCGCCTTGCACCTTAATTCCACGACCAGATACCGAACTTTTAGTCGAGCAGGCGCTGTCTTTAGCGCTGCCGACGCAAGCCATCGTGTTGGATTTGGGCACCGGAACTGGTGCTATTGCATTGGCGCTGGCCAAAGCAAAACCAGATTGGCAGCTTTATGCGGTGGATTTTAATGCTGAAGCTGTAGCACTGGCGCAGCGTAACCAGCAACGACTACAACTGCACAATTGTCAGATTTGCCAAAGCGACTGGTTTAGCGCCTTAGCTGGGCTGCATAGTGAATTGCGTTTTGATTTGATTGTCAGCAACCCGCCTTATATCGACGCGCAAGACCCGCATTTACAGCAAGGTGACGTCAAATTTGAACCCTTGTCCGCGTTGGTGGCGACAGATTCTGGCCTCGCAGATTTACAGCACATTTGCCAAAACGCACCAGAATTTTTAACCGCAGGTGGCTGGTTATGGCTGGAACATGGTTACCAACAAGCTGAAGCAGTGCAGCAACTACTGCAAGCGGCTGGTTTTAGCGAAGTTTCCTCACGCCGTGATTATGCCGGGCAATGGCGGATCAGCGGCGGTTGTTTCAAAACTCAGAACTAAAAATATTTTCCTCAAAACGACGCCTACGCCAAATAAAATCGTCCGTTGTATAACGCATTTCTTTGACCGAATCCTTTTTACCGCATATAACTAATCACACTACTTCAATTGGTTAGCAAGAGGGACAGGTCGTGGCCAATGATTTTTTGTTTGCAGAAGAACCGGAAGAATTGCCACCGACGCATCACGGTAGCTGGAAAGTTTTAATCGTCGATGACGAACCAGAAGTACACGCAGTGACCAAGCTGGCACTCAGTGATTTCTCCTTTCAGGGCAAAAACCTCGAATTTATCAGCGCTTATTCCGGCGCTGAAGCCAAGAAAATGATTGAAGCCCATCCGGATGCGGCCATTATACTGCTGGATGTAGTGATGGAAACCGATGACGCGGGTTTATTAGTTGCACGTTACATCCGCGAAGAACTGCACAATCATTATGTCAGGATTATCTTGCGAACCGGTCAACCTGGTCAGGCGCCGGAGCGACAGGTCATTGTTAACTACGATATCAACGACTACAAATCCAAAACGGAACTGACGGCGCAAAAATTATTTACGGTGGTGATGTCGAGCCTGCGCTCGTACCGCGATATTTTATCGATTGATGCCAGCCGCCAGGGATTGGAAAAAATCATTACCGCTTCGGCCGATTTGTTTTCAGCACATTCGATGGAACAATTTATCGATGGCGTATTGCAGCAGCTGACTTCGATTTTAGGCTGCAACGACAATGCATTGCTAGTGACCTCGAGTTTGGTCGCTGGCAATGTGCATGAAAATCAAGATCCGGATCAGTTGGTCGTATTTGCAGGTTTGGGTGAATTTGAGAATAAAGAAGGGCAGTCCGTGTCGTCGGTGTTGGACCCCATTCTGATGGATGCTTTTCACCAGGCGCTGCATAGCCGCAGTATTGTCTATCGCGACAATTACTTAGTGGCTTATTGCACCAGTAAATTTACCCACGGCTCTTTGCTCTATGTGTCGGGTTTGCCCAATCTGGTCAACGAAAACCAAAAACGTTTGATCGAGCTCTTTTCGCAAAATGTGCAAATTGCCTATGAAAACGTACAGTTACAGCACGAAATTGAAGATACGCAGCGCGAAATTGTGTACCGGCTGAGCGAAGCGGTAGAGCAGCGTTCGATTGAAACCGGTAACCACGTCAAACGAGTGGCTTTTATTTGTTACGATTTGGCCAAAGCTTATGGTTTGCCAGACACTGAAGCTGAAAAGCTGATGTTTGCGTCACCTTTGCATGATGTCGGCAAAGTGGGTATTCCGGATGGCATTTTAAATAAACCAATGAAATTACAAGAGCATGAGTGGGAAGTGATGAAAACCCATTCCAGTATCGGATATGAAATTCTGAAAAACTCGAAACGAGCGATTATTCAGGCCGGCGCTATTATCGCCCGCGATCATCACGAAAAATGGGACGGCAGTGGTTATCCAGCTGGAAAATCGGCGGAAGATATTCATATTTATGGCCGGATAGCGGCGTTGGCGGATGTATATGATGCGCTGCGTCATCGGCGCTGTTATAAATCGCCCTGGACCCAAGAAGCAACAATGGCCCATATTATCAGCGAGTCAGGTAAACAGTTTGAGCCAACATTGGTGGAAATACTGAAAAGCAGGGTCGACAAGATAGAGGCAATCCTGCAAAAATACCCGGACGAAGATTAGTGGTACCTGCGTTACCCGTATTGCTACGGCCACCTGCGGGTGGCTGTTTTATTTCATGGTCGTTTCAGTACGCAGGCTTGTTCTGAAACCATCCCAATGTTCATTCGAAGAAGAGAACCCATTTTATGTATATGGCTTTAAAACATACCCACCTCATGTTGGTGGCTATTAGTCTGTCCTTGCTGATCTTACGTTTTGTGTTGTCGCTACGCGGCTCAGATTTACTCCAACGTAAATTTCTGAAAATTGCCCCACATGTAGTGGATACGTTGTTGCTGCTATCGGCGATCGGTTTGATGCTGACGATTCAACAATATCCTTTTGTGAATCCTTGGCTTACTGAGAAATTATTTGGCGTGCTGGCATATATTGCATTGGGTGTGATGGCGTTTAAAGGCCGCACGACCACGCTAAGGGTATTTGCCTTTGTGGGTGCGCTGGGTTGGCTGGTGTTGGTCGTGAAAGTTGCGATTACCAAAACGCCGGTATTATTCGGTTAAGTTTATACCCAAAATCATTGAAGATGCGGGTAGGCGGCAACTGAGCGAGACCCCAGGAGCATAGCTGTTCTATGTGACTGGGGCGAATGAAGGCGGCCAACAACCCCGCATCTTCAAGGATGACGGGTATATTTTTTTATCTTTGCATGCAGGAGGCCCGATGGCCACTCAAATGATTAAAGTTGGTGCACTTGAAGTCGCCAACGACAAACCTTTTGTACTTTTTGGCGGCATGAATGTGCTGGAATCGCGTGATATGGCGATGCGTGTGGCTGAACACTATGTCACCGTCTGCCAAAAACTCGGTATCCCTTTTGTGTTTAAGGCATCTTTTGACAAAGCCAACCGCTCGTCAGTGCATTCTTATCGTGGTCCTGGGATGGAAGCAGGTCTGCGGATCTTCGAAGAAATCAAAAATACTTTTCAGATTCCGCTGATTACCGATGTGCACGAGCCCTATCAGGCGGCGCCAGTGGCCGAAGTGGTTGATGTTATTCAATTGCCAGCATTTTTGGCACGGCAAACCGATTTAGTCATTGCAATGGCCAACACCGGTGCCGTGATTAACGTCAAAAAACCACAGTTTTTAGCACCACACGAAATGCGTCATATCATCACCAAATTCCGCGAAGCTGGTAACGAGCAAGTGATTTTGTGCGAACGGGGTTCCAGCTTTGGTTATAACAACCTGGTGGTTGATATGCTGGGTATGGATGAAATGAAGCACTATGCGCCGGTGATTTTTGATGCGACTCATGCGTTGCAAAAACCAGGTGGCCGCACCGATTCGGCCGATGGTCGCCGCGCTCAGGCGGCACAGCTTGCGCGTTCTGGCATGGCGTTGGGGTTGGCCGGTTTATTTATCGAAGCCCATCCAAATCCAAACGAAGCCAAATGTGACGGTCCTTGTGCATTATCTCTGGATAAACTGGAGCCGTATCTGGTGCAAATGAAGGCACTGGATGATTTGGTGAAAAGTTTCCCGCCGCTGGATACTTCCGCAAACTAAGTCAGTCGTCAAAAAGCCGTTGGTATTGCCGTAACGCCATCGCCTGTTGCAGGAATGGCGTCACGGGATGTTGTTAACCTTCTAGCAATTCGCCAGAAGCTCATTAATACCGCTGCTGCACATAACTCACCACATCTTGATATTTCTGATTTAAATCATCGATATAATTTCTAATGACTGCCCAGTCATTCTCTTCACTAGCGCGTTCAAGCTTATAAGCTACTTCTGAGAGTTGCAGCGCCCCAACACTTTTTGCCACCGACTTCAACTGATGTGCAATGGCATGGACTGCCTGGTTTTGCTGGTGTTGAGCTTGCTGCTCAATGTTTCCGAGCAGTTCTGCAGCGTGACTGACAAAATAGTTCAGATATTCTTCGTGTTTGGCCGGGTCATTGCCGAGGAAATTGGCGATGGTAGTAAAGCAAATCGGCGAACTGGCTTTTGCTTCGACCGCCAGCGCTTTGGCGTGCGCCACTATCGCAACTTTGGCCAGTGTTTCATCGGTTGCCGGTAGTGGTAACCAGCGGTGTAATGTGGTCTGCAACGTCTCCAGTTCGATAGGTTTGGTGATGTAACCGTCCATGCCTACACTCAGACATTTCTGCTCTTCGCCTTTGAGCGCGTTGGCGGTGACGGCAATGATCCGGGTGAATTGGCTGTCGTCGTCATCGTACTGTAAGGCTTCTTTGCGCACTGCTGCCGCCAAATCATAACCGCTCATATTGGGCATATGTAAATCAGTCAGCAGCAGCGGATAACGGAATTGCCGCCATTTATCCAGGGCTATTGCGCCGTCATCGGCCACTTCGACCGCGTAGCCAAGTGCATGTAGTTGGTCAACAATTACTTTTTGATTCATTAAGTTATCTTCGGCGAGCAGGATCAGTTTGCCTTGCTGTTTCGCTTCTTCAATACTCATGGCGGTCAAGATACCCAACCCGTTTCTGGCGCTTGGCGACGGTCTGGTTTTACGTTTGGCGGTGACTAAAATTGCGTCATATAAATGACTACGGCAAATCGGTGCACTATGCAGGTAATGAACACGTTGATCGCTTTTGTCCGATAATTCCGGCAAATTGGTCAGCACCACAAAATTGCTGGGCAGCTGCGCGGGTTCGGCGAAAAGTTGATCCAGCACCCCTTGTTCCAACTGCTGATAAGTGGCGTCGAGCAGCCAGATGACAGGCTCCGCACCCGGTAACCGGTTGATAGGCTGGGTAATTTTTTGCTGCAGTAGTTCCAGATTGGCAATCGGCTCTACCGCTGCGCCGGCATATTCTAAATAACTGCAGATTGATTCCAGATTATAAGGATCGCTGGAAAATACTTTAATGGCTAAATCGGCCAGTAATTGATCTGAAATCTGCTGCATTTCATCTGAACGCCGCATCGGCAAAAGTACTTTAAATTCGGTACCTTTACCGACGTCACTTTGTAATTCAATATCGCCATACATTAACGCCGTTAACCGCTGACAAATAGATAAACCTAAGCCGGTGCCGCCATATTTGCGGGTGATTGAGCCTTCAGCTTGGTTAAATGGCTGAAACACAAAGTGCATCTGGCGCTGTGTCATACCTTTGCCGTTATCAATCACACTGAGCTGAACCTGCGAGAACTCCATGTTTTCATCAATTAAATCAGCACGAATTTGCACCAGACCAACTTTGCCGGCGCTGGTTTGGGTGAACTTGATGGCATTGCCGGCTAGGTTATACAGAATTTGCCGCAAACGAACCGGATCGCCAATCAGACCATCCGGGATCTTGGGGTCAATATAAATTTTTAAGTCAATTTGCCGCTGATAGGCCATCGACATCAGAATGCGGCCAACGGCTTCGATGATGTCTGCCAGCGACAGCGGAATGGCTTCAAGCTCCAATTTTCCGGCTTCAATTTTCGAGAAATCCAGAATGTCGTCCAGAATTCGCAGCAATGAAAATGACGATTCGCGGATGGTATCGGTCATCCGGAATTGCGCGGTGGCGAGCGGAGTTTTACGCAGTAAATCAATGGTGCCGATAATGCCGTTCATCGGGGTGCGGATTTCATGGCTCATGGTCGCCAGAAAGGTCGATTTGGCTTCATTGGCTTTTTCAGCAGTTATTTTTGCCGACTCAAAAGCATCGGTACGTTCTTTAATCCGGGTTTCTACTTCTTGTTTTAATTGCTGAATATTGGATTCTGATGTTTTCAATTCTTTTTGTGAGCTGGCGATGGTTTTAAATAATCGATTGATATGGTTGGCGAGTCCGGCAAAACCATCACGACCACTGACACTACCCGTGTATTGACCCAGCGCAATGGTTGATTGGATATCCTGAACCAGTTGGTCAATCTGCTGATGGAAAAAACGGTCTAATTGGTGGGAGAGAGCCCAGGCCAACAACAACGCGACGGCCGCCAGCAACAAAGTTTGCCAGAGCAGCGGTTGCAGGTTCAATTTTTCAAGCTGGCGAACCAGCATCAAACTGGCGACCGTGCTGCCGTCAATCTGTAGTGGTTGTACTTCCACCAGAAAACCAGCTTGTTGTTTTGGTTGGGTCAGTGCAATAGCCGGGTCGAAGCCGGGTAAACCTTGGGTATGCGCAACCAGTAACGATTTGTCTTGCTGCCATCGGTATAGGTATGCTGCGCTGTTGGCTCGCTGCTGCAGTAAATCTAGTAGTGGACTGGCGTCTTCCCAGCGATCCATCGACAACATCGGTATGATAGCAGCGGACAGTACGCTAATTTGTTGTTTTAATTGCTGTTGCTGAGTGTGGATCGTCACGTCAGGTTGTTGTTCGACATAACTTAATGTCAAGCTTAAACCTGCTTGCAGCATGACTATCACGAGTGCAAATAAAGCCAATCGCCGAAACAGTGGCGGAGCAAAAGACGATTTTTCCATGCCAGAGCTGACCTTAAAAGTTACAAAATTGCCATAAAATGAATTCTAACGGGTTTAGGGCAGGGCTCCAGTCTTTTATCAGTTTTTAATCAATTAGTTATATACCCTTCATCCTTGAAGATTCGGGGTTGTTGGCCGCCTTCGCTCACCCCAGTCACTTAGAACAGCTAAGCTCCGGGCCGGGCTGGCGTTCCAGATTCGCTCAGTTGCCGCCTACCCGAATCTTCAATGATTTTGGGTATTTACCCGTCATCCTTGAAGATTCGGGGTTGTTGCCTCCGTTCATTTGCCGCCTACCCGAATCTTCAATGATTTTGGGTATCAACGAAGCTTAAAAGGCTTTCAGATAGCTGAAAAAGCAGCAGGTTGTTCAAGTTCTAAGCTGTCAGTGCTGATCCGGTAAAAAAAAGTTGACTTGCCCCGGCAAAATCCGTTTAATACCCCCCGTTGCCCAGATAGCTCAGTCGGTAGAGCAGCGGATTGAAAATCCGCGTGTCGGTGGTTCGATTCCGCCTCTGGGCACCATAAATATTATGGTGTGTTGATTTCCCTTCGTTATCAGTTCACTACAGCGTTCTCTTCATTGAACAACGCCGCTTTAGCTCAGTTGGTAGAGCAACTGACTTGTAATCAGTAGGTCATCCGTTCGACTCGGATAAGCGGCACCATTGATACAAAGCGCATTTATGAAAAGTGCATTTTTATAAAGCACACTTTTATAAAACACATTTTTGTATAACACAATGAAGACCAGTTTTGCCCAGATAGCTCAGTCGGTAGAGCAGCGGATTGAAAATCCGCGTGTCGGTGGTTCGATTCCGCCTCTGGGCACCACTCTAAAAAAGGCCAGTCATTTGACTGGCCTTTTTTTGTCTGAAAATTTATGTTGAATCACAATTAGATACTCTTTTTGCACTGCAGCTATCGGTTGAGCTTCAGGTCGCGTTAATTTTTATTCAGCGATGTTAGCGGCTGATGAAGGGCTTGATTCAGTTATTGCTAATTGAATAAATTCGTTCTAAGCTGCGTGCCCTTTTTATTTTTGTTGAATTGCTGGTTTTTTGAGCTGTTGATTTTGCTGTACTCGCTGCCTGTGGTGGCTGAGCTATGGTTAATAACAGACTCTGTGCTCCGTCAATTGCTGGGGATTAAATCAGGTCTTCTGGCTGAGGTAGAAAAATGACAAAAGCAATCATTCTGGTGTTAGATAGTTTTGGCATTGGCAGTGCACCGGATGCAGACAAATTTGGCGATACTGGCGCCAACACCTTTAATAGTATTGCCCGCGCTTTCGCCAACGCCAAAGGCCGGCAACTGGCCTTACCAAACCTGGCCAGGCTGGGGCTGGTCAAGGCCGCGTACACTGCATCTTCGGAAATGGCAGCCGTCGCTGACCATGAACCGGTCGCAGGCGCTTATGGCTGTGCTGCAGAGCTTTCCAGTGGTAAAGATACGCCGAGTGGTCACTGGGAAATTGCCGGGGTGCCGGTGTTATTTGACTGGGGCTATTTCCACGCTAAACATCATAGTTTTCCACAAGAGTTGATTGACGAGTTATGCGCTCGGGCTGGTGTGGCTGGAATTCTCGGTAATTGCCATGCTTCTGGCACCGATATTCTGGTGCGCTTAGGCGATGAACATGTCAAAACCGGCTTGCCAATTTGTTATACCTCGGCCGACAGCGTGTTTCAGGTGGCGGCGCATGAGGAACATTTTGGTTTGGAACGGCTGTACCAGTTCTGCGAAATCGCCCGCGAATTATTAGATCCATACAATATTGGTCGGGTGATCGCGCGGCCGTTTCTAGGCGATGCGCCAGACAATTACGCCCGCACCGGTAATCGCCGCGATTATTCAGTGTTACCACCGGCGCCAACCTTGCTGGATAAGCTGACTGAAAGTGGTGGGACTGTGGTGAGTATCGGTAAAATCGCCGATATTTATGCTCATCAAGGGGTGAGTAAAGAAGTGAAAGCCAACGGCCTGGCGGCGCTGGTTGATAAAACCCTACAAGAATATGCGGCAGCGCCGGATCGCAGTCTGATTTTTACCAATTTAGTCGATTTTGATCAGAACTACGGCCACCGTCGTGATGCCATTGGTTATGGTGAAGCGCTGGAATATTTTGACAGCCGCTTGCCGGAATTGACGGCGGTACTTGGGCCAGATTCAGTACTGCTGATGACCGCAGATCATGGCTGTGACCCAACCTGGATTGGCACCGAGCATACCCGCGAATATGTGCCGGTGTTGTTTAGCGGCCCGAAAGTCGCGCCGGTGGATCTGGGTGAACGGCAAACCTTCGCCGATATGGGCCAGACGCTGGCCGAGTTTTTTGGTTTGGCACCGCTGGCCTATGGTCAATCGTTTTTAAGCCAGACAGCTATAAAAAGCTAGCGCCGTAAGGACACCTTCATGATGCCGCAGCACGACTGGTGCAGCGGCATTTTCACAAATCGAATAACTGATTAATTCATAAAAAGAGACTTTAGATGACTACTCCACATATTCACGCCGAAGTTGGCGCATTTGCCGAAACCGTGTTAATGCCAGGCGATCCACTGCGCGCCAAGCACATCGCCGATACTTTTTTAACGGATGTGGTTTGTGTGAACACCGTTCGTAATATGTACGGTTTTACCGGTAAATATCAGGGCAAACCAGTGAGCGTGATGGGCTCTGGTATGGGCGTGCCGTCGATGTCGATTTATGCCACGGAACTGGTTAAATATTATGGTGTGAAAAATATCATCCGTATTGGTTCTTGCGGTGGTTTGCCGTTGTCAGTCAAAGTGCGTGAAGTGGTGGTCGCGATGGGTGCCAGCACCGATTCTGCGGTAAACCGCAATCGCTTAAAGGGGATGGATTTTGCAGCTTTGGCCAGTTTTGACTTGTTAGAACGTGCCGTTGCTGCCGCCCGAGCTAAAAATATCGGCGTGAAAGTGGGTAACGTGTTTACCTCGGATCTGTTTTACAATCCAGACGAGCAACTGTTTGACACGCTTGAAAAATACGGCATTTTGGGTGTCGAAATGGAAGCGGCCGGTTTATACGGTGTTGCTGCCGAATATGGCATCAATGCGCTGGCAATTATGACGGTGTCGGATCATATCCGTACTGGCGAGTCATTAAGCCCGGCAGAGCGTCAAACCAGTTTTAATGAAATGGTTGAAATTGCCTTAGCCCTGGCATAACCGGAGAACCAGCATGTCATTGACCACCAACAAAATGTTTTATGTATCCTGGGAAGCGTTTCACCGCGCGACTAAGGAGTTGGCTAAAATGTGTTTAGCCGGGGAATTCGACAGTATTGTCGCGGTGAGTCGTGGTGGTTTGGTGCCGGCCGCCATTCTGGCGCGAGAGCTGAATATTCGGGTCGTTGACAGTATTTGTGTGTCAAGTTACGACCATGATCAGCAGCGTGAGCTGAAGATCCTAAAAGACGCTGCACTTAAAGACAGCCCGAAATTATTGATTGTCGATGATTTGGTCGATACCGGCGAAACCGCAAAGGCGCTGCGTGAACACTTTCCTCTGGCTTGTTTTGTGACGGTTTACGCCAAGCCACAAGGCAAACCGCTGGTGGATAAGTATGTGACTGATATTGAACAGGATACCTGGATCCAACTGCCATGGGATATGGAATTGGCCTACAGTGCGCCGCTGGCGGAGCAATAATACCCTTCATCCTTGAAGATGCGGGGTTGTTGCCGTCGCTCGTTCGCTGGGGCGCCAGTCCGACCCAGTCACATAGGACAACTATGCTCCGGGCCGGGCTGGCGCTCCAGACTCACTCTCTAGTCGCCTACCCGCATCTCCAATGATTTTGGGTATAAATCGGCTTCAATTGGCATAAAAAAAAGCAGCTTCGGCTGCTTTTTTCATCTGGGTCTGCATCGAATATTAAGTACAACCTATTCAGGAAGTTGCAACTTCACCCACACCAACCGGTGATCCGAGCTTGAACCCCGGCTATTCACCACTTCATGTAGCACCTCGCCCGGAGCTGGCCAAAACACGCCGCTACTCAGATATTTCAGGCCGTCTTTAGCGGGTAATACATAATCGGCACGCATCCGCCAACCAGCGGTGTGACTGATGCCATGTGGGTTATCTGGTGAGTGCAGAGCGCCACCGCTACTTTGAGGGGTAAAGGTGCTGTTGATGAGTGGATGCTGCACTAACGACTTGATCGCATCCCGGAAGGCATCACCTTCGACCGGTGATGAATTTAAATCACCAACAATCACAAATGGAGCTTTCGCCGCAAAACCACCTGCTTTACCTTGATCATCCACCATATAAGCTTTGCCCGACAGGTAATCAACCCAAAACTTTACTTCATCATGGTTACGATTGCCGTTACGGTTTTCCGCACCATCAAACACCGGTGGTGTTGGGTGGCTGGCCAGAATATGCAGGGTTTGGCCATTGATAGTGACCGGCACATCCCAATGTGATTTGCTGGATAAAGGCATGTGCGCCCAGGCTTCAGCGCTAAACCACGGGCTGCCATCTGCTTTGCGGGTGACTTTGTGTCCTGGCAAGTCTTTCCATTTAAAATGCTGGAAAGTGCGGATGTTTTTTTGATCGATTGGGAATTTCGACAATAACACCATACCGTATTGACCCGGATATTTGCCAAAACCCCAGGCATCTTCGCCTGGCGTATTCACCTGGCCGTCGTTATTTAAATCAAAACCGCTCGGCTGCCCGGTATTAACGGTACTGTAATAGTGATACGGGTAAAGCTGCGGCGTGCCACCATGTTGTGATTTTGCCAGATAGTTGTCGATAAATAACTGCACGCCTTGGGAAGGGTCAGCAATATAGTCAAATTCGTTTAACAGAATAATATCTGGCTGTATTTGCTGGATGATCGCGGCAATATTGCGAATTTGCGGGTGCTCGCCTTTTTGCAGTAGCGAAGACAGCACGGCCGGGCCAATCGGCGGACTTTTAACGGCTTCGTCTTTTGCGGCTTCGTCTTTCGCGACATAATTTTCCGCTTCCATACTGACATTAAAGGTGGCGATAGTTAATTCAGTTGCGGTCACCGACAGACCTCCGAGTAAACAAGGGAGCAACGCCAACCATGCGGCAGTTCGATTCATAGATAGTTTCCAGGGTAGAGATTGACTGAAAAATTAGGGCTGAGCATAACCAGAATGTCGAAATTACCCCAGATATATTGCAATTAGATGGCTAGATTGCTGATTTTAGCAACAAATTGCAGCGAAATTTTAATCAAACTTAATTAGAGTGCCTGCATATTTCTGGTCTGATATGTTACACTCGTTTGACAACAAGCGCGTTGACCATAAACTAAAAGGTTAGTTCATCTGACCTGAAAAATATTTAAGGTCAATTTCTAATGTAAGAAAAACGTAATGTTACTGCGTTAAGCTTGTCTCCCAAACTTAAAACAAGATTTGGCTTTAATCAGGGTTAGATAAAACCTACAACTACCGGGTGAAAACAGATATGAAAATGAGACATATTGCTATGGCCGTTGCCGTGGCGTTGAGTTCAAGCTATGCGATGGCTGATACTTCATCAGCAGTTCGTGGTCGGATTTCAAACCCTGAAGGCGCACCAGCCGCAGGCACTAAAGTAATCATTCTGCACGTACCATCTGGTACCAGCCGTACTGTCACCACTAACGCAGGTGGTAGCTTTGTCGCTTCAGGTTTACGTGTTGGCGGCCCTTATAAAATTATCGTTGATTCAGAGTCTTACGCAGATGAAACCGTTAATGACGTTTATCTGCAACTGGGCGACACTTACCAGTTAAACAAGCAGTTGCAAGCTGAAAACGTTGAGCGTATTGCAGTGACTGGCGCAGTGATTGCCAGTGGCAGCAACGGTAGCAGCAGCTACTTTGGTGCAGATGACATCAAAAACGCGCCAAGCTTTAACAACGATTTAAAAGATATAGTAAAAAATAATCCAATGGCGGTGTTGTCGCCAAAAGACGGTGAATTAACCGTTGCCGGTAATAACCCTCGATACAACAGCATCAGTATTGATGGTATTGCGCAAAACGATACTTTTGGTTTAAACGCCAACGGTTATCCAACAACGCGTTCACCAATCTCTTTTGATTCAATTGATCAAATTACTGTCGACGTTGCACCATTTAATGCAAAAGCCGGTGGTTTCCAGGGTGGCCAGATCAATGCGGTTACCAAATCTGGTACCAACGAGATGTTCGGCTCAGTGAAGTATGAAATTAAAAATGACAGCTTAGCCGGCACCCCGGAAAACCGTTTTGCTTCTACCATTAAGCAGCCGTTGACATTTGACAACAAATTGTTTGGTGCAACTTTAGGCGGTGCAATTGTTCAGGACAAATTGTTCTACTTTATTTCTGCAGAGCAATATGATGCAACACCACCGCTGGAGTGGGGTCCGACCGTCATTGGCGGGACCAACCCATTAGCGAATGCGTCGTTAGTTACACCAGAACAGATTGAGCAAGTCGTCAATATCGCCAAATCTGTTTACGGTGTAGAAGCTGGTGACTGGAATGTGGTACCTGAAGAAACCGACGAAAAGCTTTTATTAAAGCTGGACTGGAACATTTCTGATGCACAACGTGCCTCTTATACCTACCAATACAACAAAGGTAACCAGACACAAGGCAATAATTCTTCTACGACCACAATGCGTTTATCGTCTAACTGGTATAACAAAGAAGAAACTTTAAATAACCACGCCTTTCAGTTGTATTCAGACTGGACTTCAGATTTCTCTACGAAGTTAAGTGCAACTTACATGGATGTTGCCACTGTTCAGAAATCATTATCTGAATTTGGCGACGTTTCAATTACAGTACCACGTGCTGTTGGCACTGGGACTGCGACTATCGCACTTGGTAGCGATATTTCACGTCACTCTAACGACCTGAAGAAGAAAACCTGGATTTTAGGCGCTGAAGGCGACTATCTGTTGGATGATCACCGGATCAGCTTCGGTTATCAGTTCACGCGGTTTGATGTATTTAACCTGTTTCTGCAACGCACCAAAGGTCAGTATAGCTTTGATGGTATTGCAAACTTCCAGAACCAGATTGCACGATCTGTACGTTACCAAAATGCCATCAGTCATGATGCCAATGATGCTGCTGCTTCATTTGCTCGCGATGAACATGCACTTTTTGTCAATGATGAATGGGCTGCAACTGACGACTTAACGGTGAACTACGGTTTACGTTACGAGCGTCTGACTTCTGGTGATGTACCTGCGTTTAATGCTTTTTCATTAGCGCGGACTGGTTACAACAATACCGAAAACTTAGATGGTGTTGATATTTTCCTACCACGTGCTGGTTTTAAATACACCGCAACCGACGATTTAACCCTGCGTGGTGGTGTTGGTCGTTTCTCTGGTGGTCAACCAACAGTATGGATTTCCAACAGCTATTCAAACGTTGGTATCGGGACTGGTGATCGTTCACTGAGCAACCTGACTGACGTAAAAATCACTGAAGTGCCACAAGTATTGAAAGATGCAGTTGCTGGTGTAACGACCGGTGGTAACACTAACCTGGTCGATCCAAACTTTGATCTGCCGTCCGATTGGCGTTTCCAGTTAGCTGCAGATTATGTGTTCAGTCTGCCGTTGATTGGCGATGACATCAACTGGACCACAGAATTGATGTACGTGCGCAAGCAAGACAGTGCGCAGTGGCGCGATGTTAGTATTCTTGAATCGGAAGTTATTGGTACTACGCCAGATGGTCTGCGTAAGATTTATCGTGACACTGACGGCGTTGTCGATATTATGTTGACCAATGCTGAAGATGATGGCCGCTCGAAGATTTTCAGCACCATGCTGAGTAAAAACTGGGATAGTGGTATTAACGTTACGACGTCTTACACCAACCAGGACATTACTGAAGGTGCCCCGGCAACGAGTTCTACAGCTGGTAGTAACTATGGTAACAACCCGGTAATTAACCGCAATGAATCCATTGTTGGCCGTTCAACTTTCGAAACTGAACATCGTTTTGTGGTGAATTTTGGTTATGAAACTGAGCTGTTCTCTGGTTATGCGACCAACGTCAACCTGTGGTTCGAGCGCCGTTCAGGTAAGCCAATTAACTACCTGTTAGGTATCCAGGACTTCAATGGTTCAAATCCTGCGACGAACCCATCAGTCCAGTTAAGCCCTGGCACGACTAACAACTACTTCCTTCCGTTCATCCCGAAACAAGGTGATACGACAGTAGTTAAATTTGCTAATGCCGCTGCAGAAACAACGTTCTTTGAGCGTATCAAGCAGTTAGGTCTGGATAAATATCAAGGTCAATATCTGCCAAAAGGCGTGTCAACCACACCTTGGGTGACCACACTGGATATGTCATTACGTCAGGAAGTTCCTGGTTTTGCTGAAGGCCATAAAGGTACCGTCTATTTCAACATTGAAAACTTGTTGAACCTGATCGACAGCAGTAAAGGTAAAGTGTACGGCGATGATTTTGGTGACGTGACTCTGGCTAACTTCGTGTTAGATCAGACAACTAACCAGTACATCTACAACAACATTACTTCAAACCAGAATAACTGGGATAAATTCTACCCAGAGAAATCAACCTGGCGGGTTAAGTTAGGCGTAAGCTACAACTTCTAATCTTAAGTTGTTTGATGTGTAAAAAACGCCAGTCTTTGTACTGGCGTTTTTTTTGCGTTGGCAGATGAAAGTTCAGCGTCAGCAACGACCAAGCAAACTGTCTTGTAGCTTTGACTGCTTTTCCTCGAAACTGTGTGCCAATTGCCGCGCTCACTGCATTTGTGCATATTTGTTATTTCTAATTCCGGCTAAATTAGCGATAATTAACTGTCATTACCTCATATAAGAATCGAACCGTGGCTAAACCTACCATCATTGCAATTGCCGGGGCGTCCGCTTCAGGTAAAAGTTTATTTGCATCAACCGTTTATCAGGAACTTGTTGCTGAATTTGGTGGAGAGCGGATTTCCGTGCTGGCAGAGGATGCCTATTATCGTAATCAGGATCATTTGTCGATGGAACAGCGGGTGCTGACCAACTACGACCATCCTGCAGCTTTTGAACATGAATTATTAGCAGCCCATTTGCAGCAATTGCGTGAAGGCAAGTCAGTTGAGATGCCGCAATATTGTTATAAAACCCATACCCGCAAAAGTGAAACCATTAAGGTGCAACCCGCCAAGGTGATTTTGGTGGAAGGGATTTTATTGCTGACTGATGCACGGTTACGTGAGCAATTTAATATTACGGTGTTTATGGATACGCCGTTGGATGTCTGTTTACTGCGTCGGATCAAGCGTGATTTGGAAGATCGCGGCCGGACTTTAGTGTCGATTACCGAACAATATGAAAACTACGTGCGCCCAGCCTTTTTTGAGTTTATTTCGCCATCCAAACAATATGCCGATTTGGTGGTGACCCGTGGTGGCAAAAATGAAATTGCTATTGATATTATGAAGGCAAAAATTCGCGCTTTATTGGCTTGAAGATGTTGCGTTGCGATATGCACCTGATGTGAACATTTTGGTTGAAGTGTCGCATTAGCAGCGACGAATTATTCGCACCGACTCCTTTTTTAAAACCGGCAATTTGCCGGTTTTTTTATCTCAAGTTTATGAAATTAAAAAGTTAATTTTGATATAGGATCTGGTTTAGCGACCGTTAATTTAGGCTCTTTTCAAGCGGATCTTTTCTGTTATAATCGAAGCGCAAAACTTCAAGTTTAGACAACCCCAGACAAGCAATCATCAGCCAAAGCACTTCAGCTTTGAGCCTCCCGCTTCGAAACTGTAACTACTTGATCTTTTGGTGCTATCTTAGGATCCGGCATCACGAGAACAATAATTCTGCAGCCTATGCGGACCAAGATCCAAGGAAAATCAATATGATGAGTTTAGTTGGCATCTTTGCCATCTTGTTAGTCGCCTATTTGGCGTCTGCGCACAAAAGTCAGATTAAATGGCGTACCGTCGGTGGTGCTTTTGCCATTCAGTTAGCCATCGGCGCTTTTGTGTTGTACATCCCGTTCGGCAAAGATGTGCTGATCAATGTGTCGGCTGCAGTCAGCAACGTGATTGCCTACGCCAACGAAGGCATCAAATTTTTATTCGGTGACTTGGGACGCTTTGTTTTTGCGATCAATGTGTTGACCGTCATCATTTTCTTTTCATCGTTGATTGCCGTGCTGTACCACATCGGCGTGATGAAAATTGTCATCGGTATTATTGGCGGTGGTTTGCAGAAATTACTCGGCACCAGCCGGCCAGAATCGATGAGCGCAGCAGGCAACATTTTTGTTGGCCAAACCGAAGCTCCACTCATTGTAAAACCATTTATTCCAACCATGACCCGCTCTGAGCTGTTTGCAGTGATGGTCGGCGGTCTTGCTTCGGTCGCGGGCTCAGTACTGGCAGGTTATGCCTTGTTAGGGATTGAGATGAAATATCTGATTGCCGCCAGTTTTATGGCCGCGCCAGGTGGTTTGTTAATGGCAAAAATGCTGATCCCGGAAACGGAACAGCCAAAAAACCATCTCAATGAAATTGAAACCGTCGAAAGAAGTACCAACGTGATTGATGCTGCCGCTTCAGGCGCTGCCAGCGGTCTAATGCTGGCTTTAAACGTTGGTGCGATGTTACTGGCATTTGTTGGTTTGATTGCTTTAATTAATGGCATTGTTGGCTGGGCCGGTGCGGCCGTGGGTATGGAAGGATTAACCCTGCAGCTGATTTTTGGTTATATCTTCCAGCCACTGGCATTTATCCTTGGTGTGAGCTGGGAAGAAGCACGGTTAGCCGGTAGTTTTATCGGCCAAAAACTGGTGATTAATGAATTCGTGGCTTACCTGGACTTCGTTAAGTATGTACAGGAAGGCAAGCTCTCTGAGCACACGCAAATAATCGTAACCTTTGCGTTATGTGGCTTTGCAAACTTCTCGTCGATTGCCATCCTGTTGGGTGGTCTTGGCAGCATGGCGCCAAGTCGTCGGCCGGATATTGCACAGCTGGGTTTAAAAGCTCTGTTTGCAGCGACATTAGCGAATTTAATGTCCGCGGCAATTGCAGGCTTTTTCTTCTCTTTAGGCTAACTAACTTAAGAAAACAGGTCTGTTTTATGACTCAACAACAAGTCCCAACTTTAGATATCAGACGGTTTGCCACCGACAAAGACAACTTTGTTGCCGAAATTGGCAAGGCCTACACTGAGTTTGGATTCTGTGGCATCAGTGGCCACGGCATTCCGGACGAGGTGGTCGCCAAAACCTACCAAGCGATTAAGCAATTTTTCGCGTTGCCGACTGAAGTCAAAGCGCACTACCATCAGCCTGGTCAGGGCGGGGCGCGTGGTTATACCGCCATTGGTGTTGAGAAAGCCAAAGACAGCAAGCACCCGGATTTAAAAGAGTTCTGGCATGTTGGTCGTGAACTCGATGGTCCGGCGCCGCATCCAAGCCTGTACCCGAATGTGTGGCCAGTAGAAGTGCCTGAATTTAAACAGGCCACTTCGGCGCTATACGAGTCACTGCAAAGCCTCGGCTGTCAGGTGCTGGAAGCTTTGGCGCTGTTTTTACAGCAGGATCAAAGCTATTTTGCGGATAAAGTGAATTACGGCAACTCGATTTTACGGCCAATTCATTATCCGCCAATTGCGGATACCTCAACGCAGTCTATTCGCGCTGGTCAGCATGAAGATATAAACCTCATCACTTTGTTGGTGGGCTCGCATGAGTCAGGGCTGGAAATTTTGCGTCGCGACGGCAGCTGGTTACCGGTGACCACCATTGAAGGCACTATTGTGGTGAATATCGGCGATATGCTGCAACGTCTGACCAACCATCTGTTGCCATCAACAACCCATCGGGTGGTGAATCCGGCCGGTGCTGCAGCGGGTCAGCCGCGCTACTCTATTCCGTTTTTTATGCATCCAAACCCGGATTATGTGATTGAAACGCTGCCAAGCTGTATCAGTGCAGAAAATCCTAATCGTTACCCGGAACCGATTAATTCCAACGATTATCTGATGCAGCGCTTAGAAGAAATTGGTTTGCTGAAAAAGCCAAAATACTGATCCACGGCTTATCTTGTGGCGTCTGCTGCAAGGTGATTTGAGATGTAAAAGATCAGGCCAGCCGTTAACGCCACTGGCCTGTTTTGTTTTGGCGGGATCATGATGCTAAATTGCTGATCATTTAAACAATCAACCGGAAAAACGCGGAATTTTTGCAATCTCAGGTTGACGGCATCGCAGCTGCCGCATAATATGCACGGCGTCGGCGGCATATGCCTCGGTGGTGGAATTGGTAGACACACTAGCTTCAGGTGTTAGCGCTTCGCGGCGTGGGGGTTCGAGTCCCCCCCTAGGCACCAAGTCGCAGACGAAGTAGTATAAAGTCGTATTGAAAAATACGCAGAACACATGCCTCGGTGGTGGAATTGGTAGACACACTAGCTTCAGGTGTTAGCGCTTCGCGGCGTGGGGGTTCGAGTCCCCCCCTAGGCACCAAATTAACCAGCTTTTAAGCTGGTTTTTTTGTCTCTGAAATTCACAACATCCCCAAACTGCAGTCGCAGCTTTCACTTTCGAAAATGTCCTGAATTCAGTCCAGCCAGTAAAACTTTGTGACAATACAGTGCTTGATAAATTGCGGCTGAACAACCCACAGCGGTGTACACTTGATTTGAATGCTCTTCAGATTGAGGTGAAGTATGAACCGCAATTGTCCCTCCCGTTTGCTCACACTATGGTTGCTGCTCGCAGTTATTACAGTGTCACTTAGTGGTTGCCAAAACTCCGTTGGTCAACAGCAGCTGAGTCAATACGACAGCCAGCTACTTGTTGATGATCAATTTTCGGTGCCGTCCGGTGATATTGAAACGCCAGAGCAGATTTTTGACGTGCCGGAAGATGTGGTCAAGGAGCTTCGCAAGCAAGTACTGATGTACGGTGATGCTCAGGATCGCAGTATGGCGTTATTAAAGTTCATTTTTAATGATGGCCATGATGTGCTGGAGTATGTGAACAGCGCCACTTTAACGGCCAATGATACCTTATTAAAACGACAAGCCAATTGTTTGTCGTTAACAATTCTGGCTTACAGTCTGGCCAATGCCATCGGATTTGACACCCAGTTTCAGGATGTTGATGTGCCGGAATACTGGATCACCCGTTCTGGCAACAGCATGTTAAATGGTCATGTCAACCTGGTGATCAATCCAGAATCAAAACTGCGGGGTTTGAATAATATCGTATATCGCCAAAGTGGTTATCTGATAGATTTTGACCGGGTGCCATCCAGAACCAAATTAAAAACCACGGAGGTCAGTCGCAACGCCATTATCTCGATGTTTTACAACAACAAAGCCGCTGATGCCATTCTAAGTAAAAATTATGATGTCGCTTATCAATACTTAAAAGCGGCTATTGCGATGGCGCCGGAATTGTCCGGCAACTGGAACAATCTGGCGGTGCTTTACCGCAATAAACAATTATTTGCGGCCGCTGAGCAGGTTTATTTGCACAGTCTGGCGTTAGAGCCAAATCATTCGAATACCATGGCAAATCTGGCGATGTTGTACCAATTGACCGGACGGGAGAAGGAGGCGGCTGCTTTAGAATACAAAGTTGCCAAAAAGCGCTTAGGAAACCCGTTTTATTTTGTCATGCTTGGCAACGAGGCTTTTGAGCAACAGGACGCCGATGCTGCACTTGGTTATTATCGGAAAAGTCTAAAATTGCAGCCTAACACTCCGGAAGCGTTGTTTGGCATGGCGCGCGCTTTTATGCTCAAAGGTGATTTATCAGCGGCGGCCCGTTATCTGCAATCTGCGAAGAAATATGTGGAACCCGGTGCAGAACGCCGTCGTTATCAATCAAAGTTGGATTTGTTAAATGCAATTGCCAAGCAGGTTTAGAGGGAAGGATGGTGTTCACAATAGCAGCGGTGTTTTAGTGAGCTGTGGGCTTGATAGCTACCATTCACTGACTTGGTGGAAAAAGCTGCATCGATTGGTTGTCTGGAGCTGGTGCAGTTGTTGTGCGGTGATGATGGCGCCCACAATCGCCAGCGAGCTGTTGCTGGCGCAAGCGTGGCAGGATCTGCAGCAGTTATCTTCTGACGAGATGGCCGGTCGTTTTCCCGGTAGTGCCGGGCATCAACTGGCGCAGCAGTATATTATCAAGCGATTTACCGAGCTGAAACTGCAACCGGTGCTGGCGGACTACCGGCAGCCATTTCAATTTCAAACTGGTTTTTTCAGCCAGTCGCAAGGCGTGAATCTGGTCGCTCAACTGACCGGCTGTACGTTCCCGCAAGCGTATATCGTGATTACCGCGCATTATGATCATCTGGCGATGGCCGGCAGCAAAGTATTTAATGGCGCCGATGATAACGCTTCCGGGGTCGCTGGTTTGTTGTATCTGGCGGCTAAACTCAGCCAAAGTTGCCCGGCTTATTCGTACATTTTTATCGCCACCGATGCCGAAGAGCATGGGCTGGACGGTGCCAAAGCCTGGCTTGATAATTCGCCGCTGCCACTCGCGCAGCAACTACTGAATATCAATCTGGATATGATCAGTCGTGGTGAAAAACGTCAGCGGCTTTATCTGGCCGGAAAACGTAGTTTGCCAGTACTAAACAATATTCCAACGCGCCAACACAACAAAGTAAAACTGGTATTGGGGCACGATGGCCGTAGCCGGTTCGGAGCTGCTACCCAGAGTTCCGGCCAGGTCGATTGGTCAAATGCCAGCGATCATGCTGAGTTTCGTCGTGCTGGTCTGCCTTATATGTATTTTGGTGTGGACGTGCATCGGCACTATCATACGGTGGATGACGACTGGCAACAGATCAATCCGGACTTTTTCAATAGCGCACTGCAGCTCATTGGTAGCAGTGTGGATTGGGTTGAACAGCAAAATCCTGCACTATTTATCGAAGCAAGACGGTCGAACTAACGACATTCAGACATCAATACGATGTCTTTTAGGGAACCGCAAAGGAGCACTGATCGGTGTGTGTGGCGGTTTACCTGACATGGTGTTATCTGAGATGGAGTTATCTGAGATGGAGTTATCTGAGATGGAGTTATCTGAGATGGAGTCACAATCGCAATGACAGCCACCGTTGCACCAGCCAAAAACTTGGGTATGATAAAGCCAAACCCAAAAGTGATGGAGCCACAATGCTTGCCTCAACGCATGCCTCAATGCTTGTCTCAACCCAACGTCTGAACCGCTGGTTGGTTTTAGCCGGCCTGAAACTAATACCCGTGTTTGCTGTTGGCATGTTCAACCAGGCGATTGCCGAAGAAATGACGACGCATGGCAGCCACGTGCACGGTGAAGCACAGCTGACCTTTGTGCTTGATGGAAATGAAGCCGAACTGGCGCTGGTGACGGCGGCAGGCAATATCCTTGGCTTTGAACATTCGGCAACCACGCCGGAAGAGCTGCAACAGCAAAAAACGCAGTTAGACATGTTGCAAAGTGGTCGTTGGTTTAGTGCAGATGCAGCTGCAAATTGCACGATTGCCGGGCAGGAAGTCCGGACTGAACCCGATGATCAAGGTCACGCCGATGTATACGCCAATATTCAGCTGTTATGTCAGGCACCACTCAAGCTGCAGAATTTGCAGTTCAGCCTGTTTGAGCTGGCATCAGGTTTAACCACCATCAAAGCCCAATATCTGATTGACGGCGTGGCCGGAGCGCAGGAATTATCGGCCAACACTTCAGCACTAAAACTACGCAACTAATACAGATCAGGTACAGCGCAGACGTTAGTGCACTCCTTTGCAGGCAGAGAAACTTTTGGGGTCAGAGTAGTACTCTGACCCCAAAAGTTTCTCTGACCCGCTATTAACAATTACTCGTACACGTATTCGCTGATGGTGTCGGCTTTCAGGCTGTAGGCTGAATTGGCGAGATCGTGGCTCATGGTGTCGGTAGTCAAGGTGCCTTCAATCCAGAATGGGTTGTAGATCATGTCGGCTTTTAAGCCTTTAGCATTGGTGACAAAAATAATCTGATTTGGCGGTGGTGGCGGTACGTGGATACAAGCGCCGAAATATGGCACTAAGAAAAACGCACTGATGTTTTGTGCTTCGTCATACTCAATCGGCACGATAAACCCAGGGATTTTTACCTTTTTGCCGTTTAATTCACCACGCACATTGGCCGATTGCAGCACATCTGTCCAGGCCTGATTGGATGGATCCTGATTGGCTGGGTCCTGATTTACTGTAGCAGTGCCGGTCATTTGCTGTTTCAGACCACTGGCCGGGCCTTCACCACCTTCATGACTGACTTCAGGTAACGCTTCCATTTTCGCCAAATCTTCCGGCGGCAATAAATCTGTCCATTCCAATGTTTGCACAGCGCTCGCTTTGGCTGCGGCTGTAGTGGCGGTCGCAGCAGCTGAACTTTTGAATGCGACCAGACTCAGGAATAACCCTATCAACAACGGTTTCAACATTAGAGCTTACTCTCAGGCATATGTTATAAAGTACGGATTGGGCTTTATCATATCATTTCGACGAGATTGCTTGTGTTATCAAAACCGAATTTTCCGGCGCTTGAACTCAAAAACTTCCACTTTCAATGGCCAGGTCAACAGGCTTTTACGCTGGATATCCCCGCAGTGTCGCTGGCGGTTGGGCAGCATTTATTTATCCGTGGCGCTTCTGGCTCCGGCAAAACCACCTTACTGAATTTGCTGTGTGGTATTCACACTTTAACTAAAGGCGAAATTTTGATAGGCGGACAACAGTTTCAGCCATTATCCGGCGCTAAACGGGATGCGATGCGTGCCCGCAATATTGGCGTGGTGTTTCAGCAACTCAATTTAATTTCTTATTTATCAGTGCTTGATAACGTATTGTTAGCCGCGGAATTTGCCGGTAAAGCGTTGCCGGAGGCTAAAACGAGGGCGAAATCGCTGTTAACCGCATTGGGGATGAGCGAAACCCTGTGGCACAAACCAGCACAACAATTGAGTGTCGGCCAGCAGCAACGGGTGGCGATAGCCCGGGCATTACTGAACGAACCGGCGTTATTGATTGCCGACGAGCCCACTTCGGCGCTCGATGCCGATAACAGGGATGCGTTTATCCGGTTATTGTTATCCGAAGCCGATCGCTGCGCTACCACGGTGATTTTTGTCAGTCACGACGCTCAGTTAGCAGGTTTTTTTGGCGTGATGCTGCAAATGGATAATCTGGCGGCCGGAGTTGTACTAACCAACATAACAGCCAACACGCCAACCAACACGACAACCAACACGCTGTCCGCATCCACAGGGGAGAGCGCTACATGTTAATTCGCTTAGCCCGGCAAAGTTTATGGAACCGGCGCGGCACTGCGCTGATGACGTTGTTATCTTTGGTGATCAGTATCGCGCTGTTATTGGGGATTGATCATTTACGGCTCGAAGCCAAACGAAGTTTTACCAGCACCGTTTCCGGCACCGATTTAATTGTCGGCGCGCGTTCCGGGCAGCTGAATTTATTGTTGTACTCGGTGTTCCGGCTTGGCAACGCCACCAACAATATCAGCTGGCAACATTATCAGCAGATCAAGCAACACCCGCAGGTGAAATGGTCCATTCCATTGGCGCTCGGCGATTCGCATCGTGGTTTTCGGGTGATTGGCACCACCGACGATTATTTCCGCTTTTTCCGCTACGGTCAGCAGCAACAGCTGGAGTTTGCCAGTGGCCAGGCGTTTGCTGATGTCTATCAGACGGTGCTGGGAGCAGCCGTTGCCGACAAGCTTGGTTATCAGTTGGGTGAGCAAATCATTTTATCGCATGGTGTTGGTGCCGTTAGTTTCAGTCAGCATAAAGACCAGCCTTTTACCGTGGTGGGGATCCTGGCGCCAACCGGTACGCCGGTTGATCAGAGTGTGCATGTCAGTCTGGCAGGTATCGAAGCGATTCACCGTGGCTGGCAAGGCGGGGCTCCGGCGTTTGGCAAGCAACCTAAACTGAGTGATACAGAACTTGCCGCGCTACAACCCAAAGTGATTACCGGTTTTATGCTGGGGTTAAAATCCAAAGTGGCGACTTTTGCGCTGCAACGGCAAATCAATGAATTTAAAGCCGAACCTTTAACCGCTATTTTGCCTGGCGCAGCGTTGGCCGAATTATGGCAAATGCTCAGCATGGTTGAGAACTTGTTGTTGCTGGTGACCTTGCTGGTGCTGATTGCGGCCTTGATCGGCATGATGACGACTTTGCTGGCGGCGATGAAAGAGCGGCAACGCGAAATGGCGATCCTGCGCGCCGTCGGGGCCAGACCCTGGCAGTTGTTCTGGTTGATTGAGCTGGAAGTACTTTGTCTGACCTTGCTCAGTATTGCCGGAGCACTGGCAACATTAACGGCAGCTTTGTGGTTGGCGCAGCCGCTGCTCAGTAGTCAGTATGGTCTGGTGATTAGCATCTGGCCCTGGCATGCCCATACCGGTACTTTGCTTGCTGCGTTAACCGGTATCTCGTTAGTGCTTGGGGCTATCCCGTCGTATCTGACGTACCGGCAAAGTGTGGCGCAAGGGCTGGTGGTTCGGCTTTAACAGCAAGAATAATCAGGATTTGTTCTGAAAAGCCAGCAGAGCTGTTGGCTGTTCGGAAAGTTTTGCTATAGTAAAGTCCATGACCTCGCTGAAGATGCCCACGGATGACAACCGCAAAAGACAAACTTGAACAGCAACTTGCCTTATTGAACCAGCAGTATCTACAGCGATTGCAGCTTGAGTTACCGCAATTGCAACAGCAATGTCAGTCCTTGCCTGGAAACGCGCAATGGCGACCCCTGGTATCGCAGTTGCAGGCCAGTTTTCACACGCTGGCAGGTTCAGCCGGTACTTTCGGTCTGACGGAACTCGGTGCTTCGGCGAAAAAGCTGGAACAGCAGTGTCAGCTTTGGTTGCAATCACAACAAGCACCGTTTGAACCGGATATTCAGCAGTTTTTACAATCATTTGAACTGTTACGTCAGCAAAAACAGCTCGTGGTAACCGAATTCAAATTGCCTGTCGCCAGTAAAGGCTCCGAAAAAATTACCACCCTGATTTATCTGTTAGAAGATGAAGGTGAAACTGCGCGCCATTTGTGCCTGACGCTGGCGACCTTTGGTTATCAGGTTGAGTGGTTCCAACAGTTACAGCAGCTGGAAATCGCGCTGGAGAAGCAAAAACCGGATGCGCTGATTATCGATATCGAATTACCAGGTGAAACCGAGTCCGGCCTGAATTTTATCAACCGTTTACAGCAAAATGGCACCCGTTTGCCGTTGTTTGTGCTGACCAGCCATGATGATTTTGAACATTATTTGCATGCTGTCCGTAGCGGTGCCCTGGGCTATTTTGTCAAACCGCTGAATGCTTCGGCATTGGAAGCCCGCTTGCAACGGATGTTGGCGTCGAGGCAGCGTGATGCATTTCGGGTGCTGATTGTCGATGACGACCAGCTTTTGGCGCAGCATTATGCCTTGGTGTTAGAAAATGCCGGTCTGCGTGCAGAAATCCTCAACGACCCGGCGGAAATTTTTGCTGGCTTGCGCAAATTCCATCCGGATGTGATTCTGCTCGACGTGAATATGCCGCAGTGTACCGGACCAGAACTGGCGCAGCTGATCCGGTTACAAGATGAATGGCTGGGGGTGCCGATCATTTATCTATCGTCGGAAACTGATAGTGAACGGCAGCTCGAAGTACTCATTAAAGCCGGTGATGATTTCCTGACCAAACCTATCAGTGACAGTGCATTAATAGTAGCCATTTTTGCCAGAGCACAGCGCGCACGGCAGCTGGCCGAAGTGATGACCAAAGACAGCCTGACTGGCTTGTTACAACATGCCCATATTAAAGAGCGGTTAGCCAGCGAACTGGTGCGTAGTTTACGTCATCAGCAGCAGGTCAGTGTGGTAATGCTGGATATCGACCACTTTAA
>Ga0115550_1000356_pt1 | contig 39009 bp, 58 predicted proteins | sample COGITO_mtgs_1005_FD_87177 | JGI IMG/M metagenome (GOLD analysis project Ga0115550, IMG submission 87177) | Pelagic marine microbial communities from North Sea - COGITO_mtgs_100511 | ecosystem: Environmental > Aquatic > Marine > Epipelagic | place: Germany:Helgoland, sampling site Kabeltonne...
CTGCTGTGTCTACTGCAAAGCTTGCTGATGATAGTGTTACTGCTGACAAGCTTGGGCCTAATTCTGTTTATGGTGCAGCTATTCCTGACCTAGGTATAGACACAACCAAGATAGGTAACGACGCTGTTACATCTGCTAAGATAGCGGATAACGCAGTTACCTCTGCACATATAGCTCCTAACGCAATAACTGAAGAGCTTATAGAGTCTGGTATTATTACAAAGGCTAGTATAGCTGACAATACAATAGACTCTTCTAAGATTCAAAACTTTACTTTAGTAACTACTGACTTTTCTTTAAACTCTGTAGATGGTACTGTAATAGTAGATAACCCAACAATAGCGGGAGATGTTTCTGCTGTTAATTATAAAAGTAGGGGAGCGAGTCCTGGAAAATTTGAAGGACCTGACTCAGATGAAATGCATTTAAAGTTTCATACTACATTAAAGTATGTAAACACTAGCGGTACTGTGGTAGGGGGAATGGACCAGTCTGGAAACTTCACACTAAGTGGTACGGTAGATGGTATAGATATAGCTACAGACGTAGCTGCTAATACCAATAAGGTTTCCTACCCTTCTTCAGATTCTACAAAGGTTGGTCATATTACTGTTACACAAGCTATTAATTTAGATACTGACCATGCTTTACTAGGTACTCACACTAGTCAGATTGCTGCTATAGACTCGAACAATTGGGTTACAACAGCAAAGATACTAGACGGTAACGTAACTACGGATAAGCTAGAGGGTAATGCTGTAACTACAATAAAAATACAAGACGCAAACGTTACTACGGCAAAGATTGCTGACTCTAATGTAACTACTGCAAAAATTGCAGACAACGCAATTACTACGGCTAAGGTTTTAGATGGAAATATAACTACAGACAAGTTAGAAGGAAACGCAGTTACTAGTGCAAAGATAGGTGACAACCAAGTAGTTACTTCTAAAATACCTGACAATGCTATAACAACTGCAAAAGTATTAGACGGTAATATTACAACTAATAAACTAGAAGGTAACGCAGTAACGACAGCAAAAATAGGTGATGGACAGGTTACTGCTGTAAAGATTCCTGATGGTGATTTAGTAACTGCTAAGTTTGAAGATGGCGCAATTACAGCTCCTAAGATTGCTTCTAACGCTGTAACTACTGTAAAGATATTGGATGGTAATGTTACTACAAATAAACTTGAAGGTAATGCAGTTACTACTGCCAAGATTACAGATGCTAGCGTTACAGCTGATAAGTTAGCTGCAGATTCAGTTACTTCTGCAAAGGTAGCAGACAATGCTATTACCACAGATAGTATTACAGACGGACACGTTACCACTAACAAGCTTGAAGGAAACGCTGTTACTACAGCTAAAATTACAAACAACGCTATAACCACAGATAAGATTACTGATGGTCATGTTACTGGAAACAAATTAGAAGGCGGAGCTGTTACAACCAACAAGATAGGAGACTCTCAAGTTACTACAGCAAAAATCGCTGATGGCAATGTAACAGGTAACAAACTAGAAGGTGGTGCAGTGACAACTGCTAAAATAGGTGACAGTCAAGTTACTACCGCTAAGATAGCTGACGGAAATGTTACAGGTAATAAGCTTGAGGGCGGAGCAGTAACTACAGCCAAGGTTGGAGACAATCAAATAACAACTGCTAAAATATTAGACGGTAATGTAACAGGCAACAAGTTAGAGGGTGGCGCTGTAACAACTGCTAAAGTTGGAGACTCTCAAATTACTGCTGCTAAATTAGCATCTGATGCTGTTACGACTGTAAAAATAGTAGATGGCAACGTAACTGGAAATAAGCTTGAAGGAGGTGCGGTAACAACTGCGAAGATAGGAGATGACCAGGTAACAGCAGATAAGCTAGCAAACAGCATTAATTCAGCGATTGCGGCTAATACAGCTAAAGTAGACCTTACAGTAGATGGCGCAGGAACTATACACGCAAACAATGTAGGAACTTTAAATCAAAGCACTACAGGTAACGCTGCAACTGCTACTGCATTAACGGCAGGCAATAAAACTATAGATGGAAATCTTACTATAGGAGCGGCTGGGGGTAGTGCAGGCCATGACCTTACACTTTATGGAGATACTAACAATCAAACTTTGGTGTGGGATGCTTCTCAAGATTTTTTAAAGTTTACAGATGGAACTAAAATAGTATTTGGTACTGGTCAGGCTGCTGCAGATTTTGACTCATCAATACAAGCTAACGGAAGTAACCTTGTTATATATAACGATACAGGTAATATACAGATAGGAGATACTGTAGAGGTAACAGGAGACCTTACTGTAAGTGGAAATCTATCTATTGGTAACGATGCAGAAATTACTTCTGTAGGTAGTATGGTGTTTAGAATAGATTCCGATGCTAATGAGTCAAGTCAAAAATTTACTTGGAAAAACAATGCTAGTGATGTTGTAGCAGAAATAAATGAAGAAGACGAGTTTATAATATACGGAAGCTCTTCAGGAGACCCTGTCATAAGATTGCAACAATCAGGGCAAAACAATACGTACGGCCCCCCTTTATTAGATTTTTATCGTGAGGACACGCTTGTAGATAATGCTGATTTAGGTATGGTTAGATTTATAGCTAAAGACTCCGCAGACAATGACCAAACTTACGCACAAATAATAGGTCATGCTGAAGAATCAGGTACAGGAACTGAAGGGGGTAAAATACTTCTTCAAGTGGCAACTCATGATGGTGAGATACAAACAGGTATTACAATTGAAGATGGAAACGCTGAAGACGAGATAGATGTTACTATAGCTAATGGTTCTAGCTCTTTAACTACTGTAGCTGGTAACTTAAACGTTACAACTAATATAGAACTTGGACACGCATCTGATACAACTATAGCTAGAACTGCAGCAGGTACAGCATCTATAGAAGGTAAAGAAATACAAACATACGCTAAACATTATCACTTTATACATTCAGGTTTTTTATTAAGCTTTGAGTTTTCTAGATACATTCCTTTAAATGGTAGTTTAAATGAACAAAACACCTCAACTAATACACCTGAGTATACAACTTTTGTTTGGCCTTATGACGGCACAGTAAGCAAGATATGGGTTAGAAGTGAAGCTGATGCTGGTGATACAGAAATGAAGTTGTATAAAGGAGCTAACGGTGCTACAGTTGGTACTGCTATGGGTGCAGTAACTGCAGCTTGCGGTGCTAATACGTCTGTTGAGTTTGACATGACTAGCGTAACTAACTCTTTTTCTCAAGGAGAGGCTATGGCTGTAAGAATTGACCCTACTAATGATACTGACGCAGGTTACAACGTAACTATAGAATGTATATTTGATTTAACAACATAACAATATGGCATTAGCAAATAAAAAATCTAACACAGTACACAGTAAGTCTGGAAGTGATAAAGTAAAACTTAAAGACGAGTTTGATGGTGGTTATCTTGATAAAATTGCTACAAACCCTGACGAAGAACCTGCGTTTGCAAGTATTATATACCAGCTAGGTTTAATACAAGAAGATGTTGACGAGCTTAGAAGGTATACAGCGGCAGAGCTCAATCATAAAAACTCTTCAAAAATGATACTAAACTGTGGTTGGTATGGTAGTTCTACTTCAAGAGTTTACTTACCTTTTGCGTATGGTGGTACTTTTGATTCTACTACTCCTAATAACTACTTAGAATACGGAGGGTGGATTGCTCCTTGTAATGGTAGTGTAGAATCTGTAATAATTAGGTCTGAAAATGCTTGTCTAAATTCTAACGTAGCTTTACACTTTGCATCTAATAATGCTGAAGTGCCTAGCTTTAATCCTGGTAGTGGTGTAAGTGATACAATAAATATGAGTGCAGACGACACACCCTACAAGTTTAATAGCTTTGATGGTCAGTACGCTTCAAACTTAAATACTTTTACTGCAGGGCAAGTAATTATGGTTAGTTTTGACCCTGCTGCAGTATCAGGAGATAGTATCGCAACAATGGTTTTAAATTTAGATTGGACAAACTCTTTATAATATGGCAACAATAAACACAGACATTGCACAGAAAATAGATATAGTTACAAGAGAAAATAACTCTGCAACTATTAATCTTGTTATAACAGATTCTACGGGAGCTGCTTTCAACTTGACGGGTTATACTATCGTACATACTGTTTTTGACGACCATGAAACTTATCTAACCAAAAGTGGTTCGGGTGGTATAACAGCCACTGGAGGCGGTGCATTTGATACTACGGGTAAGATAACTATTAAATATACTCCTACAAATTTAAGTATACTTCCAGGTACATATCAGCATAAACTAGTACTGACAGTAGGGGATACCATTAAAACGTGGATGTATGGAAAGTTCAAAATCAACAAAGATTAATTTATTATATTTGTTAAGCAGTGAGGGCTAGCTAGTTATTATATAATAAATTCAGTAAAATGGCTCAAAGTTTAAATGAGGATACAAGTTATAATGTAAGTATTAAGTCTTTAGCAGCAATAGCTGTTTTTATATTTACCTTAGTTGGTATGTGGTTTTCTTTGCAAGCAGACATTGCAGAAGCAAAAGAACTGCCTAAACCTACAGACCCTGTAATTACAAGGATGGAGTTTGACATGAAGGACAGGCTTATTAGGCAGACTATTATGTCTACACAAGAAGATGTTACTGAAATCAAGGATGATATAAAACTTATCAAACAAAAGCTCTATGAGTAAAATTCTACTACATATATTATTCTTACTACCCTTTAGCGCATTTGGTCAAGACCAGATAAGTGCTAAGAATTTTGATTGGGAAATAAGAAGAGGTGTAGCAGTGGTAGAGTTTTGGGCAGGTTGGAATAGAGGTAATGAAATACTCTTTATGCATGAGTTAACAAACTGCAGGACTTATCGTCATATAATAAAAAGAGATAGAAGCTTACTAGAAAAATATAAAGTTACCGCAGCACCTACAATTATAGTATTTAAAAATGGAGAAGAACAATATAGGTTTGCTCCGAATATTATGTTAAAAGTGACTGCAACAAAAGAACAAGTACAATCAGCTATTAACGATTTATAACCAAAAACAATGATTACAATTTGCTCATCAGTAGTTCTATCGACGGTGCTACTAAGCTATGTATACTGTGGAAGAAGATAAAGTAAATATTTCAGAAAGTTCTAAAATAAATTTAGATGTAAAAACACTTGTCAGCATTGTTGTTGGTATAGTGTCTTTAGCTGGTATATGGTTTACGCTTACAGCCTCTATAGCGCAACTACAATTAGATGTAGTTAGAATGCAAGATGCTGTACAACTTAACGAAGAATTTCGTATTAAATGGCCTCGTGGGGAAATGGGTGCATTACCTGATGATGCTAAACAAGACCTTAGAATTTTGTATCTTCAAAAAGAAGTAGACTACCTTAGAACTGTAGTCAAAGAATTAGAAATAACTCAAGCAAAAACTGAATAATGAAACTGAGCAAAAACTTTACTCTAGCAGAAATAACACATAGCAATACAGCCTTAAGATTAGGTATAAAAAATGAGCCGACAAAAGAACATTTACAAAATATTCAAAAGCTTATCACGGGGCTTGTTCAACCTATTAGGGGCGCTCTTGGTCCTCTTCGTGTTAGCTCTGGTTATAGGAGTCCAAATCTTAATCGAACGATTGGAGGAAGCATTAAGTCACAACACTGCCGAGGGCAGGCGGTTGACTTGCAGCTCTGGGAAAAAGGAAGAATGAACAACAAGGCTATATACGACTATGTGTTATCTAGCAATATAGACTTTGACCAAATGATTAACGAGTTTGATTACTCTTGGATTCATATATCGTTTAACGAAGAAAGAAATAGAAAGCAAGTTCTCGAGGCGTATAAAGACGAGGATGGAGATACTAGATATAAATATTCATAACTTAAATATATAATATTATGGCATTTAAGAAACATATGATGTATAAAGGTAGTAAGTCTGTAATGGCTAAGACTAACAAAGAGCACCTATCTTTAAAAGCTAAGGGTTATATACACACTAAGCCTAAAAAGAAAAAATCTAAAAAGAAATAGTTATGCCTAAAGATGCATGTTATAGAAAAGTAAAAGCTCAATATAAAGTCTTTCCTAGTGCTTATGCATCGGGGGCTATTGCTAAGTGCCGTAAAAAGAAATCTGGAGGGTCTAAGAAAAAGAAATACCGTAAAGGTGGAATGGTTTCTTCTTGTTGTTGCAATATGGATAGGTTTGGTAGACAATCAGACTGATGGCTGTGCGCAAAACAAAGGCTGGAGCTAATTTAAAGCGATGGTTTAAAGAAAAATGGAAAGATGAAAAAGGCAACCCATGTGGTTCGTCTAAAAATAAAGGCGTTAAAAAATGCAGACCAACAAAAAAAGTAAGCAAGAAAACACCTGTGACTTGGAAGGGTGTAGGAAAAAGAAAATCTGCGGTTGTGGCGGAAAAAAAACGAGTAGGAATGGGTAAGCGTACTAGTGCGCTCCGTAAACGAAAGACAAATGCCAAGAAAAAAGGAAAATCCAATTAGGAAAACTACCAAAGGTAAGGGTGCAAATTACAGACCTACGAAAAAAGGTGCTGGAATGACTAAAAAAGGGGTTGCAGCGTATCGTAAGAAAAACCCTGGAAGTAAGCTTAAAACGGCTGTAACAGGCAAGGTTAAGCCTGGTAGTAAAGCAGCAGGCAGACGTAAGTCTTACTGCGCACGTTCATTGGGTCAATTAAAAAGAAGTAGTGCAAAAACAAAGAATGACCCTAATTCAAGAATTCGTCAAGCAAGACGTAGATGGAAATGTTAAGTTATGATAAAAAATATTATACAAAGTCTAGTAGGACAAGCTACTAACATTATAGATGAAGTAGTAACTACCGATGAAGAAAGAATCCAACTTAAGCAGCAGTTTGAAAAAGTGGTTAAAAACCATGAAAAAGATATGTTTGCCCTCGAAGTTAAAGACAGAGAAAGTGCGAGAGAGATATATAAAGATGATGCTACTATACAGAAAGTATTAGCAATTATCTTCACAGTTGCATATTTTTTTCTATCTTACACCATGTTTAAGTACTTTGTACTGAATACAATAGAATTATCTGACTATGAAATTGGTTTTATAAGTACAGTATTCGGAGCAATGAGTAGCAAAGTAAACACAATTATAGACTTCTTTTTTGGGGGGTCTTCTAAAAAGTAACAATGAGCGGAATAGAGGAAGATGTATGCTTTAAGATTATAAAGCGTTCTGAAATGGGCAGAAAAAAGTACGGAACTACGATGGAGCGAACAGATTTAAGCGAAATAGAATGGCTTAAACATGCTCAAGAAGAAGCGATGGATTTAGCTGTATACCTTGAAAAGCTTATACAGATTAAAGAAAAATGATTGATTATTTAATTATCCACTCCACTTCTACAGAGAAGGGAAAGGTGGTTGACAAAAAAGATTACAATTTATTAGTATCTTGCGATATAGTTCATTTTAATGGACAGCTATCAAACTATAAGGTAGAAGAACCAGAGCACCCAACTAGCGATGACAATTATAAGCATGTAGCTTATATAGGAGGACTTGAAGATGGCAATGCTACTGACACAGCTACTTGGAAACAATACGACAGCTTAGAACACATAGTGATGTACCACTTGCTTTATAATCAAAATTTAAAAGTAGGTTGTTCGTCACTTTTTTTTGATACAAACTCTGGTTTAAGGGTAAGAACTTGGCTAGAAGATATAGGTGTTAAACTTAAAAATATTATGTAATGTCTAGGAATACTTTAGCTGGCAAAGGGAAAGGAAAAAGCAGAAGTGCAAAATACTACGCTGCAAACCCTAAAGCACGTAAAAAAAAGCAAGACTATGACAAAAAATATCATTCTACACCTGAACGAAAGAAATACAGAGCGGAATTAAACGCTAAGAACCGTAAAGCAGGCACTTACGGTAATAAAGACAATAAAGATATGTCTCACAAAAAGAATGGGAGACTAGTTAGAGAAAGTCAAACTAAAAACAGAGCAAGAAATCGTGGAAAAAAATGATGAATTAAGGGATTATCTATTAAAGAATCCTGAGAAGTTGCGTAAAGATTATGCAGATACTGCAGCTATCTTTAACGTTACATACGAATCAGTAAGAAGTCAAGCAAGAAGGTTAAGAGCAGCATTTGACGAAGAGGTAAAAGCAGCGTCGTACTCATCATCGGAGATACCGAATGAGAAAGTAGTTACTAATGAGAAAAAAGACTCATTGACTATATCTGTTGAAGACAGTAACAGAGTAAAATCTCTAGACGACTTAATAAACAACTGTAAGGTAGACCTTGAAACTTGGGAGGTAGACTGGTTCGATATTGGTACATACGAGGTAACTGGCTTTGATAATGACAGAAAGCCTGTTACAGTTACTATGTATAGGACTAAGGCTAAGTTTAAGAAGATAAACATCTGGAATAATTTAAGTAAATTAAAAGAAGATTTAAAACAAGATTTATTTGAAGCGTTCAGTACATACTCTATTAAGCCAGATTTTAAGCCTAAACAAGCGGGTGAGGAAGGCTATTTGCTCGAAATTGGGGCATACGACTTGCATCTTGGTAAGTTGGGCATTGATAATGACGGTTACTCTTTGGCTTTGGCTAGGGAAAGGCTTCATTCTGCTCTTCGTTCCCTTTTTGAAAGAGCGAGAGGATTTAGAATCGAAGAAATAGTCTTTGTAGTCGGTAATGACTTCCTAAATGCAGACAGAACTAACCCTTTTACTTCAACTACAGCTGGTACACCACAATCTAATACAGTTTCTACATACGAAGCTTATCGCTTTGGTCGTAAACTTTTAGTAGAATGTATAAACGCTTTGGCTGCTGCTGCTCCTGTTCGCGTCGTTGTTATACCAGGAAATCATGACGAAGAGTCTATGATGCACATGGGAGACGCATTGGAAGCATTGTATGAAACTACTGAGCATATAACTGTAGATAACAGTAGACCTTTAATGAAAGGTTATAAATACGGAGAATGTTTACTTATCTTCGACCACGGTAACAGAGTGAAGAACTACAAGAATCTTGCGTCTGTTATCTCTCAAAGGTTCAGAGAGGTTTGGAGTAGTGTAAGGCACATTGAAGTCCATAGAGGGCATCTACATAGCCTTAAAACAAGTATTATGGGTCAAGTAGAAGAACTTAACGGAATTGCTGTTAGGCATCTCGGAAGCATGTCGCCAACTGACCAATGGCATGATGATAGTGGTTATCTATCCACGATTAAACGAGCGCACGCATTTGTATGGCATAAGACCAACGGTATGCAGTGTGAATATTACTATAACGTTCCTGTAAGAAATGGAAAACAAACAAAAGAAGCCTCCGAAGAGTAGTGTTAAATTTAACATAACACTATCTGATGAGCAGAAGTCAGCTAAGAGCGAGATACTAAATCACGCATATAGTTTTGTAGTAGGTAAGGCAGGTAGTGGTAAGACATTACTAGCAGTACAGATTGCACTTGACCAATTCTTTAAGCGGCAGTATAACAAGATAGTTATTACTAGGCCGACTATTGCTACGGAAGACAACGGGTTTCTACCAGGAACAGAGAAGGAAAAGCTAGAACCTTGGTTAGTACCCATCATGTCTAACATGAGAAAGGTATATAACAAAGAAAGTAAGATAGATAAAATGGTGGAACTAGGTGAAGTGGAGCTAGTTTCTTTATCTCACTTCAGGGGTAGAACCTTTGAAAACTCTGTAGTTATTATAGATGAGTTTCAAAACCTTACTAAGTCACAGTTTAGAATGGCTTTAGGTAGGTTAGGTAAAAACTCTATAATGATATTCTGCGGAGACAATCAGCAAGTTGACCTAAAAGATGTAAACTACTCTGCAATACATGATGTATCTAAAATAAAAGATAGCTTACATGTTTATAAGATTATCCTTGAAGATAACCATAGACATAAAGCTATAGATGATGTACTAAACTTACTAACTACATACTAATGCAAGAATTAATACAAATAATATATGGAAGGACTACTTTTGAATTAGGTGTCTATTGGGGTATTTTATTAGGCTTTCGTACTTTTGAAGCTAATGATGTTCATCAAGCCTACGAGCTACACATGTATATACCTTTTATATATGTGGCTATAGTGCAGAACGTAAGTGATGAAGAGGATTTATACCTCTGATTCTAATTTATACAGAACTTTCTGTAAGTGTTTAATCTTAACTTGTTTATTAAAATATGGACTTGACTCAGCCTTATCGTGACAGCTCCTACACAGCGCTACAAGGTTTTCTATGTAGTCTTTACTCGAACCACCCATTCCCCTGGGAAGTATATGATGAATGTCTACAGCAAGCTGCCCGCAGTTGGTACACAGAATGTGGTCAGACCTGTCTAAATTAAAGAAGGTCGTATATACTTTCTTATGATTCACCATCTAACTGAATAAATTGTCCTATGTGATTTAGAGCTTCTGTAGCTCTTATAAAGTCATTCACATCTTCAGTGATTGAATACTCTACTATATAATCGCCTATTGCTGGTTCTGTTTCTCTTTCTCCAGCTAGTTTAGCCATCTTTTGTTCATGATACCACTGTGCATACTGCTCAAGTAGTTTTTGTGAAATATGTTTTGCCATTGCTTTTTTTTTAGTAGTGATAACAGAGGGAAACTCCCACAGCTTCCCCCTGATTCTCACGTGCTGATTTTCTAAATCCAATTAGAAATGTGCCTGCTTTCCTACGGCAGGACTTGTTTTGCCCAACTCACGCTTGGTACTCTCGTTACTTTTAACTTCCGCAAGCCTCGCAGTCTTCGTCATCTATGCTGCAAGCGTCTGGTTGGTCTTTGTCTTCTAAGTCTACTATCCATGAATCCCATGTATCTCTAGCGACTTGTTCACTCTTTAGTTGTTCTTCTGTTTTTTCTGTCAACATTACTTTGTTCTTTTTTTTAATGCACGTAAGCTTATATTAAGCTTGTACTTGATTAATAAATATCTTTGGACTATCCTTAGCCCATGCTTTTTACTCTTAGCTTTATCTAAAGCTTGCTGTATAATACCTTTCATGTTATATGATTTGCTGTAGGGGGAAGATTCGAACTTCCACGTAGCGGTTAGCTAAAGGACAATTGTTGCAACTTGGTGGTCAACCCCATATATCCTAAAGTTTATTCCTTTCTCTACACCCCCGAGACAGGAGGGCATGTCTGCCAGTTTCATCACCCTACATCACTAGCTTGCTCTCTCTTTGAGTTTAAGCCATCTAACCTTCTTTGTATATCACGTTGAGATACAATGATGTTAAACTTCTTTCTAAGTATCCTTTGAGTTTTATTCAGACCTGTGCCGCTATTAGCATGCATATCTGATACAGCGTTTACTATTTGCTGCTCTTGTTCTGTTAGTTTACTCTTCATGTTTAAATCTAGGTTGAGTGTAACCGCATTGGGCTATCTTTTCCAAAGATATAATTTTTATTTCACATCCTTGTGATTTTTGATTATCAGACTTTAGTCTTGTCATCAAGTTTTCGTTATACCTGGAATCGTTTAGTAGCTCTAATGTGTCACCTACACAAACTTCTCTTGTTGTTTTTTTGTGTGGTTTATTTATTAAAACTTTTTCTCCTTTGCGTTTACCGTAATACCTTATTTCGTAGGTAACCTTATTAAAACATATAGGCATCTTATACATTCAGTACCTCCTTAATGCTTTTTATCTTTTGAGTAAGGTGTTTGTTTCTAGAGATTAATTCTTGACACGTCTCTGTAAGCTCTGCGTAATTCTGCCCACTGATACTGTAATCCTTACCTTTCTCTCCATACAATTCAAACCTACAATACTCAGCTAGCTTGTTGTACAATTCAACACTATCTTTTTCCATGCATAAAGTTTCTTCATACACTTTAACATAATGTAATACTGTTGCATGGTGTTTGCCAAACATTTTACCTATTTGTGTTAAAGTAAATTTAAAGTAGTCATGTATAACGGAGCAAATAACTATGTTAGTGTTGACCATAGCTCTTTTTCTAGTGTTCACTAAGTCAGCATCAATATTCATATGTATAAATGCTCTTGAAAACACATTACTTAGAATTGTCTTATTAATCTCACTTATATTCAGGGAATGAATCCTCTGCGAATTCGGAGTCCAAGGATTTAATTTTTTGGTAGATTGTATTTGTTTTTCCATCTGCTAATTCTTTTTCTTGTTTAGTACTATCCAAGCCCATGTTACTTTGGACAATAGCATTTTCGTGTAATAACTTGTCTATTTTACTCCTGGTCTTCTTGTTCGTGTAGTAAGGAGATAAACTTTGATTTTTCTTGGTAGCCATATATTCCTACGTTATTTATTTTAGCACTAGGTGGTATCATTTCATTGAAATACAACCATGCATTGATTAGTTTTACGTTGTTGTTCTTATCTATTGTCTTGATAATAGTTTTCTTTCTTTTATACCAGATAGGGTGACCCTCTAGCATATCTAAATCATCAAGAGTAGCCCTACTAACGTCGTAGAGCTCTCCTGATATATTAGTTAAAGAAAACGATTCAGACACGTATGGTATACCATCTTCGTACATTACGTACTTATCTTTAGTAAGTCCTGTACCTATGTATTTACTACCTGCAAGTAGTCTATGGTTTCCATGTGCTCTTTTCAGAGTTCCGTATACAAATACTGTTTCCAATTAAAATTTGATTATGTTGTTAAATGCAGTGTACATGTCTTGCACACCATCTTGGTCCATCTTTCTAAACGATTGTATATTAGCTATACCATTCTGGTAAGCTATTCTACTGTCGTCCATTCCTGTTACAAAGTCTACAACTACTACGTCGTATGGAGCTTTCTTCTCTATAAAGGCAAAGTAAAACTTGTGAGCTTTAAGGCCGTCAAGATAAAATGCTGCTTGTATTCCATACTTAAAGTTCTTTATGCTTTCTGCTATAGCTTCTATGTCTATACTTTTACATGTTTTTATATCAACTATGTAATTTTCTTTAGGGTCATAGTAATCTACTTTAGCTTTACACTTTACTCCTTCAAGCTCGAATAACTTTATCACTTCTCTTTCTCCACCCTCATGTACTAGCTTGCTGTATACAGGATGTCTGTTTAGACTTTCTTGCATACCAAGCAACATGTTCTCACTCTTTCCAGGCAAATGGTTAGGTACGTTTTGATTCTGTTCTTTCCATTCTGCTATATACTCTTTACCTGCTTTGGTTCTTTTATCCATAGCTGGCTCAAAGGCATATAACTTCTTGTACTCTTCAGGCTCAAGCATCATAGCATGGAACGCAGACCCTACTAAGAACGCTTCACTCTCTATGTTTTGTGACATAGCAAAATCAAACTGCTTCTTGCTCCCTTGTAGAGCCTGCTTTACCATACTAGCTGATATATACTCTTTATCATCAAAGTAATTATCGTCTGTAATAATGTTATTGTTTTCTAACATAACACATACTTTGCTACGTTAGTCATCTTTTTGCTACCATCTTTGTTAGTCCACCTGGTAGCCACTCGTGCATTTTCTGTATTTATCTTTACTCCGTCTGCTTTTAGTAAAAAGATAGATGCGGATAGCCTTGTATTACCAAGGTCTCTAATAGCTTCTAATGAGGTTATACTTTTGTACTCTTGTAAGTACTTTAATAGTCTTGACTTATGTGTTTCTTTTTTCATTTTTTAAAACTTTAATGATTACTCCTGCTCTTTCTTTATCTACAACATACCCTGTAAAGTGCGGTATGAGGTTATGTATGTCATCATCCTCTATCCATTCGTTCTTAACCATAAGGTCTTGTACTGTTTGGGCTGGGTTGATGTAATCAAACTTTCTCTTACTGTTTCGTATAAAGTAGAATGATACTGTGTATGGTTTTTCTAAACCTTCTGTAAGTTTCAGGAACTTATCTTTTTTTTCCTGGTAAAACTTCTTGGTGTTTTTTATATACTCTCTTGTCGTCTTACTGTTTATCAGGTATTTACCTGTCCACTGTTTGCTGTTCTTGCTTGACGGTACGTTAAAGGGTATATATATTTCATCCTTTCTCATGCGGGTCTGGTATATATAAGTGAAATGTTTGAGCTGCCCATTGCTTTATTTTCTCGATAAAATCTAACATGTCTTTGTTAGATAGCTTGGTAGTGCTTTCTGTAGTATCGTACCATTCATCATTAACCTCTATCTTCTTTTTAAGAAATGTTTGCTTCAATAGCTCGTGAGTTTCTTCTTTAGTATATCCTGTATAGTCGGATATAATTTTTACTACAACTCCCCAATAATATTGATTCAATTGATTGCTTCTTTTAGGTTTGTACTCTGATATAGTAACTTGCACAGTCTTATCTTCGTATCTGGCAATGTCTTGGTCAAGACGCTCCTTGTTTCCAAAGTGCATCTTTCCCTTAACAACTTTAGCTATGTGTATAAGCTTCATAGTAAAGCAAGGGCTTTTACACCCCTGCAATTACATTTAGAATGGCATACTATCGTCAGCTACACCACCTGTACTAGCGTTTAAGAACGCTTCATGAGCAGCTTTATATGCTGCAGAGTCTGACGGGCTTAACGGTTTGTTATGTCTATTCTGGTCAAACGTAAGGTTGCTACCTTCTGGTCCAGACATTTTGTAATCCATTACAGATTTAATTACAGGCTCTCCCGTATCTTTGTCGTTAGTCCAGTATTCACGTCTACCAAGTATAACTTCAATAACACTACCTACAGCTTCTTTACAAGCGATAGGTGGATTATTAAATGTTGTAGCACCTGCTGACATTAAGAAACGCTTAAATATTTTCATACGAATATCTTTTGCAGCTTCTGAAGTGTTGTCATCTGCACCACTCATCTTTAGGTATGCAATACCAGATTTGTTTGCTACCTTAAACTCTGTATACGGAATACCGTGATACCCTTCTCTTTGTTCTGAAGATTTTACTTCCATAACTTTTACTTTATGGACGCCTTCTTTTAAGTAACTCTGTTGAGCTGTTACTTCTACTTGTTCTAAATTCTTAAACATTTGTTTTTGATTTAAAGATTAGTTATAATACTCTTCGCACTTTTCTATGACCTGTGCAAGGTCGTTATCTACATATAGTTGTTCAAACATTCCCATCGGACTCTTAGCTGAGTCTTTCCCTGAAGATTGTGTTCTAAACCTATACTTTGCTTGTTCTTCACCGTAGTGATTATCTGTAAACAGACAGCATACAAACTCTTTCTCTACACGCTTCTTCCAACGATTACCGTCAACAGCTACAAATCTTTCTTGTACACCGTCTTCACCGTCATAAGCTCCGTCAATAGCTAAGAACACTACATACTTATCAGTATTCTTACTCATGTTTAGGATTCTATCTATCTCCTTGTTGTAGAATGACCACACATCAAAGCCTTTAAACCTGATGTCAGCTTCTCTGTATATCATTTCTACTAAGCTGGTAAATGATTCCACTACAATAGTATCTATATCCTTTGACTTAACTGCTTTGTCAAACGCTGCATTGAATGTATTTAAGTCTGGTATTGGTACGTTCTTGAATTCTTTTGCTCCTTTAAACGGAAGCTGTTTTCTTTCTGTGTTTAGTACAGCTGTTGTGTGAGGATTTAGATTTCTCAACGATGTTGATTTACCTGACCCACTCTTGCCTACTACAATAATATTTGGTTTCATTTGTCTTTGGTTTTTAATTGTTTATACTCATCCATACTATAGGTCTTAGTCTTTTTGTCTGATGCACAAACAAATTTCATAAAACCTCGTAGCATGATGTTTTCTTTATTCTTCATTCGCTCATCTATATTCCTAAAAGTCTTATTAACAACTTCTTTGATGAGCTTTTTAGAGAACGGTAGCTCTGCAGCCACCTTGTTTACTATGTCTTCGGGTTTTTTCATGGTTTAGTAAAGATAATAAATTAATTGTTATCAACAAAACTATTGTAAGAATTATCGTCATCAATCTCTTCAAACTTAGTCAGATAGTTTATCCACTTAAGCCATTTACTACCGATACCAATGTTTCTACCCTTGGCAAATATAATCTCTGCTTTGCCTTCTGTTGTCTGCCCATTAGCATCACCGTCAAAACCATAGTATTCTGGTCTGTATACAAAGACTACTGCATCTGCTGCCTGTTCTATCTCACCTGATTCTCTAAGGTTGGACAGCATTGGTCTGCACCCTTCATTACGTTCGACACCTCTTGATAATTGCGATAGAGCTATAATAGTAATGTTAAGCTCTTTGGCAATGTTCTTAAGGGAACGTGCAATGACTGATACTTCTTGCTCACGACTTCTACCTTTGACCATGTTGCTAACCAGCTGAAGATAATCTATCATAACAAGCTTGACATCTTTAGTAATTACATACTGCCGAATCTTGTTAATCAAATACCTTAAGCTGGTGTTACTGCATTCGTCAATAAATAGCGGTATATTCTCAAGATGTCCTGTCGCTTTATGAATAACCCCCCACTCATCAGACGTAAGTGTACCTTTAATCAAATATCTATTGTCAATGTGGGTTTCACCACTAAGGATTCTAGATACAAGTTGAGGTACAGACATCTCATAAGAGAATACAACGCTATTATGGCCGTTTTCAGCTGCGTTCTTAGCAAGTGCAAGAGCAAACGATGTCTTACCCATAGAAGACGCACCACCGACGATAATAAGGTCTTGTGGTTGCCAGCCACCAGTGAACTTGTCGATAGATGCAAAGCCAGAAGTGATGCCAGAGATGCCAGATGATAGTGAATTCTTCTCTATAACCTTGATAGTATCACGCAAATGCTCACGCAATTCTACAATAGAACCCTGCTCAGTCTTGGCAAGGTCAAGCATAGTCTTTTCAATACTCTGTATGTTATCTTCTACTTCTTTGTCATCAATGGTAGCTAGTACACTTTGACATAACTGCTTCACTGCAACTTTCTTTGAGATGTTTTTAAGGTAGTTGATACATGTTATAGTTTCGTGCATGAATGAATCGTTGTCGTTCATACAGCTAGCTAATACAAAGTCAACTCCTTTGATAAACCCTCGCAAATCGTTAGAAGCTTTTAGCAAATCAAACTTACTACCTGCTTGATACGCTTCATCCAACCACATATATACTTGTTTGTAGTCTGGGTCAGAGAATAACACAGGTGATAGCAGCTCATGGTGATTGTAATAGTCTTGCTTATTGTATATAAGCTTACTAATAAGAATCTTTTCTACGTTATCGTTCATCTCTTTGCTGTGTGTTTGTTCTTGGTGGTAAGTAATTAGTACCTCCTACATACTCATCATCGTACCGTGCATGTTTAATCCAGCGTTCTGCGTGCTGAAACTCAGGTACGAATCTACCTCGTCTTTCTTCGCTAGCCTTATACTTAATCTGTATATCCAGCGCTGACATAATCTTGTCTACGAGTTCTTGTGGTGGCCGCAGCTTCATCCATTCAAACTTAGCTCTCTTCTTACCTATCTTTATTGGATAAGCTTTCCAGAACGTCTCAAATGTTTTCTCAAGTCTGTTGCGGTCATCTGTTGTCATACGAATTGTTTTCTTGTTGAATAGCTTCTTGCCTTTTGTAGTGGCTGAAGCTTCATACATGTTTAGGTGTATATATCCATAGTAACTTAGTTCGGTATAACAAATCTCTAACTGTTCTTCAGAGAATCCATATACACTTTGTAAAGCATTAGACTCCCTAGATGTCTCATCTGTTGACACCAGGAAATCTAACACTACCAAAGACAATAATGAAAACTCTAAATCCAAATCTTCGTATGCACATATTAATGCATCTACGCAATTTGTTAGTTTAGGCATCCAGTTTCTTTCATGTGGTTTACAATAAGCTCGAGAGCTTTGGTTGTAATCTTACTACTACTACCGTACATGTAATCTATTTCAGATACTTCACCTGAATGTGTAAGGTAGTTAGTCAAGCCATTGAATAAACCGTATACTGTAGAGCCTTTCTCATTCATTTCTTTTATAACTGCTCTTTCAATTAGTTCTCTACGTTTAAAGTGAACCGAAGTCTTACGTTTCAAGTTGCTGTCAGATATTAAGTCCATAACTTTCTTTGTTATAGTAGATTCATATCCAACGTGCACGTTCTGCATCTTCTTCATTAGTGATGATACACCAAGCAGGTTAGTCTTAATAAGATTATCTAGACTCTTATTGTTTTGTAAGTCATCAATCTTTTTAGTGTGCTTGATTACGTGGTTGTTCTCCTTGTCCTGCATTAGTAGGCCAAACATATTAGAACAACTATGTATCATGTTAGATATACCAAACGTAAGACGCAGGCTACCATCGTGAGATGATAAGGCATATACAAAAGAATCAGCTTCTTCTTGACCCCAATCCGTTTGCATGTTGTACTTAATAAAGAAATAAACCTTTCTACCTTTATCAAACGTACCACCTCTAGACTGAGACAAGTCATAGTTACCTTCACCTATCTTATCTAATACAAGGTCAAGCAAGTCTGTGTTCTGCTTAACTGTATACCTACTACGCACTGGACCTAACGCTTCTTTAGTTTCATCATTTACTGTGCAATAAAACTCTGTACTGTTATAGTCATCACCATACTTGGTATTGTATAAGTGTAGCTTACGCTTACTTACATTGAAATCTAACTTATTGTTATATAGAAAAGCATCTCGCTGCATTCTATCTTCTGCTGTAATTACTATTGCCATCTTGAAATTGCTATACCGTTATGTGTACTACCCGTCCTTCGGGTTTTCACGTTACTATAATGATTACTCTGGTAAAAGCTACCACGTAATCCTGCTTCGCCAAACATTAGTACATCTATACTATCTGTTACGAACTTCTGCTGTTTCTTTTTGGTTTGTTTTTTCATTGGTTTTCCTCCTTGTCTAATTTTAATTGTTCTCCTAATAATAACTCTTCATGCATTTGTCTTTCTATTGTGTTTTGCTTTTCTGCTTGCACAATAATTTGTTCTACATGGTAGTCTTGATATAAGCTAGATAGTTTAGCTTCCTGTTGTTTGATAATTAAGTCTTTGTAATAACCCATATCTGTTTAGTTTTGTTTGTTATACTACCAACTACACATATTATTAATGTAGTTTTCATTTTTACTTAAGGCTTCTGCACAAGCCTCTCTAATTTCTTTGTCCTCAATAGTGAATGCCGTATATGTTCCGTATACTGCATTATAGGTGGCAAATTGTAAGATACCATCATTCTCTCTACAATATTTCTCAACCTCATCCTTTCTATCGCCAAACAGATTTGGTGTAAAATTACTTCTATGCACTTGTCCGTATTTATCTGTGGTAGTTTCTTTGTGCATTTTAACTAACACATCTTTTATAAAGTTTTCCATATCGTTTAGTTTTGTTTGTTAAACAATTTATGCTAACATAATAGAAGTAATAGTAAAGGCCCGTGTGCTCGTTCGACAGTCTTATCAGGGGAAAGACACGTGTTATGACAGGCTGAAACCACTCACCTGTTGCCTTTATATATTACACTATTATATCTATCTGGCTTGGTAATTTATTGCCAGAATTCTTAATAGGTTCAGCAAACTCTGCTACTCTTTTTGTGTAGTATGTATATACTTGTTTACCTAGGTTTTCACCGAGGCCTTCCAAGATAACATCTTTAAGTGTAACATTGTGTATGTTGTACCATATTTTCTTTTGGTTATTTTCTGCATAGCTTACAATACACTTGCATATTAATACCCAATTACGAATCTTTTCGTAGTTCATACTTGCACCATGACATCTAAACTCAACAGTAGGCTTACCACTTGCAGTACTAAAGTTGTTGATGTTTATCCATCTGTATCTAGTACTAGCGTAGTGGTCGTGTCTACATTTTTTGTTGCGATGTTTATCTAACTCAGACTCACCAGCATATATATACTTACCAATTAACTGTCGCCAATTTTGAAAGTTAATATTTTCACCAGCCCATGTAGGTATAAACTTACAAAACGTATTGTCTAAACGTGAAGGCGGCATCATTCTGAATATCTCATCCTGAATTTTATATCCAAGCCTTAACAACATTATTGTAAACATTCTATTGAACTGGCCTCCGATATGTACATGTATTCCGCATCTATGGTTTATCTCATGGTCATCAGATATATCATTACATATCCGTTTAAGATGAGCATAACCATAGTCGCCATGTAATACACCTGTTACATACTCAGGGCCTGATGTAGAGCCGTCATAAACTGCTTTAAGATTAAGGTGAGCATAGTCATACAAAGAACCACGAGATGTTTCTATCTCTACTCCAAATGTATGTCTCATACCGTTAGACATTGTGTAAGTAGGACTCCAATTACCGTATCTCTTACCTTGCGCTCTGTCTATCACACCATTTATAATTGCAGAACTACGAGCCTGATTATCGAAATACTCGTTACCGTTGTCACCGCATTCTTCAGAATCATGGTCTTCGCTACGATACTCGTCACAACTTTCACAGTAATAGCAACTATGGTCTGCAGCTGTCTCACCACAATAATAAAGTGTATCAGTATCGTAGCATCTTACATAATCTCCATCGTTACAAAACCAGTCTTCGTCTCCACTAGGAGTGTATCCATACAAAGCTTCACTTTGTTCTAACCAAGTAGAATCATATTCAGAATAAACAAAACTTGTACCTTTTCTCCAACAACTTTCATGGTTTAAGAAACAAATTTCATGCTCAGTTATAATCTCACGCATTTCAGCAATACTTATGAGTGAAGGATTAAACTCGTTTTCGTCATTCAAGCAAGATTTATCTACTACAATATTAAACTTAGTATTACATATTAATACAACTTCTACAGTTACTGTATTACTTGCCTGGTCTGCAAATTGTGTCACATCAAATGCAGAGTTCTCTTGTGCTGCAGTTACACCTGCTATGATTTCGTTTTCTCCTGGCATAACTCTCTAATGTTTTTAAGTTTACGAATAACTTTATTTACATCTGATACTTCAGAAGAACGCTGCTTCAATGCTTTGCAACTCTCAAGCAACTCATCAACAAACTGAACGTCAGAAATGAAGATGAGATTCTTTTCAAGATTATACATAAAGAGGTAGTTGCTGGGCTTTAAGATTCTTTTCCCGCTCATCTAACACAGCTAAGTCTTTGTATAACTTACAAGATATTTCATGCAAAGTATCCAAGTCAGCGCCACTCATAAACCCTTCATTCTCAGAGACTACGCCTTCAAGTAGTTCGATTTGATTCATAACTGACTTCACCTCTTTGCTTTCTTCATCCTTATCAGGAAATATTTCAAGAGCTTGAGACGGAGTTAGATAATCATAGTCATTGTAATAGTCATAACCTGCATCAATAAACGGTTCATCTGTACTGCTTGGCTTGCTATCTGTATCTCTATAGTCTGTCCAGTTAAGTTCTTTCTTATCTGGTTTAGCTACGTATGTAGTAGGAATGTCTATCTGTGATACAATAATACCTTCATCTACAACAAGCAACTTCTCTGCTGGTACTTCACTAATAGACCAATCAGGCTGACAGATTTCTTTCAAGCCTTCCTCCAATGAAGAAAAGAATATACCATCACCTGTGTTCATCATAAACATAGGGTTGTTACGACGGTATACATAAAGCTTACCATCTCTCTCTGTCCATACGGCGTTGATTGTACCTCCATGTTCACCAAGAGTCTGGTAGTCTTCAGTCTTTTCAAGCACATTATATATAGCTTTGCTGTCTACATCTGGTATCTCTACCTGGTACTTGTTGCACATCTCTTCGTAATTAGATAACACACCGTTATGGCATCCGATATACATACCGATAGCATAAGGGTGTGTGTTCTCAGCGGTCTTTACACCATGAGTTCCATACCGTGTATGGCCTACGAATAGAGATGTCTTGTTATGGTCTACACTCCTGAGTAAGCCTTCGCTTGTACCTACAGTTTTGTATAGCTTTCTAAAAGTTCCATTTTCTACATAGATACCCGTACTATGCCCACCTCTACTGTCGTTGTCTTCAAGTAAGTGCATAGCTTTTAAGATATTTACACTCTTCCCAGAGTATGCTGCGATTCCACACATAATAATTAATGTTTAAGGTTAATTTAATTTTCGGTTGTTGTACAATAATCTTTTGAGTTTAACTTTAGACCCATCTGATAATCTGTCTTCTATTATAAAAACACTTACCTCATCATCTGGCGCTGCCCAAACTGTTGCAGCTGTTTCATTTTGAACTTCAATAGTATAGTTGTACGGTTTATGAGATAAAGTTGATATGTAGTCTTTACATATTTGTAAAATGTTGCTCCAATGCGTCATACTGTTCGTCTGTTAGGTTATACAATTCTTTACACTGATTCCGTCGTATCTCATGCTTCATTTGAATGACGTTCTTATCGTCACGATTAATGATGTATAGCATAAGCATTAGTTCTGTTGCTGGCACGTTAATACTACCATCCACAAGGGTAATATCATTAACGTCTGAGTCAGCACAGTACTCTATAGCACTTTCGTTGTAGCTAATAGAATTTCCAACTACATCTACTCTGTATAGAGAGCATGATTGTTCTGCATTTTTAAGTAAACTTTCTGGAAAGCTGTACTCTGCATTTGTTGCATGATTGCAAAATAATATAGAATCACTACCTGTAGCCTGTGTATCAGGTTTGTATGCTCTGATACTCAAGCCATTAGGTGTAGTGATTTCTATAATACCTAGTCCTATGTTTAGTTCCATTAGTATCTGCGTTCTTTAAATTTTAGTAAGTCTTTATATAAGACATACCCAATTCTTAAAAAGCCAGCTACTGTAACAAATAGTACTGAGTTAAACATGCCAACGTAATAGAATATATACGATACTCCAGCGATTGATGCCGTCAACGCAAGCGCTAACAAATACATCTTGATAAAATTCTTGTCCATCTTATTTAAAGTCTACGGTTATTAATCCTTTGTCTGTAATAGTGGCGGTAATAGTATTACTTAGGTTTACCACTAATGTTTTTGCCTTTACCACTGGCTTGTCTGTCTTTACTACTCTTGCTGGTCTTGCTTTTGTCTTTTGCAAGTTCATTTGTGCATTATATAAAGTGCCGTAGCTACTTTTGTATAACTTTGAGCGTGTTAGCTTAATTAAAGGCGGTATGTCTTCAATTGTTTTAGGTATCATAGTCTTACCTTTTCTTGGGCTTAACATATAAATTGATTTGTGTTTACAAGTCTTTAACATCTGGTTAAATACCTGTGCTTTTGTTATTTTTGCCATCTTTTAGTTGGTTTTTAAATTTATTAACATGATTTACTATGTGCTCTGGCACATTTACTTTCTGGTACTCACAAATCTCGACTAAGTCTAACAACATTACATTGATAGATATTTCGTTCTTCTTAAAACGTTGCATAGTCTTGTCAAACTCTCTGAGCTGGGCTATAGCCATTTTGATTGCTACGTCTTTCATTTGTTATCCCATTTTATATTGAACGAAGGAATCTTATGAATGTCTGATAATACTAATGCGTCATCCCATTTTTCAGTTTCTCCATTGAAGTTTACAAATAGAAAGAACTTGTTACTGCTAGGGTTTATACAAGCCATGCCAGAGTCGTCCTCTATTATGTAGCATGTACCTAAACCTTCAAGGTCATCGTAATGAACCCATTCCCAACGTAAGTAATTATCTTTAGTATCCTCCATAGCAAACCACTCTCTACTTATAATAATAGTGGTATATTCTTGCTTAGAGCTTACTTCCTTATACTCGTCTAGTCGGTAGTCATAGTCCCATTCTTTTGAATGTTTAGCCATGTAGTATTCCTGTGAGAAAGCTACACTACTCGTCATCATAACGAGTGATAAAATTAGTTTGTTCATTTGGTTTTAATTTAGTTGTTAATAGTCCTCTGTTGTAAAAGCTGCTACGCATATTATAGCGAGAGCTAATGCCGTAATAGTTATTAGTACATACATACTTTTAGAATTACTGCGCATACTACTGCGCATGATAGTGAAAGCCCCTGCGATTGGCAAGACTACGTGATGGTGTAGTCCTGCTGTACGCTTAGGGTATGAATTAAAAAAAGCCCCGAAGAGCTTTCTTATTAAGACCACAATGCACCTGATGCTTTGGCGCGTGGTGTACGTAACGGAGCGAATGCCTCGTTAGTTTTTACGACAAAGTCTGTAGTAGCTATAGTATAGCCGTCTAGTTTGTCGTTGTAGTACGTCTGCACTTGAAGTCTTAGGCTCAGTAAAGAGTCAGCGAACTTGGACAAGTCAAACGATGCCTTGTTTTCTCTAAGGATAGAGTAAAGCTTAGACGTACTACCTGATAGTTTGAAGTTAGACGCGAAATCTGACAAGCTATCGAATTTTACCTGACCTGCTTCATCGCACATACCTAATATAGCGTTAGCTACTTTAGAGTTTGCTTTTGGCAAGTTGGTAGTATAGTTATACAACGCAATGTCTTGCGCTATATCATTCACAGTCTTGTTTGGAAAACGTAGTGTGAAAGTAAATTCGTTATTATCAGTAGCCAATGAAGGGAACGATAAACGAAGTAAAGCTTGGTCGTACTCTTCTTCAACATCGTTGCGAGTACGTTTAGCTTTGGTGTCAACAAATGAGTTAACGTGTGCGGTTACATCAGCGTGAGCAGAGTTAAGACGCATTGGACTTTTTACGTCAGCCACGACGTTACCTGCAGTTAAAAGAATATCTAGCATGGTATAGTTCCTTTGTACGATGCTCAAGGATGGTTTATTTAGAGCAAAGGCTTACGTGATTACATTTATCGTAAGCAATTAATAAAGAATATAAAGTGCAAAACAAAAGAAATGCACTAATAACAAAAGAGAAAGCTAGCAGGCAACGGGAGTAAACACACACAGCACGCACCCAACGTATTGTAAGAGAGCGAAGCTCTCGAAACTTTCTTATAGTGTGTTACATACTTAAATGAATAAGTAATGCACCAAATATTGTACGCAAGACACTTGACAATGTCAAATATTTATTGTACCTTTGGTGGGTAAGTGGTAATATAACGTAATACCACGTTAGTTACTTAAATAAACAAGTAACACACTATTTACAAAGGAGAAAGCTTACCGATATAAGCTTAACGCACAGTAAACAAACTGTCACTCAAGCAGTTAGCAACTAACAACTACTACAAACGTTAGTGATTATCGAGGTTTATGGGGTTGTAGAGGTGTTGCACACACACATACACACGCACAATTAGCTACTTAATGTACTCGACGAAAGTAAGCGAATACGATGTTTTTTACAATAGGGTAGGGTAGCCAAGGTTTTGCCAAGAGCGGGGCACTCTAGTATAGTACATCCGCACTCAGAAATAAATAAAAAATTTTTGTGTATGTTTGTATAAACAAAAAAAATAACGTCATGATGTATTCAATGAAAAAGGACAAGAAGAAGTCTAAGAAAGTAGTAAGCTCTTCGTATAAGAAGGGTGGTAAGATGAAGATGGGTAGCTATAAGGATGGCGGGATTATTCAGCACGACTAAGTTTAGGTAGATGAAAAGACGCATGATATTAAAGAAGGTAAAGGGGATGTTTAAGAAGAAGAAAAAGAAAGTTTCTGACACTCCTAACAATCCTATGAAGGGTAACTATGGTTCAGGTAGAAAATACTCTGACGGTGGTTACATACAGCACGACTAATTAATAATGCAATAATATATAATGAGGTTTTTGGTTGGAGAAGGGGTCTGTAATGGACTCCTTTTTTTTTGTGTATTATTATAGGTGGTAGATATTTACTATCTTTACAATATGGAAACAATGGATAAGCAAAAAACAAAGTACGGTATAGTGGAGAAGATGCCTAACGGAAGAATATTTGGGTACGTAAATGTATTTGAAATGTCTGAAGAGATGGAATGTGAGATTCTAGAGAACTATATTGATTTAGGTTACGAGCCTTTAGAGAACAAGTATATAATGTCAGGGGGTAATATAGACTCACTGGGGTTTAAGTTTGTAGACGAGGACGGAATACCGCAGGAAGGAGAAGTAGAGTACGTCAACCACGGCATACTTATAATGAAAACAAAACTTAAAATACATGTACCTACTCAAGATTAGTAAGCAAGGAAATATAATTGAGGACGATGGTATATATGGAATCCCTGAATTTAAGTCAGTAATGGAAACTTCAGGTCTTGGGAATAAAGGCCTAATGTATGTATCTTATATTGCCGACTATGATTCTCCATATAGGCACTACAACGAATCCGAAAGGATGCGTGTAGTAGCTAAAGATTTGTTTGGTAATTATGATTGGAAGGGTACGAAAAATAAAAAAATTGCTGACGCAATAGCTAAGTATAAAGAGTTGGAGTACGACCCATTGGATGCCCAGCTGTCTGCCTTTAATGAAAAGATAGACGAGTATACTACATTACTAGATAGTGTAAAGATTAATATAGAAAACGCTGCTGACATACAAAAGGTTATGATTGGTGTGGAGAAAATACTTATTACAAGGCAAAAGCTTTTAGACTCTATAGAAAGAAGGGGAGAGCGTTCTAAGATTGCTGGTAATAGAGAACTAAGTTATCTAGAAACATTGCAGAGCCAAAAGAATGTATGATATAAAAAAATACGCTCCCTTAATTCATGAGGGAATACCCCATTTAGACCCTGAAAGTATAGCTTTTAGAGAGTTTTGGGACACACAAATAGAAAGATGTAAGAATGGATTCAAACCTAAAGGTATGGATGCCATTACTGGTAAGCATTATTACTATTTAAACTTCTATAAAATCTTAGGTAGCGACGGAGTTAAAGGTAATAGCCGTAAAACTCTTATATCTCCATGGTATAGAGACATGGATAAGGCTTACTTTGACCTATTTGATACCTGTAAGCAGGAAGAAAAAGGTATGATTGTCATTAAGGCAAGGGATAAAGGGTTTTCTTATATGAACTCAGGTATACTTGCTCATGAATATACCTTCTACCCATACAACCACGTGGGGGTAGCAGCAGGATTACAGGTTACTGCAACCTCTTTCTTTGATAAAGTTAAGGCAGGACTTAATAATCAACACTCAAACTTCCGCCATTCTCTATTAAAAGACGGAGATGAGATAATGAGGTCTGGATATAAGATAAAAGACAAAGAAGGTAAGTGGGGTGTAGGAGGTTTTCAGTCTACTATACACTGTAGAACAATGAGTAACCCCGAAGTATATAAAGGGGAACGTCTTTCTGTTATGATATTTGAAGAAGCAGGGGAGTTCAAGGAACTCTTAAACGCCTATATGTCATCTAAAGCTTGTTTTATGGATGGTGATGTACAATATGGTGTACCGATTATTGGTGGAACAGGGGGTGATATAGAAGCAGCATCTAAAGACTTTATGGAGATGTACTATAATGCAGATGCCTTCAACCTTATACCTATGTTTATTCCTGCGTCCATGTGTTACCATGGGTATTTTAATATGAAAACAGGTATCTCTGATAGCGACAATGCAACTAAAGCACTTAAAGAAAGAAGAGAAAAACTGCAACAAGCTGGTAATCAGAAGGGTTACAACTTAGAGCTACAAAACTACCCTTTGTCTGTAGAGGAAGCATTCTTACAAACTAAAAACTCTAGGTTTAATGTAGCTAAAATAAACGCACAAAGAAGTGAGATACTTAGTAGCGAGACGTTACAAGGACAAATACAAAGCGGTAGGCTTGAATGGGTAGGTGATAGCATGGAAGTAGAGTTTGTGTTAGATAAAACTGGCCCTTATAAAATACTAGCACACCCTAAACCTGAACTTAAAGGGCTCGACATTGGAGGTATTGACTCTTATGACCAAGACCAATCGTCAACTACCTCGCTTGGTAGTGCTATTATATTCCGTAGATTCTATAATATGGAGATAGCAGGAAACTACCCAATAGCCGAATATACAGAGCGTCCAGAGACTGCTGAAGAGTTCTGGGATGGATGTTTAAAATTAGCCGTATATTACAACGCGAAAATGTTAATAGAATATACACGTATAGGCGTTATAGGATATTTTCAACGAGCTGGCGGAAAACAATACTTAAAAGAGCGTCCTACAACGGCACACTCTCCTAAGACTGTAAACAGAAATAAGTACGGCTTGCAAATGAACAAGCATACTAAAGCTGTTATGGACCAGTTTATAGATAAGTATATAGAAGAAAATTGTCAAGACATTTGGTTTATAGACCTACTTGATGAGCTTAGTGTATATGGACTAAAGAACACAGATAGGGCGATAGCTTTTGGTTTGTGTTTAGTACATGATATAGACTTATACGACAAACAAGTAAAGAAAGAACAATACAAAGAAAAAAGTCTTGGTTTTGTATATTACAAAAGAGAAAACGGAAAATTGATACCTTATAAAGAATAATAAAATGAGTAACTTCCCAAAACAATTTATACCAGATAACGAGAAAACTGATGAATGGTGTAAAGAAAACATTGATGCTATTGTAAAGCAACTTTCACATCAAGATGCTGAAGGTTCTACTAGTGATTACGATAAGGACGTTAGAAACTATAGACTTTACAATGGTGACCTAGAGTATGACGACTACAGCTACGTAACAGAGCAGTATAACATGCCTTCTCCTGCGACTATGGCTAATTACCCTATCACACGTAACAAGATTGATTTACTATGTAATGAAGACCTTAGTAGACCTTTAGATAAAAGCGTGTTTGCAGTAAACATGGATGCAGCTTTAAGAAAAGAACAATTTAAAGTTTCTCTTATTGCTAATAGTTTACTAGCGGAAATAAACTCAGAGGTAGAAAATGAGTTTGGTATGGAGTTAGAAATGGATAATAAAGAATATCCTATACCTGACGACATAGACTTATTTATGAGGTATCAATACAAAGAAGTTATTGAAGAGTCTATACATGATGGGTTAGATTACCTCACTCAAAAGTACCAACTTAAACATTTGTTTAAAGAAGGACTTAGAGATATGCTTGTAACAGCTAAACAATTCTACAAGGTGTACATTAAGGATGGAGACCCTTACGTAAGACGAGTAGACCCTAGGACTTTTGTTTATGATAAATCTATAGAGTCAGACTTTTTAGATAGAGCACAATGGTGTGGTGAAGAGCGATGGCTAAATATTAACGAAGTAATAGACGAGTTTAGAGACCAGTTAGATGCAGATGATATAAAAGAGTTAGAAGAAATGCGTCAGGCAACTAACGACTACCTAGATAGGTGGAATGGTATCTTTAACTGGGTAGAGATAGACGAATCTAAAACTGTAAAGGTACGGGTAGTATCTGCAGAGTGGAAATCTATTAAAGCTCTTAGGTTTAAAGTATCAGAAAATAAATATAATCCTGAGCGTCCATTTAGAAAAGCTGTAGGTGATAATTACAAAAAACGTAAAGGAGAAACTATAGAGACTAAATATGTAGATGATATTTGGGAAGGAACACAAATAGGTGGTAAAATTTTAGTTAACTGTCAAAGACGACCTAACCAGGTAAGGTCTGTTGATGATGCAGGTACTACCGACCTTTCATACGTAGGAGTAATATTTAATCATACAACTGGTAAACCTACAAGTTTAGTAGATATACTAAGTCATATACAAATGCTATATAACATTGTTATGTACCATATTGAATTAGCTCTTGCTCGTTCTGGTGGTAAAGCTGTAGTTTATGACGTATCTCAAATGCCAACTGAAATTGGTATGGACATGCAAGAGGTAATGTATCACCTTAAGAATGATGGTATAATCCCTATCAACTCAAGAGAAGAGGGTGGAGAGACTGCTTCATTTAATCAGTTCCAACAAGTAGACTTTACTTTATCTAATTCCGTACAGCAGTTAATCAACTTAAAGCTGATGCTAGAACAAACTGCAGGACAGATTTCTGGTGTATCACCACAAAGAGAAGGTGCTGTTGAGCAGTACGAATATGTAGGTAACGTGCAAAGAGCTGTAACTCAGTCTTCTATATCTACAGGAGGTTGGTTCTACTCGCATAACGAAGTAAAGAAGAAAGTATTTGATAAGCTTGCTAACCTAATGAAGATGTCTTGGGCTGGTGGAAAGAAAGCTGCATACGTTTTAGGAGATGCAGGATACAAGATGCTTAACGTACTTCCTGATGTAGCTCTTAATGACTATGGTATTTTCTTAGGAGATGCTGGTAAAGATGACGCTCTTAAGCAATCTGTGCAACAAATGTCACAGGCAGCATTGCAGTCTGGTTCTATTACACTGTTAGATGCTCTTAAAGTTCTTAAAGCTGATACAATGACTGAAGCGCAACATGTTCTTGAGCAAGGTATTGACGCTATGAAAGAACAGCAAATGCAACAGCAAGAACAAGCTATGCAACAGCAACAAGCTGCAGCAGAATCGCAACAAGCTCAGTCTCAGGCAGAAATGCAGATGAAACAAATGGAGATTGATGGACGTATTAAAGTAGCGCAGATAAATGCTGAAGCAAGAGTTGTAGCTCAAGAGGTAGCTTCTGACGCAAACAGAGATATTGATGACTCAAGAGAAAAAAATAAACTTTCTTTAGAAAAAGTCAAAGCTGATTTTAACTTTCAACAAAAAGAAAATGATGCTAAAAACGCTAGGCGTACAGAGTCCAGAAAAACAATAGAAAAAAAGTAATATATTTGTAAACAGTTAAAAGCAAAACAAAATGGCAGAAGAAAGCAAATTAATTGAAGACGCAGTATCGTCTACAGAAGAAACCACACAAGGTTTTGACCCTAGTTCTTTTTTAGGAGAGCAAGCTACGCAAGTAGAAGCAACTGAAGAAGTGACAGAAGAAGTGACTGATAATGTTGAAACTACGGAAGTAGCTGAAGCTCAGGAGGTTGAAGAATCTGATGATTTTTCTTGGGATAATGTGGAAACACAAGAGCCTGTATCTGAAGTGGAAGAAGAAGTAGTTTCTGAAAAAACAGAGGCAGAAGAAGAATCTGACTGGGATGAATCTGAAGAGGTAGAAGCAGTTGCTGCACCTGAACTTGATTGGAGCGAGTTAAGCAAAGAAGCAGGAATTGAAGCTGGTAGTAAAGAAGAGTTCTTAAGTAAAGTTAAGCAAGCTTTAAAACCACAAGTAAAAGAAAACGAGGTTATAGAAAACCTTAATTCTTATTTAGAGCTATCAGACAAAGATTTAGTTGTCGCTGATATGAGAGCATCTAAATACGAAGATGAGGCAATAGAAGACACCGTAGATAGGTTGACAGACGCAGGGCTACTTAAAAGAGAAGCTACTTTAATCCGTCAACAACTTAATAAGCATATCCACAATGAAAAGGATAGACTTAGAACAGAAAAACAGCAAGGAGAAAAGCAAAAAGAGGAAGCTTCCGTAAAATCTAGAAAAGACCTTCAGAGTTTTATTAAACAAAAAGAAGAGTTTTTTGGAGGAAAGGTTTCCCAGAAAGAAAAGAAACGACTATATAGTTATATAACCAAAGGTAATTTTGCCCAAGATATTTTTGAGTCTCATGCCAATGTTGCGGAGGCCGCTTTTCTATGGCAAAACAAGGATAAGATTTTCAAGATGGTTCGTACGCAAGGCGTTGAGCTAGGAAAATCTAAAGTTCTTGACGGTATTACATCACCTAGTAGAGGTGGACGTTCTACCAAAAGCTTTGAGCCTGTTAAAAAGGGTTTCGACCCAAACAAGTTTATAGGTTAGTAATTATATAAGGTTTATAGAAACAATTATTTAATTATTAAAATTTAGAATTTATGAAAGTTTATAGCGCAAAATATGATGCAGCTTACAACACAGCAGACAATTCTCTTACGGCTAACTTATTAAAGTACCCAGAGATTGCAAAAAAAGTAATCGAGCTTTACCCTCGTTACACTACTACCTACCTACTTGAAAAACTAAGCTTTGGTGCTGGTGAAAAAGTATTAGGTGACAACTCTTTTGAGTGGAAATCAATGAATCGTTACAGAGGTCAGCAACAATTAGCTGCTCAATTAACTACTGATTCTGTTTTTGGAAGTTCAATTTCTTTTTCAGTAACTGATACTACTGCTCTTCCTTGTTTGATTAACGCAAACGACATCGTACGTTTAGCTTCAGGTCTTCAGGTTCACGTTGATACTATCGTTGATGGTACAAACGTAAAAACTGTTACTGGTAAAGCTCTTAACGTAGTTACAGCTGCTGCTGCTGCAGATAGTGTTATTGGTGTAATTGGTAATGCTTTTGGTGAAGGTTCTTTAGGAGCTGAAGTAGGTGAAGGTTACGCTTACCCAGAAACTCGTAAAAACTGGTTGACTACTTCTCGTAAGAAATTAGTTATCGACGCTCGTGACTTAACTGACATTACATGGGTTGAGCACAACGGACACAGACTATGGTTCTTTACTAAAGAGCAACAAACTGAAGCTCAGTTTATGTATGACCTAGAGGTTATGCGATGGTTTGGTCGTTCTTCTGTAGCTGACTACACTGCTACTACTGCTGGTGGAGACTCTTCAGCTGCTGGTAACATGCCAATTATTGGTGATGGTCTACTTGCACAAATTGAAGATTCAAATACTTTGACTTACGATGCTACTGCAGATTTGTCTGAAAAAATTATTACTGAATACATTGGTCAGTTATCTTTAAATGCTGCTGCTCCAACAGGAAATGAGTATGTTGTATTTACAGGTACTCAAGGTCGTGTTCAATTCCACAGAGCAATGAAAGATTTGTTATTCTCTTCTGGAACTAACGCTTCTACTGTAATGGTTGACAAGTATGGTCAAGATGTACAAGTTGGTGCTAACTTTAGTACTTACCAAGCTTTAGGTAACAAAATTACTTTAGTTCACTGTCCAGTATTTGATGACCCGAACTTAGCTGCTACTGCTGCTGCTGCTAATGGTACTGCTGTTGCGGGAACTGGTTTTCAAACTACTACTTTGGGTGGTATGTTTGTATTTTTAGATATGTCAGTTCAGCAAGGTGTTGCTAACATTGAATTGATTGCTAAAGGTGCTGAAGGAACTAACCGTAACTGGGTAAAGAAATATGTACCAGGAATGATTAACCCTTACGATTCAGCTTCTATGTTGTCTGCTTCTGGAGATGACAAGTTTGAATGTCACTGGTTAACTCAATCAGGTATCATTGTTCGTAACCCGCTTTCTTGTGGTATTCTTAAGCCAACAGGTTTAGTACTATAATAAGTAATTAATTTTTAAAATAAAAAATCATGTCAAGAGAATTAGACGGAAATAAGAGCTTCTTCAAGTCGGAAGAAGACAAAAACTACATGACTCATGATAAGGGTCGTGTAGCAAGTAATGTACTAGTAAAAGCTTACGTTAGCAACCAAGTAGTATTATCTGATTTTGAATCAGGTTCTACAATTCTTTTGGGTGCTAGTGGTGCAGCTTCTACTATTGTATTGCCAATGCCTAAAGTTGGACTAAACTACAAGATTGTAGCTTCAGCTAATAATTCTGGTCACGCTTCTGTTGTAAAATCTTACACAGTAAACGCTGACGGAACTAGAACAGCTGGTAACACTATCTTTTATGGTATTCTAACTGCGGCTGGTGCAACACCAATTTCTTTAGTAGGTACAACAGCTTTAACTATTGTAGCTTCTAGCCTTAAGAAAGGTGACTACATTAATTTAGTATCTGACGGTACTGGATGGATTGTAGATGCAGCCCTTATTACTGCAGCTGGTATTACAGTAGCGTAAATTTATTTAGACACACCTCTTCGGGGGTGTGTTTATTTTTTATATTTAATCACAAAAAGCAAAAAGATGAAAGCAAAGAAATTAGTACAATACGACTACAGAAACCCAAAGGGGTGTGCGTCGTTCACTTTTGGAAATTACAAAGGTAGAGATGGAAGAATTGTTGAGTACAAAGACATTAACGGTCATGATGAGCAAATAACCTTTAAAGGCGCATCAGTGTTACTTGACATGAGCAATGAAACCCATGTTCTTATTGATAATTTTTTAAAGAACTGTCCAGATGTTTTAGGTGGCAGATGGGTAAGAAAAGATTTAACTGCGATAGAAAAGGTAAAAACTAAAAATACTTTAGATTCAGCAAGAGCAATTATTGAAGCTGCTAAAATGACTGATAAAGAAGTTATACAGTTTGCCACTCTTAAGCGGTTTAACCTAAACTCTGATATGGATGTTTTGAGAGCAAGACTTATAGAACTAGCACAAGTAGATGCAGAAGGTTTTATGGAAACTCATTTCGACCCAGAGAAAGATTTAAGAGTGTTCTTTATTCAAGCACTAAATGCTAAGAAAATAGGGTACAAAAATGATACTTTCTATTACGGTAGAGAAGCTATTGGAACTAACGAAGAACAAGTGCTTGTTTGGCTAAAAGAACATAAAGATATTTTAGCTATATTGAAGAACGAAATTCGAGGTGAGAAATTACCTAATAAAAAGAATGCTAAAGCGTAAGTAAAATGGATGCAGCTGCTGCTAGAACTAGGATTAGAAACATTATAGATAGTGAAGCTACGGCTTTCTTTATCGACGGAGACTTAGATGCTTTTCTAGCAATGGCGACAGAAGAGTTCATTCAGCAATATTATGGTGCTTTTGAAACTACACAAGATAGTAGAGATAAACTACAAAAACTAGTTATATCTAAAGACGTAAGTTTAGTAGATGGTACAGCTAGTGCTATAGGTACATTAGACGGAGATGACACATACGGTAGATTTTTATCAGCTTATGTAAAAACCTCTCCTAATGTAAATGTAAAAGTAGTTCAGATAGGTGATATAAGTGCATACTTAAATGACCCTTTTAATAAAGCTGATTCTTCTAACCCTGTTATTTACTTTCAGGGTGGTAATGTAAACTCTATTGGGTTTGCTTCAGCAACTGTTTGTGTTTTTACTTACTTACAGCATACAACATTGTTTACTAACTTAGATGCGACTACCCATGAAGAGGTATGTCAGATTGCAGCTCGTAAAATCTTGGCGACATTGGGAGACCCAAGATACCAACTGATTCAGGCAGAAATAACTGAACGACGAGTATAACGATGCTTTTTGCTCCCTGCTTTCTAGAAAGGGTGAGGTAGGGTTAACTTACTTTGCCCTTTCTTATTAATTAAAGACTATGGCTACATTAAACGAAATTGCGTACAACATTAAAAACCTCATCTCTGGGGGTGTAGCATCTGACGATTCAGATGTATCTTTAAGACAAATTAAATTTATGGTACATTACCATAGAGCTAATTTACTTATCCAATACACAGATAACGGAAAGAAAGCATCTAATTCTATATTTCAAGTAGAAGCAGTATCACCAAGCGCAAGTGGTATTACTCTTGGATTGGTAGGTTTTAACGACAATAGAGCTATACGTAGTATTGCTTATAAAGATGATACTTCCGTAGACTCTTCTTATGTACCTCTACCTATAGTACAAAACCACGATAGAATGTTTATTAATAATTCTAGGTTTATACTAAAGGCAAACAGCAAGATTGCAACTTTATCAGACCGTAAGCTTTACGTTTGGGAAGGTGAATCAATAGTTAGTGATGGTGCTTTAGAAATTAATGGTGTGTTTTCTGACCCTACAACTGTATCATCTTATACAAGTGATGAGGTAACTGAATACCCAATACCTGAAGAGTTGATTCCATTATTAGTGCAAAACGTATTACAGTTAGAGTTTAACGTAATGCTATCTAATAACGCTAAGACACCAAACAACCAAGTAGACGAAAATGCACAGTCAAAAGAGCCAGGAGTATAGTAAGCAATACAGAAGTAAGTACACTACTTTAAAAGATATATACGACTCTATAAGAAAAGACATTAGAGTAAGTGGTACTACTAAGGATAGAATGTTATCGTATAGCGAGTTTTACGCTATTCTAGAAAGCTTTTTAGAAGAGTGGACTAATGTTATAGCAAAAGAACAAGAGGTGCTTAAAATGCCTTTAAACCTTGGTAGCATGTATTTAAAGAGGTTTCCTCATAAAAGACCTTTTCATGTACGTATAGACCACGCAAAATCTAAAGAGGAAAATAAGATAGTATTGTACAAAGTACCTATACTAGATGACGAGTATACAAAGGTAATGTGGGATAGACCCTACAAACACAGTAAATATAAAGTGTTACCTTTAACAAGATTTAAAGCATTAATAAATAATTAAGATGAAAGGAAGTCCTAAAATTAGTGTAAAGCAAGTGGTAGCAGCAGTAATACGTAATTTAGGTATACAAGACGCAGCAAAAGAGTTTCACAACTTTGTAGAATGGTCTTTTGAAGCAGAAAAGAAAATTGGTTCTTATCTTACGTTTGACAAGAAAATAGCAACACTAACAGTTACAAGTAAAAAGGTTCTATTACCAGAAGACTTTATAAATACAATAGAAATACTTTCTGAAAACGGAGACTACGATGCTGCGAACTGTTATTCTTCAGGAGGTTATTTAAATATTGACGTTTCTGATAATACTATTATAAAATTACATTACGAAGCTATAAGCACAGATGATGATGGTTACCCAACTATATCAGCTGCACATGAAGACGCTATAGCCGCTTACATTATGTACAAGTACAAAGGAAGAGAGTATTATAACCAAAAACTTCCTAGGTATGTATACCAAGACTTAAAAAATGAATGGTCCAACTTATGTGCTCAAGCTAGAGGTAAAGATAATATGCCTTCTAAACAGCAATGGAGAAATATAGGTAAATACTGGAACTCATTACAACCTACAAGAGATACAACTCGTAAATTATTTTAATTATGGCAGAGTCTAATAAAAAACCAAATTCCTTTACTAAAGGGATGCAATCAGATATAGACCCTAATTTACTGCCATCCGAAAGTTATAAAACTGCAATTAATGCTCGCTTAATGACTAAGCAAGATAATTTGTTTGTTTTAAACTCAGCTGAAGGTAATTCTTTAGCTAGAAATTTATCTGACGCACAAAAAACTTTTAGCAGTTTAACCTTTGGTACACTTAGTACTGATACTAGAACGATTGGTAGTACAAACTATACTGTAAGTCGATACATTGACAACATTATAGCATCTATTACATTTGGAGGTGCAACACATTCTACCACTTATTATCATGTAGATGGCGAAAGTACAGATGAGGAAGTTTTAATTATAAACGCATTTAATCAGCTAATATACCCTGAAGTGGAAACTACAGGCTCTGCTGCAATTAAAGCTGCGTTTGATGTCAACATATCAATAGCAGACAAAACGCTTCAATTAATACCTTATTACTCGTCCTCGATAGGAGATTACTCTATAGCAGCTACTGCTCAAGAAAAATCAGCTACATTTCAATCTTATGTTGGATACACTCTAGCAGAAAGAGGTAGCCTTGTAGATACGTCTTTAGACTTTACTACTACGTTTGGTATAGAAACTCGAAGTGATTCTGTAGCTTCAATTAGTGACAACTGGTCAGGAACAGATAGCGATATTACTATATTAGGTTATGCTTCTGCTTTACTTAGTTCATATATAGCACTTCCTTATTCTAATGCAACTAAAAACAATTTACTTACTGTAGCTACAAACTCAGGAGAAAATGCTATATATTTTATTTCTAAAACTGACCAAACAGTAAGTTTTGTTCCTTCGATGACAAGGACCTCTACTGCTGACGTAATTACTAGTGCAGCTTTTGGTAGTGTAACTGCAGCCACAAATAATGGTAACGGATATACTGTAGCAAACAAAACCATGACATTTGCTACTAACTCTAGTAGTACTAGTTACCAAATAGTTGGTTTAGAAACGTTTAGCGATTACATGATTGCTTTGTGTCATAATGCTGCTACAGGAAAAGATAATATTATAAAATTATCTGTAGCTGATAATGGAACTATTACTACTGCAGAAACTATATTTGGAGAGCTAGATTTAGGTTTTACTGCTAAAACATTGGTAAGAACAGAAAAATCTGAAGAGAATGAAAAGTTCCACAGGTTATACTGGACTGATGGAACAAACCCTTTAAGAACTGTAAACTTAAAAGAGTCCGTATCTTATTATCAGAATTTAACATCTGCTAATGAGCTTAATGTTTTTAACAGTAAATATCAAAAAGCCCCTAACATTACTTCTATACTTACAGGTGGTTCGGTAAGTTGTGGTTCACATTCTTACTGTTATAGGCTTAAGTCAGAAGATGGTAAGCTTTCAAAAATATCTAATATATCTGAACCTATTCATGTAGCTAAAACTAGTAGAATAGCAGATTACCACGAAATAAAAGGTGGCCCTCCAGAAGGAGCTAATAATATTTCTAATTCTAGTGTAAAGATAGAAGTAGACGGAATATCAAGTGCTTTTTCTCAAGTTGAAATTATTGATATTTTATACATAGATGAGATAGGGTCTATACAACCTAGAATTATAGGTTCAGGTTTAGTAGAAGACGGTAAGTTTACTTATGTACATAACGGTAATGAAACAACCACTGAAATAAGTATAGCGGAAATATTTAAAACAGAAACCGTTTGGAGCACGTGTAAAGACTTAGCAATAAAAGATAATAGACTGTTTGCAGTAAACTTATCTAGTGACTTAAGTGATATTACAGAAAGTTTTAGAGTAAAGTCCTACAGAAGAAATAGAAATACAAATGCTTGGGAAAAACAAGATGGATTAATAAATACTGATTTAGGAGAAGATGTTATTTATGATGATGGTATATCTTCATTTGAAAACATCGGTTATTACGGCTATCTAAAAGGAAGTGATTACTCTAATGCTTTTATACCTGGTGCAGAGTCTGATGGTTTTGCTACAGGTACAGGAGTAAGAGTAACTTTTAATACTAAAAAGTTTCCTTTATCTGATTGTACATACTTCCAAAGAGAAAATTCTGGAGTTTACGACAGTGGCGACCAACA